>SDBU01000103.1_pt1 | contig 110486 bp, 149 predicted proteins | sample 2277071 | NCBI WGS metagenome assembly SDBU01 (sample SAMN10397929, study PRJNA504765) | marine sediment metagenome | isolation source: marine sediment core GS08_GC12, 126 cmbsf | place: Arctic Ocean: Gakkel Ridge, Loki's castle | collected 2008
CCTTCTTCAAAACGTCTACTTGCCTCGACGGGTATATTTATATTTCCCACGCTCACACTAGAAGTCAAGGGACTTATAGTATTCACCCATTTATAAATAATTCTCCTAACACCGTCTAGGACTTCTTCCATCGCCATAGTTAATCTCCCAATATCAAATTAAGTCTTTTTTCAACAATACGATGTATAATATCATCTTCAATAGTTTTTAATTCTTCTGGTGGTGTTTCAGATTCATCAAAAGTTTTTCCTTCCATAAGAGCATTAAGTCTTGCATCTGTTCTTGCTTCTTTGTCTGTGTCAAATAATTCTGTCTTTCCTTTGATAAGTTCCCCTTCTGCCAAAATATTATCTTCTAATTTCGATAAATCTTTTGCTATTTTACCAAAAGAACTAGTTGTTTTTTTATTCTCTGTATTTTTACTCATTATTTAATTTGCCTCATTTCCTTAGAAATTGCAGCACCAGAAGGTAGTCCGTACTGAGCTACTAGAGTAGAATTAAAGAATCTACGTCCTATTCTATGTTGCCCATGTAAAATAATTGTTCCATTAAGAACAAAGTTTAAATCGTTATTAGCAATATCTCTTAATTTATCACCAAAGGCAGAAGTATTAGGGGAAGATTCAGCAGAAAAATATTTATCATATAAATTGGCTGACGCTATACGAGCAGATATCCATCTAATAGGATTAGGATAAGAGACTCTAACTATCCTTGCTCCAGATGTAAAAAGATATTGAATAGGTTCTTCGGTAGAAAAAACTGTTGGAGAAATAATTTCTTCAATTGTATGTCTTTCTTCCTGGTCTCCCTGTATGATTATAACCTGATCTCCTGGGGAAAGAGGAAATATTTTTTCCAGCACAATATAATCATTATATTCAGTTATATCTGAAAAAAGAGTAGTTTCTATATCAACTATTTCTGAAAAAGGTGTGTCATACAATTCGCTTAACGTTCCGTCTATTTGACTGTCGGCTATACTTATAAAAGCATCAACAATAGTACTATCATCTATATCATTATCAAAGCGGTTTCCCACATATAGAAGAGGGATAGAGGTTCCTATTAGTCCGTCAAGAGTTGTACTTGTCCCTGTCGTCAATGCCTGAGCAATAACATTTTGAATATCAGTTTTTGTGCAATATCCCAATTTCTTACTCCATATAAAAATAAAAAGAAGCTATATTGTCTTAAATATAACTTCTTTATTTACCTTTAAAAACCTTGTTTTTTTATCTATTTCCCTTTTAACAATTTCTTATTAGAGATAAGAGCTTGGGTCAAAAGTCCCTTTACTACTGAGTTTCTTGGGTCTTTAGCTTTCTTCACACTTTTTATTTCAAAGGGTAGATCCAGTTCCTCAACAACGGCTCTAACCTTCTTTTCAAATCCTTTTGGCATTGAGGTTCCTCCTGCTATTATAATATCCAGAGGAGCCTCGAATTGACTTTTTATCTGAGAAAATTTCTTAGCAAAGTTCTTAAAAACATATTGAATCATATTTGTACAATAAGCATCTAAAGCAAAAATTACATCATCCCCATAGTCAATATTATCAAAATCCAATTTATTTTCTTTAATACTTGTAACTTGAGTTAAGGGAACATCGGTTTGGTCTGAAACTTTGCTATCTAACCAATCCCCTGCACGAGCACAACTCATTCCTACTACAGATAATCCTCTATAAGCTAAAACACAGTTCACTTTTCCAGCCCCAAAGGATATTCCTATTCCGCTATATGGGATTTCTTTACCTTTAATATCTGTGATAGTAGGTCTTTCACTGAGAATAACAGCATGTCCTTCTTCAATAACTTTAACATTCCATCCTAATCTTTTAAACATTCCTTCTAGCCTTGCTCTATGAAAAAGAGAATCCACAGCACCGTCTACAGGTTCAGAAGAGACGCAGATACAAACTGTTGAATTTTTATCTGGAGCTTTACCAAGAGAGGTTTCTATTATCTTGGCAAGAACAAGCATTTTTTTATCTTCACCCTTGTTTAATATTCCATCTTGCATGGGTCTTCTCAATTGAACCTTTCCAGGAAACATTCTGGAGACTCTCATACTATCTTCACCAAGAACGTAGTATCTTTTTCCGTCTTTTATATATTGCCAATTATTTTGTTCTAGGATTTCTTCTGTATCTTCAGAAGCATCTAGTTCAACAAAAGCATTTCGTATTGTCTTAATATCTATTTTATCTTCAATCTGTTCAGCAGTTTGAAAGAAAAAAGTGCCTACATCAACTCCAAGAACCCTGACCATTTTATTTTCTCCTTAAACAATCTATTAAAAATTTAGCCTGATTAACTGTCAGGTTCATTATATCTTCTACCTTCCAACCAAAATGGGTTACTAACATATAAATCATAAATCCATAAAATTCTATTTCCATAATATTTATCCTAATAAATCCTCTAGCTCTTCTACGTTACCTAATACAGAACCTTCTGTTTCCTTCTCTTCATAAGTAACGAAACCTTCTTTTACCTTATCTGCCATTTTATCGACTGCCCTTGCGTGCATTCTTATTAAAGCTTCTTGATCTATATCGACAGGAATCTCTTCATCTTCAATAATCTTTTGTATTTGTTCTACAGACTGTCCTTTCCCCTGATTCTGAGAAATTACAAGTGCTAATTTTTCTAGAGCTTGAGATAGATCTCCTTCAGATAATCCTGGTTTAAATCCAGCCATACCTTCTTTTATTCCGTCTTTGACATGATCTTTTAATTCTGACAAAATATCTTTTTTCATTTCATCTTTATCTATTTGGGGTTGAACAACTTTTATATTAGTTATACCGTCTTTTCTTTTTACATCGATAATACCTGTTTGAATCAATTTTTTTAATTGTTTAGATCTTTCAGCTTTTTCTCTACCTATTCTCCTATCTAAATCTGCTGCTTGGCGGGGTCCAAGTCTTAATCCTATATCTCCTATAATAATATTATCCTTTGTTTTATTAACTATAAAAAACATTAACGAGACCTTCTACTTCTGGGATAGGGATTAGATTCTGGTTTCAATCCAATCCTGCTCTCTTTCCTACATTCTGGACATAAATAGACAATAGTTCCATCTCTGAAATTTATCTCTATAGTAGGATCATTATCATGGTTGTGGCATTTAGGATTAGGGCAAACAACAGTTATTCTCATGGAATAGTCTCCTATTGCTTATCGACATTTTTAATGATAAGAAATTATTTTCTTGTTATACTGAAAAAGAAAGTTTTATATTGATTAAAAGCGTGTTTTATTATTACGTCTGTATGAGAGACACCAGAAGCAAATTTAATATTGTTATATTTTTCTTTGATATCCATAAGCATAGATATTTTTTGCAAGGTCTTCTGCCAACCAGAATATAAAAGATTAAATGCTACTTTATTGGTTAAATCTATATTTAATTTATATTTTCTTACAAACTCTTCTACGTATTTTTTTGCTTCTTCAAGTTTACTGATCTCTTTCTCCTCTTGTCCTTCATATCTTGCTATTTTACCCTCCAGATCTTTTAAAATATCTAATCTAGATTTTATAGCTTTTTGTCTTCCTGCCCTATATTTTTCATTAAGACCCCATTGGGCATATTCTCTATCATCTAGACGTTGATGTATGTTTTCGTCTAATTTCATTTTGAAGGATTCAACATCCCTTTCACTTTTATCTAGTTCATCTATCTGTTTTTTAATAAGATTGTTCTTAGGTTCTTGTTCTAATAATTTTTCTTTATCTTTTCTTACTTTTTCAAGAAATTTATTTACCTTCTTTCCAATCCAAGTATTATAAGTTTTAAGTCTTTGATTCTCTAATTCTTGTCTATGTTTTAATTTTTTTCTTATTTGTTCTAGAGAATCTTCTATTATTTCTCTTTTTTTCTTGAATATTTCATACAAATTTGTAAATTCTTGAAATAATTGGCTATCTTCTCCTCCTAATATTTCCTTTATTTTTTCTATCTGTTCATCATCTCTAGATTTCTTACCTATTAACTTTCTAAATTCAGGAAGGACTCTAATGGATTTTACTGGTCCAAACATTTCTACATAAGAAGTTATGGCCTCTTGACTAAAAGCCTTGGACGATGCATCGGAAACATCTCCATCTCTTATTTCTGATGTCTGTTTTAATAGATTTCTTACATATCCTCCTATATCTGCTTTTAGATTATGAACACCTTTGGAATAGTAATTCACATCTATATCGCTTTGCTGGATAGTAGCTAAAATAAATCTACTTGGATCTCCATCAGAAAAATAATCTAATATTTCATTATAGTTTAATTTTTCTGTGCTTTCTGCCTTCAATATGCTTCTAATATAGTTAACAAGATCAACATTTTTAATTGTTGCTGCATTTTTTGCCAATTGCTTAATTCGATTTTTAAGTTTTCCTATTTCTTGATATTTTTTGTCTAAAAAGAGAGGACGAATAAGACCGAAAAATTCTGGAGACCATTCTCGAGCCTTCCCGCTTGCAATATTATTTTTGTAAATATTTATGTGTTCTCTAATTTCTTCTTCACTCAAAAATCCTCTTCCCTCTGTTTGTAATTTTCCTTCAGACAAAAAATATTTTTTTATTTGTTCTATAAAAAACTTGGGAACACCTATATATGACAAAGCCTCATCATAAGGATCATCTTTTTTCCATTTTTTCTTTTCGCCTCTTTCTTTTCCTCTCAAAGTAAACATAAGCTCATCTTGTTTTTCATGTAACTCACGATAAATATTTCGCCTAGCAGCCTCATAATTATCCAGAGTTTTACCTACTTTATCTAAAACCATTTTTGAATAAAAACTAAGTCTTTCGATAGGACCATACGAAAGTTGCCCTACTCTCTCATTTAACAAGGGTAAAATAGTCTTCTCTCTTAATGCTCTTATCTCATTTAAAATATCTTCCAAATATACCTTAGCAAAAGTAGAAGTGTCTCCGTAAGCCCTTATTTCGTCTTCTCTTGTATATTTGTAATCCTGCATTTGAACACTACGCATTGCTTCTTCTGTTGATATATCAAGATTCTCCCCCTCTACGCCCGTAAGAGAGCCAAATCCCCTCTCTTTAAAATAAGCAGCTTTAACTCCCCTCTCTACCCATTCTATTATTTTTTCATCTTTATTTACTATTAATTCTCTTAACCTTTGAATTAACTGATCACCTACATTATTTGCTAAGAATGTTATTTTTTGATTACTTGATTTTGCTACAGGATCAATACTTTCTACTCTACCTTCTTTTAAATATTCTATAGATTGTACCTGACCCGTCTGATAATATTCTATCTCTTTATCAACATGGTCAATTCTATCTTGATATTTTTGAACATTTTTTTTCTGTTCTATTTTTGCTTTCATCTGTTCTCCAATTATTTTTCTTTCCATTTTTGCTTTCATCTGTTCTTCAATTATTTTTCTTTCCTTTTTGAGATTTCCAATTTTATCAAAAAAGAATTTTCCAACCTCTTTTGATATTTCGGCAGATGCAACTATTATATCTTGCATTTTATCTGGATTATACAAAAAGAAATTAAATCTCTGATCTATTGTACTACCGGTTAACTTATCTGGATCTGGATCTCCTAAAGCAAAGAACAATGCTTGGACGCTTTTATCATTTCTTTTAACTTTTTTAGCATAATTTTCTACTCCCTCAACATTGGTTATATATAGAGAATCTAAATTATGCTTCATTTTTTGAATCTCAGGAATTTTATATCCTTCAATATCTCCTCCCTGAGCCTTTTGATATTCCTCACTTTGAAAATGTTGTTTAGTAAGTTCAAGAATAACATTAAGAAATTTCTTAGCGTAATCTCTATCTAGTACTAGACCTTCTTCTCTGGCTATTCCAATTGTTCTTTCAATAAAATTTTCTGCTCCAGAAGCAGTTTGTAATTCTTGAAAAATCTGATGGTTTGGAAGAGGATCTTTTAAATCATCTGGTTTTCTTACATTCTCTCTTATATATTCATCAATATATTTTAATCTCCTAAATTCTTCTTCAGTGGATTTCTCAGGTGCAACCTCTGGAGAAGGCTGTTGTATAGGCTGGGCTAATCCAGGAGAGAATTGTCCCTTAGGAGACACTGTTGGAGGAACTGATATTTCTGGAGGAGTAGAAATTTCAGGAGGGGGTTGGGAGTATTTAAGAAGATTAAAAGATCTATCCGCAAAGACAGGGTTTTTTATCATCTTTAGTATTTTGGTCCAGACAGACATTCTCTCTCCGTGTCAAATAAAAATAATCTCTAATTAATTTAGTATTCAAAAAAAAAACCCATATTCCTCTAGCTTTCTTTCTGTGAAATAAGAAGAATAACATCCTTATTTTCTTTACATTCTACTCCTATTATCCCCCCTATAGCAAAAAAGGTACATTTATCTGGGAACCTTTGCAATTCATTCTTAATAAACTGCCAATACTTTTTTGGGACATAGACACTTTTTCCATTCAGAACTTTACACCTGATTTCAATCATATCATACTTATATTCTTCTTTTATTCTGTCCAAAATTTCAAATATACTGTTTCTAAAAAGAACCTCTTCCCATCCTCCCTTAGAATATGATTCTTTTAAATTTTTTTGATCTATATTTGATAAATTTTCAGAAATTAGTTTTCTCTGATAATTTGAAAAATGTCGAGCATAATACCAATAATCAGAAAAATCTTTGAAAACGGGACTATCTAAAGAAATTTTTTTTATCATATTGTACTTTTTTTAGGAGCTTATTCATAAATCTAATAACAAAGACCCAAGTTTGCTTGGGAAAATTACTATTTCTCTTTTCAAAATAATTAAAGGTTTTATCGTTCTTTTGTCGAATATATAATATATGAAACTTATAAGAACAATAAAACTTAAACTAGATATTCCTAAATCAAACATATTTCCTACTGTCCAAGCATATACAAAAGCTTATAATCATGTCTGTCAAACAGGATGGAAAGATAGAGATTATAACGCTATTTCTCTTCATCATAAAACTTATTCCTTTACTAGAGAACAATTCAAGTTACCTTCCCAACTTGCTATCTCAGCACGAACTAAAGCAGTTGAAACCCTCAAAACTGTTAAAACAAGGCTTAAAAAGAAGCAAAAAGCTTCTCAACCAGTCTCTAAACAATCCTCTATTAGATACGATAGAAATTCTATCACTATATGGTTCGGAAAAGAACAGATTTCTCTTCTTACTATAAATGGAAGAAAAAGATTTAGAATTCAAATTCCTGAATACTTTAAGCAATATATTACCTGGAAAAAATGTTCTTCTGAACTCTTTATCAGAAAAAATGGAGTTTTTCTTAATATCGTAGTTTCTAAAGAAATTACTGATATTCCTTCTAATAATACCTACATAGGAATAGATAGGGGAATAAAAAAGATAGCCGTTACTTCTACTAAAAAGTTTTTCAGTGGAACTCATATAAATAGGGTTACAAAAAGATACGATAAGTTTAAAGCAACACTTCAATCTGTCGAAACTAAATCTGCCAAAAGACACCTTAAAAAGATTTCTAAAAAGGTTAACTGTTTTCGCAGAGATGTGAATCACTGTGTTGCTAAACAAATTGTAAACTCTATTGAACCTGGAAGTACTATTGTTCTTGAGAAATTGACTGGCATTAGGCAAAATGTGAAACTTAGAAAAAGAGAAAGAACTGAAGTACATAGGTGGAACTTCTATCAATTTGAGGAATTTCTGAAATATAAGGCAGAAGCCAAGAGTATTTCTATAAAATACGTTTCCGCTAAATATACTTCTCAAAAATGTTCTAAGTGTTCTCATATTAGTCGTTCTAATCGTAAAAACCAATCTTTATTCAAATGTAAAAATTGTTCTTACGAATGCAATGCAGATCTAAATGCTGCATTTAATATTCGTAATAATTATCTAACAAGTATATCTTGTCTAGATGGGGCTGTTGTCAATCAGCCTATAGTTTCAACCCTTTCTAGTTAGGAACAAACCATCGAGCTTGCTCAGTGGTAATTGACTGTTAATATATTGTAATTTCTACAGCATGATGACTGACAAAAGCGATACAATTTATATCATTAGCGTTAAACACTTTCTCCAGACCTTCTCTTATCTCCTTTATTTCCTTTTCTTCCGCAGGTTTGTGTGCATCCCCGACTTTAACATGTAAAAATCTTCCTTCTAGGCTACTGAACCTAAGAACTTTTTCTATTGCAATAACAGGTTCTTCTTTCTTCTCTGCCATCTTTTTTTTAATTACCTTTTTTACTGCTTTTTTAATTTTTGTTTTTCCAACTCTGGATTTTTTTACTGGTTCTTTTACTTTCCTTTTTTCCATTTTCGTTCCTTTCCTTTCTTTCAATCTTAGTTAATATTTTCCTCTTTAATACTAAACTGTGGAGGAGTAACACGAATATCCCCATTATCAAGTATAAATGTATTTTTCTTATCTAGTTGATAATCACAATATTTTGTAATCATTTCTGGATCTAAACGAATTGCCTTCTTTCCAAGTATAGCCGTTTTCAAAAATTCATCCATTCCCTTAGTTCTAGGATCATTTTGTATAATTGAATTACACAAAGAAGCATAAGGTTCAAACATAAATTCCGCACCCTTAGCAGCATACGTCTTAGCTTTTTTTCTCTCCTCTTCATTCAATCCCATAACTTTCTCCTTTATTTAACTGCCTATTTAACATTAACTGTCATCTTGACATTTTAACTATCGACAAAAACCTAGTTTTTATGAAAATAATAACGATTTTCTTTGGCACAGAATTTGCTTTATATTAATCAGAAACATATATTTTTATAAAGAAGAAATTAATAAATGTCGATATAAATCAAGTGTCAATCAGTTGTCATAGGCCGCTCGTTGCTGTCCCACAATGAAAAACCGCTCTTAGTTGAGCGGTTTTTCTATTAGTAGAACTTATAAGATTTAGATTCCCTCTGGATATTTTCCTGTTATATCGTCTATAATATCAATAACCGATACTCTCCACTGTTTCATAAAAGGTCCGTAATTTTGCAGAGTATCAGAAATCTCTGAGAAATCTACCCCTCCATCATAACTTGTTATCCTGACTATATCGGATTCTTCTAACTTTTTATTCATTTGGTCATATTTAAAGCGAAGATCAACTTTAAGAGTATTCTTTCCTAAAGGAAGGACCTCCCATGCCTCTACCTTATCTCTCATTTTAATAGCAGCCTGTTCAAGCCATTTATTATAATCATCACCGTCTATAGTTATCTCAATAGCTTCTTTCCCTTCATCCATTGTGCTATAAACAATATCTTCTTTTTGTTCAAGAAAAGCTCCTCCTCGCTCGTTTACAATGTCCTCTGTAACTCCTGGAGGATAACCAGGATCTCCAGGCAAAGATTGACCCCATTGAGCTTGTTTCTTAATATAATTTTCTGTCTTTATTTCTTTCATAATTTTCCTTATTTAAATATTCATATAGCGGGCATAGCAGAAATAGCGGTTTCATAAGAACTTTTCTCTTTTTCTAATTGTTTTAAAAACTGCCATCCTTGTGCCCACCTCTGCTGTTCAATCAACGCTTTCAATTGCTCCTGCTGTTCAGGGCTAATATCCGTAAATGTATACTCCTTACCCTTTCTCGTTCTTATCTCAAGGTTTCCATAGTCATCAGAGTAAGAAACATAAAAACTATTAGATGCTCTTTTATACCAGTTCATAATTTTTTCCTTAAGTCAAATTTTCCATACTTTTTAACATTTCTAAAATTCTCAATCTCGCATCATCTACAAGAATAGAAGGATTATCAATTGATTTAGATTCAAAATAAATACCAAATATTTTATGAAGCTGATCAATTACTTCTCTAGAGATAGTATTCACCATAATTTCAGCTTCTCCTACTTTAGGATCTTGACAACCTGCTTCTTTAAGTTCCTCAACCCTACTTAAAAGAATCTGTAAACATCTATAATCATGGATGCCTTCACAGGCCGATTCCCAATGCTTTGATGTCGTAATGCTTTGAGTATCGATGAAAAGGGGAGTATAATTATTTCTTCCAATTGCAGAATATTCATTCCAATTACTAACTCCACCATTGTCCCCGTAAGCCCAAAAAGAAGAACCATTGGCTTTAAAAGCAGCACAATACCATGGAAGTAGTCTATAGTATCCAGGATTGAAAACTCTTACAAGACCATTTGACATTCCAAACCACAATGATTTTCCTTTATTAACATGTTCTTGATAAAAATTCTTGAGTGAGTTTGATGCTCTGACATAACTTATCCTTCTAACATAAAGAATATCGAGAGATTCTACCATTTCCAATCCATATGGAATGCCTATTGGAGAAACAGTAGGATTTCCACGAATTAATATTTCAGAAGTTCCTAACTTAAAAGCTTTGGAATAAAAATACATAGTTTTAAAACCCTCTTCATTTGATGGTTCATCGTGAAAAAGAATCATTACTTGTTTTGGTTTTAACCCAATAGAATGATTATGCAAAGCCCATGCACTAGCCCATTGCGAAATTGCTCTTTCAAAACTCTCAGTTCCAAACTCTTTTCCCACAAATGCAGATGATCTACGACAAGCAGTATAGGCTAAATAATTTTTACCAGGAAAGGTTGCAACAAATGAATCCCATTTAGCGAAATTTAATGTACCTACCAGATTTCCGTTAACATCAAAATCTTCTTTTTTTGGCCATGGAACTATAGGTCTTCTACAACAAACAGTATCAACAGGACGTTTTGTTATATCGTTTATAGCTTCAGCCTGATTATCCTCAGTAATTCCATATCTTTTATCATATACGTAATCCCATGTAGCCAGCGAGCAATCCGAATAATCTAAAGAAGATACTGAAACAACATCTATTTTAAATTCAATTTCTTTGTGGAATGATTTGGTAAATATCTCTATTCTACCATGATAAAGACCTGGAGATATATCTTTAGAATCTACTAATAACCATATTTGACGAGTCATTCCAATCGAAACCGTTGTCTTATACACTCCATCTTTTTTATTAAGAAGAATTAATGCAGAAGCAACAGCTTCCCCTTCTCTCGTATCTACGTATTCTACCTGATAAACCCTGATATTATTAGCAAAATTTTCCCCTTCGGTTTCTACAATTCTAAATTCAATCTGCTTTGTTCGCTTGTTTATATTGGTAATATTAAAAACTTCTGATCTACATTCACCCTGCATCATTTTAACTTGCAGTTGAGAAAGTTCATTCAAGGGCTTTTCAAAAAGCCTTAACATATGATAGGGATGAGAATGCCAAATCGTGATAGGAGCCATTTTTGATTTCGCTAAAACACTGGCGTAAATCTTAAAAATTTTCTTGTGAAAATTATTAAAAGGAATTATGGCTTTGAAAACATCTACATCTTGAGGATATTCTGAAGTATTGAGTTCCGAAAGCATTCTTTTTAGTTGTCTATCAGATCTCCATTTTGTCCAAAAATTACATGAAGAATCTTGAATAATTTTACGACTTAATTCTATATCTCTACGAAATCTCTTATAACAACCAAGTCTTGTTAGTCTTTCCTTAGATAAAAGCTGATCTTCATTTGTTGGTTGAGAAGGAAAATCTATAGAAAGAAAATCTTCATCTCCCTTATATATTTCTATTTCATTACAGAAAGTATAAGTACCAGAAGGAATAACATAAAATCTAACATATCGAGCTTTTGTTCTTAATTTTGTTGTGCGGAAATCACAACGTTTTGTACCTTGATATGCCAGAGGAAGATCCTCGTCAGCAAGTTCCATTAAATCGCCAACTAGATAAAAATTTTCGTTATCTTCGCTAACTAATACAGCGATAGATGATGGCCACATAATAGAAGAAGATCCAGCCATTGAATTAAAAGCTACACCCATAACAGGTTCAACTTTACCAAGATCTACAGTTATTTTGATAGGCTCTTTTTTATATTTCCATCCTACAGTTCCTTTGTTAGACCACCATCCTATACGTATTCCATCAGTTAAATCTGTTACATCCCCCGTATCAGTGCAGAGAGGGTAATTAGGAGACACAGAAAATGTATAAGCTTTACCTAATGCTATATTCTCCAATTCCTCAAGAGGAGGATCAGAAGGAAACAACTTCTTTAAAAATTCTATAACTCGTTTCATAATACTAATTCTTTTCTCCTCCCTGAGAATAACTTTTTATTTTTTCTTTAATCTCGGTTACAATATCGTACGGTTTTTCTTGAAACATATCAAATGTTCTTGAAGGCAAGACCTGACCATCCAAAGTAATAACAGAGATCAAATTATCACCTTGTCTTTTAAAAACAATTTTATAAATATCTTGATTCATCCCTATATCAACTACTATTCCACCATAAACACTTCCGTATTCAGGAGATCCTATTAAATAAGGCTCATATCTATTAGGATTATGTTCCATTAAAAGTTCGAAATTTTTACGCAAATATGTTGTCCACTTATTTATCCAAACAGGAGGCATTTGCGAAAGAACTATTTTTCTATACCAAGTCATATTTTATTCTTCAAAAAAATAGAGCATTTTCCTTTAGTTAAATAGATTTTTACCTGTATCTCTTTGCCTATTTTCTAACCTTCTTAATAATTGCCAAGCTTCTCCCCATCTGTTCTGTCCCGCCAATTTCTTTATTTTTTCATAAAAAAAAGGGCTTATTCCCTGATACAAATATTCTCTCCCGTTTTCTGCAACTACACCAAGTTCATTATAAGTCTGGTTATAATGGGTTATAACAAATCTGTTAGCATATTTAAACCAATTCATGTTTGGATTCCAAAATCTATTATATCTCCATAATAGTAAAAGGAAGAAGCAAATTATTCTGCCTGCTCAAAAATATTTATTTTTCTATCCCTTTCTTTTTTCAACTCTTCAAGTTTTTCTCTTTTTCTTTTCAATTCATCTTTATCAGAAGCACCAGGAGGACCCTCTTTCCTCTGAAATTTTATACCATCTTCAAACTGTTCTATAGATTGTTGTTGTCTATATACTTTCTGTTCAGCGACACCAGCTTCGTGCCTCTTATCGCTTCTCTCAGTAGTTTTCTTAATCAATTCATGGGTTGCTCCAATTGACTTATTTACATCACCAATTGATTTATTCATCTTTTCGACAGATTCCATAGGAGCAAAATATTTAATTACTTTTATCCCGACCCCCAAAAGAGTACAACAACCTATAATAATTCCTATAATTATAGAAATTGTTTTTAATTTTGATTTTTACCCATAACATTTCCTTCTATATATATGGTATTGTAAAATAAAATGTAGAACCTTTTCCTATTTCAGATTCCACCCATATTTCCCCATCATGATTATTAACAAGTTTTTTAACAAAAGCCAATCCAAGTCCTGTCCCTTCATATTCCTCATCCGTATGTAATCTTTTAAAAAGATAAAATATTTTTCTAAATTGATCTTTATCTATCCCTATACCATTATCCGTTATATAAAAAAGATAATCATTTTCTCTTGCTTCTGCTCCTATATCTATAATAACGTCCCTATGGGGATCTTTAAATTTAATAGCATTACTAATAAGATTATGAAATATCCTATTTAGTTGTTTTTTAATAGCAAAAACATTAAGTATTCCATTAATATTAATTTGGAAATTATTTTTCTTAATTTCGAAATCCAAAAGAACATTATCTAACAATTTTTTAATATCGATTTCTTCATAAGGAACAAGGGGACTTCCTGCTTTAGAATATTCTAATAGATCTCGAATTAATCGTCTCATTTTTTCAACTGAATTTATAACAAATCCTACATATTTTTCCATTTCTTCATAACATTCCCCCTCTAAATGTTTTTTACAATTTTCCTTATAAAATCTTTCGATTAATTGACAATAGCTTTTTATAACCCTTAATGGGGCTTGTAGGTCATGAGAAGCTATATAAGCATATTGTTCTAGTTCCTCATTGCTTCTTTTTAGATCTTCAGTAAGTTCCTCAAATTCTTGTTCGGTTTTCTTTCTCTCTGTTATATCAAAACAAATCCCTAATATATATTTAGGACGATTTCTAATAATAAGGGGTATTTTTGTTGTTTGAAAATATCTAATATTTCCAGTATTTTTATCCGTGACTGACTCTTCAGAAATATATTTTACTTTCTTACTTATTATCACATCTTTATCAGCTTTAAGATATTCTTTAACTTCTTCAGGGCTTACTACTTCTTTTCCAGCAAAATAAAAATCCGTTTTACCTTCCATTTCCTCTACTGTCGTCCCGTAAAGATCCGCAACAGCCTTATTAGCCAATATATATTTCCCCTCTACATCCTTAACAAAAATCAAATTTGGAGAAGCATCTATCACGCTTCTCATAAAACCCTCATTTTCTTTTATTTCTTCAAATGGTAATTTATGTTTTTCCATACTTTTATTATTATTCTTTTTATAAGATTATCCTTCTAAAGCTTTACCAGCTATAACTATTTGATATGTGTATTTTTTAGGAGACCATTCCAGATCTATTCCTATTTTCTTCATAGTAGCTGTACAATTTATTCCAGAAGCTTCAGGAGTTTTTACTATTAATAAATCAGGATATAATTTTTTAAATTCTTTTATTTTTCCTCTCAACTGTTTACGAGCAGTCCCCTGCCAATATAAACAACATTCCACCTGTCTCTTTGTCCAATTGGGATGCTTATCCTTCATCCTCTTAACATGCTCACCAAAATTAAATCTATTGTAAATTATATAAACAGGTTTTTCTAGGTTAATTAAATCATTTATTTTTGGGCAGGAAGGAGGGCAATCTTTTCTTTTATTGAAATTTGGACATCCTTTTACATGCCCATAATAAGATTTTACGCATAAACCCCTAACAGAAAAATCTATAACGGGCTTTACTTGAGAATAAAACTCTTTCATTCTAAACTTATTCTTCTATTCATCATTTATCCAATAAACTTCTTCAAACCTAAAAATTCCACCCTTCTTTATTTGTTCTTCAAATTCCTTCTTAGGTCTTGTATATATCTCGTAAGGTTCATATAGTCCTACATAAACTACTTCCTTTTCTAATGTATCAGCATTTTTTGCGATTAATAAAACCTTGTAAAGATTACCCTTAAAATGCTTATAAACCTTTCCTATTCTAGCTATAGTCATTATTTTATCTCCATCAATTCCCATCTAGTAATAATTTTTGCAGAGGAAAAATAATCTTCTCTGCTATCTTTATCACTTCAAAATATAAATCAGAAATATGTAGACTCTCTATTCTTAATCTCCCCATGTCTTCTCTTGCTTTTTCTAAATTGCAATATTTTCTAGCATGTTCTATAGAATCATGAAATACATTATTATCATCATCACTCCCATAACAACAAAAATAATCGACATGTTCAAAAGAACCAACATTAGAAGTAGAACAATCTCCTCTTCTTATTATCCATAATTCTGACATCCTATTCTCCTAATTTATCTCCATTAGTTCCCATCTAGTAGTAATTTTTGGCAGAAGAATGTAAGATGAATTCTTTATTCTTTTTACTGTAAAACCGTAAGAGGTCTTATCACTGTAAAAAGAACAAACTTTTAAATTACTCGCTTCCTTATAAGCTTTATTTTCGTCATAGTATTTCTTAGCAATATCCTCAGAAGTAATAAAAGAAGGTGAAGAAGAACCTCTTCCCCGATACCAAAAGTAATCAACAATAAGAGAAGTGTTATATCTTTCTATAATATAATAATATTCTACATCAGGGTTCATTCTATCTCCATTAATTCCCATCTGGTAATTTTTTGCGGAGGAACAAAAATGTCCTCTTCCTCTTTTAACATCTCCATCCAAGTATAATAAGCTCCAGACCTAGTAATCCAAGAAGAAGATAAAGTCTTCTCCCTAGACATAATCAAAGACGAAGAAACTTCTATCCCCATTTTCATTCTCCTAGTCTATTTCCACTATCTTTTGAATTCTCATTATTTTTAGAGAATCAAAAATCGCTCTTCTTTTTAATTTCTTTAAATCTCCTACTGCCTTATCATAAGAATTATAATCATAGTTCTTTGCAACATCCTCTTCATAAGTAAAAAGATAAATACCGTCCTTCAACTGAGGAAACAGATCATAATCACAACAACGGAAATAAACAACCTTTCCACCCTCATAATTATTTTTCCCTTCTATAATCCAAAAATCTTTCATTTCTTTAGACATTTTTATTCTCCTATTTAATTTCCATTAATTCCCATCTAGAAATCGGTCCACGATCTATTATATCCCCATCTTTCTCCCTTATTATAAAAATAGAGTTTCTAAAATACTTCTCTATAAGTTGTAAGTCATAAATCGCCTCTTTCTTGTCTTTAAAAACTTTAATAGAATATGAAGTATGAGTCAACCTCGGAGTAAAATAATAACGAGTAACAAGTCTAGATAAAAATAATCTATTTTTATAAGGCTTTTTATCCCTTCTAAGTTTTTCTATTACATATTCCATTATTCTCCTAAATTTCTCTTTCTCAACTTCTCTCTTATTCTATCAAGTCTTCTCGACTCCAATAATCCATCAAATCTTATATAATCATTCTCAGGATGCTTTCTCCTCACTTCATCTGTCTTCTTCTTCCACTTATAATATAAAATTGGATGACATAAAATTAAAATAAAATCTCGCTCCAAAAACTTTTTCTTCGGAGGAATATAATTAGATTCTTGATTGTTATTCATTTTATTCTCCTTGTTGTAATAATATTTAGCCCATTTATAAATTTCTTTCCTTTTCTTAGGATCTTTCCAAACATCGGGATTAGACATTTTTATTCTCCTTTATTCTCCAAGATCAAGTAATTCAAATCTGCTGACTTTCTTTGGCAAAGAAGGTTTCTCCCATACCTCTTTTTTTTCAATTGTTTCTGTTTTGATTATTTCAAATAAATATATTTCAGGCTTAAAAAAATAATACTCTACAAGACTACATGCATCATTTTTTGCCTCTTCAAAACTATTGTATCTTTTAGATAGATCTTTCTTATAAGTATAAATAGGATCCCCACTTTTATTATAATGAAGAAAATAACAACGAGCAGGAAATTCATTACCTCTTTCTATAATCCAATAATCTTTTACATCTATCCCCATCTTTATTTTCCTAATCTATATCCATTAAATCAAATCTAGTAGTTTTTCTCTTATTATCAAACTTTTTTTCCGAAGAAAGAGTAACTTTTACTACTTTTAATACCATCTCCCCCTCTCCCTTAAATTCCATTTCTTTTTTCTTATTAATTATATTTTGATACAATTCTTTTTCCTTAAGAGCCTCCTTCCTACTAAGATATTTTTTAGCTTCCTCTAAATTATCCACTTGATATGTTTCTACGTCATATTGGCTTCTTTTTCTATATTTGTTCAAGTAGTAATATTTTTTATTACCGTTATTATCCTCTCCCACATCAAGATTTCCTTCCCACACAGGGATAAATATTATAACCCAGAACTTTTGTAATATATTTACTTCCATTCTTGTTTCACTCTCCTAATTTATATCGCATAAAATAGTCAAAATGCAAAAATAGGCTCAAATCTATTATATAATAAAAAATTGTCACTTTCAAGAGGGATTATTCGCCTATTTTATATCGCATACAGGGAATTAAAATACAAATATTGGCTCAAATTTAAAATTCCCATAATACGGCAACCTAATATTGTCTATTATATATAAAATTTTTACACTTTCAAGAGAGATTAAGTTTCTTTCTTCCAGACGTAGTTTGGATCGTCCCATCGAGTAGGCTCCCAATTATCTATAAAATAGTTATATTTTTGACATAAAACCTGATATTCTTTCCTTCCTATCATAATAACTTCTATCTCAGGATGTTGTTGAAACATCAACTCCATTTTACCTTTATCTCTTACACACCTTCTACAACTACATCCCCATTCTTCAAAAGAATCAGCATGTCCTTTAAGCTCAATGTGTGATTTTTCACTTATTTTGAAATCAGGAGTATATACGCTCGCTATAGATCCATCCTCTTCATATAAAGTAAATCTTTCTTTTTCGTAATCTATATCTTTGTTATTGAATTTCAAAATTCTAGCATAATTAGCTTCCCATGTGCTTCTAAACTTCATTTTTAAATCATCTCTATAATTGTTTTTAGAATTTGGTATTTTCATTCCATTAGCATATCTTTTTTTCAACGTTTGTCCTATTTTCTTTCTCATCTCATCTGTCATGTGTTTTTTGTTCCATTCTCTTATCTTGTGGGAAACTCCCATTATTCTTTCATCATCATATTTAGTTAAGCCTTTATTCCATGGTTCTCTATTCAATCCTGCTTTACCTATTTTTAAACGAGTTTCTTCACTAACCTTGTGCCCCATTAATTTTTTAGATAATTTAATTCTACTTTCCTTACTCAAAGGATGTCCTGTTCTTCCTTGATCGGGATTATTTTTCCAACTTAATTTTATAGATTCAGATAATTTCTTCTTGACTTTTTCACTTCTTTTCCTACCTTTTAATTTTTTGCTTCTTTTATCTAACATAGATTTAGAACTTAAATTAGAATTAGGAAATTTGTCAACATATTCTTGTGTTGTCATCTTGTGAGATTTCAAGTGTAAATGATTTATCACTCCCACCTTTTTTCCACATAGCATACAAATAACATAATCATTGTCCATAATTGTCTCCAATATATATCTAAACTATCTACTACTAATAGATATCGAAATTATCTAAAAATTCCTTTAATAAAAAAGCCATATTTTATAATATGGCTTTAATAAAAAAAATATATTGGTTCCGACTAGCTTTTGAACATCATACGAAACCATCTTGAATTATGACATTTAATTCCATTGGCAAATAAATTAGCAGTTCCAAAAATTTCCAAATCACACATATTTTCTTTCCCTTTTCTTTTTGTAATAGATTTAACTTCATCAGACTCTACAGAATGATCGTCACAAGTTATAATTTCATCTCCTTCTTTTATGTGTCTTAATGGGATATATTCATTATTAACAAAAAATAAATGCTCATCACTAGTTAAAACCTCAAATCCTTTTTTAGTTCTTAATTTATAAACATCTTTTCTTCCTGATTCCCAAATATAATTAATCGGAGCAAAAACCATATTCCCTGTTCTATCACTATGAGATAATATGTATATACTTTTGTACTGTTTATATAGGTCAAAAAGATTACCTATTTTATCTTCAAATATAGAGTTATCTATCATACACAGCACCTCTGTAGATAATGACAGGCATCTGCCTCCGGGTAACGTCCATTCCGGAGTCATTATGATCCTCGTTGTCGGATACCTACCATATTTTTTCATATCGAGCATTTTCATAAAATCATTTTCATAATTTTTCTTAAGTGTTTCAAAATTAGAAAAAGCTTTAGCAGCACCGTCTGGACCCCCAAAGACTTGTTGTGGTTCTTGAAATTGCAGACACATCATTAATTGCCTTAGTGCATCCCTAGCTGCCCCATAGAGGACTATAGTTATATATTCATCAGGAACAGTTTCTATGGCATAACCGCTGACAGGAGGAAAGACATTAAGGGTTTGAACAGCATTAGCAAGAAATCTATTTAACTCTTCATCTGAGAACCATTTAAAATTATAATCTGCATTAATAACATCTTGAGGAAGTAAGACATCATCAAAAGTTACGGAACCTGTAAAATAATCAACTTCAAGCCCGCTATTCATTATTTCTTGATTTCTATATATTCTTACTCCAGCAGATTGATTCCATTTTGAAAAAGTAAAATCAAATTTATTTCTATCTCTGGATTTCTTTGCTTGTTCAAAATAGATAGGAATTGACTGAGCACAGCAGATATGATGTTCTAGAGCTTTCGTAAAAGCTCTTACTCTATCTGCATAAAGAGGAGGAGGGGTAGCTGCATCGCTGGTAACTACTACATAATGGACTTCTGTTTTTTCCTCCGGAGTTCCTCCGTCTAGAACATAAACCCAATCCACTCTATATTTCCCAATACCCTGAGTTGAACCTATATTCCAGCTATACACATAAAATCCATTATCAACTTGAAAAGGAATATCGGAAACAACCTCTCCGATATCTTCACTGGGACCTTCGAGAGGTCCAGTGATAGTAATTTCAATAGAGACAGGATCTGTAGGGGTTCCGTCAAAATCTGTTATTTTTAAAAACAGATCGGCTATATCTCCCTGTTTAAATTCACCTGTAACTGTAGGGACAGCCCTAATATCAGACATATTCAATCCTCTATACTTGAACTCTCTACTTTATCTTCAATTTTTTCTTGTTCTTTTCCTACTTTTTTAATTTCTTCTTTTTCTGGGTTAGGAGAAGATATTTTTTCCACATCTATTGTTAAATCTGGTGGCAACCTGAAACCTTTATAAGATCCTCCTATCACAAGGAAAGTAATAACCATCAAGGCAAGAATAAAATATATTATTCTTTTTTTCCATTTGCTGATGGATTTACGAAATCCTATTATAGCATCTATATTTTCTTTATCTTCTTTCCTATCTTCTTTTGTCATTTCTAATTCCGTTTTTAATTTTCTTAGTTCTTCTTCTAGTCCTATATCTCCGTTTCCTCTTACTTTTTCATCAAATCTATCTATTCTCTCTCCAAACCTTTTTGTTTCTACTCTAATTTTTTCTTTTAAACCTTGTATTTTTTCATTTACTCTAGATTCTAGATTATCAACTCTTTTATTTATAGATTCATGTCTATATTTGCAAGCTGTTTCATTAAAATCAACACTCTGAGGTTTGTTTTCCCTTTTTTCTGTATTTTCATTTTTAGCCATAAAAAGACCTCTTCCCTCTCCTCCGTATATCTAAATATTGATTATCTATAAAATTAATTCAAATTAAGACTTAAAAATCCTGTAACTAATTATTTTAAAACAGAAAGAAGTTGAGAATAGACTTCTTTGCGAATGTTCTTATATTCTCCTTTTTCCAATAATAAAGAAACTAGACCACAAACCATGGCAGCAGAAATGCTAGAACCATTCACTTTTATATACTGATTATTGAGAAAAGTAGTATATAATTTTTCAGATGGTAAAACAAAATCTATAGAAGACTGTAAAATCTTGTTTTTTTCTTTATTTTTGAGAGAAACCGCAACGGAAAAGACCTCTTTATATTTTGCTGGAAAATCCACAACTACTTCCCCATCTTTAATTGAATTTCCTGAAGCCGAGACTACACAAATATCACGATCAACAGCTTTTTGTATAGCATTGTGAAGAACCGTATAATCATAAGAGGTCCCTAAAGCTATCAAAATAATATCTACTTTTTTGACAATAGACCACAAAACTGCTGCCACTAGAGAAGAGAAAGAACATCTGCCTAATCCATCTATAACCTTAGCAAAATAAAGTTCAGAGGCAGGAGCAATTCCCAACAAAGATTTTTTATCATTAGCACAAATAATCCCTGAAAGAATAGTGGAGTGTCCTATTGAATCATAGAGAATTCTATCGTTATCACAAAAAGTTGCTTTTTGCCCCTTAACTTTTATATCTTTGTGATCTGGACAACCACTATCTATTATGGATATCTTAATATTTCTGCCTGTCAAAGTATCGGAAAGACCATACTGAGAAGGAAAATAACAAGCAGGTTTAGATAAAGACTCAAGGACCTTCCCTTTATATTTTTCTATTCTTATTTTTTTCATATGAAAAAGCTTTTTGGAACTTTATGTATTTCTCCTCTTCCAAAAAGTTCCATTTTAAAATTTAAAGGAGAAATTTCTAAAAAATATACATATTTTCTAAGATACATCGAAAGATGAAAGGTAGATAAATCATCTGTAATAATCTTTCGACACCTGTTAATCTCATCCATCTTTTTAAAAATATTCTTCTTATAAGGAATATACCATAGCTTTTTAGACCCTATTTTCAAATTTTCGTTAATATATACCCTCAGATTGCCGTGAGCAACCGCCAGACCCGTTCTAACAGACTTTGAGCGGGTCTTGGGAAGATAGGACAAGTCATATCCTTCTCCTCTCCAGGTCAATCCTGAGAGTTTATGAGCAATTTGGAAAAGATTGATATTAAGGACATCCATTTCTCCTAAAAGCACTTTTCCAAGGTCTTTAGCCCCATATCTAAAATTAAAATCAAAAGCATTTCTCACTTTTAGATTAGGGCATTTCCAGTGGGAGAAATTGGGATAAAGATTTATCAATAAATCAAAAACTTCATCTATTTTTTTTAATTCCTCAAAACATAACACTCTACTAATATTTCTATTATACTCAAATATATATTTATTTTTCCTTCTTACAACCCAGGTAATTTCTGGATTTGTCACTTTTCTACAAATACTTCTTATAATACTTGTAGAAGGCAGAATATCTTTTATTTCCCCAAGATGTACTATCAGGATTTTCAAGGGAGGTCTTCCAAATTTTTTAGATTTTCTTCCATAGATTGAGGACCTTCTCCTCCTCCTCCTCCTCCTCCTATAGCCGTGATATTTACAGGAATAGCATCATGACCTTTTCCGTCTCCTGCTATAATCTTACTTTCTGATGGAATGAACCCACCGTCACCATCCCTCTCTCCTAATATGCTATCAAGAGCGACATCTCTAGCCGATTGTCTCTGTTTTTCTTCTTTTTTAAGTTTTCTCAATGCTATTCTTCTATCTTGATTTCCTATTATTTTTAATTTTCCTGTGGATATAAGTTTTTCCGCGAGTTTGGAGCTTTGTAAAGTTTTTTTCAATTCATCTGTTATATTTAGAATATCATATCCTCCTCTGAGAGTAAGATTAATATCTGGAATAAAAATAACTCCCTTAGTGGCGTTATACAAATATACAGTTTCTTCCCCTACCTCTCCTAAATTGTTATAATTTTTTGATTCTTTAAATATTTTTCCCTGAATATCATAAACAAGTTTAGTAATATCTGCTGCTTTAGTTTTTGTCAAACCAGTGATATAATATACTTCCCTGTCCCCCAAGAGATTTTTAATCATATCTGCATCCTCGAATTCTACTCTTTTTAATCCTGTTTCGGTATAGATCTCCACAATTTTTTCTTCTACATTCACAAAAATTTTTATCATAATATTTCTCCTATTATAATCTTTTTATACATCGTCTTTTTGGAACAAAAAAGTCCACATTTGAATTAACAAACATGGACTTTACCCTACCAGACAGACAGACAGCCAGCTAACTCCAATTTTATTTTTTAGTTACAGAAGTAGTCTTTTGTTTTTGTTTTACTTTTAAAACACATCTTTCATGCTTTTCTGGTTCTTCTTTTTTGGAAATATTCTCTGAGCACACGGCCCAAGGATTCGGATCCCATTTTTTCTTCTTTTTTTTTGCTAATTTAATAAAATCTTCTGTTTCTACTACCTTCATTTTAGGTTTTTTCCGACTTCGACACACAAAGATTATAAAGCTTTTTAAGTAAGATATAAAGTGGCTTACTAAGAAAAGCACCTGCGACAAAACAAATAATTGGTATTAACATGTTTAAAGTTCCTTAAAATTAACTATAAAAATTTCTATTACGATTGGACCTTGACTTAACAATTCTAAACTCAACAGTAACAGCGTCACTCCATTCTCCTTGATAATACGTTCTAGCTTTCAGAAGAACAGTATCTCCTATCGTATTTTCTTTTAAAATAATAATATTACCATCCCATAAAATAGATTTTGTCCTTCTCGGATCTTTGCCATTCAAAGTATAGAAAATATTACTATATCGTCCAATCTTAGGAGTTCGAAGTTTCTTTTTTCTAATATCCCATCTTTCTCCCATAAAAATTTTGTCACTACCTCCACCCCTTTGCCCAACAGGAGGTTTATATCCTTGGGCATAAGATGGATCAAGAAATGATCTCCTATTTCTTGGAAACGTTCTTCTTTCTAAAGACGATGTATCAGAAATGTTTATTTTTACTTTCTTATAAAAAACAAGTTCTACTTCTGGGTTTTTTTCGTTATAAAAAACTTTAGGTGAAGATGTAACTGGATCCAGCTTTTTTACTGTTTTGTTTTTTGTAACTGTTATTTTACCAGATTGGACTATTGACGTTACAAAATCAAATATTTTACCAGTCAATTGTATTGTCGGTTCAGGCAAAGTAATATAGTGGTTATAGACTTTTATAGCCATTTAATTAACCTTTAATAAAAATTATCTGAAAGAAGAAAATGGCGTAGAAAAACATCTTATTGTTCCCTTCACAATTCTAAATCTTACGGTAATAACCTCACTCCATGTCCCATTATAATAAGTCTTAGCTTTTAATACCGTTTCTTCCATACCAGCAGGATTATCTCGTATAGTAATCGGAGTCCCCATCCATAAATTTGATTTTGTTCTTTTAGGAGACTTCCCGTTAAAAGTAAAATAAAGTTCCGCTTTCTTGCCTATTAAAATTCTTGTTGGAGACATTGCTTCATTAGTCTTCGTAACCATTTTACTACCAGTTAAATAATAATCTATAGACTTCACTATAGTCTCATAAGGATATCTATAAATATCCTGTACAGGAATAATCGATAAAATCACTTTTTTTCTAAAGATATGACTTCCCTCATGAGCAACTTTCTTTCCGTTGTTACTAACAACCACTTCTTTTCTATTCCTAGATATAATTGTTAAACTTGTATAGCTATTAGGTTGTCCAGTACTAGGATTTTCTTTACCCGTTCTGTTCCAAACAACCTTACCGTTAGAAGCATTTACTTCTTGCCCAGATAATCTAACAACTGGAGCACTTAATTGTCTTATCTTATTTGATTGTACACCCATTTTTCTTATCCTTATAAAAATAAAAGTTACTTTAGATCATATTTAAGTATTCTCTCTAAAATATTTTTTTCCTTTATTTATTTTATATAATGTCGTCTACATCAGCAATGGCTTGAGCATCTCTATATTTAGCTGCTTTGCCCCTTTTTATTTGATTTGTAATATAACGTCTTATATGTTCCTTTACCCATTGTCCATTTGTATAAACAAGATCTCCATTTTCATCTACTTCTGTGTTCTTGTGGACATATGCATAATCATCTACATATTCTGAAACTTTTCCTGAAGGAACCGTTATTGTAATTGCCAAATCAGCCATTAACTTTCTCCTTTAAACTAATATATTGATATTCTAAATAAATCAATAAAATCCTTGAAAAACTTTATCAGTCATTTTTTATTATTTTGTTCTTTCTTGCCTTGATCCCATTGTATCTTTTTCAAGATGCATACCGACTTGAGTTACATAAACCTTATCAGCATATTCAGTTCCAGTTGTTGCATCAATTCTTTTTACTCTTATTTTCATTTGTGCCTCAATTAAATAATTTGTTAAAGTTGCATTTCCAACATCAAGATAATAACCAGTTAAGGCAGAAGCATTTATTGCTATTGTTGCTTCTCCTCCCAATGCTTGTTCAACCCAAACCTCGTCCGTATCAGCATAAGCAACCCATACGGAAAATTTAACATATTTTACGGTTGTTATATTTATAGTTTTAATTGTAAAATGAACATGAATATGTCCTACTGTCCCTTCCTTCCACCAGTGATTCAATTCGTTTGCCTGTAAATCTATATAATCATCAACTGCAAAAGCATATTCTTTTGTATTTGCAGTAAAGGTTTCCCAGTCAGGTTCTCCGGATGCAGGAGTTATTTTTCCAGTTGCAACTGGAAATTGAACATCATCATAAACAACATTTTGTAATTCTAATGTTTTATTTGCACCACAAGTTATAGATAGATCAGAAGAAGAAGTAAGAGAATTCCCATAAATACCTTTCCATTTTTTTGTAGCCGAACCTAAATCTAAAGTATTATCAGCATTAGGTTCTTGATTTACATGATTAATTATTTTACTCATTCATAACTCCTTATTAAAACACCGTCATTATAAACCTCAACTCTTGAAGTATTTTTATTATAAGTTAAATAACTATCTCCATTCTCAGCATTGTCTCCTAATGTAATCTCCAAGACTTGTGGTCTATCAACAAAAATATTTATTTCATAATTATTATAACCTGCTTTTGTTAAAGTGAATTTATATGTTCTTACCTCTAAGACTTCGCTTGTTCCTGTCCACTTTTTATAGTCAAGGGTTTGTTCAGCTATATCCCCATTAGCATCTGTTGTTTGTGTTGCGAATGCTGCTGTAGCTGCTTTATAATCAAAACCTGTCGTCCAATCTCCACCAAGACCCCCACCTGCATCATAGAGTCCCCAGAAATCTCCCCAATTACTACCAGTTATAGGTTTATGAGTAGCATCAACTGCCGTGTGATCTTGAATACATTTATAGGTTTGAGCGTCTGAACCCTCAACTAAATGAGCATATTCACAATCTATATCGGTATTGGCTAATCCATCTCCATTGTTATCTACTACATGAATATTGCAGGTGTATTGCTCGATGATAATACCAGCGGCAGCATTTATTGAAACTATGGTGGGATGAAATTCTGGGTTTTTCAAATTCAATGTTGTAGCCTCTGTATTACATTGGTCAGGGTTTGCATTTGTAACAAGAAGATTAGGAACAGTTACATTTCCTCTGGTCAATAAACCTTGAGTAGAATTATGAATATGCACATTATCAAACTCTGTTGGGGTTAGTGATAAATAAAATACATTTCCAACAACATATAATCCGTTAACAGATAATGAAGTAACTCCGCCGAAGAAAATAGGTTTTTCAGTTGCAATATCAAAAATCAATTTCCCTTTATTTACAGCAATTGTCCCTGCCGTAAACCAAAAATCTTTATTTCTTGAACGCAATGTACTGTCATATAGGTAAAATGTTCCTGTTATTCCACCTGCAATAATAGTAAGGTTAGCGGCTGGTGATAACGACCAATAGGAACCTTCAATACCATAATTATTACTTAAATCACCAAGCTCAAGTGTAGCATTACTTTTAATACTGATGATCTTATCATCAGCAAAATACACCATCTCGTTTTTAGATTGAAAATAAGTTGCATCCCCGCCAGCATTTCCAAACCATATATCATCTTCGATGGTATAGACTGCATCTGCTACCACCTCGGTTATGAAGGTATCAACACGAGCATCTCCACCGCCGTCTTTGGGAACCAAACCCGCACCACCGCCTGCACCCCATTCCCAGACATCATTCCAGGTAACAGGATTGCCGGAAGTACCGTCTGTTATTCGTAATATATCGGCAGCAGCATTTGTCTCTAATGTTGGTGCAGCCATTTATTATCTCCTCCAATCTAATAGCTCTGCGATTGCAGCATCTTCAAAGGCAGTCTGGGCTACCTTGGATATATTCCAACCATCTACAAGAATGTTCTTGATTTCGGTATCAAGTGTGGTAAAAGAACCGCTGTCAACTATTTCTTGAATACCGCTATTAGTATCCAAGATAGTCATTCGCAGATTTTGCAGCAGTGCTCTTGCCTGCATAGCCTTTTGCCTTTGGGTAAGCTCCTGATGCAACAATGTAAGTTTATCTGATAACGCCATTTACTTTCTCCTTTTTTTAATAAAGTATTGTTATAATTCTTCAACTAAAATACCATTTACATATATTTTTATTTTCCCATCTTCATAAATTATATAAACCATATTACTCTCCATCTAAAATTAATTTTTGTCCAGATTTAATTGTTATATCCAGATCTACTGTTAAATCATCATTTATACGTACCACACCTGCTCTACTTGGATTTGAACTTTCTATTCTTAAGTCCGTTCCATCAAAATAAATAAATGCTTGTTGTTCATTACCAAAATATAATTTTGAAGTATTTGAATTTAGAATTATATCACCAGGAGTAGTAAAACTTCCATCTGCCCCTAATATAACATCATCAATCCAATTAACTAATTCTGTAAAATTATCTAAATCTAAATGATAAAATTCATCATTGCTTACATTGCCACCTTGGAGATTCAATAAAGAATTATGTTCTATAATTTCTCCAAGTTTACCTTCCATAAATAATAAATAATCATCTAAATCCAAATGATAAAACTCATCATTGCTTGCGTTACCACCTTGAAGCCTTAACAAATCATTGTGATCAGATATAGGACTCCCTGTATGTGTATGACCCGGATCTATACCTGAAGTTACGTTAACTCCTGATATTGTTCCTGTTGTTATTAAATTATCATCCCCTAAAGTAATAGTTCCAGTAGTTCCATCTATAATTGCAAGTCCAACTCCATTCTGATATTCTATATAAGCATCCTGACTTTCTCCAAAATATATCTTCTGTGAATCAGAATCTAGAACCCAATCTGCTCCTGAAGCATCCCAGATGCCATAGTCGTTTGTTGCTCCTGTGACTTGAGATATATATATTCCATAGTTATTAGTTCCTGTTCCAGAAACATCTACTCTTAATCCATCTTTATTTCCTGGAGAGGCTCCGAATGCTCCAAAATCACCAGTAACAACAGAATATAAACCATCCAGCCACACCTCATTAGCTATTGTTATAGTCCCATTATAATTAACATTAAAATAACCACCCCGTAAATGAAGCTCTGCATCTGCCTCATTAATATCTGTCTCATCATCTAAGTCAATGTGAACTCCATAAACAGTTTTAATTCCAAATGCACCTGTATGAGTTCCTGAAGTATTTAAATCCAAGTAATAACCATAGGTATCCGAAGGAGGTGGTCCAAAACCTACTATATTTGCTGAATGATTAAAAGTTCCTCTCACAAAATAAGCAGTAGCTTCAGTACTCTCAGTAAGATTTGCTGTAATTAATTGAGAAGCAACAGGAGCAGTATTTATTCCTACTGTATCTCCTTCTACCGTATCCCCTAATTGAGTGTTTCCTAGAACAAATAAATCATGACCCACCGTTACATCATCATCTAAAAATATATTTCCTGGAATGCTTGGATTAGTAGAATCAATTCTAAAATCTTCTCCATCATAATAAAGTCTTACTTCTTTATTTTCTCCAAAATATAAAATTCCATCTGAAGAATTTAACCAAAGATCTCCTTTAAAATATAAATCTCCTGTTGCATCTACAGAAAAATTATCAGCAGAAATTATTATATCATCTGTAGCAGTTACGGCATTCGCTATAATATTCATAGAGTTCCCATCAAACTCTATGTAAGAATCTTGACCTTCTCCAAACCATATTTTTTGTGAATCTGCATCTAATGCCCAATCTGCTCCTGAAGCGTCCCAGATACCGTAGTTAGTAGTTGCTCCTGTAACCTGTGCAATATATATTCCATAATTAGATCTTGCTGTTCCTTCAACATTTACTCTTAATCCTGTCTTCCCCCCCCACGACATTGCTACTCCCATATCTCCTGTCGCAGTAGCATATATCGCATCCATCCATACTGTAGCGGCAATAGTTATCGCCCCCGTATAATTAACATCAAAATAACCTCCGTGGGTATTGAGAGACGCATCGAAATCACTAATATCTGTATCATCATCTAAATCAATATGAACTCCATAAGTATTCTTAGTTGTAAACCATTGGTTATGTGTTCCTGAGACATTTAAATCCAGATAATAACCATAGGTATTGTAATTATCATCACCTGAAGCGTTATGTGTCCCTCTAATAAAATATGAATTTACTTGATTACTTTCAGTAAGATTTGCTGTGATTAATTGAGCATCAACAGGAGCAGTATTAATTCCTACCGTATGTCCTTCTGCTGTATCTCCTAGTTGTGTATCCCCAAATACATCTAATCTACCATTTATAATAGTATTGTCATCTAAAAAGATATTTCCTGGAATGCTTGGATTAGTAGAATCAATTCTGAAATCTATTCCATCATAATAAAGTCTTACTTCTTTATTTTCTCCAAAATATAAAATTCCATCTGAAGAATCTAACCAAAGGTCTCCTTCAAAAATCGTATCTCCTTCGTATATTGTATCCCCTGTAACTATTAAATCCCCATTAATTGTTAATGAAGGAACAGAAAAATCTCCATAAATTAAGGGAGTTGCAGTATTGCTATTTGCAATAACCAAAAGATTACTTTGAGCAATAAGCCATCCTTCTCCTGCCATATATCCAAGACAAACATTTCCAGAACCAGTTGATGTATGTTGCCCTGCGTCCATACCAACATAGGTATTATTATCTCCAGTCGTTACGCTCTGACCTGCATAAAGACCTACAAAAACAGAATTAGTATATGTGGAAGAACCTGGTTGTCCATAACCAGATTGATAACCGATAACAACATTGTTTCCCCCTGTAGTTTGTTCAAACCCTGCATATCCTCCTATAAAAACATTATAAGAACCACTAGTTATATCATAACCAGTTTGATAACCAATTAAAACATTATCTTGATAAGATGAAGCTCCAGGAGAACCATAACCTGAACCTTTTCCAAAAATAGCATTTCGAGCACCAGTTGATTCGTATCCAGCAGCACTTCCTATAATAACATTATCACCAGAATCTGTAAGGTTAAAGCCTGCATCATGACCGATAATAGTATTGTCAACACCATCTTCTAAATCATGACCGGACTGATAACCTATAAGAACCGAATTTGCGTATGCAGAATTCCCAGCACTACCAAGACCAGCAGCACGACCAACAATAGTATTCTCAGCACCCGTCGCTTCGTTTCCAGCTTGAGACCCTATTATAACATTCCCACCACTATTTGTGATATTTTGTCCCGCATTATAACCAATAATAACACTATTATTTGCCGTTGTTAAATCATAACCAGCACGATAACCTATAATAACTGACCATTCATACTCTGCTCCACCAGCTACAGCAGCATTGTTACCAATAACCGTATTGTATTCACCATTTGTTAAACTACTACCAGAAGAATACCCAATAATAACATTTCCATCTTCTGTTGTAATATCTCTTCCAGCTCTAAACCCTATTAAAATATTTTGATCTGGCGTTGTTAAATTCTGACCAGCCTCATTTCCTATTAAAAGACTTCCTACATTTTTTTTCGTTAAAATAGTTACTCCATCTATTTGATATCCCAACTCCTCATCTGTAATATTGACAGAAGTAGCTTCTATTTCATCATTAAATATAAATCTTCCTTCAATACTTGGATTTGCCATCTCAAAATTTAAATCCCCACTGTTTTCATCATAATAAATATAGGATTCTTTATTTCCTCCAAAATATAATCTTCCTTTTATTCCAATATCACCTTTTATTATAAAATCATTTTCTACTATTAAATCTTCTGTTATTCTTACACTTCCATTTACATCTAATGAATATTCTGGTGTTGCTGTTCCTATGCCAACTCCAGTCGTTGCTATCATCTGAATTACATCCGCTGTCATCTCTAGATCATCTGTCCCTGTTATAATATTCGCTACAATATTCAGAGAATTACCATCAAACTCTATATAAGCGTCTTGTGCTCCTCCAAAATAAATCTTTTGGTCATCTGCATCCAGAACCCAATCTGCTCCTGATGCATCCCAAATTCCATAATTAAAAGTCCCATTTTGAACCTGAGATATATATATCCCATAGTTGTTATCTGCTGTGCCTGAAACCCAAACATCATGTCCACGGTGAGTGGTCCCTCCAGTCGTTCCTATATTACCAGTAACATTAACAAGCATTCCATACAGTTGAATTAAATCATTATCAGTATTAGTTCCCGCCCAATTAACATCTGCATAATATCCATAAACATAATGATCTGCCCCTGCATGGTTAACAACAGAAGTATCATCTAAATCCACATAATAACCTGTGTGGCTCCCGACCACTCCTCCCGTATGATTTCCTGATATATTTAAATCTAGAGAATAACCAAAAGTATATTTTCCTCCAGCCGTGGTATCCCCTGATGAATCAAATTTTCCATCTATAAAATAAATAGTAGAATTATTAGAATCATCACTATATTCCAGAGACAACATAGTTGTATCACTTAGATTTATATAATTTGCAAAATCTTCTAATCTTAAATAATCATTTTCATCAAAATGATACATTTCATCATTCGAGACATTTCCTCCTTGTAATCCTAATAAATTATTATGATATAAATGTATAGTTCCTGAGAAAGTTATATCTCCACCAACAACTAAATCTCCAGTTATAGTTAAATGAGGAAAAGTATTATCAACTACTTTTATAAAATCATCTAAATCCAAATGATAAAATTCATCATTACTTATATTTCCTCCCTGAAGACCAGCTAAATCGTTATGACTTACCGAAAAAGTAGTAGTCCCTTCTACTATCAAATCTCCAGTTATAGTTAAATGAGGAAAAGTATTAGTAACCACCTTTGTAAAATCATCTAAATCCAAATGATAAAATTCATCATTACTTATGTTTCCTCCCTGAAGACCTTTTAAATCATTATGATCATAAATATTTGCTAAACTATGAGTGTGCAAATGGTCAGCATCAGATTCAGGACCGGCAGTCAAAATATTTAAATTAAAATAAGTTACCTTAGCAGATATCCCATCAAGAGCCTGATTTATTTCAGTATAACTGGCTGTGACATTCGATAAATAAGTATAAAGGACTTCATCCAAATGGTAAAAATCATCATCACTCGAACTTCCTCCCTGTAAACCTGTCAATTCATTATGATCAAGTAAAGAATAATCTACAGAATGACTATGCAAAAGATCAGCATTAGATTTACGACCCGCTGTCAATGTTTTTAAATCAGAAAATTTTATGTCAGTAGAAATAGCCTTTAATTTTTCATAATCTTCCTTAATAAAATGATAATATTCATCTTTCTTTCCCCCTTGAAGATTTTCTAATTTATTATGATCTATATCAGTTTCTAAATCGTGAGTATGTAATTTGTCTGCATTAGAGGTTTTCCCAGCAACTAGAGTATTTACTTGTGTTGCAGTAGCCTTTACATCTGGGTGACTTTCTAATTTGTGAGTAATATAAGATTTGTCATCATGAGTATGGAGATAATTATCAGGAACCAACCATTTTTTATTTATATAATTATTAAAAATAAGAGAATAAGTCAGAGAATAGGAACTGACATATTTTAATACATCTATTCTATCTCCTGGTTTAAAAATCGGTATAGAAGGAAGATCATTAATAGTTAATGTTTTTTTAGTTGTATTTGTTACAAACCATGTTTCTCTTGGTTTTATAATATCAGCCATAATTTCCCTATAATAAAAAAAAAGAAGGACATTATATCCTTCTTTTAATTCGTTTTCTATGGCTGATATCCTTGTTTTCTATTTCTTAAAAACAAAAATAGGCTCAGAATGCCCCTCGTTTTTTCCTACTCTTAAAAACTCGTTATTAGGTAAATCAATTTTCCATATCTTCTCTACTTTCCAACCCTTTTTACAATAAGACAAAATATCATCCGCTATTTTAAATTGCTTAACATTTTTGATATTAATAGCTAATTTTCCCTCTTTCTTTAATATTCTTTTGCTTTCATCTATAATAACATAAACAAATTTTTCCAACCACTCTTGATATTCAGGATATCTACGATGACTCTGCTTAGGGTCAGAAGAATAATCCTCTAAAGAGAAATACGGTAACGAACTAAACACTAAATCATATTCATTCTTTTCCAATCCCAACATTACTTCTTCAGAGTATCCTAAATCAAATCTATATTTAAAATTATATATTCTTTTTCCAAACATGTCATATTGTTCTTTAAAAAATGCAGCACACTCCATATTCCCCACAGCAGTTCTTCCGTCTGGATCTATTCCATGATAAAATATATTTTTATTAGCTGCTATACAACCTATAAGTCTACTGGCAAAACCTGCACAAGGATCTAAAACCATTCCATTCTCAGGGACATATTGTTCATAAATAAATCTCGCAAAACTAGGACTAAAATTAGTTATCCCCCTTGCTTTATTTCTAGTCTTTAATATCCTTCTTATATTAGAAAAATTAGGACTCCACCCTATCTCCATAGCCCTGTTAATAGCATCTTTAAAATAATCATCATTTTCAAAAACCTCTTTAGGAGTTCTTAACTTCTTCCCAAGCCCATATGCAGGTTCTATCATATGAGGATGAAAATAATTAGCTAAATTAATTCCCACACTGTTTTGTTTTATTTTGTCTCCCTCAGTTTTTATCTGAGTTTTAACAAGACTATTCATTATTTTTATTTTTTTCTCATCATTAAAATCATAATGAGGATATCCTCTTCTTCTATAATATTCAAACAAGATATCTACTACTTGCTTTTTTCCTTCTTCATCAGATTCTTCATATTTCTCTAATAATTTCTTGAAAATCTTATTGTCTGGTTTTTCTCCTAAATATCCCAAAGATGCCTCCCGTATGTATCTACTTTTTTTTTGACCAAAAAGAACAGATTTTAACTTTATAAGATCATGTGTTCTTTCATCAATTCTCAAAATAATATTATCTTTTTTTAAAATTTTGGGCATAAAAAGCTCCTAAAAGTATATACAAGAATTATATCATATGTTTTATCACTTGCAAATTTTATTTGGGCGGGTTAGAAGATTATTTTGTTAAAAACTTAGCATCAATTTCTTTTCCCCATAAAACCATTTTAGAGTTCTTTCTTAGATTATCTTTGCTCCATAAAGGCTGTAGGTTCTTTAATCTCCAACACATCTTAAATTCTACATCACTCACACTTTTAAATTCAAAAAATGCTTTGGGTATTATGTGGTCTATCTGCCATTTTTTTCCATAATTTTTCCATGACATTCCATGTCGAAATAATTTTTCTAAATGATCCTTTACTTCTCCCCTTGTCCATCCAACAAGATACTCCCAATGCCTTCTTCGTTTAGATATTCCTCTAGATTTAAGAGAACGTAAAATAAAAAATGATATATTACGATCAAGCCTCTTCATAGGATCCTCTCTTCTTCTTTTTACATTATGACTAATTATTTTTTTTCTATTTTTTTTATAATATTCTTTACGCTTTTTTATATTTCTTCTATAATACATCCTAGCTCTTTCTCTCTCTTTTTCTATATTTTTTTTATAATATTTTCGTTGATGTTCTCTCATCTCTTCTCTGTGACTTTGCCTATATAATATATTCCATTCCTTTTGCTTTTCCTTCTGTCTTACATTTACAGCCTTTTTCGCACACTTTTCAGAACAATATAACTTCTTTCTATTCGTACAAACAAACTTTTTTTTACACACGCTACATTTTTTAATGTATTTCTTTTTCTCCTTTTCTGACGTACTCAACAATAGTCTCCTTTATAAATGATGTTGTAGTCTTATAGTCTTTCTTCAATTGTTCCTTAAATTTATTATACAACTCTGTTGGAACTTCTACTCTAATTGCTTTTATGTCTTTTTTCATAATCTTCTCCTGTATTTCAAGATATAACTTTCTACTGTTATATCGTTAAAATACTGTCATATTCTTTTATTTCTTCTATACCATTTATCCATAGAGCAATTTGCCTATTATCAAACCAAAAAATCATATCTTTATCACATTTATTAAAATATGGGAAATTTGATATAATTTTTAATGACTTATCATAAGCTAAATTTCTATTTTTAGCTTTAATAATCCTTTTATAGATACCATCAGAACAATAACCATTTCTTTTCTCGCTTAATAATAACTTAAATACTTTCACTTTTCCTCCTTTTTATAGGTAAAATAACTGCCCTTTATATAGTTAATTACAATTTTTCTGTAAAAGTCCTTCTTTTATTTTGGAAATTATATTGAAAGTGATAAAATGGAAGAGTATAATAGTCTAAATATAGGACTTTTATAACTCCTTTTATATTAAGAAATTAGTAATTTCCAGACATTTAAAAAGTTAAAAATGTAGATATAGAGGCTAAAAATGCGATTTTTAATAACAATATTGATGGTTTGTTTATTTACAGGCTGTTCTCCTGTAGATAATAGACCTTTATCTAAATATCAGATAGAACAAAGAGATAAAAGGTGGGAAAGAAGAAGGCAGTATAACAATACTAAAAGGGCTGTTAAAGATGCTTTGAGAGAACATGAAAGAGAGAAAAGAAGATAATTGTTTGTATAATAAAGACTTATGACTTTTCCAGCTATTTAAAAACCTAAAATAGTAAGATATGAGTAAAAGAGAAACAAAAGATATAGTATCTGCTGAAGAATTAAGAACTCTTTTAGGAGAAGATATTTCTACTAAAGAAGAAAAATGTTTTGTGATTCATCCTTTAAAAGAGAAAAAATATAAATCTTTTCGTCTTTACAGAAGAAAAAAGGATATAGTTAATCCTAAAGTATTAAGAACTTTACAATCTGTATCTTTTATGAAATCTTTTTCAGAATTTAATTCAGCAATAACCACTCTTGTTATGATGGTTATCAATATTATTTTAATGGGTTTAGTTTTTATTTTATTTATGATATTTCCCAATCCTATATCTTTTATAATATTAATAATTGTAGAATTATTGTTATTGGGGAGATTGCTTAAGAGTTAAGAATAGAAAGGTAAATTATGAAAAAAGTTATTATAACATTATTTATTGTTATATTGTCGGGTTGTGGACATTATATTCCTAATAGATGTGGAGAGATAAAAAAGGTCTCATTTGATGAGGCTTATAATTATTATGTTCAGAATAACGATTTAGCTGCTCTGGAAGAAATGTTATATTATGCTTTTCCAAGAACAGAAAGATATAAAAAGTTGGAAGAGACAGTTAAAAAAATGAAATCTGATTGTCCTAAAACTGATTATGTAAACTATCCTAATGAGTCATATAGTAGTTATGATTCTGAAGATGCTGCATATGATAGAATGATTGAGAGAGGGAATAATTTAACGGATAAATTAGAAAAGAATTGGGATAGCGTTGGTGTCGAAGAATTAGAAGATTATCTTAATGATGCTATTGATTTACTTGATTAAAAAGGAGATTTAGGATGAAGAAGAAAATGTTTACATCAATTATTATTTCTTTTATGTTCTCTGGATGTATGTCTGTCTCTGATACTGATGTTTATAGACCTATAGAAAAGACTGAAGAACAAAGGATATCGGAGGAGATAGCAAGAGACAAAGAAAGAACAGAGATAAAGAGGATAGAAAAGTATCAAGCAGAGGAAAGAGCATTAGAAGAGCAGAGAAAACAGAAAGAGAGATTTGTTGAAGATTACAAAGTTAATAAAATACAGAAAAAATCTAATTTATTAGAATTTGATATTATTTCAAAAGAAGATTATAACGAGATGACGGGAATAAAAGTAAAAATTACAAACATTAGTAAAAAACATATTAATAGTTGTTATGCTACATGCATTTTGAAAAATGCTCAAGGAAAAGAATTATCTTTTGAGTCACATTATGTTATAAAATCTAGAAACGGAGGTTTATCACCGGGAGCATCTACATATTTTGAATATGCTATTGAGGTTCGATCAAGAATAGTTAAGTATATATCTTTTCAGATAGAAAAGATAGACTAAAAAGCCTGACCCTGATATAAAATTATCTTTGGCAAGAAAATACTAATTTTATCCATAAAAAAATAAATTTTTATAGATGATATAAAAATTAGCGGGGAGAAAGAAAAATGGTTTTTATTTATTTATTAAAAATATAACAAATTATTCCAATGAGGTTGTTCTTTCATAATCACTCCTAAAAATGTTTCTTTCTACTATCTATTACTGATATACTTTCTAAACTCCTTCTTTTTTTTTATGTTATTAAATATTAAATCACTTTACAAATTATTATTTGTATATACTTTAATAATTTATTACTTTTATAAGAATAAAAAAAGAGAGCCACGATAAATCGTGACTCTCTTAAAAACCTCATTTATTCAACTAAGATTAGGATACTTCAACGTCCTCAACATTAATTCTTGAAATTGCGTAATCGTTGATTACAACAATCCCGATCTCTTCGTAAATTACCCATCCTAAACGAAGTTTCTTAGGATCATCAGCAGGAAGAACGGTAATGTCCTGACGAATTGGGAAAGCCCCAACTGTCTCAGGAGAAGCAACAACCAGAACCACATCAGTCAGCATACGTGACGACACGTGAATGTCGGCAGTCCATAAGTGACCATATAATCCAGTTGTTATAATTTCTCTCTGGGTTGCTTCGTCAAAAAAGTCCTTACCAAACGTTCTAATACTTGCATATTGCCATGCATGGACAACGATCTTAGCAGCAACTAGGTCATGCTGTTCAATTTGCTTGAAAGCTTCGTTGATAGCCTGAACCGTCAACGTTCCATAGTTGGTTATGATCTGTGCCGCAGGTACAGCAGCCAGCAATGCGTTAAAAATGTTGGTATCTTCTTCCTTTTGAATAGCTTCTTTAGCTTTGATCTGTGCTCTGTCTACTATGTAGAACCTACGAGCTTTAATCTCAGCTAAACGAACTGTTGGGTTCGCAGCAATTTCAAAAGTAGGAACAAGAACTTCTTCACCTTCTGTGATTTGATCAGGGACAGCACCTCTACGAGAGATGACCCATGCTATAGAAGCAACGTCTCTCTCATATCGAGCTAAAGCTCCCTGTGGTAGTTCGTCTACCATCAGCAATTTTCTTCCGACTGCTTGATATTCCAAGCTCCTACGAATAGGTTCTACCATTGCTTGAGCAAGGGCAGTTCTGCCTTCATCAGTCTCAAGAGCTTGAGCAATCACTTGCTCTTTTTCTTGATCTGTCAATTTTTCAATAGCCATGCTATTTCTCCTTTTTTATCTATTTTTAGGTCTCATTTTTTTATGAAAATAATCCCAAAATATAGCCCAAAAAATTTATATTCTCAAAACGATAGGTAAAAAGTTACCTAATGTGATCGACTGTTGTACATCAATACCAGGAACACCACTTGGGTAGTTCTGTGAAGCACCAACACCAATACCCGCTTCTTGACCAGCGGTTGCCCCTCTTAGCCATTCGCCAGCGACAGCAGCAGACCTACCAACTAGATCATTGACGACAAAAGCGGCTCCGTCGCCATCAAGCAGATCTTCGCTAACCCAGAATTTTCCGCCACCGTGGTACACAGTTATTTTGCCTGAAGCTTCTGTTTCGTTATAGAAATCAGAAACCCTGTTGCTAGTCCAATTTTGGTTAGCAGCAGCATTATAAGCGTGGGCACCGATAACGACCTGATCTGAATAAGCAGTTGTTTGTCCTGCACCAGCCCTAAATGTATCACCAGCAATACCCAAAACGGCAGTCTCGTCATTGCCAATTGGAGTCGGAACAACCGCTCCAGCAGCATTCAGACTAACAATCATTCCAGCCTGAATTGCAGTAGCTCCGACTATGTACATATCTGCAACAACATGATATTCAACTATAAGAGCCATAATTTCTCTCCTTGTTTACTAAAAAATTACTTTCCAAAAGTTCTTCTTAACTGAATATCTGAATCTTCATCAGCTTCTCTATTTCTTTTCTCCAGAGAGAAAAGAGAAGATAGCTTTTCAGACAAATCAGCTTTATTATTTCTTCCATTACTTGTCTCGTTTATAACCACGGCTTGAGACATGCCGTCTGACACAGTGTCAAGTCCTTTTTCGCTCGCAAAGATTGCTTTTTCAAAATCTCTGATTTGAGCAGACTGATAAGATTGCAATTCTTCAATTTTTGTTTGTAGATCACCAACTGAAATTTTTCCAGTTTCAAGCATTCTACCAGCAACCCTTATCGCCTCGGACTTCGTATCGCTTTTTGCGATAACTGTACCTTTATCTCTAGTAGTTTTTTCTGAATCAAGATCTTCCTTACCCATTTTAGCATCGCCAGTAGCGACCTCAGGATGATCTTCAGGAGAATCAGGTCTGTCACCTAAAGTTTCGGTTTCATGACCCATTTCTGATTCGTTTCCCGTACCTTTTACATTTTCTGGTGTATCAGCTTCGAATTTAGGTTCATCACCTATAGTTCCATTATCTTTAATAGGTTTTATATCTTCATCATCAGCAACAGGTTTTGGGGGTTCTAGTTTTTTAGTACTCTGAGCTTTTTTCTTGTTCCCAGCCTGAAGGATTCTGTCAACCAAGGTTGAAAGTCCTTCTTTGCTAGAACCGAAACCTCTCATATGATATAGGTCTTCATCTGTAGAAGCTGTTTCAGTTTTACCTTGTCCCTTATCTCCACCTGTATATCTTACATCTCCACCTTCAAGATCTGCATCCTCCTCATGCCCCATAGTTGCCTTATCAGAAGGAATTACAGGTTGAGGTTTATCTTGTGGATTTAAGTCAGAATCTTCATCACCGATAGTAGCATTATCTCTTGGAACCTTTGGAAGAGCGGCACTTGGTATTGTTTCATTTTCGTGTCCCATTTTACTTCCGTCTTCACCAGCAGTATAAGAACCAATGTCAGGAGAATCCTGAGCGTTCTGCTGTTGAATTTCTTTTTCTGCCGCTTTCTTATTTATAGTTTTAGCAACAGTTGAAAGATCCATTTGTGTTTTACCCACCTTACCTACACCGCCTTTCATATTTTTAGCTTCTCTTAGGTCAAATTCTTCTTCTTCAAGACCTACGGGTTCTTCTTCTTGAGAACCTACAGGTTCGCCATTAACCCTTATTTCTACATTCCCTCCAGATTCTCCTCCTTTATTTTCTTCAAGGTCTGTACATTCTTGTGTCTCTCCTAGTCCTTCTGTCTCATCTATCTTAGGTTCTCCTTCTCCTAATTCTCCTTCCAGTGGTTCTCCTCCGATAGGTTCTTCTGTAATATCTCCACCTTCTTCAATAACTTCTTCTCCAGGGGTTTCACCCAGACCAATATCTAATTTTTCATCCAATTGTTCTGCTATTTCCCTTGGAAGTTCAATTGTAATAGTTCCTTCCTCTGCACTTTCAAATGGATCCACCTCATCAGTGATGTCCCCATCATCAATAACTCCTTCTTCTGAAACTTCATCATCAACAGAAACATCATTTGAAATCTCATCCATAAACAAATCTTCAGGTTGAGCAACAACAACCTTCAAGGTATTACAAATAGCAGCAGCTTCTCTTAAACTATAACCGCTTCTAACTTGATCCGTAACACATTCTTCGTCTCCGTCAACATCAGACCAGGCAGCAGCTATTTTCATGACTAATCCATTGGTATAGACATCTGCTGTTTTTAAATAATTGCAAATACAATCAGCCAGAGGTTTACCTTCGCAAGGTCCACTCAAAGCCAATGCATTTTCACCGTATCTGCGAGCAATCTTTTCAATACAAGTCTCAATTGGGAATTTGTCTCCATATCCACCAAAAGCTACTTTATAATCATCAACTATAGACCCTTCTTTATTTGCAGTCTTGATTTCTTTCAAAGCTCCCTTTTCTCTTAAGGAAGCAATAATTTTAATTTTTTCATCAATATCCATTGAATCAAATTTTTCTTCAGTAACATCTATTGTAGAAAGAGCCTTAACGAATTTTTGTTTTGCTCTAGAACAAGACGGGCAATCAACTCCAGCCTTTTTAGGAGTCCACGTCCATTGTCCCCAAACAGATTTCGCTTTATTATCTGTTATAAAAGAAACTTTATACCTCGTACCTGTATCGAGACAGATATGATCTCCGTCACCGATATCTATAGTATTAACTGAGCCAGTAACAGGACTAACTGTTCCTATTTTTATTTTTTGTTCAGCAACTTTTTTCATTATTTCAGGAGTCAATTTAGTATATGCTGCAATAGGAGGGACTTCTTCTGGCATTTCAAAACCTTCGCCAGCAAACTCTTCCTCTGTTTCTTCCTCTGGTTTTCCTTCGGAAGGAGTTGTCCCTGCCCAGTTAGGAACTTCAACCTGAATTTTATAGATCATATCGGAACCACAGTTATTACATTTCCCTTTGCCATCGATTACGTCAACGTCTTTAGACGTACAAACAGGACATGAAGTTCCAGGTGGAAGAGGTTCTAAATCTTCATCACCGATATCTTCTATTCCTTCTTCTCCACCTGTTTCAAAGCTCTCTACAGGAGGAGTTTCCAAAGCATTAGGAGCACCAGGCATTGTAGCCCCAGCACCAGGAGCTTGGCTTACTCCACCTTGACCGCCCATTTCACCACCCATCATTTGAGCTTCTTTAACAATCTCGTCTCTTTCAGTCTTAGCGATTGCAGGCCCACAAGAGTCGGTTTCATCTTCTTCAAACTTTTCGTGTTCCTCATGTTCTTGTTCGCCTCCAGGAACTCCTTCAACGTCCTCTCCAGGAACTTCTTCGACATCCTCTATTATTAATCCCTCTATATCATCGGGACCAATTCCCTCTGCTTCATCAACACCGTCTTCTATATCTATAATCAAACCATTATTACCGTCCGGTGTTATTTTTATAACCACGGTAGCAACGGAATCATCTCCAATCATTTCTTGTGCGAACTTTTTAATTGCTTTACAAAAAGCTTCTTTATCTTTAACATCAGCTTTAATATCATCTATTGTAGCTTTAATGCGATATTTGCCATCTTCGGGTTTCTCTACTTCTTTCAAAACGCTCTCAAAAGCATCTGCTTTTGTTATTGTTTTAGAACTGTCAGATTGTTTGATTTCAACCAATTCTTGAACTTTCGCCATTGTTTTCTTGTTTTCCAAAGACTTGGCAACGAAATCAAGAACATCTTCTGCTTTCAAACCAAAATCTGCATTAGCAGCAATAGAAAAAATCAAAGCATCAATAGTAGAAACCTTGTCTTGAGAAGCTATTTTGAAATAAGAAAGATTATCTTCGAGTTCTTTCCTACTTTTTGCCTTATGAGGCAAAGAATTTAATACAGATAAAAATGCAACTTTTCTTTTACCTTCATCATCATCCATAATAACATTAATAGCTCTTTTCAACTCTTCGGGAGATTTTCCATATAAAGAAACAACATCAGAAATAGCTTTTGTCGCTGTTTTAACAAGAGACAAATTGTATTCCCTGCTTGCCCATCTCTCTATTCCCAAGGTCATCCCTTCTATCTGTTTTTCTGTGATAATATTAATATCACCTGTAAACTTGTGGGAACTCAAAAGATTAGCTAACTGAGCTTCGGTAATAACTTCTGTGTAATTACCCGACAGTTTTGCTGAAACCAAACGGCTCATGTCGTCCCATTGCTTTTCAGTAATGACATCAGGAGCGTCACCAAAACGAACAATAGATTCTCCTGTGTCTAAATTCTTCTCTATAATAGTTTCATTAATATCATCAGTTCTGACCTGAGGGCTATCGCTAGTCGTAACATTGTCAGTAACTTCACCACCTAACTGTTCTTTACTTTCGGTAATAGTCTCATAAGTTCCAGATCTAGGATGAAGCTTATCTTCTCCAATACCTTCTAGTTGTTTTTCCTGTATAATATCTGTTTTCCCATCAGCGGCTGTTTTAACTTGACTTTCACTTTCATTCTTAGTAGTCATATCGGCTCCTATTTTCTTTTTCGCCTTTAAAATTAATTCACCAGCTTTTACTGGATCGTTGAGAATCAAATTTCTTATTTCTTGAGAAAATTGATCTACATTAGACATTTTTATTATATCATCTTCTTTTGCTTCAATTACAAAATGATCATCATTATCTTTAACGATAAGAACCCTATCCAAAGAGGGTTCTTTGTCATTTGAAAACACTTCTGCTATAATCTCTATCACGCTTTTATTACTTTCGGATAGAATATCTTTAAATGAAGATACCTTTTTCAGTAAATTTCTATTTTTATCCAAAAAATCCTTTATTTTTTTATTAGAAGTCTTTGGTTTTGTTATAGATCCCAGTCCTCCTACGTCTTCTTTGACAAAATCTCCATCCTGAAAAGTGGACACAGGGGCAGGTGCAGCGGGAGGAAAAGGTTCTGCCTCAGATTCGATAACCCCTTCCGTTCCTGTATCCCCAGTGAGAGCAGGAGAGGGTAAAGCCCCATAACCCATCTCATTTAATTCATCAAATATACCTTGAACATCAGCCATAGCTTTGACAAGATCTGAGACGTATTGCATTGACACATTTTCTTTTTGTTTCAACATACTTTGAACAACTATTTCCATTTTGTTCATACTATCTTTAAGCGATTCTAATTCCTTAACTCCCCCTATTTTTTGTAATTTATCTGCATTCTTTTCTACAAATTCAGGATCGCTTGAATATTTGATCAAGGTATCAACCGCTTCAGATAAAGCGGCTACTTTTTTCTGAACTTCTGGGATATGAAGAACACATCTAACCCCACAATCATGACAGGCAGGATTAACTACAAAACTATTTTCTATAAATTTGATTCCGTAATTATGTTCAAAGACTTGTTGTCCATCGTGTTCTATTGTATTTTTACCTTTTTTAGTAGAACCACAAAGAGGGCATTCTTCATCTAGTTCTGTCTTGCTCTCATGATATTTACATTTCATTTTTCCAGAAAATTTTCTATTCTTATTTTCTTTAATATGGGTACAATATTGATCTGCCGTTGCTGCCCTATTATGGCAGACAGAACAGATAGAAAATTCTACGGAGCAGCCCATACTTGTGCCTTTGATAATTTTTTGTTCTATTCCCCTTGCCAGTTTCGGATAAGCTACCTTATCAACTCTAGCGAGGATATAGATACCTCCGTCATCTTTGCTGTACCAAGAGTGGACACACTCTCCCCTTGCCTTTTCTACATCATCATTTTGATGGTTTGTGAAAAGAGGGACTCCGACAAAGCTCTCAGCAGCTTTTGTTAATTCTATCTCTGAAAAAGAATCACCGTTATCATTAGGTTCATCTTTTTTAATAGCAAAAATTTTAAGATATAAAAATTCTGGATATTCTACTGTAGCTTGTTTTAAGTCAAAACCACCTAAATCTTCTTCATCTAAAATAATTTGTGCAGAAGCAATTTTTATTTGATTAGGAAGATTAAAAATTTCCCATCCCTTAGGGTCATTAAGTGGTTTTATTTTATTAAATGATAATATTGCTCTTTTTTCAAAAGTCATAATTTAATTTCCTTTGATATATTTATATTATTTATCTTCTATCATGCGTATTTCTTTTTCGCATTGGTTACATTTTCCATCACCCCAACATGACTCGCAATAGGGTCCATTATCACAACTATCACAATATAAGAAGTTTTCTCCAACACCTTTTCCACATAAAGAACATTTTTTTAATTTTTTAGCCAAATCTACAGAAATGTTTGACAAAATTGTTTTGTTTTCTTTATAATTTGCTGTTTTTATAACTTTCATAAATATTAATCTCCACCCTCGTAACCGCAATCTGGACAAGACAACACAATATCGTTCATGTCCGTATCTGGATGTATCTCTTCAAAATATGCTTCTTTTTTGCCACATTTAGGACATTTATATGTCTTAGTCTCCTTAGGTACATATTTGGGACCAAGACCAAATTTAGCAGCAAAATCAAGTTCAGCATCATTGTAGTTAGAGAAATCCATAGAAGATTCAGTAAATAAATTATATTGTGCTGTTTTTATTATTTTCATTATTAAATTCCTTGCACAAAATTATCATCTTCTCTTCCAATTGTGGTATCTCCAATTTCTTCTTTAATCATAGAAGCTGGAATGTCTTGAAGAACTGCGGCTGTACCTGTTAGTTCAATTGCTACTTGTGTAGCTTCTCCACCAGATAATAATTCTTCTACGGGTACTCCCTCTTCTTCAGCGTCAATATATTCATAAAGGGGTCCTGCTTTGTCAATATCTCTATCTTTCCACCAAAGAACGTAACCAGAAATTCCTGGATCATAATAAGCTCCATGGCTCTGAAGTATAGATGGGATATCTGCAACAAGATTTAAACCTGATACATCAACCTGGATAGCTTTTAAGCCCTTTCCTCCCTCCCACGGTTTTACACTCAAAAAAATAGGTCTTATTCCTCCGTAATATTCATCTATCCAGCCTTCGGGAGATTGAGTAAAACCTAGTTCTTGATTTATTTTCAATCCTTCTGTCAATATCCGTGGGACATTTTGTTCTAATGTCACATGATACATCGTGTTCCCATAAGCTTCCTTAACCTTAATATAATTCTCTGTTTTTATTATTCTCATATAGACAGAAAATCCCTTTTACTTATTAAAAGCTTTCTTTAACCTAATTCTTAATTTTCTTACAAAAAAGTAATAAAAATTAAGATACATAAGCAGTAATATCATATCTCGATAGAGGGTCCTCTACCGATCCTGCTCCAGACGCTACAACTGTTCCATATAAGGTAGTCTCCCTACCTTTATTATTTGTAAACTTGATTTCTACACTCCATTGTTTTGAAGTTGGACGATTATGTTCATCGTGAAGATATTTATTATCCATTATTCCCCAATTTAATCCTGCTTCATCAAAAGCATCCCAAATTCTCCTTATTCCTTCCCAACTCTGATCAGAAAAAAATCCCCTAACATCAGGAATAATCTTATTAGCTATCCTTCGAGCTTGTTGATTTGATTTTCCATCAAGAGGATTAAGAAAGGGTTCCTGTGCTGCTTTTTTATATTGTGCTGTTTTAATTACTTTCATATTAAACCTATTCGTAATGAGGTCTTCCTTTTGTAGCCATTTCACCTGGAGTATCTTCAATAATAATTCTAACTTCTGAAGCATCTCCAGTAAAACCCTTGGGGATCTGATAATCTTCTGTTCCTTCTGGGAGTTTTTCAAAACCCCTAGCACTATCTAATGGTCCTCTCTCTTCGTTCTCGTTTTTATATTTTTCTTCTAAAAATTTTCTTACTTTTTCCGCTGCTGTTCTAGTCGCTACAGGAATAGTATCAATTAGCTCATAAACATCGTACCACCATCCTCCTTCTTCTGAACCTCCATATGCTTTCTGTACAGTATATGCAGAAACATACTGACGACCTTCATTACCTTTATCAAATTCTTCTCCTCTTTCTGTAAAATGTTCATTAGGAGCAGTATCTTCTAAACTTGGACTTCCATAAGGAAGATTTGTATCAGGATCTATATTTTGAGGATCATAAGTAGGATCTGAACCTTGTGCTTGTTTATATTTTACTGTTTTAATAATTTTCATATTAAAGCCTTTCTTTGCCCATTTTTTTATTTGATTTTTCATAATTTTTCTCCACATTCAGAACACTTAGTTAAATTAATTCCACAATTTATTTTTCCACATTCAGAACATTTGATACAAGATTTTCCCTCTTCCTTCTTTTCAGAAGAATTTAAAACCTTAATTTCACTTTTTATTCCACGTTTATATAACATGTCTCTATCCCTTTCTATTCCCTAAAGGTAATACAAAATCCTTTTTTATATATCGAAGATATGTTTTTATTAATTAAATATAAATATTTAAAAAGAAATTAAAGGATTTACAGACAGAATGTCGAATGTATAAATAGAATGATACAAAAAGCCTTTAAATATAGAATATATCCGAATAAAAAACAGCAAGAAAAGATTGCCCAAAACTTTGGTTGTGTTCGTTATATTTATAATAAAGGTCTTGAAACTAAAATTAAAACTTATGAACGAACAGGAAAATCGGTTTCTTATTTTGATTTGCAAAATAAAATGCTTAAAGAAGAAAAAAAGAAAAATCCCTGGTTAAAAGAACCTTATTCTCAATGTCTTCAAATGGCACTGAGAAATCTTGATAATGCTTTCACAGGATTTTTTAAACAAAAGAAAGAATTTCCAAAGTTTAAGAAAAAACATGATTCTAAACAATCTTGTCAATTTCCACAAAATATAAAAATTGATTGGAAATTAGGAAAAGTATATTTTCCTAAAATTGGTTGGATTAATGTTAAATTAAGTAGGACCTTCGAAGGGAAAATTAAAACAACTACACTTTCTGAAACTTCAACAGGAAGGTATTTTGCTTCTATCTTAGTTGAAACATTAAAAAATGTCCCATCTAAACCTAAAATAAAAGAAAAAACTTCAATAGGAATTGATTTAGGGATTAAATCATATATTATTACCTCAAATGGAGAAGAAATTTTATATCCAAAATTTCTTAAAAAATCATTAGACAGATTAAAGATATTACAAAGAAGAGCTTCAAAACATCCTAAAGGAGGACTAAGAAAGAAAAAAGCAATGAGAAAAGTCGCTGTTTTACATCAAAAAATTAGAAATCAAAGACAAGATTGGTTACATAAACTATCTTCTAAATTAATTAAAGAGAACCAAACTATTTGTTTAGAAGATTTAAATGTAGATAGAATGTTGAAAAATCATCATCTTGCTCAAAGTATTTCTGACTGTAGCTGGAGCACATTTGTTGAATTTTTGGAATATAAAGGAGAATGGTATGGAAAAAATATATTGAAGATAGGAAGATTTGATGCTTCAAGTAAAACTTGTTCTAATTGTGGATGGATTAAGAAAGATTTAGTTCTTAAAAATAGGAAATGGGTATGTAAAAAGTGTAAAACAAAGCATAATAGAGATATCAATGCCTCTATTAATATTAAAAAATTCGCTTTGTTAAAACAAAATTCAGGGCAGGAACTGCCCGGTGAGCTACAGAGTGTTAACATGCCTGCATTAGCAGGATGAATATCTGTGGAATTCTCTAACAGAGATAGTTCAACCTTTGACGTGTCTTGGGATCTTCACATTCATTAAATCATTAATTGTGTAATGAGAAACTTCTTTGGGGTATTTTACCGCCCATTTTTCACTGGCATGAGAAAATGCTCCTGAAAGAGTAGTAAAATATTCACCACTAGGAGCATATACTTTGGCTTTAGGATCTTTTGGATATCTTTTTATACCAGAAAAAAATCTTTTCTTACCTTCTCTGGTCAAAGCAGGACCTACAACAATAAAATAATCACCATTTGTGCTATAATCATGTCCTTCCCACCTTTTATAAACTCCAGGTCCTATGTCTTTTTCAAATCTCTTTTTTAACTTCATAGATCTTTCATGATAATGTTCTTTCCAATTTATCCCTCTATCTTTTATTCTTTTTCTCCCCGCTGTTTTTATATTTTTATAATGAGGCGTAAAAACATGAAGAGGGCTATATGGACGATAAATATATTTACTATCTAAAAGTTCTTTTGCTGTACAGCCTAACAAAATATTTTTATTATTATTCATAGCAGTTGTTTCTATAAAATCATAAGACTTTATAGCTCCTTTTAATGTAGGTTTACATTGGTAAGCTCTATGAGTATTACATACATACCAAGTTTTCCCATTAACAACAGATTTCCATACAGCAGGTGATGGTGCTCCATTCTCATATTTATTTTTTCTAGGACCATGATTCCACGTTGCACCTGCATCCATAACCTTTTTTCTTTCTTCATCTGTTAAAGGTTTTTTATTTTTCTTTAAGATCTCCATTTTGGGACCTTTATTATCCGAATATTTTTTTAAATTAAATTTACTCACTCACTTTTGTCCCTATTAAAATCAAATATGCAATACCATTAACATCAGAGACTTTTATTCCTATATTTTCTTTATTATCTTCTATATATTCATCTACAGAAGCATATTTTTTCATTGAAGCATCACTGCTTCTTTTCTTTAAAGCCTTAGCTGCTTCCATGATATTTTTAGAAATTATATCCTTAACAGTATCAAAATGATCTTCTATAGCCCCTTCCTTGAATCTCAAAATCCTCCATCCTACATTTGCTAATTTTTGATCCCTAAGTTGATCTCTCTGTATGAAATCGTCTCTTTCGTGCCACACCTCTCCATCGCTTTCTATTCCAACACCTATTCTAGGATAAGCAAAATCTAATAAGAACGGCTGTTTCTCGCCCGGAACCCGAACAGAATATTGTCCGAATAACGGATAAGGGACATTCAAACCTTGCAACATTTTATACATTTTTTGTTCTAACTTAGTTAATTTTATCATTTTTGAAGGAGGCGGTTCTTCTTTCTCGAAACCCTTTTCTCCTCTCTTTCCTATTCTTGGCAATTGAGTTTCTGCTGCTGCTCCCATCGGTGCTCCACCAGCCGCTCCTCCCATTCCTCCAGCCATTCCTCCACCACCCATTTCTGCACCTCCCCCAGGCATTCCACCCGTTTCTGCACCTGCTCCAGGCATTCCACCCATTTCACCTCCAGGCATTCCACCACCCATTCCTCCTCCCATTCCACCAGCACCTAAAGGACCTCCAGCTTGAGCAGAAGGAAGCATTCCTGTAGCACTAGCCATAACTTGTTCATCTCTTATTTTTTGTATCTCTTCATCGTAATCTAACTCTAATTCTTCAAGAACAGTTTGAGCAGAAACAGCCCCTTTATCCCAAAGTTGTATTAAAATATTTATTTTATTTGTCTTATCTCTTAACTGTAAATCATTCCATACTATTCTTGGATAAAGATAAATTGTCTTTTTAAGATCTTTACTTTCTTCTTCATCTATAAAACCTTGCATCATTGCAATAGGTAAGAAAATATGTTTCTCAATCCAATCTTTAAGTTTGTTTCTCCAATTTTCCAACCTTCTGATCAGAACTTCTACTCCAACCTGGGCCGAGTTTCCTTGAATAGTAATTTTTCCATTTCTTCTAGTAACAAAAAATCCATTAGGAACAGAAAAACAATATACTTTGCCTTTATAATATTCTCTTTTTATATTCTTATAACGAACTATCGGAAAAGAACCGTTACTATTTTTCCCTTTGCTAATATGAATTCTATATAAATCTTTATTTCCAAAGGAAGAAATACAAGGTTTGTCTTTATATTTTCTAGTAGAATACCCGCATTTAAAACAAATCTCTTGAAAATCACTAGCTAAATTCTCTGAAACAGTAGAATAAGTATAACTATCAATTTTTGTTTCTTTTTTATACCCATCTCCTAATAACATAGTATGAATAAGAACTTCAAGATAATCAACAGGTAGATTCTTGATCCAAGAAGGAATAGATTTATTTGCTGCACCATGTCCAAATTGCTCTAACATATAAGAAACTAATGCTTTGTTGTATATAAAAAATCTTCTTTCATCTCCGTATTCATAAATCTTATATGTAAATCCTAAATTGTCTAAACAATTTTTTATCTCATCAAAATATCTATCTTTATTTTGATATATAATTAAACGATAATTGGTCTTTTTGGATGTCAAACTTCCTTCAGATAAATAAAATCCAGCAAAAGAAAGAAAATCTTCTAAATTAATCTCTTTATTATTAATATTAATTTTTAATGTTTTATCATCATCATCATATTTATTATTGATATCCAATCCAGAGTTAATTACAGCATTACAATATTGATTAACTTTTTGATGCTGTATTTTTGCCTTTTTACTATGATATAAAGCTTTTCCAATAAACCGCATTCCATTTTTAACTTGCTCTGCTTCTACAACTTTCCATTTTTCCAAATCCCAACTTGTTAACATTCTATGATTAGGTGTAACCATAATATCAAGACGTTTTCCTTCAAAATGTATCATTTCTCCATCATAATCGTATATATATTTTTGATAATAGGAACAATATTTAATCTCTTCGATTTCAGGGTTATAACAAGCAATTTTATCTTCTTCTGTTATGTCTTTATAAGATTTAAATCCAGAATCTGTTAGCGTAAAGGTTTGTTCATCCATGCAACTATAGCTTGCTGCATCACCATTTAATATAGCTTGGTTTAACATTAAACCATCTAATATTTCTTTTCCGACAGCTTCGATTTCCGCATTAATATTATGTATTCTTCCAGTCGCACCGATCCAATCCATATCAAATGCGTGATGAGTAACTATAGTTAAATTAGGATCATTAGCAACAGCAGAAAGTTGGGTAACAATATCAGCTAAGTCTTCTGATGTGGCAGGACGATCCTTTTCTCCGACCTTCACAACTCTAACGGGGAGTATCATTCTTTCCGCAACTATCCAGTTAGCAGTCATCATCTTGGTCTTATATGCAAGCATAGTGAACAGTCTTTGCAACATAGATGATCCATAAGTTCCATAAGCACTTGCGTTATATTTCATATGACTAATACATCTATCTGACAAAGGAATGGGTTGTCCTTTTGCTACAAGGTCTAAAATTTCCTGAGGCATACTTTCATATATCTCCTTCGGCTCCCTTCTAGCAACCATCATTCTAAGTTCTTCATCAGGAACCAAATAGAATTTTGGTTTTTTAGCAAGAGGATTATCTTTCACCTCTATATAATCTGGATTTAATATTTTAATATCTCTGAAGGTTCCATCGGGATGCTTGCATGGTTCTCCGTCTTCATCTGTACCCTTCCCTTTGCAAACTGGGCAATCTATTTCCAAGAATGGAAAAACATCTCCTATAAGAAAATATTCATGACTTATTTCATTAAGTTTTTTAGAAAGTTCTATCTCTTTAACAAAATTTTCATAATGCTTTAATATTTTTCTATTTTTACATTCTAATTTAAATCCATTTAAAGGGAACTCACTGTAGAAATCTACTCCAGCAGCAACTTTTGGTTCATTACTGTAGTAAAATCTTGCCCATTGATAAATCTCTCTTCTGCGACTTGCAATCTGCCAGTTTTGAGGCGTATGCAAAGGAGAGAAAAACATAGGTTGGGTTATAGCAACGGTTGCTCCTGTTCCTGCATACTGGGCATTTTTAGTAATAGGAAGGTAGGCAGTAGTAGATGTAGGTAAGGCTGTTTTTGTTACAGAACTTTCAGAAGTTTTTTCATATCCCCCTGAAGCAATAACCATTCTTCTTCTATTCTTAGGAGAACTATCCGATAATATCATTTTAGCCATATTTTTTTTACTCTCAACTTTGTCTATACAAAATTTCTTTTATAGGTTGTGCAAAATATTCAATATTATTTTCTTTGTAGAAAAATCTTAATTTACGAGATTTTTTTGGTTTAAAATCTATAGGTATTTTTTTACTTCGCATATAAGGCTGAATTTTTGGAACTTCAGAAGAAGGAATAATAATCCTATAACACCATTCAGATTTCGTTTTAAAATGTTCTCCATAAAGAGGGTATTTATTAAAAGAACAAACAATATTAGAAGATAATAATAATCGATAAATTTGATCTGTCATATTTTCTGAATAATTATTAGCAATTATTTTTTTTTCCCTCTTATTAAAAGAACCATCTCCATCAAGATATCCTCCTACTAGATGAAGACGAGATTCTTTATCTAAATCAAAAACATCCTCAGCGAATCTTTTTTCTGTTCCTTTTTTAACAATATATTTTCTAAAAAAATCAAAAGACGCTTTTGTTCCAATCCTTATTCTCCAACCGTTCCCTTCACCATGTTTTCTTTCGCTAATTTTTCCCGTTGTGATTTGCTTCAAACAATTTTTTATCTCAAAAGAATGAGATTCATTTTTATTTATTGTAAAACAAACTGAAGAAGATCCTCCTCCTTTATAAAAATGTCCATCAGCAGCACAAACTCCAATAATCCAAGATTTGTCTTTTTCCAAAAAAACGTTACCGACAGGAGAAAGAATTGTTAAAAGAATATCTTTAGAACTAACATCTTGTGCTTGTTTTTCTTTAATAAGTTTATTTGAAATATAAACTTTTTTAACATCCTTTGAAAAAATACCTTTTGATATCCTATATTTTCTGTCACTTTCTTTTTTTCTTTTTTTATTTAATATATTACCGTCTAAAATAGTTATATATTGTTTTTCTTTCCTTTTTATTTCTTTCCAGCCCCCTAAAGGAATAAAAGAAAAATATTTATCTGACAAAATCATTTTTTATATCCCTAATTACGATTAACCATCAATTGCTAAGTCTTCACAAGATTTTGTAATATCCAGAGTATTATCGACAAAATCTCTTTTCTTTCTTTTCCTTTTAGTACGAGGACATTGTTTTATCTCTTCAGAGACAAAAACATCTTTTACTTTCATCTTTTTCTTCTTATCACTTTTTGCTGCAATATTTTTTCCTTTTGGGATAAACATAGGAGTATTATTTCCGAAAGGATTATATTGTCTTCCTTTTTCATCTGGTTTAAAGTCTTGGATACCTATCACTTTCCCTTCTACTTTACAGTTGGGGCACATTCTTTTTTCTGCCGACAGTTCTGCTCCGCATCGTGGGCACACAATTTCCACCTTCCTTGGATCTTTATCTCCAGGATATTTATATTCTCTTGGTTTATATTCTCTAAGAGGGGGAAGATCTGCTAACTTTTTTTTTTAGAATTAGCTTCTTTCCAATTGAAAGGTTTTCCTTCTACCACAGGTCCACCTTCTACATCTCCCTTTTCTCTAGCAGCTTCCAGTCTTGCTTCTGTGTTCCCGTATTCAGGGAGGATAGGTCTTCTTCTTTGACCTGGTTTTAATTGGTATCGATTTGTTTCTGGAACATTTGAATCTATTTCAAATCTCTTATTTAGATATCCTCCGACCCATTTCCCATCTTCATCTTTATAAGGACGGGAATATTTATCCATAATATTCCCTCTCCATATACTTTCCCAATCTATATTCCAGATAGGTCCAACAGTCAAACCAAATCCTTTATTTCTTTCCATAATATGCCAATCGGAGACAGGTTGTCTATAAAAAGGATCTAGTCTTGGTTGATTTGTATTCCAGACGATAGCATTCTCAAGAGTTTTATGTTGAGCAGTTTTTGTTAAGTTATATGAAGTAATCTCTTTTTTAGTTTGTTTTTTTGCCAACTTCTTAATTTCTTCATCTACTTCTGCTGAAGTGAATGGAGCTTCGACAATACTCTCGTCATTAGGATCGGTAACTTTTAACATATCGGGTAGCATATCAAAGAGTTTAATTGAAACTCCAAGTTGTTGGTTACTTTCCAATCCTTCTTGATAGAAGGTAGACAAAGCATCTTCTACTACTTGTTGTTGTTCTGGATCTTCTATATAATTTAGGAGTTGATTTCTAGCCTCTCTATAACCTATTACGTCCAATCTATCTTTTAGATCTGCTCCATCTTCTAAATTGTCTAATCCTGTTGAAGAAAGACCTTCTTCTTCTCCCATTAGTTCCGGATCTGTAAAAGTATCTGGCATTTCTGGAACAGCGACAGGAGGTCCTCCTGGGTTTTCGAATTGTGCCTTTTTAAGATTAAAGGCTTTCTTTTCATTTTTAGTATTTGCCATTGCCATTTGTCCTGTATTTTGTAATGCATTTGCATTAGGATTACCTGTATCTATTTGGTTTTGTACATCTCCTATTTCCCCCATTTGTCTAACAGAAAGCTGATAAACATTCTGTAAATTAACCAAATTTTCCATCATTTCTTTTGTTAATATGTTAAATTCATCGGGAGGAGCTTGTGGTTCAACTCTTCCTATCTGTGCTGACAGATTATCTTTGATCTTTTGAAATTCTCCGATTGCAGGAGATTGTGCTTCCTTCATATTGTAAGCTTTTGTCATTCCTTTTCCTCAAGAAGCCTATCTATGAATTTCTTATTAAGATCTTTAGACGATAAAGCTTTTCCTCTTTTCTTCCATGATTCATCTTTTTCTGCTTGTTTTTTTTCTGTTTCTTCAGATAATTTTTCTCCAGCAGTTTTTTCAGGAATTCTTTCGAATTTATCGGTATCAAAAATACCAAGACCTTTTCCAGAGACCCTGTAATCATATCCTTCTTTTTTAGGACCAAGAGAGACCTTAAGAGATCGGTCATTTTTTATGGGAAGATTGGACATTCTTTTTCCATCAGCTTCTTTTTTATCTGCTAATCTTTGTTCTATTCTTATGGTTTCGTCTATTTCATTTTCGCTAGCATTTTCTTTTTTAATAACTGGGGTTTGTTTTGGTCCCCAGATAGAATCAGCCGTTTCTGATTTTAGATATTTAGGAGGTTGTATGACTTCGGGTTTAGAACCTCTTCCTGTAGAACTTATATGTTTAGTTGTTTTGTAACCATTGTCTTTATTGCTAAGATTTTTAGCCTTATTATCTTCAGCTATTCTTTTATCAAGCAATTCTATTACCTTACTTTCGATTTCTTTTTCTTTTTTAGCATCTGCAAGTTTATCTTCAAAAACGAAATCTACAATACTTTGATCTTTATGTTTACGAAGCATCTATTTCTCCATTAATAATTTTATTTAATTTATCAAAAACATTATCCTTACTCTCTTTCATCAGTTCTCCAAGGGTAGAAGCTTTAACTGATTCTCTCCTTCTCCCTTTATCTCCTTTAAGAGGATTTCCATATACCTCATCTAGATTATCGGCAATTGGAGCTTCTTCGTCCTTTTGGACATTTGCAGAAGTAAAACTGATACTCCATTTTCCGTCAGACCTTTTAGCCCCATTAAAATGAAGCCCAAATTTCTGTTGGATTTCTTTTGCTATATTAGAAACATCACTATCTTCTACTGTTTTGGTAATTCCGTCTTGACCAGGATAATATTTATCGGGAATTTCAACAACTTTATTTTTTGTTCCGTCCGGGGAAATATCTTCTGACACAAATTTTTTCTTAAATTCATCGAGTCTTCTGCCAGGATAACCAAACTCTTGCAACTTTTTAAAAATATAGCCAGTTAAGGTATCTTCCTGAGGAACTTCTGTTTGTATAGAATTATCAACAGAAGAAACATCGGGGACATCTTGGGGAAGATCTTCTCCCATAGATATATCGTTAGACACACCATTATCAAGACCTGGTGTAATAGGTTCCTCTATACGTTGACCCCTTAGTAAACGTATTTTACCTGAAGGAACAATATTCATGTCATCTCCTTCTTTAGTGGTAAAATTTGAGATTACTTATCGACCAGCATCGCTTCAACAAAATCGGCTGGATACAACTTGCTCCAATATTCTTTCAACCAAGTTTTTGTTTTATCGTCAAGATTGGCGATTTTTACAAATTTGGTTTCAGTTTTAGCTTCTTTGTCTTCTTCTTTATCTTCTTTCTTGCATGTGCAGAGATTTCCGGGCTTGTTGCATTTCTCACAAGCAGCAGCTTCTTTTACTTCAGCCTCTTTATCTTCTTTTTTCTCATCTTTCTTACATTTACAATCGCTAACAGCTTCTTTACATCCTTCACAAACAACGGCTTCTTTTACTTCGCCTTCAGCAGCAGCATCTTTGTCCTCTTCTTTTTCATCTTTTTCATCTTTTTTGCATTTGCAAGCAAAAGAGGGCTTATCGCACTCTTTACACATCTCAAGACCTGCTTCTTTGGCTTCACCTTCAGTTCCAGCTTCAACCTTAGGATCATTAGTCAACTTGGCTTCAGCCTCAGGTTGCCCACTAGAAGGAGCATCCTTCGTGTCGCAAGTAGAACCCTTCGAAGGGGCTTCCTTGTCGGGAACATTAACTAATTTAGCTTCGGCTTCAGGCTGACCGCTAGAAGGAGCTTCTTTTTCTTCAGCAACTTTAACAGCAGCAGTTTTAACAACTTCTTCCTTTTTAGCCTTCTTTTCCATATGTTCCTTTACTATTTCTGCCAAACTTCTGTTACTACTTAAAGGAATATGATTTGTAACAAACTTCATACTCTTCTCCTTTTGAAATGAAAATATTTCCTAAATATATAAAAACTATTCATATTAAGTATACTTTTAACAATATTCTATGAAAATCCTTTATTTAAGTTTATTCTTCGACTGTCCAAACGTGGATGGTGTCCCAGTTGGTTTTGTAGAAACTGATGGTCTCCTTCCCCTCCCACTAAACCTACCTTTTTCACTTTGCGTTGGCCCAAATTTAGCCAATTCATCTACTACAAGCTGTTGTAAAGTTTTTAATTCGGGTTCCAACATCTTCTCCAGCCCGTATATGTCCGCTGCTCCAGGAGTTGTTTCTCCAGGTGCTGCTCCAGGTGCTGCTCCAGGTGTCCCTTCTTCCTTAGATAGTTGTTCGTGTTCTGTTAATAAATCTGTTCTTCCACCTTGCTGTGCTTCAGGAGAAGCCGGGTCTACTGTATCTGCTGGCAAATTAAGAGATTCTTGTGCTCCTCCTAAAACCGAATTACCCAAGTTACTTAATGCCGTAGTAACATTAGGTCCAGCTTGTTGTAGAAGACTTGCATAATCTGGATTTGACTTAATTTGATTAAATATATTAGTAATCTCTGGGGTTTGTAAAAATTGCATGATTGATTGTCTACCAGAATCAACTATCCCTTTTATTTTCTGATTTTTTGTTTTGTTAGAAATTTCTCCCAATAAAGCCTGTTCTTGCCCTAGCCCCTGTATAAACGTATTAAATTTGTTTAATACACTAACAGCCTTATCCCTGAAAGGACTGGCAGATTGTTGAGGCATAGCTTGACCAGGCATTCTCATTTGGGAAGTTTTTATTTCATCTTGTTGAGAATCACTTGTAAGTTGTTGTTGTTGAACAGGAGCAACCTGTTGTTTTTGTTGAACAGGAGCAACCTGTTGTTGAGAAATAAGATTAAAATCATTAGCTATATCTAAGGCTTTTTGAGAAATACTTCTTAATCTCGCTAGAACACTATTCGACATGTTCTTTTCTCCACCACCAAAGATCGCATTCAAAGCTCTAGAAATCCATCCTCCCCTTGCGGTCCCCATTCCCGTCTCTCCCTCAAAAGGGCTGGCGGGCTGTGCCTCCTTTAAAAGATCTAAAGAAGCCATAGAAACCTTCAACCCAATCTCTTCATGTCCTGTCTTAACTAATATCTCTGCTAAATCTGCTAAAACAGCAGCATTTTTTAATAATTTACTTTCTTGTTCAAAAACATCTTCATTGGAGGCACTATAGATAGCTTCTCCATGAGAAATTCCATCTTTTATCTTCTGAGATACTTTTTTTGTAAATAAATCTCTCTCAGCGGTTTTTACTATTTTTTTACCTGATGCATATTTTTCCCATCCGCTCTTATCATTATTTATAGAGGCATTATACTCTTCCCAGCAATCCATCCAAACAGTTTGAGCCGCTTTATCGGGTTCAGTGGCTCTTTTGTGACGATAGCAATTGTCCCAGCACCTTCTGTTCCTAAGCCAATAACCCTGAATTCCCACATACTGAGCTTTCTTAACTTCCAAAAGTCCTTCCATAACACCAGTAACTACTTTTCCGCTTTTTTTAAGTCCTTTTTTATCAAGGTCATTCCCTATATCTCTCAAACTTGCAAAAATGTTATTTTCCATTATCTCGTTTTCCTTATTATTTAATGGCATAACTCTCATTCTCTTTTTGAATTCTTTTCCTGTGAAAATGTAATTCAAAATGTTATTAATAATAAATGCTCTAACTCCTCTAGCAGACCTATCGTAGGTTACTACTATTGGGTTTCCTGTTTCTCCAGCAGTAAATATAGCGTGAGGTTCAACTATCCTTGTAATATCAATACCTTTTTTCGTCTGATAATTTATTCTTACAACCTTATCTTCATCAATAGCCCATCTAAGTGCATCTGTAGCATTTGCAAAATCAGGAGTTTCTTCATCTGTCATCTCTAAAGGAGCTTTATTAACATCCTGTTGTTCTATCTCTTCTTCAGTCGTTTCCCTTAAACTTCTTTCATCTTCATCATCTACAATATAATCCATCATTTTTTCTTCAGGAAAAACAGGTAGTTTTCTTTTTTCCAAAAGATCATAATCTATCGTCTTTTGTTTTTCTTCATATTTATTATAATTTTCGATCGTATCATCATCTACAAAATCATACAACTCATTTGCAGGAGCAATCTGAGCCACAGATGTTGTAGATGCAAGTCGTCTTATCTCTTTCATTCTATTTTATTTAATTAAAAAAAACAAAATCCTTGATTTTTATTCTTTTTTCTTCTTTACCTGTTTCTTCTCTTGAACTTCTTTCTTTTCTTCCTCTTTAAGAATTCTTTGCAAGGCTAAAAGATCGGCAGGAGTAAGAGAGATGTTTTCTAAATCATCTATTGAAATAGGATCAATATCCATCTTCATATCTTCGTCAAGAAGAGTATTAAATTCCTGGAAAAATTCTTGTTCTTTTTCAGGATCAACCTTAACTTCTCCTCTAGGAACTTTTCCCTTAGAGACCTCTTCTTCCTTCCCGTACTTTTTAACCAAATTTCCTCTGGCAACCTCCAAAGCGTTAAATTCTATGTTCACAGCTTGTGTTATTTTACTTATTTTATAAGCAGTTTTAACAGGCAGTTCTTTGTCTATTAGCTTCCTCAATCCGTTAACTAAAAATCTTATTTCTCCTAATTTCATCTTTACTATCATAAATTTCTCCTATTTAGTAAAAAAAGTAATATATATATTATCGTCATCTTCCCTCATAAGGTTTACTTTAGATCCCACTCCTATTTTGTTCTTTTTAAAAAAATCTAAATTCGCCTCGATTGCAAGATTGCAATCTGTGTCACTAGAAATTACCTTTTCAGACAAAGGCTTTATATCTCCTATCTTAACAATTTCATTATCTGGAGAAACAAAAGCTATATCTAAAGGTAAATAAGTGTTTACCCCCCAAAACCTTAATTCCTGAGGTTTATTAAATTTAAATACCATTCCCGAATTATCTGGCAGTTTTTTTCTAAACATTAACCCTCTTTCAATAGCCGATGGCGTTTCAGCCACTTCTACTCTTAACTGTCTTTGATTGAAAAGATCGTTATATCTCATTATAATCAAAATCCTTATATTCTAACTCTGAAATAAAATCTTCAAATTCATCATCAGGTATATTAAAAACAGCATTAGTATTATTTTCTTCTCTCTTAAGAATATCGCTATCAGCCCTTTTTAAATAATTATAAAACCATTTATCAAAATCATCTTTATTGGATTTAAAAACTGTTGTTTTACCGGTCACATCTTCTACTTCAGGTAATAGTCTATAGGGAACTTTAAAACCTAATTTTAATCTTTCTTCTTCGGGTAATTTTTCTAAATATTCATCAAGTTGATATTTAAACTTTAATCTTCCTCCCTTAAAAAACATCATCTCTTTTTTAACAATATCATACCATTGTAAAGTCCTTTCAACTTTTTGAGGAATAGTTCTATAAACACTTCCATAAAAAACTTCTATTTGCTTCATTTTTTTATCCTAAAAGAACTCCACCAACTTCTCTTATTTCTTAATCTTGCAATTTTTATATCTTTAGTATTGTTCAAAGCAATATTATAATCTATCATTAGATCTCCTTCTTTGTCAAAAGAAGATCTGTCGTCTCCGAGTATCATAATTTTTATAACCTTTTGCCCTTTATCTGTTAGTTCTATATTACTGCCTACAGACTTCACTAATCCTTCTTTTTGCATCGCTTCAACCTCGTCTAGAGAGACTGTAGGAGGTCTTTTATAAATTTTGTCTTCTACTTTGTTCTCTGCTGTTCTCCATATGGCAAAAAGGATTTTAGCCGCTTTAGGATCCACATATTCTCTGCTTTTAACTGTTAGCTTTGTTTTAGGTAAAAGTTGGAGTAACGTATCTAAAACTGATTGTTGTCTTTTTTTCATTTTAAAAGCCCTCTATCTCTAAGTTTTTTAATAACTTCTTCTGCATATTCTCTGTCAAATTCTTTAACATCTTCTGGAAGGTCTTTGTATTCCTTAAAATCTTTTTTCCATCTTTTTGCTCTTTCCTCTGAAATATCTTCTTCTTTTAAAATCTCCTTAGCCCAAGACATCCATTGTTCATGTTCGAGTTCGGAAATCTCTTCTAATAATTTCTCTTCCATTTTTTCGCTTATAATTATTTTCATTAAAAAACCCTTTTCTGTAAGATTTTACCACCTTGTTAACATATCTCTGCTTGGATAAGGACTCTCTGTCCTTCTATCTGACCATAAGAAAGGTTCATTCCTTAATTCCCTCCAATAGTGACCTTCTGCAACAGCCCCATTGTTATAATTTTCAAAACCTTTAGTATATCTTCTTTGATGTTTCTTTTCTTTACTTCTTTCTTGTAAAATGTCTCCAAAAGGAAAGACTCTTTCTTCCATAGGTAAATCTAAATGTGCCCATGGACCAGATATTCCTCTTGCTATCTTAATAGTAGATTCTGAAGAAGATTTTTTAGGATTACTAACTATGAATAAAAGATCGTCTACATACATTAATCTGCTTATCATCCTATAGGTCCAGTCTATAGAGATTTTATAATCAGGTAATCTATATATTTGTTCTTTAGTAAATTCAACAATATCTCTATTTAAAGCATTATTTATACATTCAGCAAATTTTGATTTTTCCATTCCTTCAAAACATAGAAGAAATTTTGCTAAATCTTTTAAAGAGAATGAAAAAAGGTCTATCATTCTGTCGTCAACCAGGAATTCACAATTACTATTATTATCTAGAAGATTTATAATCTCATTCCAAAGAGATAAAAGAATTTGCTTGTATAATTTTATTTCTTTTTCGACTTCTTTTGCTACTTTTCTTCTAGTTTGAACTTTTATATTCCCATCAATACACACTTTGCAGTTTAATTTTTCGGTTAAGTTTATTCCATAATAACTTAATTCTTTTTTTAGAATATCCCAATTATCCATTATTTTTTATCCACAGAAAATGTTATATGAAATTCGTGTTTTTTTACCTTTTTAGGTAAGCCATAAGATTCCCTAAAATCTTCTAATTCCTTTGATTTAACACTTAAGAACCATACTCTTTTCATGTCATCCCATCCTTGAGGATTTACGGAATTAACATCTTCTAATGTGAAATTAAATTCTTTTCCTACTTCTTTTATCTCCCCAAGATCATTATCTTTATACTCGTCTGTTCCTATGACAGAGATATGAGCACCTACACTATTAAAAGCTTTGAGATTATAAGGGGGTTTGTCTGCATCTTCTTCCATCATAGAATATAATCCTGAGGCAAAATTTTCAGGTATATCTATATAAAAAAAATTGTCAGGAGTCTTTTTTAAAACTCCTTTGAATTGTACCTCTTTTGATTTCCTAGAGATAATGATTTTCAAGGAACTAGACCTTCCCTTTTAATTCTCAGCCGACTCTAAAAGTATTAATTATTCATCAATAAAATCTGCATCTTCTGGTGGACTTATTTCTTTTATAAGATGCTTTAATGTCTCTGATGGTTTTTCTACAGGATTTCCTCTGCTGTCCATTTTCATAGCAACTTCTTGAGGAGAAACTCCTTTACGAACTTCACCTATTGGTTCTATACCTTTAGCTTTCTTTTTTTTAGGGATAGTTCCCTTCTTTTTTGTTGTTTTTCTTTTAGTAGCAGTTTTCTTTTTAGTAGCAGTTTTCTTTTTAGTTTTTTTAACAGGTTTAACAATTTTTACTACAACAGGTTCTTTTTCTTCTATTTCTTCTATCATTTTTGTTTTTAAAGTAGTTGGAGGTTCCATTGCTTTTTCCAATTTCTTTTCTTTTGGATTCCAAGTCTTAGCTATTACTCCGTCTTTTATATCTTTCTTCTTTTCTTCCATTTGTTTTTTTATATCTGGATTTTCCTCCTGAACTTCTTCCTCTTGAATATCTTCTTCCTCTTGTTTCTTAGGAGGGGCTACAGAGGGTAAACCTTCGGTTACTTCAATATAGTCACTTTCTATTGCTCTTTTGATTTGTTTTGAAGACTCAACTATACTTTTATCTAAGGTTTTTGTTCCGTTTGGTGTTAAAGTAATATTGTCCAGCACTAATAACTTATCTGTCTTATTAACCATCGTAACCTTAGTAACTGGAGAAGATTCTTCCTCTTTTTTCTTTTTAATCTTAATTTTTCCAATAGGGATTAATTGTTTCTTCTCTACAGCCCTTTTAATATCATTATTTGAAACTTGATTATCTTCAACAAATACTTTAGACCCTGCTCTAAGAATTCTACTAACTGTTTTTAATATCAATGTCCCTTTTACTTCGGAAGAAACTTTAAATAACATCCTTTTCTCCTTTTATAAGATTCTAAATTAACATATATATATCGATAAAAAACTTTATTTTTATTAATAACAAAAAATTAGGTCCCTAATTTCTTAAGAACCTAATCCTAACGGAAGCCGCTAGCTCAATCGGATAAAACACACGCCTACTAAACGTTCTGTCGAGGCATTCTAGCTATTATATATCGTCAAATAATATATTTGACTATAATCTATTTATATTTTTTAATCTTGGTTTTCTTGAAACCCTGTTATAAAAATTCATTTCTTGCATATTATGAGGTCCAATAGGATCTGGTTTTTTATCAAAAGAGACTAATTTATCTTCGTCATCGGAAAATCTCTCCCCTTTATCTCCTGCTCCTGCCCCTTCTCCAAATTGTACTTCGGCATCAATATTGGTCTCATCTGTTGGTATGGTCTGTAATTTACTGCCTTCTTCTTTTTCTGTAAAAGAGATATTTTTTGGATATCCCTTCCTTTTCTCTCCTCCAAAATAAGGAGCCAAGTGAACCAAGCTTTTGGGATCTTCTTTATAAGGCTCCATTTTATTTTTTATTTTTTCATCAAGACTTTCCATTAAAGGAATTCCCCTGTTCCAAGCAAATTTATATTTCTTATACCAGTTCATAATTTATAGTATTTGAGCCTCTGGATAATTTGTTTTTGCTTCATGAGGTGATTCAAAATTATCAATAGGAACTCCATTTTCATAAACAACAGATCTTCCTTTTTCCTGTTTAATAGAAACTTGAGGTTCTGAAGCTCTTTTTTCCAAGAGATTCATAGCCTTAGATATAAGACCCATTTTTCCGCTATTAATATCTACTATCATTTGTTTTTCTTTGTCATTAAGTTCTCTATTTTCCTTCTCAGCGGTGGCATAGATATGAAAAGACATAGCATCAGCATCTTTTAAAGAGGCTGCTACCATTTTTCTAATCTCAACATCTGTTGCTACATCATTTAAACCTTTAAACCTCTCTGGAGCGTCTTCAAGCTGAGTTCTTGTAACATTGGCATCAATTTTTGTTTTATCTCCCACCATTTGAACTCCAACATATTTATCCCAGAATAATTTTTCTTTGTCATTTTGTTCTGCTTCTTTAAAAGCCTCTATATGTTTTTGATGATGTTTTTCTGTTTCTAAATTAACAGGCATAACAGAAGTATCCCATTCATCGTTCCTTTTATCATTAAATAACTTTGGTTCGGTATTTAGAGCTTTTTCTGCAACCATAAGATTATCTTTTCCCTGTCTAGTAGAATCTATCTGCTTCTCATAGGGGACAGTATTATCTTTGTCTTTTTCAGGAAGTCTATATTCTGTGATAGAAGGATCTACTGTTTTTATCCCATGTTCTGTATCGTTCTCGCTAAGCATTTTATCATAGGCTTTGTACTTTTTATTTGCTGCTGTTTTACTAAGATTAAATTTTGCCATTTTTCTTATCCTTTTAATAATTCATTAAAACCATTTCTTTATATTAGATTTAAATCGTTAAATTCCTTTATTATCTTCTATATCGTGGAGGATACGCTCTAGATCTTTTTTCTAAAGCCCTAGCAACACTCCCACCTGAACCTATACCGGTTATCCCTCCCTGCATATTTCTCCATACTACGCTGTTAGACTGAAGAGTTGGACCCATTCTTGCTAATTTAGATAAAGGCAATTTATGAGCTTTTTGATTAACACAAACAAAAACTGCTCCAGCTAAAGTATCGGAAATATCATCAGATTTGACTCCATCCCCATCCTGTTTAGGAAAAATTTTAAAACCATTATATGTAAATCTTCTTTGTAATTCCAATAATTCATTTTTTAAATGTTCGTGATAAGGTATCTTCAATTTTCCCATATTCATTTGATTTTCAAGTTCTCTATAAATAGACATCTTATAAGTTCTTGTAAATCTTGTCTCTTTATTAGGAATACCTGCTTTTCTTAATCTTAAAACGCTCTCCGCACTTGCGAATTGGTCATATGTGACCATAGCTAAGTGAAATCTCCTCTTTAATTCTATAACATAATTAATAACAAGTTCTGTTGATACCGGTTGCTCTTGACTTGGAGTCCATATTTTTATATGATCAACAATCATAAAATAATCTGCTTTTCTAGTCTCTACGTCCATAAAAAATTCTTTATGAAGAATAGTTAAGGCATAGTTATGACTGGTTATAGCAGGATCTAAATGACAGAAATAAATTCTTCCCGCTCGACCATACTCCTGAAATTCAAAAGGATGTCCTATAAAGCAAGAATTAACTTGTTCTTCCGTAAAGCAGTTTTCCATTGCTGAGCCACTAAATTCAGCACCAAATTCCATATTAAATTCTGATTCAGTCATACTCTTAGAGGTCTCTCTTAAAGAGGTTCTTGTGTGTGTGGGATTAACTTGCCATGTAGCTAAACGACAAGTCAATCTATCTTTAACAGTAGGAGAACCTTTAAAAAGTTCATAAAATTTACCTTCTTTGGCTCTAGGAGAAGAAATACTTATAATCTTTCCGTCATAAATTCTTTCTTTAATTATTTTTTGATCGTTTTCATCAACCTCTATCTCTCCATCTTCATTTGTTTTATATATCCTTCTAACATAAGTTTTTGTAGTAGGCTGCAAGGCTTGATAAATTACATCTCCAGAAGAAGCTGCTCCAGAAGTCTTATAAAGAGCAAATTCATCAAGTATAAGAACCATACAACCTATACCAACAAGAGAATCTGAATTACTGTGTCCAACGATGATACCAATAGAACCCTTCTTGCCTAAAACACCCCTTTCTCTGAGCCTCTTATTTTCCTCTTTATCTCTAGGGGTTAATAAAAAAATAGAAGAAGTTCCTATTCCCTCTTTTGTAAATTTATCCTGGAAATATGGACTATACAATAATTTCTGTTTTATTTCTTTAAAAGCCAGATGTGCCTGTGGTTTTGAATTAGCTACAGTCAAGACATTTATAGTATTAGAAGAAGATAGCTCATATAAAGAATAAGGATCTCCTCCAGGAGATTCTAAAAGTTTCATTGCTTCATATAAAGCAATTAGACTTACAACAAAATCTTTTGAGGCTCTTCTCCCCCAGACTAAAATTAATTCAGAAAATATTTCTCCAGAAAAATATTTACCTAACAAATTTCCTTTATCATCATTATTAAGACCTAATTCTTCACAAAGTTTAATTTCTTCATCAGTTAATCTCAAGTCTTCATTTCCGGGAGAACCCCTATAAAAAGCTTTTAAAACTATCTTCTGTATAGGATAAAGAAAGATGGGATTTGTGGGGTGAGAGGAAAGACCTAACCATTCGGGTGCTTCACAAAAGGTTATAATATCTGGAATTTCAGTAGAGGAATTAATAAAAGATATATCTTTTTTCAAGTCCCCAATTAAATCACTAACTAATTGTTTTCTTACTCTAGCCATATTCTTTATTATTACAAATTAATTAAGAAATTACTCCTATATTTCCATCATTTATTATATATCCCACTTCGGCAGACAACTCAGCAAAAGTAGATGAAACTTTTATTCCATGATTTTTAAGATATTCGTTTACGTCCCCATAATTGTTATAAACATTATCCTGTAAACTTTTTACTATATTTCTAATGTCTAAAGAATTGGCATGTTTATTATAGATAGTAGTTCTTTCTTCGTTTATAAGATTATAAAACCTTCTTTTTTTAATGTCACTGATAGAAAGTTCAGAAATATATAAATCAAAAGCCATATTTGTCAGACTATTATTAACATAAGTAACTCTGTCAAAAATATCAGATATTAAATCTGCTATAATTAGATAATCAGAAGATGATATAAATGTTGTCATAATTACTCTTTATGTATAAATGATATCAAAGGACTGTCTCCAAGAAGTATTAGTCCCAACAACAATATCATATTGCATAACCTTAAAATAATAAGTTTGACCTCTTGTAAGATATTCACTACTATCCTTACTTTGATATCTAACTCTTCTTCCTATATAACTGCTTGGAACTCCCGAAACAGGGATTCGTCTAAAACTATCTTTTTCCTTTTCGTAAAACCATCCTCTTAAATTAGAACTATCCAGAGGACCTATTATAAGATTTGTATAAGCAGAATTATTATATACCGAAACTCTAAAACCATAGTCCACATAATAGAAGAATTCGTCTTGAATAATAAATTCAAATTCCCACCATCCTTCATCAAGAGTGTTGTCTGTAGATATTACACCGCTGCCTGCTATATTAGTTAATAACTCACTAACTTTATATTCTTTTTCTGTTAAATAATTATCAATAGTAGGAAATTTTTCCTCCAATCCACTAATTTTATATTGCTGTTCGGGATAATCAAAAAGATTGCTCACCAGTTTAATCAACTCAGAATATCTTTGTGCTTCCTGATAACCGGAGTATAATATTTGAGAAGGATATAATAAGTCTAAAACTGGTTGCATATCATTTGAAGTTAAATCTACAATCGTATTTCTTATTGTTAAAGCATCTTGTCCAGACTGATAAAAATAAGCTGCTACTCTAGCCATCTCTTTAGACATCTTAAACCAACTCTCATCGTTATCGCTTTCGTCTTCAGGTATTTCGTCTACTCTCTTAGGAAAAGCAACTTCAACTAAAGGGTCTCCAATAAAAGCTAAAGAATTATCTAAATATGGAGAACTAAATAGATAAGCTTCTCCTAATGTCGCTCCATAAAATAAAGTCCTAAAGAAAGGAAGAGGTCTTAAAAAAGAATCTATCCCTATCTCAGACATTTGTCCAGCTGTAGAAGCATATCCTCCCATTAAAGATAATATACACCATCTCCTAGACGTTTCACTCCTTACTGTAAAAGCTCCATCATAATCTGCATTGTAAAAGAAGGTCCTTGCAGCAGTACTGCTCTGAAAGAAAGTAAAATCTGCTCTATCCGTGAACCACGACCAAGCAAAACAATCATTTGTTACAAAAGGAATAGTAACATCAAAATAAGGGTCAATAAAAACAGTGGACCATGTTTCCAAATTTAAGCGAGGAAGAAAATCAGATTGAAAAGATAAAATATCTTCTTCATATTCTCTAGCTAAAGACCCTGCTCTATCTGAATAAGGATCAACATAAAGTGTTCCATTAACTAAAAGTTGTTTCCTTGCTTTCTGTCCATTATCCACAAACTCTTTTGCCAAAGCCAGCGTAGGAGCATCTATTCTGGCTACTACTAGAGCATGATAAGTATCTTCCACATTATATCTTTGAAAAACAGACCTGTTATAAAGTTTATTTTTAACTACTCCAGTATAATTACTATTAAAGCCGCTTGGGTCTCCTCTATCAGCACTAGGTTCAGGCTCAGATATACAACCTCTAGCTACCCTAGAAGTTGAAGAAACAATATTATCTCCCTCTACATAAAAACCTCCAGGAACCTTATAGCCCAGTATTATTCCCCATATAACTCTATTTTTTAAGCTCGATCCAATTAAAGCTTCTTTTATAGGCTCTATAATTTGTATCTGAAATTCTGTTTCATTACCAAGAATTTCATCTTCAGAACAAGATATCCCAAGTATTTGCCCAGAAACTTGCCATTGAATTCCACTAGGTGTACTTCCTATATCTGAAGATGGAGATTCTGATTCTATGTCCATATTATATTGAGTTGCATAATATTGAGCTAATTCCAGACTATCAGAATTATCAAGATTATAAACAAATATGTAATTATCTTTAGAAATAGGCATTTATTAATTAACTCGATTATTTTAGAACTATTCTTTATTACTTTCTACTTTTAATAAAAAAATCCTTGATACATTTAAGATATCAAGGATTTAAAGAATAATAATATTTTAATTTATTTACTTTCCAGAACTCCCGAAATTACCCTCTCCTCTATTTGTCTCAGAGAGTTCATCTACTTCCACGACAGGAAATATGATAGTTTCATGGATTTTCAATTGTGCTATTCTATCTCCCTTTTTAAATAATTTACAATTACTTCTAGTAAATTCTTCTTGAACGGATAGAGAAGCTTTAGTCATTCCCATATACACAGCCTCATATGTCGTTATCCAAAACCTTAAGATAAGAGAATTACGGTAGCCTTCATCTATCCATCCTATGCAGTTTTTAAGTATTAAATCATAATCAGTTACACTAGATCTTCCGTCTAATTCTGTATGATATCCTTTAGGTACTTGTATTATAATCCCCGTATCATATTCTATGAATAAAAGTTTATCTCTTTCATCTATTTTAATTTTTCCATCATCGATCGCTACTAAGTCATAAGCCACATCTCCTTCTTTTGCTCTTTTTGGTAAAACGGCATCTGGGTGTATTTTTTTTACTCTTAATTCATTCATATTTTATTTTCTCCTTAAGAACATTTAGAAAATCCGCAAGAAATACAAACTTGGCATCCTCCTGATCTTACTAACTTCCCTCCACATTCTTTACACTCATCTCCACTTATAGCAGAGCCTTCAGAAATATAACGTTTTAATACTCTGGCAATAGCTTTTGAAAAACTTTGTAAATCGCCTTTTGTTTTTTCTAGCTGTTGTACTACAAAATGAACATCTGCTCCGTGTCTTAAAGAAGTAGAAGATAATCTTGTTATTGCTTCTTGATCTTCTGTGGCATGTTCAGAAATACTCTCATATAATATGTTTTTATCATCTATAATATCACACAAAGCATAAACCCCTCTTCTTATTTTTTTAACCAAACCTTCTTTTAAACTTTTTCGTATTTCTTTTCCTGTTCCAGCAAAAACCTCATAAGGTTCTCCATATAATAATCCAACTATTACAAAATATTCTTGTTTTTTTACACTAATATGAAAAATTTCTGCTTGTAAAATTTTAGGTCTTTTAGGAGCCTGTGTTTTTACTATTTTATCTTTTTTATTATCATCAGAATCAATTAAAACTCCGGATCTAGACCCTTCCCTATAAACTGTAATTCCTTTTGCTCCCATTTCCCATGCTGTTTCATATATTTTGGCAACCTCTTCAGTTTTTATATCTTCAGGGAGATTAATAGTATTAGATATTCCGTGGTCTATATTCTTATTAGCAGCGACTTGAAGTTTTACCTTATTTATCCAGTCTATATCATGTGCACAACAATTATACCACGGAGATTTGGTTAGATCTTCTTCTTTAGTTAATTCCATCCAATCTTTAATTTTAGGATGGAGAACTTCAAATTCCTGCCAACAATCTCCTTTTTCATCTATAAAATCTACTCGAGTATCTTTATCGTTTACATTTATTTTTTTTCTTTTTTTATATCTTTGTTTAAATAAAGGTTCTATTCCAGAAGTAGTCTGTGTTAAATAAGAAACAGAACCAGCGGGACTAATTGTTAGTAATGATATATTCCTTCTTCCATATTTTTTCATATCGTTCCATAACCCTACATCTTCATTTTTTATTCTTAATAAAAATGAATTATTTTTTTCTAAATTATGATCCCATATCTCAAAATGTCCTAATTCTTTAGCCATATTTACAGAAGATCTATAACATCCTAATTTTAAAGTTCTTGTAATTTTGTCAATAGTTTTAATTCCTTCCTCTGAATCATATTTTATTCCTAAAGCTGCTAAAGTGTCTCCAACAGCAGTAATCCCTGTTCCCGTTCTTCTCCCTTTTTCATGTATTCTTTTTATTTTTTTCCAAAGATTTAATTCTCTTTCTTTCATCTCTAAAGGCTCAGGATCTTTTTTAACTTTTTTAATTATTCTTTTCATAGCTTCTATTTCTAAATCTATAATATCATCTAAAAATCTCTCAGCAATTTGGGCATCTTTATAAAATATATCATAATCAAAAAATGATTTTTTAGTAAAAGGATTTTTTACATAAGAATATAGATTTAATAATAAAAGAAGACAGGATCCGTAATCATTTAATAATAATTCGGCACAAGGATTAATTCCATGAGTTTCAAATTCTTCTTTATAACAATCTGCTACCCCTTCTTTACAAATATTGTCCCACATCAATAAACCCGGTTCAGCATGTTGTCTAGCATTTTCTACTATTGCCGTCCATATAGTATAGGCATCTACTTGTCTTGATATTTTGGGATCTTTAGAATTTACAGGCCACCTTTGCTCATAAGTAGTTTTATTTTTTACTGCTTCCATAAATTCATCCGTTAATTTAATAGAAATATTTGCTCCAGTTATTTTATCTAAATCTCTTTTAGCTCTAGCAAATTTTAATACTTCAGGATGGTGAATAGAAAGAGTTATAGCAAGTGCCCCTCTTCTTCCAGATTGTCCCACTTCTCTTATTGTATTAGAGTATCTTTCAGCGAAAGGAATAATACCCGTAGAAGTTTTAGAGGCATTAGTAGTTAAAGAACCTTCGGGCCTAATATTAGATATATCACAACCAGCACCTCCTCTTCTTTTTGCTATTTGGGCTAACTCTTCGTCTGTCTTGCAAATAGATCCATAGCTATCCATGGGGGGTTCTACAAAAAAACAATTCGAGAGACTTACATATTGATAAGGATTACCAATACCATAAAGACATGAACCTTGAGGAATTATTTTCTTAAAACCATCAAGATATGAATAAATTTCTTCATAAGTTAATGGTTTTTTGAATTTGTTTTTTTCTATCCTCTCTAATTCGGTAGCTACCCTTTTAAATAAATGATGCGGGGTTTCTTCGACTAATTCTAATTCCCTATTTCTTAGGGCATATTTGTCAAGAAAAACCTTAGCTGCTAATTCATCACCATTAAAATATTTTAAATTCTTTTTAAATGCTTCGTCATAATTATAAATAACTTCTTCATTATTAATTTCCGACATTAGGTTCCTATTCTAGAGGTAGTTCTTTCCCAAGGAGCTTACACTTCCAATATTTTCTACTATGGGGTTCTATATTTTTTGTATTTTTAATAACTTCTTCAAGGGGAATTGCTGGTCCGAAAACTTTACTTTTTGAACAATTAATTACTGTTCTATTACCTTGACTACATTTTTTTATCCATTCTAATGATTTTACACAATTTTTAAGAGTTAATGGTCTATACTTAGGATTATTTCCATAAAAACTTGTATATTTTGTTTTTTTATCCTTTCTACAACCCATACCAACTAGAATAATAGGATCACAACCTAATATATAAGCTAACTGATATCCTATAGCACCAGAGCTTCCTCTCCCATAAAGAAGAGAAGCAGAACCTGGAATTTTGCTGTCTTTACCAGTTAGTTTAAAATGATAAAACTTCTCTCCACCTTTATCGTCTGTATGAGAAGCAACTCGACAATATTTTATAGCTTTCAATTTTTTTATTTTTTTACCGCCTTTAAGCCACATATCTAGATCTTGCCAAACTATAACAGTAGGATCAATCTTATAAAAAGCTCTATTTAATCCTATCGTAAAATAAGGTTTTAAAATATCAAGATCTAGATTTAATAATCCTACTCCACAACCTATTAAAAAACAGGGGACTCCTTTCATCCTGTCTGTCCATCCGCCAACTTTTTTAGAAAGATCTGGTCTCATTTTATTTTAATAAATTTTTTCCATGTATTAGGTATATCTTCTTCGCTTACCGCAAGTAGATGGTGTGTTGGCTTTGTAGGTTTCCTTTTTAACTTTAGACCTGCTTCTTCAGGAGTTCTATCTCCTTTCTTTCTATTAATATTTTTAGAAGATACTACGAGATTAGTCCAAACTGTCTTTCCTCCTTTAGACTTAGGAATAACGTGATCAATATCAGCATTAGAAGGATTGATCTTCTCACCCGAATATTGGCAACGGTGTCCGTCTCTAATAAAAATATTCTTCTTAGTTAATCTAGGAGCTTCCTTTGGAATTTTATTATATCTTGATAAAAGGATAATATCTGGAACTTTTACTTTTTTTTTGACGGACTGGATATAGGGTTCTCCATCATTAACCTTCTGGTTATACCATTCTTTCCAGTTATATAATTCATAGTTTTCAGTATTAACCACACAAGCCCTATCCCTACATAATAGAGTTATAGCTTTCTGAACATCTTTAATTCTAATAGGTATCCAGACCTTGTTTAAAATCAATACTGGTTTTTGTAACATTCCCATATTTTTTCCTTTTTTTCATCTTTACATCATACTTAAGATTTAAAAACTTACTTACTTCTCTAATAAATTCCTCATTGTCATCTATAATCCTTATTTCTATTTTCTTGTTATATTTTATACAAATCCTTGAAATTATATCTGCTATTGAACTACAATCTAAATTACTTTCATTTATACCTATCCCTGGAACTGTAACAGATAATAACTTATCTTTAATCACTTTTAAAAAAGCATTATCTAATGCCTTCTGTATAATATACATGCTTACTAAATCACTTGGCAAGTTTTTTATTATAGCATGATAGATATTCTCTAAACCTCTTCTTTTAAGTCTTCCTGGACCAGTTTTAAAACATTCTCCCAAATCGTACTTTCTCTTATTAATTTGTTCTTTGGCTTGTCTTTCTATAATCCTCCATCCTTCTTTAACTATTCTCTTAGGTACTCCCTTATTCATAATCCCAGAGGCATTAGCAGGAAGGATCAAAGCTTTTGATTTTGGATAAGAAATATCTCCTAAAATAATTTTCATAATACACCTAAAAAATATTTTAAAATAAACTTGTAAAGTGATAAACATGTTGTTAAACTAAATATTCTAGTATTTTAAAATATAACAATTAATAATCAAAAATAAACATATATAATACTCGAAGACTCGTATTATATATCTCGGAACGTACTTTTTTAATATTATTGCTGCGTTCTTCGAACTTGCAATATCAACCCCAACAAGTTGGTGTTGATATTTTTTTAACATTTAGTCTCCCTTCTTTTCACTAAACCTATTTATTACTTCTTTGAAGTATTCTGGATTCCTGAATATTTTATCTTTAAGCCTAACTAACAATATCTTATGTATCTGACTAATTCTAGACTCAGACATATTTAAATTTTTTGCTATTATTTCCATTGTCAGGTTCTCATAATAATATAAGAAGATAATCTTCTGCTCTATTTTACTAAAATTTTTACTAGCAATTTTATTAAAGAATTCTTTTCTACGAATATCACTATCAGGTAGTTTAGAATTATTATCCATAAGATTTATATTAAAACTCTGCTTAAATTCTCTGTTTTTATCATTATTTAATCCATCTATACTTAGAAAGTTTACCGGATAATAATCCTGAGAAAGTCTCCATTTCTTTTTCTTTTTACACTTATTTAGTCCTAATTCCTTAAAAACCTCTTCTCGAGAAACTTGTCTTCCCTTCTCAGATTCCATCTTACTTTGTACTTTTTCTATTTTGGCATTATTGATTCTTATGGTACGAGGAATATTATCTTCTTTTCTGATATTATCTATCATAGATCCTCGTATCCTCCAAGAACTATAAGCTTCAAATTTTACTCCTTTAGTTACTTCAAATTTACTAATAGCGATAAGAAGTCCATCTACTCCAAAAGAAGAGAGTTCTTCAGGAGTTCTTTTCCACTTTATTTTCTCTGCTAATTTATAGGCTATTTTTTTAACAAGAGAGTAGTAGATTTCTATAAGTTGATTTCTTGCTTTTTCTTTTTCTTTGGGTGAGATTTTATTAGACCCGTATTTTTTCCATACTTCCAAATGATCAATTTTTTGTTTTATCATTTAATCTCCTGTAGATTCAAATTAGAAATACCTTTAATACCCCTGTTTATATAAACTATTTTTCATCACTTTTCAACAAAAAGTGCCATATTTTTTTAATGGAAAGTGAAAGACATCTCTATTATAATAGACTTCGTAGATATATTATGTTCAATGAAATCAAGGGAAATCCTCTAAAAAAGGAGACAAGAATGGGAGGTAAGGACGCTATACAAGCTTGGAAAGTCTTTACGGTAGTAGATAGTAATAAATTAAAATTTCTTTATCACGGAATAAATAAAGATCGTAACATCCAATTTGACAAATGGTTAAAAGCAGATGTTAAACAGGTTAGAGATGGGACAGGTAAGAGATATTATAAAAGTGGTTTTCATGTTTTTTTAACCTTTGAATTAGCTTTAAAATGGTTAGCCGCTGCTACTAAAGATGAAAAAAGGACTATTTGCCCTGTTTCTATTAAAAATTGGGATTATAAGAAAAGTGCTAAATATAAAGACACAGTATTAGCTGAATATCTATATATTGACTTATAAGACTATATATAATAAGAACTTATATATATCTCCAGACATTTAAAAAGTTAAAATAGTATTATGTGTAGAAAAGTAATCTTTTGATAACTGAAGTAGAAATAAAGAGTTAGTAAAATGAAGTTAGAATTGCCAAAGATAAAAATTGTTAAATCACACGAAGATTTTAATTGGGGAGATCTTATAACTATAAAGATAGGGAGATATAGACACTGTGCATCATATAATCCTGACACAGATATTCTTTGTCTTTCAACTTGTTTAAGATGGGCTATTTTTCATGAATTACTACATTGGTGGGCATATCAGAGAATTGAAAAGAGGGACTGGCTGAATAGGTGGCTTGATAAGCCTGGATCTTATAAACGTATTAACTTAATAGGATTTTAAAATGAAAAAGAAAGTAAAACTTGAGATAATAAAAGCAGGGGATTGTCGTGAATATTTATGGGCATTAAAAGCAGGTAATGGGAAAATCATGACTGGTCAAAATACTGTGTTTGAGACACGAGGAGAGGCAGTTTCTAATGCTCTTAATACTAAGAGATTATTTGCAGAAGCAGAGATAGTGGATAAGGAGTGGTAAAATGAAAGTATGGATAAGTAGAGATAAGGGTTTTAATTTTAATAAGGTAAGGATCTCTCAAAAAGAACCGGGTATCAGATCTACTATTTTAGGAAGTGTAGGAGAAAAAATACTTTATTTAGCTACTTCTGAAAATAGTGTAAGAATAGATGCACATATCTTTGAAGGTATTTTTAATTTTGTTCCTAAAAAAGGCACTTGTGTAGAAAAGGAATTGATATTAAAATGAAGATAAATCTAGAAAAAACAAATTTTAAAATAAATGTTCTTCCTGGTTCTGGAGCAAAAAAATGTAAAATTCATGGGAAGAAAATAAGATGTAAAAGCAGACCTGTTTTTATGGTATTCAATGAAGACGGAGAGAATAAACTTTCTCGCCTGAATTCTTTCTGTTGTGCAAAACATTTGCCATTAGCTGTCAAAAAAGCACATGAAGAAAATTGTCAAAAAGAGAAAGAAGAAAAGAGAATATGTAGTCAAATAGCAGAAAGATTAAAAGGTGTAAAGTGTCATGGATATTAATTAGGTCCCTATGGTGAAATGGAATTAAAATGAAGAAAAAAGTATGGGCAGTAAGAGATAAGGGATGTTATGAAACTCCTGTCAAGATATTTCCTTTTTCTGTAGAACCTATGAAAACAGAGGAAGGAGAAATGATTTGTTATGATGGGAATCTTGATGAAGTTATACCTCCTCCAACTGGTTATTTAGAAAAATATTATATTACAATGGATGGACGTGCTTTTTATCTTATTTTTGGTTTTAATATTGAAGAAGGTGAATGTCATCTTCTTGATGTAGACTCAAATTCAATTCGTTGAGGAAGAAAATATGGAACTTAAAGATATAAGAAACAAAACTGTTGATTTATTAAACGAATGTTTGATAACAGATAAAGAAGCAATTTCCAAATTAGTTAATGAGAGGGTTGTGGTTTCCGAAACTTTAGCAGATCACCCGATAATTCAGGTTCGAGCGATTAATGGTGATTATCTATTAGGAATACTTGGGATACTGAATGGAATATTAAGTGAAGATAATGAATTCATCACAGCCGAATATTTATCAGATGAAGATGTTTTAATAGACAAATTTAAAATAATAAAAAGGCTGAAAAAATGAAAGTATGGATAACAAGAGACAGACGTACAAGATATGAAGATGCAATAGTTATTTGGTCTAAGATACCCAAAATGGATGTTGATGAAAATCCTGATAGTTTAGAACCAAGTATTGTTCATTATCGTACATCTGATAATTCTCTTTGTCTTCTTTGTCAAAATTATAGATATTTTGAAGATAGTTTTGGTTATATTCCTGAACCAGGCACTTGTGTAGAAAAGGAATTGATATTAAAATAGGAAGAAAATTATGCAATCTATAGAAATAAAAGGTGAAAAACATAATCTTAATCTTGAACATTTATCAGATTGGAAGAAATGCTATTTATATCTTCTTCCCGCAGAATGTAAAAAGCCAGATGATTTAAATTCAAGAACAATTGAAATGGAACTTCCTCAGGTTCTAAAACTTAGAGATGCTTTGAATATTATAATAGAAGAAATGGAAAAGAAATAAGTGCCAGTAGCCTAGTCTGGATTAAAGGTCCCAATTTTCTAAATTGGTTTACGTGGGTTCAAATCCTACCTGGCACGTTAAATATTTCTCATTTTAAATGAGCAGATTGAAATTGCAGCACTATTGGATAATAAAAGATCCGGATCGAGAAAGAATTATTTTTCTCCCCGAAAAACCTTTTGAGGAGATAAAATATAAAGATGAGAATAGAGTTATAAAATTGAAATATGTTAAGAAAAATTCTTTTAGTTTGCCGGTAAAAACTTTTAAGAGATTTTTTAACACTGTTCCTAAGAAAGATGAATGTATTCATATAGTGATAGATCCAAAAATTATTTCTTATTATGAGGTGGAAAAATGAAAATATGGATGACTAGAAACAAAAGTATTAATTATGATAATAATGAAGTTTATTTTCACATAAAAAAGCCAAGATTAATAAGAACAGATGAAAATATAGTTTTTCCTAGAGATGGATTTCTTCCTAGTGTTGATATTTATCATGTAGGAGAAGTTTTAGATTTTATCCCTGAGAGAGGGACTTGTTATTCTATAGAGGTAGAAAGGATCTATTAGAGGTAAGGCACTGATTTTTTTGAATATAAAAGTGAGAGAAAAGATGGTATAATTAGGCACTTATTTTAGAAAGGAATATTATGTTTGAATTTCTTGCAGGTTTAGTTTTAGGAGCTATTTTTTCAAAGCCGTTATATATGTTATTTGCTTGGGTTATGAAAAAAATTGGGGAAATAAAAAAAGAATAGAACATGAGACTTTTGATAAGAATAGTTGTTTTACTTTTAATTATATCTATGTTATATTTAATATCAGGTTGTAATAATAAAAAGATATCTAAAGGACCTCACCTCGAAGATAAGAAGCACTTTAATGAAAGTATATATAACGAGAGACGAAGGTGATGGAGACAGATTTATCTGTTTATTGAAACAGAATTCAGGGTTGGGACGACCCAGTGAGCTACAGAGTGTTAACATGCCTGAGTTATCAGGATGAATATCTGTGGAATCCCCCATGCTTGTCATGGGAGTAGTTCAAAATACTGTAGATTTTAAAAAGAAATTCGGGATAACAATAAGATCTAAAACAAGAAAATTAATAGATCTTCCTGAAGATCTAATAAATAATGAAGATTATAAATTATTTTCTAATGATCCAGACAGAAAAAAGGAGTAGATTGTGAAAAGTTTCACCATCGATAAAGCAAAAAAGGATAAACTTGAGAAAGCTCTCAAAGAGGTAGTTAAAGAAGATGCTATTGAATTTATAAAAAAGGAATTTCCTACTTTAGGGAAGATTCGTTTAGATATTAGACCTTTATGGGGGAGATGCTATAGACTTAATTTTTGGGAAAGAAATAAGGCTGAGGATAATATTATAAAATCTTATTTTATAGAGGTTTGTGTTTCCAAAAAAGGATTTGAAATAAAGAATTATGATAAAAAAGACGTAGAAAAAAATTAATCTCCAGACATTTAAAAACCTAAAATTGTAATATGAAGGAAATCGTATAGAATAGGGATCATTGATGTAATGTATTTTGAAATAAGGAGTTATAATCCTGCTGTGGTGTGTGTAGCATTATCTACATAAGCAATCAGGAGCCTGGCCTGGTTTAGCAAAGGGGAAACCAACTTAAGTCGTGAAAATCGACCAAGCTAAACAATCAAAATGGGCAACAGCAGGATTTTTTTAAGAGGTGAAAAATGAGACGTGATAAATGGAAAATACAAGTTCATGAAACTGAAGATAAAAAAGAATACACTTTGCGTCTTTATGTTTATTTGCCAAGATTAGGACATTTAAGGTTTGAAAGCGATACTCTTTCTAAACCAGAAGCAGATTGTCGTGCTATGGAATTTTCAAGTTTTTTTGGTTGTCAAAGGGATAAATTGCCTACACATGGATATAGAGGAGTTGTTCCAGAAGAAATCAGAGATGAAGAGGAAAAATAAAAATGGCTATAATAAATAGCATACTTAATTCGGATCTTTACAAGTTTACGATGCAGCAAGCGGTCTTAGAATTATTTCCAGATGCCGTTGTAGAGTATAGATTCAAGAATAGAGGGAAACAGAGATTTACTAAAGAATTTTTGGAACAATTAGAATATGAAATAAGATTGATGTATAATCTTAAGTTGTCAGAAGATGAATATGAATGGTTAAAAAAGAATTGTTCTTATCTAAAGGAAAATTATCTTTTATATCTAAAGAATTACAGATTTAAACCAAAACAGGTTAATACTTATCTTGATAAAGACAAGGATTTAGTACTTAGTATAAAAGGTCCATGGAAGGAAACTATTTTATTTGAAGTTCCTCTTTTATCTATTATTAGTGAATTATATTTTAAAATTGTGGATACAAATTGGGAAAATAATCAAGAAGAACAATATAAAAAAGCTTATGAAAAAACTAAAAAATTAAGCAATAATAATTGTTTATTTGCAGATTTTGGGACAAGAAGAAGAAGGTCTTTTGAAACACAAGAAACTGTGTTAAAAGCTTTTTGTGATTATGGTAAAAATAAAGATGTTCCTCCTAAAACACATTTTATAGGAACAAGTAATGTTTATTTTGCAAAGAAATTTGGAGTTAAAGCTATTGGGACGATGGGTCATGAAATTTTTATGGGTTGTTCCGTTCTTGAAAGTCTTAATCATCCTAACTATTATACTCTACAAAACTGGATTAGAGTTTATAATTCGGACTTAGGAATTGCCCTTACCGATACCTATACTACAGATTCTTTTTTCAAAGAATTTAATTTAAGAATGTCTAAACTTTATGATGGCGTACGGCACGACAGTTCTTCACCGTTTATCTTTACAGACAAAGCTGTTGCTCATTATAAAAAAATGGGGATTAATCCTCTACACAAAACTATAGTTTTTAGCGACAATTTAAATATAGAAAAAGCAATAGAAATTAAAAAATATTGTGAAGGAAAAATAAATTGTTCATTTGGTATTGGTACGCATTTTTCGAATAATTTTTTAGATAGCCCTGCTCTTAATATGGTAATTAAATTATGGTCTTGCAACGGAGTTCCTGTTGTAAAACTCTCAGATGATAAAGGAAAAGAAATGGGAGATCCTGATGCTGTGAAAATAGCAAAATGGATACATTATGGAGAGCCTTTAAATGTCTAAAGAAATAATAAAATGCTATGAAGATTTTACTATAGACCATGGGCCAGAACCGACATATGGGAATGGGTGTAGTTGTAGACAAGAATTTATGTGTGAACGTCCCAAATATCATAAAGGGAATCATCGAGAAACGACAAAAGATTCTGATGGGAATCCAATAGTAGTAATGTGGAAAAAAATACCCAGTGATAGTAAAAAACTAAAACTCTGTGCCGGTTGTGATAATAATTTTTACAACGGAAATAATGATCTTGATATAAAAGGGTGTTGGTCTTTAGCGTCTTCTAAAATAGTATTTAAAAAGAAAGTACATGTTGATCAGGCTCCTCCATGGAATCAAGAGCCAATAGAAGTTTTATCATGCTATCATCAAAAACGTTATGTTTTTGTAGGGAAGGATCAAACTTATTAAGGAAATAAAATGAGTAACAAACAGTGTAAAAAAAGTGAGATAAATAAGACTTTTATAAGTGGACCTAAATCCGAAGATCTAATATTGACCAAAAGGGAATCAAACCTCTTGAGAATATTAGTAGAATGGAATGAAAATTCAATTCATACTTTGACAATGAGATCAACCGTAAGAGCAGAACAAAATTGAGGAGCAAGAATAATGGAAGATATGAAGAAAATAGGTGGTATCGAATCTGTTGGTGACGGATATTATTTTACAGGTGAAGTCAATATCCATTTTGATAAGTTTGATGCTCTATCAGAAGAAGTGCGTGCCCTTATATCTTGGACTGCCTCTGACTATTTACAAAAGCTTAGAGAACAGATTTCTATGGCATGGGGCAAAGAGAACGAAGCTGACAAACGCAAAGAACATGTAACAGAATTAACTGAGTTATTTAAGTCAGCAGGGTTCGAGGCTATCCACGTTGAGACAATAAATAGCGAATATTGCAGAGAATCTTGTTGTTACAAATTCCCTTGGATTATTGTTACTACTCCAAAAGGACGTATTAAACTTGGATGGAGAAAAAGAGTAATGAATCTTGACTGGTCAGACTCTGATCTTGAGATAGATGGAGAAAAAATATTCGAAGATGAAGATGTGACAAAAGGAACAAACTATATACATTGTTGGGGCAAAGAAAAAGCTGTCGAATATTTGAAGAAACTTAATTCTGTAGGAAACGAAAAAGAGTATTGAGATGCGTCAAGAGGTACTTGCTGCTATTGGTTCCTTGCCTGAGAAAGAGCGGACTGCCACCACCCTCTTTTACATCAACGGGTATTCGGAGAAGGACATAGCCCAATTCCTAGAGGTTCCGGTCAGCACAGTTGAGAGTAGGCTACATACCTCCCGGAAGCGGCTCAAAGAAAGGATGATTACCATGGTCAAAGATGAATTCGAAAAGCACTCACTGCCCGAGGAGTTTAGGCAAAGAGTTGTTGCGCTTGCAGAGATCGGAAGTGCAGGTGTGGGCAAAGATTTTCTGTTCCGGTTCGCCAGTGGAACGAGGGTTCGCACACGCATTGAGAAGGTGATCCCGGATGAAACACATGTTGATCTCTTGCTCTGCGGACCCGCCGATATTGAATTTCATCATAGCCTGGATGTCCTACATCTAGATTCTTTTGCCCTCGTCACTAGTACACTGGTCACTGTCTCACAGATTGGGAAGACGGTTGAACCTGGTCTAGGAGGTGAGGAGCATCCGGTAAGCTATGAAATAGTCGGGCCAAGCAATCCGAGATACGACGACAAGGTAAGATATCAGCCCTCCTCAATCGCCGCCGGTCCACTCGATATTGCTCCAGACGGTTGCTTTGGCTTCGTGCGTATCGGCGAGGTGAGACCTGCCTACCAATATAAAGACCCCGAAAGACGTGAGCACACTTGGTATGCGGGACCCGAGGACATCTATGTTTCAAAGGCTCAATTACACGATTACCAGCTGAAGCAAGGTGATATTGTCAAGTGCAACTGGAGACGAGCGGTAGGAAATGAAAGATTCCGCGCTGCCGTCGACATTCTAGCTATTAGGAGCAAAAAAATGGCGAGTAAAAAAATATCATTAAACTGTCGGTTAGGAATACATTGGAATGCCCACTGGTCAATACCCTCTAATGTTTGCAGCAGTCACCGAACCTATTGTCCCGACTGTGGGGCAAGGTGGGATGTACCGACAACAGATAAGAAATCTATGAAAAGGATTGATAAAATCAATAGGAAATATGGAGGCTAATAATGGAAACTAAATACGTTTTTATTATTGATACAGATCAATATGCAGGAAATTTTGAAAGACCTATGTGTGCCTACCTTACGGGAACCATAGGAGAATGTGAAGTAGGAGAAGAAGAAGCTAAAAAATTTAAGGAGAAATTTGGAGAAGAAAAACAAGAAGAGATAGAGGACCTTATTGAACGAAGACCAGACGATCATGGTTGTTCTAGACCTACTACAATTTGGTTAACTCCAAAAAAATATAAAACTGAAAGTTATTGTAGTGTTGCTATATTTTTTAATGAAAAACCTACAGAAGAAATTATAAAAATGATGAAGGAAAGAGCAGAAGAATTTGTTAGCAACAGAAAAACAAGGTATAACAATGATCCAAAAATTAAAATTCTTGGGTTTAGATTAACAAAAGAAACTACTACTTATGAAACAGAAGATATAGAGATATAAAGGAAGAACAAATGAAGAAAGTACTAATCACAGGTGGACCAGTTCATGCTTATTTGGATGATGTAAAAATTATTACAAATAGGTTTAAAGGTGGATTGATGGTGGATCTTGTGGGAGAGTTTGTTAAGCATAGTGAACAAGATATAGAAGATGATGAAAGAATTCAAATAACCTATATCTGCTCTAAAAATGCTCGACAACCTTGGTGGGATGAATATCTTGGAGGGGAAGGGACTCCGTATTGTAAAGTAGTTCATCATAATGGTATTTATGATTATATGGATAAGGTTTTAGAATTAGCTCCTCAAATGGATGCTGTTGTTCTCGGTGCTGCTGTAGCTAATCTTATTCCAAAAAATAAAATCAAAGGAAAATTCCCCAGTCATAATTATAAAGTGGGAGATACTATTTCCCTTGAATTTACCATTGCTCCAAGAGTTATAGACAAGATAAAAGAAGTCGCTCCTAGAACTCACCTGTTTGGATTTAAACTTCTTTCTAATGTGGCACATAATGAATTGATTAACACGGCATACGGAGTTCTTCTTGAGTCAAGAGCAACGGCAGTCTTTGCTAATGATGCTAAGAATATTTCTCAGAGATATGCTGTGACCAAAGAAAAAGGAGTTCACCCTCTGTCTAATAATCAGGAATTGGCCCAGTGGATTATTGAAATGATCAATGATGAATATTATAGAACAATTACTGGACCCTATTCAGAAATAGACGATTTTAACGAATTTACCGAAGTTGTAGACAGGTTTAAGAAAGTTATACATGTTATAGAAAAATTCAAATCTTACTTTACAAAAGTAGAAAATAATCTTCTATTAGGATGTGTCGCTGTTAGAGAGAAAGGGGAAAGATTTATTACAACGGGGAGAGGGAAAGATGAGGCTTCTATACTGTCTATTGTAAAAAAAGTAGACCATGATAAAAAAATAGTTTATACCGAAGGGAAAAATAAAGCGACTTTAAACGCTCCTTTGTTAGACCAAATATTTTTCCACCATCCAGATGTAGATCATATTGTTCACCACCATGAAGAATATCATGATATCCCTACTTTAGATTATGCTCCTCCTGGGACAGTAAGGGATTCTATTAGACCTGAAATAGGAAAAATATGTACGTTTAATATAAAAGAACATGGGTGTTTTTTATCCTTTGATGAAAAAGAAAGAATGATAATATGAAATATCCAGACTATAAAACATATGAAATTTTATATGCTAGATTCCTTCAAGGGGATAGATCTGAGCAATTGCTTGACTTAGCTGGAAATATTGAAGGTAAATCCCTTATAGATATCTGTTGTGGAGGAGGAAGATTAACAAAAGAAGCTCTTAAAAGAGGAATAAGAAAAATTATAGCTGTAGATTCAGAACCTTCGATGATACCGAATGAGATAAAAAATAACAGAAAGATAGATTCCTATACTAGCGGTATAGAATATCGTCTTCTTGTTATTCCTGAACATTATCATGAGAAAATAGATATTGCCATTTGTCAACAAGGTATCAACTATTGGCTTACCGAAACACTAGCGAAAAACTTATCTTTAATTATGAAACCAGGAGGGGTCTTCATTTTTAATACTTTTAATGAAGAACCTTCAGAGATGCCTGAGATTAATAAATATATGGCAGATAGTGGTTGTGGAGAACAAAGAATTTATGTAGAAGTAAGTTGGAGGATAGATGATGGCAGATGGGACGATGTTCAGCATATACAAATTTGTGAAGGATTCCCTCCTCATTTTACAAGCTTTAAATGGATGGATGATGAATATATAAGGGCTTGCCTAGAAGCATATTTTGATGTAGAATTGATTAAAGACGGGAAGACAAGTATATATAAGTGTGTTAAAAAATGAACTATAAACAAATGGAAAGAATAATAACACTCAAATCTTCTGTCCCAGAAGGACAAGAAGGAGATTGGAAAATAGAAAAATTTATTGTAGATGAACAAGGAGCAGATTCTCATAACTTTAGAGAATCTCTCCACGGTAGAGATAGAAATATAAAACCAGGAACCTATACTCGACTTATGAGAAATAGTACTCTTGTAATGTCAGATACTTACTCTGAAAAATCTGATAGCAGAAATTTTCTTTATCATGCAAAAGGAGATATTCTTATAAACGGTTTAGGACTTGGATGGGCGGTTGAAGCTTGTCTTCATATCCCAGAAGTAAAACATATAACAGTTATAGAAATATCTGAAGATGTTCTAAAACTAGTATGTCTTCATCTACAAAAAAAATATAAATATGATGCAAGAAAAATTCATTTTTGGAATGCAGACGCTTTGACATATTGTCCCCCAAAAGGTAAAATATATGATGCTGTTTGGCACGATATCTGGGATAATATCTGTGGAGACAATTGGGAAAGTATGAAAAAATTACACAGAAAATATGGAAAAAGGTCAAAATGGCAGGGATCTTGGTGTAGGAAAGAAATAAAATATAGTATAAATAAAGAAAAATCTTTAGGATTTTAAATAGGAAGGATATTTTTATGAGCTATACAGAAATTTATTTAGTAAAAAAGAATGGAGATGTTGAGCATTATAAAGATATTAAAAATTCTTGGAGAGGGGCTATGTTTATATGGACAGAATTAGGAAAGTTTTATAATACTCAAGAATCTTTTTCTTTTGATTTTAAAGAAACTTGGAAATTATACGACAATGAAAAACTTGAAGATTTTGAGAAAATAACTCTTGGAACAACTTTTGATAATGTAATAGTGGGTAGAGAAAAATTAATAGGTGTTGCTTTGGCATTTGACAAATTCTATGAAAAATATCAAGGCAGTAGTCTCAAAGAACAAGCAACTATATTAAGAGATATTTATAAAAAGGAAGAAGATTGTTTAGGAGTTTGTTGGAATCATACTTCTGTTAATGGAGACATGTGGCAATATTATCCTGCTTGTGAACACGAGGAAGAAAGATTATTTAATATAAATAAAGATGAAAATAATGGAAAACATTGGTTTTTATTTGATGAAAAAAACGAAGGAAAATTATCACAGTAATAAAATGAAATACTTTTTCCGCTATTTTTAATTTCTACAAAAAGGAGATTTCTATAAAATGAAAATATGGATAAGTAAAGATAAAACAAATAATGATAATTCCGATCTTTTTCAAATTCACGATAAAGAGCCTGAAATAATAAAAACCACACAAGGAGAAATAAGGTTTCATAGTGATGGATATGTAAGTAATATTTGTGGTTATTATGTAGAAGAAGTTTTTGGACTTGTTCCTGAGAAAGGAACTTGTAAATTATTAGAAATAAGTGACGTGGAGTATTAAAATGAAATTATGGAAAATGGCTGCAAAATAAGGACTTATGACTTTTCCAGCTATTTAAAAAGTTAAAATTGTAAAATATGGTATAATAAGATGGATTTTTGTAAGTTCTTTTATTTTAAGGAGATGTAGAATGAAGAAGATATTGATGATTTTGGTATTGTTGATAGAAACTTTTGTTTTTCAGGGATGTTGTTGCATTCCTATTCCTATCCCCATTTCAGAATCAAAGGAAAAAAAGGAAACGGAATCAAAAGCAATTCCTCAGGAGAAAGATGAAAAAGGAGAAACAGAGTGAGATATTTATTAGCTATTTTATTACCCCCGTTAGCAATTTTACTATGCGGCAAGATTTTTCAATTTATGTTGATGATTATATTATATGTAATCACGATATTAATTGGTTTAATTTGGTTTGTTTGGTGGATACCAATTTTACATGCTATTTTAGTAGTCCATAGTCATTTGGCTGATCAACGAAGTAAGAAATTAATAAAAGCAGTAGAAAAGAACTAAAATGAAAAAGTGGGAAATATCTGTAAAATAAGGACTTATGACTTTCCCAGCTATTTAAAAAGTTAAAATTGTAAAATGAAGGAGTAATATAGATGTTCGTAATATATGACAAAGAAAAGCAAAGAGTCCCTATCAAAATATGGTTAGAGGGGAAAGACTCTCTAGAATCAAAGTGCCTAGAACAGGCTCTTAACGTCTCTAATCACCCTGCTATATTCCACCACGTCTCTTTAATGCCAGATACCCACATGGGCTATGCTATGCCTATAGGAGGCGTTGCAGCCCTACAGAACGCTGTCTCTCCTTACTTTGTAGGAGTAGACATAGGATGTGGGATAATATATGTAAAGACAAACGTTTGGGCTGATACTGTAACTAAACCAAAATTAAGAGAAATAATAAATAAAGTTAAGGAAAATATCCCTATGGGGATGGGGTCTGCTCATTGTGAGAAACAAGAGTGGGAAGAATTTGATAAATATATTTCTCGACAGGGAGATCCAGGAAGCGTTATAAACTGGTATGACGAAAAAATATGGGATACAGCAAGAAAAAGCCTTGGAACACTCGGCTCAGGAAATCATTACTTGCAAGCTTCTAAAGACAATGATGGATATTTATCTTTAATGATTCACTCTGGTTCAAGAAATCTTGGATATAAAATAGCTGATTATTATCATAAGTTTGCTGTAAAATATAATCATGATTGGCATTCTAATTTGCCTAATGATGAATGTGCTTTCTTTCCTACAGAGTCTCTTATAGGAGCAGCATATCTTCATGATATGAACTTTGCTTTATCTTATGCACAAGAAAATAGAAATAGGATGATGATTCAATTTAAGAAAGCAGTAGTTGAAGTAATAGAAAATGTTGATTATACTATCCCAAAAGTTAAATTTACTGATGAAGTAAATATACATCATAATTTTGCTTCTTTAGAAAATCATTTTGGAAAAAATGTATGGGTTCATAGGAAAGGTGCAACTCAAGCAAAGAAAGGTCAATTAGGGATTATCCCTGGATCTATGGGAACAAAATCTTATATAGTTAGAGGACTAGGAAATCCAGATTCATGGATGTCCTGTTTTCACGGAGATACCTATATTTTAACCAAAAAGGGACTAATAAGTATAAAGGACATTTTTAATAGTAAGAAAAATGTATTTGTTGCTTCTTACAATTCTATGGAACAAAAATTTGAATTTAAAAAAGTAATTGATAAAAGTTGTAGAAAAGCTCTTATTAATAATTTTTCTGTATCACAAACTGGAAAAAGAGAAAATAACCTTATTCACGCTACTCCCGATCATCCATTTGCTACTTATAATAATTCTCAAATAATTTATCAAAAAATAAGATCTTTGGTAAAAGAAGGAAAAGGAGTAATAAGTCCCACTCATATCTTCTATAAAAATTCAGATATTATAAAAGATTACTCCTTTTATTATTTATTAGGTGTAATATTGTCTGACGGATGTATTTATAAAAAAGAGTGGGATAAGAAACCTTCTCAAATTGGTAGACCACGAGAAAAAAAATATAAAAGATCTTATATAAGAATTTTTCAAAAAATATCTAAGGAAAAGAAAAATTTTATTAAAGTTATTATAAAATTAATGAAAAAATATTCTAATAATAATACTTATTCTTATGTCCCAAGACCTAGAACGATTTATTCTAAAAAATATAAAAGACAGATATTTTGTAGTCACGTTGCTACAATAGGAAGTTCTTCTGAAAAATTACTATTAACAATGGAAAAAGAAATAGAGAAATTACCTAAAATTTTATTATCCGATAGAAACTGTGCTTTACATTTCTTATCCGGATTTATAGATGGAGATGGTAATTATTCTAGAGGGCAAATTCATATTAGCATAGGAAAAAAAAATATATTTTTATATTTGATACCATCTTTATTATGTCTTGGTGTCGCATACAGAGTATATAATAATAGAAAAAATTATGCTTTAGAATTTAGGGATAATAATATTTTAGAAGAAATAAAAAATATTTGTCAAAGAGTTCAAATAAAAAACGTTCCAGACAGAAAATATTCTGATAAGCTTTTTGTTGCAAAAGATATTCTAACAAAAAAATCATGTGATTATGTTAAACAAAAAGCAAAGAAAAATAGACTTGTTGGTATAGATAAGATATCAAATGCCCCTTTAGATAAAAAATTAAGTATGCAAAGAATAAAATCAATAAAGGGAGAGAATGTTGAGGACGTTTATAATTTGACAATCAAAGACAATAATAATTATGTCGTTTTTTCAGATTATTATACTCCTTTATTGGTACATAATTGTTCTCACGGTGCAGGGAGAAATATGGGAAGAAACGAAGCTTCTAAAAGCCTTGACAGAGAAGATTGTGATGCGGCTATGGAAGATGTAGTTTGGGATGGATACCAAAAAATTAAGCAAAGAGGAAAAAATAAGCCTAGGATTTTAGACCTAAGCGAAGCACCACAAGCTTATAAGGATATTAGTGAAGTAATTGAAAATCAAAGGGATTTGGTAGAAGTAGTTACAGAATTAACACCTTTGGCAGTTTTAAAAGGATAAAAATGATGGTTGAAAATTTAGTAAGAGATATTAAAATGCTAAAAACACATTTATTAATAATCGATCCTCAAGTGGATTTTTGTGATCCTAACGGAGCTTTATATGTAAAAGGTGCAGAAAAAGATATGGAGAGATTATCCAATTTTATAAATATAAAAGGCGATGAAATCAATAATATTTTTGTTACTCTAGATTCTCATAATAAATTTGATGTTGCTCATCCAATATTTTGGCATGACATACATGGAAAAAGTCCTAAGCCTTTCACTATTATTTCTACTCAAGATGTTAGAGATGGAAAATGGATACCTTTTTCTCCTAAAGTAAAAGAAAGAATGATATTTTATTTGGAAAGATTGGAAGAAGGAAAAAGATATCCGTTATGTATTTGGCCTCCTCATTGCCTTATAGGAAGTACAGGGCAATCCATATATCCTTTATTATTTAATTCTTTAAATAAATGGCAAAAAATAGAGGATAAAATAGACTATATAGAAAAAGGGAAAAATATCTACACAGAACATTATAGTGCTTTTAAAGCAGAGGTTCCAGATACTACCGATCCTTCAACAAAATTAAATACTATCTTGATAGATTTAATATGGGCAATTGCTGATAAAGTCTACATAGCAGGAGAAGCAGGGAGTCATTGTGTGGCTAACACCATTAGGGATATGGTTGAATACTATGAAGAAAATAAAAAAGAAATATATTATGTAAAATATAATCTATTTCCTAGAATACCTTTTCCCGAAAAAACAATTCTTCTTGAAGATACTATGAGTCCTGTTCCTGGTTTTGAAAATTTGCAAAATGAATTTTTTGAAGAAGCAAAATCAAAAGGAATACAAATTTTAAAAACAACAGAGATAAAGGATTAAAAAATGGATATAAATTTTGATGAGATTATAAACACGGCTGATATTGAAGAATGTAAAGCAAGAACCGAAGGGAATGGTGAATTAGCTGACGCATGGGAAAAACTAGGCGATGCAGTCGTTGAGATTCTAGATTTACTTTAAAGGATAAGAAATGACTAATCATGAAAGATGTTGGAAAGAAAATGGCGAGATTACACCAGAAATTGCTATTAATCTTACAAAGAATGATAAGAAAAGCACATGGTATCAATTAATAAAAAACTTCTTATCTGATGATAAAGTGTCAATTACCAAATGAATCCAAAAATAATAATAATCGGGGCAGGAAGAATCGGAGCAGAAGTTTACAAACAATCTATAGCTAAAAGATGGGATGTTCTATTCGTATTAAATAACGATGGGATGTATAAAGATATCACAAAGAGAGAAAGAATTGGGAATCTTGAGGATTATAAAACAAAATTAGATAAAGCAACTTTAGGATTTTTAACCATAGATAATTCTGATAAAGGAGAAACAGCGTTTGAGTATATTAAAAATCTTTTAGATAAAAAAATTCCTGTTGTGACTTCTGAAAAAGGATCACTGTCTAATTTTTATTCTGAATTAGAGAATCCAATAAATAATGGACTCATTGGTTATAGTGCGACTGTGGGAGGGGGATCAAGACTTCTTAGATATTTAAAGGAAAGAAATGGTTCAAATATTGAGGAAATTCATGCTGTCATAAATGGAACATTAAATTATATTTTTGATGGATTGTCTAAGGGAAAAAGTTTAGAAGAAATGGTTGAAGAGGTAAAAAAATTAGGATATGCGGAGCATGGAGCGATAGCTCCTGTTGATATTATAAATAAAGAAGCAATAGAAGACGTTCCAATGAAAACTGCAATTCTTTTTAATATTTGTAGTTTAACTGAAGAGAAGATTAAAGCAAGAGATATTAAAGTGTGTGAAATAAGTTCCTCTGAAATAAAAAAATTGATAGAAGAATCTACGAAGAGAAGATATGTTGTTTCTATCACAAGACATGATGATTACGAAAAAGGTGTAGTTTGGGGATTTAAGCACAAAATCGGCAAATGGTATCTCTCTGCTGGTTTTAAAAGAATAGACAGGAACCCATTATTTAAAAGATTGGTTCCAGACAGTGTTAATAATGCTCTATTAATTTCGGAAGGAAGAAATAAAAAGTATATTGTTAGCGGTCCAGGTGCAGGTCCAGAACCAACAGTAAATTCTATGATGATAGACGCAGAAAATATTATTTCAACAGTTTAAAAAATAAGAAAGGATAAAGATGGATTGGCAAAAAGAAATAGACGAAATTGCTCGATGGATGAGAGATTATGCAGAAAAAGCAGGAACCAAAGGTTATGTCCTTGGTTTAAGCGGAGGGATAGATTCTGCCGTGGTAGCCTGTCTTGCTGTAAAAGCAATGGGAAAGGGAAATGTGTATGGAGTATCTTTACCTTATGGACCTTGGTCAGATAGCACTAGCCTTGCTGCGTCATTAACTTTTAATCTCAATATCTCTAACGCTACTTTGAATATTAAACCAGCGTGCGAAAAGACAATGGAATTGCTTGAAATAATTGGTTTTAAACCTATGGACCAAATTAGAATTGGTAATATAAAAGCAAGAGAGAGAATGAAGATTCTATATGATATAGCTGCACAAAAAAAATATCTTGTAGCAGGAACAGGAAATAAATCAGAATTAGATATTGGGTACAATACTAAACATGGGGACGGTGGAGTAGATATAGAACCAATAGGTAATTATTATAAAACAGAAATCTATGAAATGGCAAAATTAATGCCTGAAATACCAGAAGAAACTATTACTAGACCTCCTTCAGCAGAATTATGGGATGGACAAACAGATGAAGATGAAATAGGAATGAGTTATAAAGAACTTGATGAGATATTAAAAAGAATAACAGGAATAAATTTAAATAACATAGATATAAAATGTATTTGTGAATATAACGAATTTAAAATGGAGAGAATGCAAAAAGTAGTTAATATGGTTAAATCTTCTCAACATAAAAATAAATTACCTCCAAGGTGTCCTAGAATTGATTCTTTTACCGAAAAAAGTTTAATGTTTAAATAATTCGCTTGAAAGTGAAAAATCAAGTGGTAAAATAAGGTTTGTTAGGTTAGTTTTTAACACTTTTTTGAAGGAGTATTTAAGATGAAAACAGAACTACTTATCATTGATCCCCAGATTGATTTTTGTGACCCTCAAGGAGCTTTATTTGTTGATGGGGCAGATAAGGATATGGAGAGATTGGCTGGTTTTATCAACGATCACGGTGATAAAATTAACAACATCCATGTCACAATGGATTCTCACCACAAGCTTGATGTGGCACATCCGATCTTCTGGCGAAATGGTCAGGGAGAAAATCCTGCTCACTATACCATCATTTCTTCTCAGGATGTAAAAGACGGAACGTGGCAACCAGTTTTCCCGAAGCTTATCAAGCAGATGATAAGCTACACGGAATCTCTTGAAAAAAGCGGGAGATACCCTCTTTGTATCTGGCCCCCGCATTGCCTTATTGGAAGTAAAGGTCATGGAGTTTTTCCTATTCTTTTTGAGGCTTTATTGAAATGGGAAGGAAGACCTTGGGCAGTTGATTATGTCACTAAGGGAAGCAATCTCTATACCGAACATTATAGTGCGGTAAGAGCAGAAGTTCCAGATCCATCAGATTCTTCTACTCAGCTTAATGCAAGCCTGATTCAAACTCTAATGGAAGCAGACACCGTTATTGTTGCTGGCGAAGCAGGAAGTCATTGTCTGGCAAATACTGTTAGGGATATTGTGGATGGTTTTGAAAATGATGATTATGTCAAGAAGATAGTCCTTCTCCAAGATGCCACAAGCCCTGTTACTGGTTTTGAAAACTTGCAAGAAGATTTCATTAAAGAAATGACCTCAAAAGGAATGCAAGTTTTTAATACGGCCGATTATTACGCTTGCGTTTAATTTTTCGATGCAAAAATTTTATATAGGAGATGAAAAAATGACCAGTCAAAAAATATCTAGTTCAAGCTTAAGCCAAAACTTAAGCCAACACAGTCTCCCAGCGGGTCGCTATGGTTATTCTGCTACAAAGCTTAACGATTTAGAAGCAACAGAATATACCTTGGTTAATCTGGTGGTAGATGTGAGCAGCAGCGTTTCGGATTTCAAGACCGAAATGGAGCAATGTATCAAACAGGTTGTTGAAGCCTGTAAATACAGCGTGAGGTCTGACAATCTAATGATCCGCATCAGCACATTTAATAGTGACTTAGGTGAGCTACAGGGATTCAAACTCTTGTCAAAATGTCAGTTGGACGATTATGACGATTGCCTGAACGTTGGAGGTATGACTGCTTTATTTGCAGCCATAGAGAACGCCATAGGTTCCATAAACAGTTATGCTAAGACTCTCACGGATAATGATTTCGATACTAATGCTATCGTGATTGTTATTACCGATGGAGAGGACAACAACTCTGGCAGAGTCACGGCAGACACCTGTAAAAAAGCTCTGGCAAAAATCCTGAAAGCAGAGGATCTTGAATCTATCCAGACAATTTTGGTTGGGATAAATACGGATGGTTCTACCGATATTAGTCCTTATCTAGAGGATGTCAGACAAGAGGTTGGTATTAATCAGTATGTCGAAATAGAAAACGCTAATGCTAAAACGCTTGCCAAATTGGCCGATTTTGTTTCAAGATCGATTTCGTCCCAGAGCCAAGCTCTTGGATCAGGAGGCGTTTCACAACCTTTGGTTTTCTAAAATGAATACTGACTGTTCTTTTAAAATCGGGAAGTCCCACCTTATCTGTGAGGACTATGCTTTAAACCTTAAAATGGGAACAAGGTTTGGCGTAGTCCTCTCAGATGGATGTTCCAGTTCAGACTTCGCAGATGTCGGGGCTAGGATATGGTGCAACCTTGTAAAGCAAAATCTTTTTCATAATCGTATACAAAAAAGAAGAATATCAGCAGAGAATGGAGAACCATATTTTACTGGGGATTATCCTCTTCTTGTTGATGCTATTAATAAAAAAACTCTATTTGATGAAGCGGATGAGATAGCGGATAGATTACATGTTTCCTTAGATGCAACCCTGATTTTTGCCATTGCTCAAAAGGACGAAATTATAGTAGAAATGTATGGAGATGGGGTCATTGCTGTCGGAGAACCAAATGGTGAAATATCGGTTTTCTCAATAGACTACTCAAAAAATTGTCCTTTTTACCCTTCTTATATGACTCTAGGTGGACACAATTTTTCCGAATGGCAAAGAATAAAAGGAAATAAAAAAGAGACAAACTGGTATTTACTACCAGAGGGTGCTGATCCTTACAATCCTCGTCCATGGGTCACTCAAAGTATAAATGATTACAACGCAGATGTTTTTCGTATTCCAATAAGAAATGCTAAATTTGTGGCGATAATGAGCGATGGGGTAAAATCATTTTTTAAGTCCGTTAAAACAGAAACCTCTGTTTCAAACGTAGCAGTTCCTTGGCAGGAGGTTGTATTCGAATTACTCTCTTTCAAAAGTTTTATAGGAAAATTTGTTGAAAGAAGAGTAAATAAGTTCCTAAAAAAATGCCAGAAAGAAGACATACATCACGAAGATGATATTTCCATTGGAGTAATTCATTTGGACGGCTTGCAGTGAATATAATTATTAAGGGAAAACCAGGTCTTATCAATCTAACCAAGCGAGATTTTGTCGCTTCGGGGGGCGAGGGCAGTGTGTACGTTAAAAAGAGAATTGCCTTCAAAATATATAATGATCCTAAAAAAATGATCTCCTTGCAGAAAATGAGAGAATTGTCTGCCCTCACGGATCCGAATATAATTAATCCTAAAGAACTGGTTTTAGATAGAAAAAAAAGACCTATCGGATATACAATGAAATATTTATCCGATACTTATGTTTTGTGTCAGATATTCACAAAAGCCTTTAGAGACAGAAATGGACTGACTAATGAAATGGCTCTGAAATTAGTCAGGAGATTACAACAAGAAGTTTGTCACATTCACAGCAAACAAATATTGGTCGTAGATCTTAATGAGATGAATTTTTTGGTCAATAAGGCTTTGACTGAGATATACGCAATTGATGTTGATAGCTACCAAACAAAAAGCTTTCCAGCAACAGCTATTATGGAAAGTATAAAAGATGTGCATACAAAGACTTTTGACGAGAATACAGACTGGTTTTCATTCGGGATTGTCTCGTTTCAAATGTTTGCTGGTATACATCCCTATAAAGGGAAACATTCTAAGATAAAAGGTCTTACAAATAGAATGATGGCAAATATCCCTGTTTTTCACAAAGATGTTTCTTATCCAAGAACATGTCAACCTTTTGATATTATTCCTGAGACCTATAGAAACTGGTACAAGGCAATCTTCTATAAGGGAGAAAGAGTTTCTCCTCCATTACAAGCACAGGCTGTTATAACTATTATTACAGACTATCAGAAAATCAAGAGCAATACTGATTTTGATATTATAAAACTGACGAAGTGTCTTGGGAATATCTTAGAAGTTATTTCTTCTGACATTATTTTAACAACCGAATATATATACGTTAAGGATGAAAAATATGGTGATTTCGATAGGGATTGTCACGTAATTACTACTCCTGTAATGGACAAATTAATAAAAGCTAGAATTGTGGATGGAAAACTTATTCTGTTCGCCTTAGATTCAAAGAGTAATATTGGCGAATATAATATCTCCGCAGAAAATATTATGTCTTATGATAATCGCCTGTTTATTAAGAACGGAGAAACATTCTCTGAGCTTAATTTTCTTGAGTCAACGAATAACCTGAATGTTTTTATACAGAACGTAGGAAACATAATGCCCTTTGCTACCAGAATATTTGATGGAGTCATTATACAAGATATGTTAGGAGTACCAGTTACTTCTATTTTCCCCGAACCGAATACTTCTTATCAATTTACCCTAGAAGAACTTAAGGGATATAAAATAATTGATGCTAAATATGATAATAAAATTTTAATGGTGATAGGGAATAAGGGATCTAAATATGACAAATTTATTTTCAAGATAAAAGACGACTTTACTTCCTATTCCACCAGGAAAGTGGAAGATATCTCTTATTATGGAATAAATTTTGTAGTTTTACAAAATGGAATAGTGATTCACATTAATCATCTTGAAGAGATGGAAATTTTTTCTAATAAAGATGATTCCGCAAAAATTAAGGTTATAGACAATAATTCTGTGACGGGTAATATGAAATTATTCAAAGATGGAACTAAAGCCCTGTTCTCTACGGGCGATACTTTATATAGGATTAAAATGAAAAATTAATTTTATCCTATTACTACATTTCTTTCTTTTGTCTCATTAATAGAAGCGGTTGAACTAATGGAATTTTCAACAGATTTTGATACTTCCTCAGCTTTTTCTTTAGCATAGTCCCAAATCTTATCTAATTTTTGTCTTTCTTTAGCAACGATTTTCTTTGTAGTTGTGCTTTGTATCCCTGCTACTATCCCTGTTCCATTGCCTGTTCCAAAAATTCTTTCGTTAGAAGTTTTAGTTAACTCTACTTTGGTTATTTCTGCTGTTTTAACTATTTCAGTAATAGCCTTTTTGTGTTTCCAGACTTCTCTAATTAGAATAGCAGATATAATAACAATTACGCCTATTCCTATCCATGAAATAAGGACAACATGTTGACTTATAGTAATAGCTAGCACCAGGGTAACACCGCAAGCTACTCCCGATGCTATTCCAATTTTATTTCCATAGAATAACAAAACGGCCGATCCTCCTATTCCAACTATAGAAAAGAGAATAAGCCATCTCATCATTGCTGCTGTTTTTTTACTCTCTGCTGCTTTTAATTTATTTCTTTCTGCTACAACTTTTTCATAATCTTTTTCTAATTTTCCCATAGCCTTAGAACGTTCTCTCATCGATTTTTGTACATCATCTAATCTTTCAACAGCTAGAGCTAATTTTCCCTGAGTGAATTTTAATTTATCAGTTTCATATATAATCTCGTCTGCATCTGTATTTATCTTTTTCAAAATAGGTTCTACTTTTGGTTTGCTTTCTGCGGATAATTTTTCTTTTGCTATTTCTGTTCTTTCTTTTATACTGATAGCTTCTTTTTTAATTGTTTTAGTAGACTTCCCTATTTGGGATTCTGCTGTATTTACTATTTTTTTACTTTCTCCTACTTCTTTGTAAATTTTTTCTCCAGAAGGGACTTTTACTATTTCATTGGAAGACCCTCCAAACCAAGGGCATCCTCCTAGTAAAACTATACAAAAAGCAGTAATAATAATTTTTTTACTTGTCTTCATTTTCCATATCCTCACTAAAATCCCTATTATTATCTAGGGCATTTAAAAATTCTATTATAAACCAAGAAATTCCCATAGCTATAAATCCACTTAAGGGCCAGAAGAAATAAAAACTACCAAAAAAAATGATAGATATACCCATAAGAATTAAATCAGAAAAAAAACTACACCAGAAAATAGTACATGTCGTACACTCTAAAACATTCGAGAATTCTTCAGAAATACATCTTTTTAATATTTTTCTCAGAAGATCTTTAAATTTCTTTATAGGGTATTCGTTCCCCTTTTCAACTAGTGCAATTGCTAATCCGAAGCTTAACATAATGGATATAATTAAATAGATAAAAAAATTAAGCACTAATTTTTCCTTCATTTAGAAATTCTTGAGTTTGTTTTTCTATATTATTTCCTATTCCATATAATTTATGAAATTTTTTATGACAATCTATACAAAAAGTAATTCCATTGTTAATATCATATCTTTGTTCTGGGAATTTATTCCATGCGTTTTTATGATGAGCATTTAAAAATTTCTTTTTATTGTTACATTTTTTGCAAATATAATTATCTCTTTTATATATTTTTGTTCTCCATTTTCTATATCTAGGAACAATTCTTCTTCTTTCTCTTTCGTCTTTTGTTATATTTGGGTTAAATTGACTTTTTATATAGCAAGAAGGACAACCGTGTCCTTTTAATAAGTGAAGCAACATTTTTGTCCCTATATATCCACATTTTAAACATCTATATTTTAATTGCTGACTAGTATTCTTATATTCTTTAGTTAATAATTTCATATTCTTTTTATAAAAAAAAGATTCAACTTGTTCATAATTATATCTTTGTTTATCTGCCGCTCTTTTATTTCCACACTTCTTACATCTACAGCTATCGGATAAATTTCTGAATGTCTTTGTTCCTATGTTTTCACAAATTAAACATTTATATTTCAATTTCTGATGATTATTTTTATATTCTTTGGTTAATAATTCTAGATCTCTTTTTAAAAATAAAAATTTAACTTTTTCATATTTATATTTAATATTCCCAGCACAAGAAGGACAACCTTTACTGCCTAACAAACACGCTAATGTTTTTTCTCCAACATAACCACATTTTAAACATTTATATTTTAATTTTTGATTACTATTTTTATATCTTTTACTTAATAATCCCATATTTTTCTTCGCAAAAAAATCAAAAACCTGACCGTATGTGTATTTTATTATTCCAGCACAAGAAGGACACCTCTTCCCTGCTAATAAATTTCCTAATAGTTTTTCTCCTATATAATTACATTTTAAACACTTATATTTCAATTTTTGATTATAATTTTTATATTCTTTAGATAATAACTTCATATTATTTTCAGAAAAAAAAGACTTAACTTTTTCGTAACTGTATTTTCTTTTGTCTCCGCATTTTTTACACCCATAACTATTTAATAAATTATGGAGTCTTTTAGTTCCCATATAACCACATTTTAAACATTTATATTTTAATTTCTGATTACTATTTTTATAATCTTTAGATAACAATTCCAAATCTCTTTTTAAAAACAAAGATTGGACTTCTTTATAAATAAGAGTAAGTTTTTTCATTTTTTATCTTTATAATTTAACATTAAATCTCTAATAACCTCAGAAATTGTTTTAAAATTTAATTTACATTTTTTCTGAAATTCTTTATATAATTTTTCAGGAACTATAACTCTTAGTTCTTTTTTCATTTTAACTCCATAAAAACTCCATTATTAAATACATAAAAATAAAAAATAATCCTTCTTTATTTTTAAATCTTTTTACCGGGTATTCGTCCCCTTTTTCTACTATAGCGATAGACAAACCAAAAGATAACATAATGGATATAATTAAATAGATAAAAAAATTAAGCATGATTATCTAATCGACAAATTAAAGAAAAAAGACTAAGAAAGAGAACTCTTAGTCTTTTAATATAAAAATATATCATTTTATTTATGGTAGTTCTGCTACCTTTTTTTCTATAATCATCGCTTCAGTTTTAAAATAATCACCTTTCACTAAATGTCTACATTTGTCACAAGGAGTCCCTCCTGCTTTAACAACATGTCCCCAAAGACAGGTTGCAGAATTAGGACAAGACCTTGCTTCTGGTACAGCAGTTTTTATTTCTGTTGTACTAATACTTTTGTCTGCTTCAAGTTTCGGAAGTTCTTTTTGTACTAAATACTCTCTATTGAGTAGAGAATCATATAATTTATGGTTTTTTATTTTTATATCTGTCATAATTATTTATCCTTTTATATCAATTAATAAAGAGGTTCTGCCAATCCAAGTATAAAGAGGATCAAATCCAAGACTTTCCTGATTTACAACTTTTATCTCCAAGTCAAGAACGTCACCGACAACCAAATCCGTTGGAGTAATTACAAAGTCATAATCAACCCAAGCCTCTACATAACTTTGTTGAGCCGTATCACAAAGGTCGGCACTTATACCTCTTTGACCATCAGACTCAAAAGCTCGTAAGTCGATGGTAATTGTTCCTGGAACCCCAGGATTTTGAGCCGTCATCCTAATCCTAAAAGTAACCGTCTGAGCATTTACATAACACTCAGGCAAGACTACTTGAGTACGAGCATATTCAGTTGCCGTGGCTCCTGTAGTCACCGTAGGTTGAAGATACGGAGAATTAGTTGCAAACGCTCCGGGGATAAATCCAATATTCGTACCATCACCCGCAGCAGGAAGTTGTTCCATGTTCCCTGTTTGTCGCCAAGCAGACAAAGGAATCGGGATGACAACCGCATCTTCTTGTAACATTGCAGACCTTGCTACCTCTGCCAATTCTGGAATTTGTATAGTAGCTGAACTTGGATTCTTCGTTTCTATACTAAATATTTGATTTTTATCATCCCAAAGAAAACTTGCTCCACCACTTCCAAGGGGACCATTAATTGTTAATATTCCACCTGTAATTGTTCCTGTTGTTGTTAAATTTCCAGAGCCTAAGTCTAGACCTCCATTATCTCCGAGAATCACATTATCCAGCCATTCTCTCAGTTCTACGAGTTCGTTGTAAGCCAGGACTGTTGCTTCAAGTTCTTCTTTTTCTACTGAGGTTACAGATTCTCTTGCTTTATCTTTTGTAACATTTTCTTTTGCTACATTCTGAACGGATTTCTTTAGGGTTAATTTTCTAGCCCTAAGAAGATCTACAAGGACTTTAGATTGTCCTATTTCTTGTTTAGTAGCATATCTTAAAAGATTTAGGATTTTACCAGTACGAATAGCGGGAACCTTAGGAAGATCCCCAATAATTATAGGGAACCTAGTAGTATTTTTAACTACCCACTTTTCTCTATTAGTATTAACTTTTGGCATAGGATTTCTGTTTTCTTATTAAAGATTATTATTATTATTATTATTATTAAGAAAAACAATCTGAAATCCTCTTTATATTATAAAAAGGAGATTTACATTATTTCTTGAAATAAAAAAATATGAATTGGTATAAAAAAGCTAAAAAGAAAAAAAAGAAGAAATCTAAGATGGTCAAGCCATTTCTTAGATCTCTTAATTATATTGTGCCAAATCTATTATAGTTTTCGAGTCTTTTTTAATATTTCCCTTATATCCTCTTCACTAGATTGATACCATCCCGAAGGCATTCCAGATAGATATCTATTAATATAATACTCATGATGTTTATACCAACTATTTTTAATTTTTTGAGAAGATTTTACAACTTTTTCCTTATTATAACCCGTTTCTTCTTCTGCATAATTTTCTGCTTCTTTTTTTATTTCTATAGACTCTTCTTTTGTTCTAAGAATAGGACCCCAGTGTAGTAATTTTTTATCTGATGAAATAGCCCAGTGATCTACACTATATTTAGCAATATCTATATATTTTTGACTGAATTTTATTGCAGCAGGGAAAAAACCCTCTTCTTCTAAATATTTATCTGATGGATCTCTGGACTTAATATCTTCATTTATAGATATTAAATCTCCAGATTCAAAATCTACTTTTGCTATAATATCTATATCTTTTACTCTAAAATCAGGATTATCAAAATTATTATGACAGGACCCCCACAGATATAGAGACTTTACCTCGTCTATTCCCTTTATCTCCTTTGCTATTTTAGAGATATAAGGTTTAATATCTTTTATTCGAGGGAATGCCTTTTGATACCAAGTGGACAAAATATTACTCCATATTAATACTTATATATTATTACTTAAAAACAAAAAACCTTTTAGGAAATAAAAGGATTAAAGTAGTCTCTTTAAAATTATCGATAGAAAGAACAAAGGAGATTAGTAATGACCAAAAAAATATATACTTTTCTCAATGATCCTCAGAACGTTTTTAAATTAAGTGATGAAATAGCTAGTGATTTTATAAACAAAGCCTGCAAAGAAAATCTTAATTTTAGCTTTGATATTGCTAAGGGAACAGGAAAATTGAAAACCAGACAACCCAATACCTTTTTATGTTATGACCCCGATCCAGGTGGTTTTACCCATCAATTTAAAAAAGCATTACACCACGAAGACCTAAAAGATCTCGAAGAAAATAGTGAAGAAGAAAAGAAACTAGTGAAAGACATTAATGAATTTATCAAAAAAGTAGCAGAAGAAATAATAAGTGGATACAGCCTATCTATAAGAGAGACTATAAGAAAAATAGTTCTACCAAAATCAAACGAAAAAATGATACCTTTAAGTAAAATCGAAATAATAACAATTGATATAGCCGATTATGACTCTATCCCCGAACCCGCTAAGTATCTTCTAAAAGTGGGAAAACAAGCTAATACGATGGTAGATACAGGAGAAGTCACTAAGCTCATTCACGAAAGACAGGAAGAAACAGGGCAAACGGTTGAAGAGGTCTTTGAACTGGAAAAAAGGAAAGAAAGTAGGCTTTTTAAGAACGTTTTAGCAGTAGAACTGGGAGAAAGATATTTATATGATGTTTCTCTCACTTTATTTGTAGATTACAGTCTATCAAATCTCCCCCCAAATCCCTTCGGAAATTAAAAAATTTTCTTGAAAGTGAAAAAAAAGAAGATATAATAGAACCCATGACTGATGAGAAAGTAACAAATCTTGTTGAAGATACTAAAGCAATAGAGCAGGAAGAAGATACTATTGGTGAATTCTTTGGATGTGAATGCGGTGCTCTTTATCATATTTCTAGGCTAAGCTATTTCCCTCCTTACAAAGAGGACACAGAGTATCTATATTTTAGTCTCATGATGGAACAATATAGAGATGGGATATGGCCTCGAGATCGTTGTGGCTATAGTATTTTTAGCAAAGATTTCTGGAAAGATTTTTACAATTCAAGTGTCTATAAAAGATTTGTTATATCTTTTAGATATCTTTTTGACAGAAAATATAAGAACGATGAACATCTATTGTCTAGTCTTGATTTCAAAGCAGAAGATTTAGGAAGGTTTTGTCGAACATTAGATCTTTTTAGAACAGAAGTTGAAGAAATAGATGAATCTCAATTAGAATTAGAATTAGAATTAGAAAGCTATTCGTATAAACTAAAATTTCATATAGATGATTTTTTTGGCGATGATTATTTCCCTCCTACTCTTGGAACCTGTTTCCAATTTAAAGAAGAGAAGGGTTTTAAGAAATTATGGACAGCCTTAAAATATGCTTTCGGTTCTGGGAATTCAAACTACGGAAGAACTGACGAATTTGAACTTACACCTAAAGATGCAAAAATTTTAAAGAATATCGTCAAAAAAATAAAAGAAGTAGCATTAGAAAGATTAGAAAAAAAACCTCCAGAACATTTTATTAAAGAGAAAAAAATCTATACAGAATTACTTGACCCTCATTTACAACCAGTTATTTTGTCTAATAGAGATCGTGATTTGTTTATAAAGATGTTGAATTCAGACGAAGAACCCAATGAAGCTTTAAAAAAAGCTGCAAAAAGACATAGAGAACAAAAATTAGACCAAATGTTACAAGACAAAGATATGTTAGAATATGCTACTAAAAAAGTAGAAGAACTTAAAAAAACTAGCTAAAGGAGAACTCTATGTTACTGTCAAATGCCCTGAAAAAGAAAAATCGTATGGTCAAGAAGATCCGCAAAACAGAAGAGGATATAAGAGAGAACAATAGCCTCCCCTCTGTCTCTAAAGCAGAAGTCGATGTAGAAAAATTAATTAGAGAAAGAGAAACACTAATTAATGAACTAATTAATTTAAAACTAAAAATATTCATAGCAAGCCAGCCAATTAGAGATAATATCTTAAGAATTGCTGAACTCAAGTCGGAAATAAGCTTCTTGGAATCCCTCTCAACAAAAAATGGAATGGTAAGAGAGTCTGACTATGGGAAATCAGAAAATGTAGAGTATATTGCTGTTTTGGGGAAGAAAGAGGTAGACGAAAAAACGAGACTTGCCGAAGAAAGAATTGACGAGTTGCAGGACGAAATAGACAAGCATAATCACACGGAAGAAATAGAATAAGGAGATCGGAAGAACGAAAGAAAAATATTGTTCTACATATTACGATTCCCGACCTTGATCTCGACATCAAAATTCAAGATACAAGGATTCAAAAGGCTTAGTTCAAAACGTAAAATGCAATCTAACAGTATTTTCTCTTTTTAGTAATTCGGTCTCCTTCTTTATTAAAGATTTTTTATGATTTCTCCAAAAAAAGAATATTTAATTGAAATTTTTCTGAAAAGAGCAAAATATGACATTCTCTTTGAACATATTTTGAATTATCGCTTTACTTTATTAAAAGACAACTACAGACATGTTTCTAAGGAAAATTTAGAAAAAATAAGAAAAAAATATAACTATAAGGAATTTTATAAAAGAGCATCTCCTTTAATAGACAAAAGGTTTTCTGTAGAAGAAATAGAGGAAATTAACAAGTTTCTTTCTTCCCCTGGTGGTAAAAAAATGATGAACAATGATTTTGCTTCAAAACTAAGTGAGACAATGGAAGAGATTATGGAAGATGTTGGAAAAAAGATGATATCTTTAAACAAGGGAAGAAATATATGAAATGCTTTTACCACGATGATTTAGACGGAAAATGTTCTGGGGCTATTGTTAAACACCATAATAAAAATTGTGAAATGTTTGTTATGGACTACGATAAAGAATTCCCATTTCATCTTATAAAGAAAAATGAAGAAATATGGCTGGTAGATTTTAGTTTCCAAAAACCAGGAGAATTTAAACACCTATATGACATGATAGGGTTTGATAAAATAGTCTGGATAGATCATCACCAAACGGCTATTAAAAAAATTGAAGAAGAAGGACTAGGAGATTTAAAAGGAATAAGAAAAGATACTTTTCCTTCTGCTTCTATGCTTACCTGGGATTTTTTCAAAAGAGAAAAGCTTCCCCATGCTTTAAATGCAATTAATAAGTGGGATACCTGGACACACGATGACGATCCTTTTGTTCTGGATTTTATTAACGGGATGGGAGCTTATGAAACAAGTCCTGAAAGTGCTTCTTTATGGAGAGACTTATTGTTCAGTGAAAACAACAATCTCTTCAAAGCGATTTCTAAAGAAGGAGAAATTTTAGGTCGTGAAAAAAAAATCAATAATAAAAACTTTATTGAGAAATATGGTTTTGAAGTGCAATTTGACGATCAAGAATTTAAAGATTATAAATGCTTTGCCTGCAACACAAAAGGAAGTTCAAAAACCTTTGACTCTGTAATAAAAGATTACGATATAGTTATCACTTTTATTTTTAATGGAAAAGAATATATAATCAGTTTATACACAGAAAAAGACTTGAAAGTGAATAAAATTGCGTTAAAATATGGAGGAGGAGGACATCCTCAAGCGGCTGGATTTGAACGAGAAAGTTTACCATTTAGTAGAAAGGAATAAGATGAAGATCAGAATAGGATTTGTAAGCAATAGTAGTTCCACTTCTTTTACCTGTGAAATTTGTGGTGAAGAAGGAGGCGGGATGGACGCTGGACCAGAAGACTTCGGTATGATAGACTGTGAAAAAGAGCATGTTATCTGTCAAGACCACATTAAGGGAGATTGGGAAGAAAACGAAGACGGTTATCTTCCTTCTGAATCTTGTCCCATCTGTAATTTACAAGAAGTCTCAAGCTGTGATCTTACTAGATATTTGCTTGTAAAAAATAAGACCACAAATAAAGAAGCTGAAGCAGAAATTATAGGAAGATTTAAGACCTATCAAGAATTGTTAGATTTTATCAAACCTAAAAAGGAAAAGAAAGATGAAGATTAGAACAGGATTTGTATCGAATAGTAGCACAAGTAGTTTTGTAGTTATAACTACTAAAGAAAATCACGAAAGAGTTTTAAAAGATATGCATCCTTTTCACCAGGAAATAATTAAAACCTTAACAAAAGAAATAAATTTTCTTGAAAAAGATATGCTATATTCTATGGAATTAAGTGACGCGGGTGGATATAGTCATTTATTCGGAGAAGAAAGTCCGGCTCAAGAGATAATAGATAATTATGAAGGCGAACTCCCCGAAGATTGGGACGAAGAAGAAGGACTGTATAATGCCTCAGAACTTCACGATTCCTATATCGAGAAGTTAAAAGAAAATCCAAAAGAAGTTTTTGTAGCCAGTGCATATATATAAAAATAGAAAGGGATAAAATGAAAGTAAGAACAGGCTTTGTATCAAACAGTAGTTCAAGTAGTTTTTGTATCTGTGGAATTTATTTAGAAGATAAAGAAAACCAAGAGGAACTTTATGAAAAAGCCGAGAAAAACGGTTTATATGCATCGTATGGACCAAACAGTGATTACTCGGATGGTTTTTATGTAGGTTTAGAAATTGGAAACATGAAACCCGATGAAACCAGAACACAATTTGAACAACGTGCAACTGAAAAGATAAAAGAAGTTTTAGGCGAAGATGCCAAGTGTAGCTTTATCACAGAAGGATGGTATGACGGATGAAAACAAGACAAGGGTTTGTATCAAATAGTAGCTCCAGTAGTTTTATAATTATAACTACAAAGGAGAACCACGAAAGAGTTTTAAAAGATCTTCATCCTTTTTATCAGGAGATTATTAAAATTTTGATTGAAGAAGGAGCTTCTTTTCTTGGAAAAGATGTTATTTATATTATGGATATGTTGGATAGTATAGGAGAAAGCTCATTATTTGGAGATTACGGCTCTCTTTCAGAATTTGAATATAAAGGTAAGAAACCGGAAGATTGGGATGAAGATGAAAGAGATTTTTGTTCGGTTCATGATGATTATGTTGAAAAATTAAAAGAAAAGCCAGAAGAAGTTTTTACGGCTCAGGTAGACCTATAGGAGAATAAAGATGAAAACAAGACAAGGGTTTGTATCAAATAGTAGTACTTCTAGCTTTGTTATTATAGGTTTTGATGTAGATAATGAAAGTACAAAATGGGAAGAAACAGAAGAAAAATAAAACAAATAGTCAAATCTGCAAATATAGCAGAAGTTGACGATGAAGACGATGACTTTGTTTATAATATAGAAAGAGAAACAGGAATGAAGTTTCTCACAGGAGGAGATGACGGAGGTCCTGAAGGAAAAATAGTGATAGGGAGAGTTTTAGTAGAAGGAGATCCTATAGAAGGTGATTTCCTAGATAAGACTTTTCCTGTTGCTGAAGAAATTGAGAAAATAGAAAAAGTTAGAAGCAAAGTAGAAAATCCCTCAGAAATTAAAATATATATTGGCACGAGTATGGGCTAATTAGAGAGTTAGTTTAGTTAGAGTTAGAGTTAATTTTTTAGAAAGGAAATTAAAATGGCTGAGAAACTAAAAACCTATCATTTGATGATTATTGACAAGAGCGGTTCTATGGAAAATGTCAGAGACGTAACAATCTCTGGTCTAAATGAAAATTTACAATCCATAAGAAAAGCACAGGAAGATTTTGAAGATCAAGAACAAATAGCCTGTATGGTAACATTTAACGGTGGAGTATGGGAACCTGGTGAACAAGTAGACCATATCTCTTGCTGGAAAAAGGCGACTGGAGAGGTTCAAGACTTTACCAGAGATAATTATGCTCCTCTTGGTGGTACTCCTTTACTGGATGCTGTTGGCATCTCAATATCTAAATTGAGAGAAGAAATTAAAGATGAACTTCTTGAAAGAAAAGCAACCGTTGTTGTAACTATATTTACCGATGGACAAGAAAACACATCAAGAGAATATAGCCAACAACAAATAAAAGATTTAATAACAGAAATAAAAGAAACAGGACAATGGACTGTTGCCTTTGCAGGTTGTGGAGATAATGTCTTTGAAGTAGCTGCATCAATGAATATAGGCAGAGGAAGCACAATGGCATATGCTGCTGGCTCTATAGGAACACAACACGCTTTCCGTTCTATGGCAACAGGCAGATACGATAAGTCTATGAAATATTCTGCTGCAATGGCTGCGGGAGAAGATGTCGTGAACGAAAATCTAAAAGACGACCTCTTTCAGAACCTTGATATATCTGTTGATAAAGATGAACCAGATTCGGCTGTTGATATCCCCGAAGATAAAGAAAAGGATAATAAATAAATGCTTGACTATGTAGCAGGGATATTCGACATATCCGGAGTATGGGTAATAGGAAACAAAAACAAATATGGGTTTTTGTTGACTATGCTAGGAAATATTTTATGGGTTGCAGTTGCTTTTAAAACAGGAGTATTTGGGTTACTTATTGTTGTGGTTCCTGCAATTTTTGTAAACATCAGAAATTTTATTAAATGGTCTAAAAGAAAAAAAAGAATTAGAAAACTTTTAATAGAGATTTAAATAACTCTGTTAAATTTTCCTACAGGACATTTAAAATAAACATCTCTAATAATAAGAGATATTGATTTGTTTTTCTTTTTACATTTATTTCCCTTAAGATACTTACAAGAAAAACATTTTTTCTTTCTTTTTTTATAAATAGAAAAAGAAATTGGGGGAAGCATAGAAGACGATGTTTTTCGAGAAGAGGATTTTCGAGATCTATTAACAGATTTCTTTCTACATCCGCATCCCATTATAATCCTTTTACTATTGAAACCAATTCTTTAGACCTGTTTCCTACTTGACCATACCATTTAGAATCAATCATTTCATCAGCAGCTACTTGATAATTTTTATTTAACAAAGCTTGCCTAAAATTTACAAATCCAGACAAAGTAGGATAACCCATATTAAAAGACATATTAATTAAAACTGCTTGCATTTCTGTCGGTTGTTGATCAAAATTAGGTAAAAACTTACGGGCATCTATTATAGCAATTTCCAAATCTTCTTTAAACAAAGAATAGATTTGCTCATCTGTCAACTCTTGTTGCCCGCTCAAAATTAAGGACAGATCAGAACCTACTCCTTTTAGTTTTTCTGCTGCATCCTCCCTATTTAAATTAAATCCGATCCCAATATGAGGGATGTTTTCTACATAATAAATAGAATTTCTTTTTCCCTCATGTCTTTCTATCATTTTCGCAATATCTATTCCTTGAGATTTTGGTTCAACCTCTTTTTCCGGTGGGGATGGAGTAATCGTTTTTTCTGTTGGGGCATTTTCCGGAGCAAGAGCCACATCTTCTTTTGTTTGTTCAAGAGCTTGTTCTACTTTTTGTGGATTTTGTTCATAGGCTTTCCTAAGGTCTAAAAGACCGACTCCCCATAGTGCAGCTAAACCTAATACAGCCGTTATACCAAAAGTAGCTATAAAATTTTTCCATTTAAAATCTAATTGTGCTTGTTTATACCAATTCATATAAAATCTATTCTTTCTGATTTTTAATCTAAATCTTTTTATTATTTCTTCTATATAC
>SDBU01000104.1_pt1 | contig 110180 bp, 110 predicted proteins | sample 2277071 | NCBI WGS metagenome assembly SDBU01 (sample SAMN10397929, study PRJNA504765) | marine sediment metagenome | isolation source: marine sediment core GS08_GC12, 126 cmbsf | place: Arctic Ocean: Gakkel Ridge, Loki's castle | collected 2008
CTCGATGCGATGGGCATCCCCTACTACATCAACGGAAAACAGAATGTCGGCCTGGGTCGGCCGGTGGCCAAGGTATAAGGAGGAGATGAATGACACATAGTTTACATAGACGCGGTACTGCGGAGAGTTTAAGTCAAGATTACGTCATGCTGTGCCTGACGGCCATCGGCTTTAACGATGAGAATCATGAACCCAAGCTGGCGGAGTTCCTGCGCATCGCCCTGCGCCACGACCCGGTGAACATCGGCGCCATCAGCCTCGGGAACATGTACAGCAATTCCAAGGAAGAGGTGGTTGATAACGCCCATGGCATTGTCCACGCCGTCTTTGTCAAGCAGGACCAGGTGGTTGACGTGCTGAAAGACCTGGAAAAAGCCGGGCTGGGAATGTCCGTGGTGGTGAGCGGTATCTTCGAGAAGGTTGATGAGTGCCTGAGCAAAGCCGGACTGAAGCACCACACCGCCAATTTCTCGCTCGGCATCTGGGGCAAGACAGAAAAACTGCCCGGCAATGACCTTCTTGAGGTTACCACCATGTGCGGCCATGCCATGATTTCACCAAACCTGGTGAAGTCAATGGCGGACGAGGTAAAAGCGGGACGGAAAACGGCCGATGAAGCAGCCAAAGTCCTGGCACCCCAATGTGCCTGCGGTATCTTCAACCCTGATAGAGCCGCCAAGCTGCTGACAGCCATGGCCAAGAAATAGTGGCCGGCACCCATAGCAGGTAAATAGTGCCGCACCGGTACTACCCATTATATAATGGGTAGTACTTTATTAGACAACTCGGCCTGTGTTAAAGGAGTAAAAAATGACACATACACTGCACCGGCGCGGGACTGCCGAGAGCCTGAGCCAGGACTACGTTATGATCATGCTTAAGGCAATCGACTTCAACGATACGGACTACATTCCTAAATTGCAGGAATTTCTGCGTATCTGCCTCCGCCATGACCCGGTGAATATCGGCTGTGAGACCAAGGGCTGCATGTATGAGTATCCACCCGAGGAAATCATCGCCGATACGCGCGGCGATACGCATGCTGTATTTGATAACCCGCGAGCATTGGCTGGAGCATTGAGAGACCTTAAAGAGGCAGACCTGGGGCTTTCCATCGTGGTGAGCGGTATCTTCGAGAAGGTTGATGAGTGCCTGAGCAAAGCCGGACTGAAGCACCACACCGCCAACTTCTCGCTCGGTGTCTGGGGAAAGACGGAAAAGCTGCCCGGCAACGACGTCCTCGAAATCACCACCATGTGTGGCCACGCGATGATCGCCACCAATCTGGCCAAGGCCATGATAGAAGAGGTCAGGACGGGACGTAAAACTCCGGAGGAGGCAGCCGGAGTGCTGACACCTAACTGCACCTGCGGCATTTTCAACCCGGCGCGTGCGGCAAAGCTGCTGGCAAAGGCCGCGGGCAAAAATTCCTGATTTAATTGCTATTTATAGTACCCTTTAATACCGGCACAGTTACCGCCAGAAATAATCACCGCCTCTTTCCCGTCCTGAGTACAGGGGGCAACATTGAGAACGGAACTAACCGAGATTGAATTACCCTGCGGGGAAGGCTCACTAACGGCGAGGATACCGACCAGGAACATTGTCTGTGTACTCACCAGGCAGGATGCCAGAGGGCTGGCCGATGAGAGAGAAGCCATCACACAGAGCCTGCGCTCGCCGATAAGCTCACCACCGCTACGCGACCTTGTTAAACCAAGCGATAAGGTGGTGGTTCTGGCCACCGATAATACCAGGCCCTGCCCCGATGACCGTATTTTGCCGCCGCTGCTTGCCGAACTGGAGAGTACCGTACCGCATGAAAACATTACCATCATCGTCGCCCTCGGCCTGCACCCGCCATTGGATGAAGCTGAACTCTCCAGAAAGCTGGGCCGAGACATTGTTGCCCGTTATAATGTCGTCAACCACGATGTGAACGATACCGTTTATATCGGTACCACTTCACGGGGTACACCCGTGGACATCAACCGCCGGGTCATTGCAGCCGATTTCCGCATCAGCACCGGCTTTATTGAGCCACACTTCTTCGCCGGCTTTTCCGGGGGTCGGAAGAGCATCGCGCCGGGAGTTTTCAGCGTCCGCTCAGCCTACCACAACCATGGCTACCAGATGATAGAGCACCCGAAAGCCCGAGCTGGTATTTTGCGTGGCAATCCCATACATGAAGATATGATAGAGCAGGCACAGATGGCCAGGCTCAACTTCATCGTCAATGTGCTGCTCAACAAGCAAAATGAGATTACCCACGTCGTTGCCGGCCACCCATTCAAGGCGCATGAGGAAGGCTGCCAGATAGAAAGGAAAATCGCCGGTGTGAAAGTGCCCCAGCGGGCGGACATCACCATAACCACCAACAGCGGGGCGCCGCTTGACCTGGACCTGTACCAGACCTGCAAAGGCATTGACACCGCCGCCCAGATTACCCGCGATGGCGGCATAATCATCGTGGCTTCATTATGCCGCGCCGGCATCGGTCCGCCAGCCTTTCTGGAACTGCACCGCTCGGTTGCTTCTCCCAAAGAGGTGATACGGAAGATAAAGCAGGCAGAGCCCATCGGGGTCCAGTGGGAAAATCAGATTCTGGCCCGCACCCAGCTAAAGCACGATATATACCTGGTCTCAAGCCTGGATGACCGCACCGTTCGTGACATGCTGATGACACCGGTCGGCACAGTCGAGGAAGGCCTGGAAAGAGCCTTCTCTGTACTGGGAGAGAACGCCGAAATCATCGTGATTCCGGAAGGCCCCCTCATCCTCCCCCTACTGGAAGAGTGAGCGTTTTCCTTGACGCATTCCAGGTGCTGTGCTATATTTGAGATTAGAATTCCTCTTCAAACAACTCACCAGAAGTAAGGTATAAGCAGGCTGCCAATGACCCAAACCTTGGCGTGCATATCAGGAAACGAAGGCATTAAAATCACCCCGGGCATCCGGGAAAAAGAAAAGGTGCCATTCCAGAGCAATTTTGCCAGTCCGGCGGCAGCCAATAACCCGCCCCTACATCAGGAAACAGGTCTTCTTCATTTACCTGATAACACTTCCCTTCTTCCCTTAATGAACCTGCGGTTAATTCTGCCACAATAATAACTTCCGAAAGGAGTAACTGTTATGAACGATAACCTGCACTCATATATGAAGGTCGGCATAGTACAGCTGATGGCCTATCCGGAGACGGATACGGTTGAGTCCATCAGGAAGATTGCCAGGGACGAGTTTTTCGGTGCCATTGAGATTGCCACAGTTCCGGAGGATATCAGGGATGAGGTCATGCAGATACTCGGAGCCAGCCACCTTATCATTGGCTATGTTGGCCAGGCACTGCTGGTAAACAATAAGCTTGACCTTAACAGTCTGGTACCACAGCAGCGCGAAGCCGCCATCTCCATGATTAAAGGCGGTGTGGACGAGGCATATATGCTCGGTGCCAGGCAGCTCGCCGTCCTCAGTGGGCCGGCACCGGCCAAAAGTAAGTACGACCAGGCGAAGGAACTGCTAGTCGACTCGCTTTCCCAGATCTGCAGCTACGCGCAGAGCAAGGGCGACCTCGGCATCACCATGGAGATTTTTGACCGCGAGTACGATAAAAAATGCCTCATCGGCCCCACCCCAGAGGCGGTGGAGGTAGCTAAAGAGGTGAAGCGGAACTACCCGAACTTCGGTCTGATGATTGACCTGAGTCACCTGCCATTGCTCAAGGAAAAGCCTGACTATGCCGTCAAAACGGCCAAGAATTACCTGGCACACGTACATATCGGCAACTGCGTACTGAAAAATAAGAGCCACCCCGCCTACGGAGACAAACACCCTCCGTTCGGGCTGGCTGCCGGGGAAAACGATGTGGAAGAGGTAAGGCTGTTCTTAAAAGCCCTGATGGAAATTGGTTACATCGGCGCGGGAAAACAGAACGTGGTTGCTTTCGAGGTCAAGCCGCTAGCGGGGCAGAACCCGGATGTGGTGGTAGCCAATGCCAAACGTACCCTCATGGAGGCATGGGCCAGACTGTAGCTAATTTACCTGCGAATGACGCTTCCAAACCGCAGCATTACCGCCTGTCCCATTTAATGGCGCGTACGGGAAGGAAAAGGAGCGGAACTTGATAGCACAGAACTTTATCAAAGACCTGACCAAAATCGTCGGCAAAGAAAATATCTTGGCCGATCTTAAAGACCTGATTGCCTACTCCTATGATGCCACCATGAGGCAGGAAATGCCTGACGTTATCGTCTTTTCTCGTAGTACAGAGCAGGTTTCCGCAATAATGAAGCTGGCTCACCAGGGAAAGATACCGGTAGTGCCTCGTGGTGCCGGCACTAATTTATCTGGTGGCACCATACCACTTAAAGGTGGCATCATTATTGAAATCAGCCGCATGAACCGGATTCTGGAGATCAATACCGCCAACCGCAGGGCGGTGGTTGAGCCCGGGGTGGTCAATCTTGATTTACAAAATGCCCTGGCCCCGCTGGGCTATTTTTACCCACCCGACCCGGCCAGCCAGAAAAGCTCCACAATGGGTGGCAACATCGGCGAGAACGCGGGTGGACCGATGTGCCTCCGTTACGGGGTAACCTCCAAATACGTCTGCGGCATGGAAATCGTTCTGGCCGATGGCGAGGTGATAAATATCGGCGATTATGTTGAAGATTTCCCGGGATACGATTTAAGAGGCCTGTTCATTGGTTCGGAGGGAATGCTGGGCATGGCGACGAAATTGACCCTGCATATCATCCCCAAACCGGAAGCGTCACAAACCATGCTGGCTATCTTCGACCACCTTGAAGATAGCAGTCAGGCCGTCTCCGACATCATCGGCGCCGGCATCGTGCCTGGAGCCATTGAGCTGCTGGACCAGAAAATGTGCCAGGTGATCGAGCAGAGTGTGAGCGCCGGCTACCCCACCGATGCCGCCGGTATCCTCCTGATTGAAGTCGCCGGACTGGCTGATACTCTGGAGAAGCAGGTGCATGAGATATCAGAGATTTGCCGAAGGGATAAAGTCCGTGAACTGCGCATCGCCCAGACCAATGCCGAACGGGACGCCCTCTGGAAGGGGCGTCGGGGGGCTTTCGGGTCGGTGGCCAGAATCTGCCCCCCATACATAGTATGCGATGGTACCGTCCCACGGGATAAGCTGCCGGCAGCGCTCCACAAAGTAGGCGAGATTGCTGAAAAATACAAAGTGCTTATCGTTAACGTGGCTCATGCCGGTGACGGCAACCTCCATCCTCTAATTCTGTTTGATGCCAGTAATCCGGAGGAACATCAAGTGGCCAAAAAGGCGGCGAGCGATATCCTTGATGCCTGTATCGCCATGGGTGGCACCATATCGGGTGAACACGGTATAGGCCTGGAGAAAATAGACGCCATGCACTCCATGTTCGACCCGGCGGATATCGCCGCCATGCGCAAGGTTAAGCACGTCTTTGACCCCAATGATATCTTTAACCCGGGGAAGATGTTTCCACCGGAGACAGAAGTGCCGCGGCCAGTAAAGGAAAGGACAGCACAGCGATGACTAATACCGTTTCTCCGGAGAAGCAGGCATTTTATCAGAAGCTGGGGGAAATCGCTGGTGCCAAGAATGTACGGACCGGCGAAAAGGCAACCACACCCTATATGATTGACGGGTTTACTCCCCAAGCTGTTGTCTTTCCAACTTCAACCGAGCAGGTAGCAAGCATCATCAAGGCAGCCAATGAATCCCGAAAAACTCTTATCCCATGGGGAGGTGGCTCCAGGCAACAGATTGGGCCATGCCTCTCAGCAGTGGATACTGTGGTCTGCCTGAAAAATATGAACCGGGTGGTTGAGCTTGAGGCCGGCAATTTCACCGTTCAGGTACAGGCGGGTATGGTCAATGGTGAACTGAAGAAGCAACTGGCGAAAACGAACCTCTCCTTCCCCCTGGAGCCGTTCTATGCAGAGAGTTCGACCATCGGTGGAGAAATCGCCACCAATGCCAGTGGCCCGGGAAGGATCATGTACGGGGCAACACGCGACCTGATTCTCGGGGTTACCGTTGTTACCCCCACCGGCGATATCATCCACACTGGCGGGAAGACGATGAAGAACGTGGCCGGCTTTGACCTGTGCCGGATGTACATTGGTTCGTGGGGCACCTTAGGTGTCATCACCGAGGCCGTGCTGCGACTTTTCCCTCTGCCTGAAGTGAGCACGGGTCTCTATATAACCTTCACCAGCCCCGAAGACGCCTTTCGCCTGGTCGGACAGCTCCTGAATTCACCTTTGACGCCAACTGCCATTGAGCTGGTTGATTCGGTAGCCGGGCACAATGTGGCAGATGCCATAGGCTCAAGCCTCAACGACGATGAGGTGCTTCTAATTGTCAATTCCGAAGGGACGAAAGGTGACGTAGAACGACACCGGAAGGACATAGTTTCCCTCGCCGAGGCAAACAAGGCAAAATCTACCCTGACGCTGGAAGACGAAAAAGCATCGCATGCCTGGAAGACGTATCGGGGTGTCCATGAGGCAATGCTCGGTGCTGATTCATCAACCCTTCAGGGCAAGGCCTCGGTGCCCATCAGCAAGCTGGGAGACATGTTCCGGCAGTTAAAGAAAATCAGCGACAGCCATGGCGCGCAAACTGGCATGACGGCCCACTGCGGTAATGGAATACTCTATACCTACCTGACCGATAAGCCCGAAAAACTGGTAAACATCACCGGCGTGCTGAAAAATGCCGCGGCCGGCCTGGGCGGGTTCTTTCTCGTTGAATCGGCACCGCTTTCCATCCGAAAAGAGGTGGCCGTTCTGCCGCCGCGCAATGACTATCAATTAATGAGGCGACTGAAAACTGAGTTCGACCCGAAAAAAATTCTGAATCCGGGTCGGCTGGTAGGAGGTTCATTCTAAGTATGCCAACCGTGGCTGAGGAATTAGAGAAAACATTACAGCTTTGCAATAAATGCGGGCTCTGCCTGGCGGGTTGCCCCATCTATAAAGTTACGGGGATAGAATGGACCAGTGCCAGAGGGCGCGTGGCGCTGCTCCGCAGCGCCCTTCTTGATGAAAGGCTGAAGCTTACCGACCTGAAGGACCCGATATTCAACTGTCTGACCTGTAACGGCTGCACGGAACACTGTCCGCCCGGAGTACAAACGGGAGATATTATCTTCAGGGCCAGGCAGGAGCTTCTCAAACAGAAGGGAGACTCCTGGATACAGCGCCTGCTGTTCCAGAAAATGCTGCCCAACCCGGAACGGCTCTATAAGGCTTCCAGGCTCCTCCGGCTGGCCGATGTCACCGGCCTTCACACTCTGGCGAGGAAGACGGGGCTGACCAGACTGGCCGGAGATGCGGGGAAGGCGGAGGCCATGGTACCAAGAGTGCCCGCCGGCGAAGGGCTGGAAGCCATAAAGCGTATGGTGAAAAAAATTGACAAGCCTAAATACCACGCCGCTTATTTCGTTGGCTGCTATGCGCCCAATTTCGCCCCGGAAACAGCCGCAGCCACGATTCGCGTGCTCAATAAGAACCGTGTGGAAGTTTCCGTACCCGACTTTGCCTGCTGCGGTTTGCCCGCCGCCGGTTATGGGGATATGGAATCGGCGCGGGACCTGGCCAGAAAAAACATTGCGATAGCCAGCAAACTGAAGGCGGATGCCATCGTCACGCCCTGTGCCAGCTGCAGCTCATTCCTGAAAGATTATATAAAACTGCTGGCTGACGACGCCGAATGGGCGGAGAAGGCAAAGGGATTTACCGGTAAGGTCAAGGACATCAGCGAATTCCTGGTTGACATCGGTCTGAACACCGAAATGGGCGAACTCAAGAGAAAAGTTACTTTCCATGACCCCTGCCACCTCGCCCACTACCAGAAAATAAAGGACCAGCCACGCACCATACTGAAGAGCATCCCGGGTATCGAGTTCGTTGAGATGAATGAGGCAGATATGTGCTGCGGCGCCGCGGGGAGCTATGCTTTCAAGAACTACGATTTATCCCAGAAAGTGCTGGAGCGAAAGATGGGAAACGTTGCCAAAACTGGCGCCGATACTTTAGTTTCGAGCTGCCCGGCCTGTATCATGCAGCTTGCCTGTGGCGCAGGCCAGCAGAAGCTGCCGATATCTGTCCTAGAAATCGTGGACCTGCTTGACGAGGCCTACCAGAACGCCAGAGGCAAAGATTGAACGCAGCCAGCATTTCTCTGATGGAGCGATGCCATGAAGATTGTAATTGCCCCGCAAGGATTTAAAGGAAACCTCACCGCGCTGGAAGTGGCGCGGGCCATTGAGGAAGGGGTGAAGCGCATTGTGCCGGATGCAGAAACGGTACTGAAACCAATGGCCGACGGCGGTGAAGGCACGGTGCAGGCCCTGGTCGATGCTACCGGCGGTAAAATGATGTCCACAGAGGTCACCGGACCGCTGCAAGAACGGGTGAACGCTCACTGGGGAATTTTGAGCGATAACACCACCGCCGTGATTGAGATGGCTTCCGCTTCCGGCCTGCCGCTGGTGCCCGCGGAGAAGCGCAATCCGCTTATCACCACCACCTGCGGCACTGGCGAGCTGATTCGCGCTGCGCTCGACCACGGCTGCCGAAAGCTGATTATCGGCATCGGCGGCAGTGCCACCAATGACGGTGGTGCCGGCATGGCACAGGCGCTCGGCGCCAGGCTCCTTGATACTGATGGCAAAGACATGCCCTTCGGTGGCGCGGTGCTGGCCAGACTGGAGCGCATTGATATCTCCGCAATGGACCCGCGGCTGGCCGATTTTGAAGTGACACTCGCTTCCGATGTCAACAATCCCCTCTGTGGGCCTCGCGGAGCTTCCGCCATCTACGGTCCTCAGAAAGGCGCCACCCCCGAACTGGTGGAGCAGCTTGACGCCGCGCTCTCGCATTACGCCGACGTTATCAAGAAAGACATTGATATCGACCTCCGGGATGTGCCCGGAGCCGGGGCGGCCGGCGGGCTGGGGCTGGGGCTGATGGTCTTTCTGAAAGCCAGGATGGTGCCTGGAATCGACGTTGTCATCAGGGCGACCAATCTGGTGGCCGACTTAAAAGGTGCCGAAATTGTCTTTACCGCCGAGGGCCGTATTGACCGCCAGTCGGCGATGGGCAAGGTGCCCACCGGCGTGGCCCTGGCCGCCAAAGAATTCGGTGCCACGGTCATCGCTCTGGCGGGAGAGGTGACCGACGATTGCCGGGTGGTCTTTGACCAGGGAATCGACGCCGTGCTCAGCATCGCTCCGGGGCCGATCACGCTTGACCAGTCCATGAAAGATGCCGAGAAACTGCTGGCCAATGCCGCTGAATGCGCCATGCGCTTTATCACCTGCCAGACTAAACGATAATAGGTTTACCAAAAATGGCAGTTTGCTTGCGCCGGGGTCTTTCCAGTAAAATGAGGTAACCTTGGAGAGGAAGAAGTTCAGAATATGATAAACCTTCCGGTTCTGGTACTGAACCAGAGTTACGAGCCGCTCGCCGTATGCCGGGCCAGGCGCGCCGTCGTGCTGATTTACCAGGGCAAGGCGGAGATGCTGGAAAATGGCGCCGGCTTTATCCACACGGTCAGTGATAGCTTTGAGCTTCCTTCCGTAATACGCATCGCCCACATGGTGAAACGTCCCTACCGGCAGAAAAAATTGACCCGTTACGAGGTCTTCAATCGCGATAAATATACCTGCCAGTACTGTGGCAAAGAAATCAAGCAGTTGACCCTAGACCACGTGATTCCCCGCTACCGGGACGGACAGCACACCTGGGAAAATGTAGTCAGCGCCTGCGTGCCCTGCAACCGCCGCAAGGCAGGTAGAACCCCGCAGGAAGCCGGGATGAAACTCACTCGTAAACCAACCTATCCCGGTGACAACGTTTTCTTCAGCATTCCCTACCACTACCGCCAGGCCAGATATGAATGGCACAAATACCTGCCCCAGTGAACACTCCGGCTAGTACGAGACCTCACCGAGCGGTAGCTCCACGGTCGCCTCGCCCTCAAGCCGCACGAGCACCGTTTCCTTCATCGGATTATTGCCTACGACCGTCGCATCACCCATGGCCGTTGCTACCTGCTGCCCCACCCTGGGCATTTTCTCCTTTATGGTGCGGTACTGCTCGCTCTCATAGCCCAGGCAGCACATCAGGCGGCCACAGACGCCGGAGATCTTCATCGGATTCAATGGCAGGTTCTGGTCCTTCGCCATCCTGATTGAAACCGGGTCAAACTCGGTGATAAAGCTCATGCAACACAGCGGACGGCCACACCGGCCGAAGCCACCTATGAGCTTGGCTTCGTCTCTGGTGCCGACCTGTCGCAGTTCCACTTTTACCTGGAACTGCTTGGTCAACCGACGCACCAGCTCGCGGAAATCCACTCTCTTCTCGGCACTGAACAGGAAGGTGAGCCGACTGCCATCAATGTTGTATTCCGCCGAAAGGAGTTTCATCGGCAGCTGGAGCTCATCGATCATCTTCCCGCACTCGATTAACACTTCCTCAGCCTTGGCCTCAAGCTCCTGAATATGTGAAACATCCTCTGGCCCGGCTTTACGCGTTACCGCCTTGAATGGTTCGTTAACCTCATTCGCCGGCACCGGCCGCGGCGCAATGACGACCTTCCCCAGCTCCTGTCCACGACTCGTCTCCACGATAACGTGGTCGTTGACCTCAAGGTCCAGGGCAGCCGGGTCAAAGTAATATATCTTTCCCGCCGTCTTAAATCTTACGCCAACAATCTGTTCAGCCATTATCCACCGTTACCTTGGTACTCAATTCGCCTCGATTATTTCCCGCCTTTCCCGGCATATCAAGCATCAGCACTTCCAGCACCAGCCGCGGATTGGCGTTCTGCCTGAGTTGTCCTTCCGCAGCCATGATGCTGCCAAGACAATCCCTTATCTGTTCCATGGTATAATGCCCGGCCATATTATTCAACATATTTGACTGGTCAGTACTGGCCACGTAATCGAAACAACCCGTCTTCACCAGCAACAGGTCGCGCCACCAGTCCCGCCAGAGGTCAAGTGTTTCCTGCACCGCCGCCCTGTTCTGTGCAAACTGAGTCGCCAGCTGCGCCGCGTGGTTAAAGCGCACCTCGGTGTCCGCCCCGATAACCTCATATAAACGTTCCAGCTTTTCCGTCCGCGCCTGCAGTATCCGGTCGTCGGACGCCGCCGTAACTGCCCAGCCCAGACACCCCCTGGACAATCGCGACAGGAGTTTTGCCAGTTGTGGCTCAATTCCCCAGCGTTTCTGGAGTGCTTCCTCCATCTGAGGAGAAGGGAGAGGGGTCAGCTCCAGACGCTGGCAGCGCGAGACCACCGTCGATAGCAACAGTTTCTCGTTCGTGGTCAGCAAAAGGAAAACCACCCTATCTGTGGGCTCCTCCAGCGTTTTGAGCAGGCAGTTCGCCGCCTCAACTGATAGCAGCTCAGCGTCCTCAATGATAAACACTTTACATTTACCTTCAAAAGGCGGCAGACTGGCCGAGTGTTGCATATCCCGTACCTGGTCAATGCTGATCAGTTTGGCCCCAGCCGCATCACCATTCTGAGTTAAGCCGATTATCTGGACATCAGCATGATTGCCGGAAGCGATTTTCTGACATGTCGGACACTGACCGCAGGGAGGCTCCGGCGACTCACAATTCAGGGCCTGTGCCAGGTTGAGCGCCACCGTCATCTTGCCCGCGTGGGGTGGGCCAGCTAACATATAGGCGTGAGCGAGGGTACCTCGCTCCAGGCCACGTTGTAGAATTGATACTGCCCTATCCTGCCCCACTACCTGCCACATACCGCACCATACCTTTCACACCAGGTCATACCGGGTCAAGTCCTCGTATGTTTCCCGTCGACGGATGAGACGTGCCCTGCCTTCATTGACCAGCACGATGGCCGGTTTCAGCGAGGCATTATAGTTGCTGCCCATCGCCAGGCAGTAGGCACCGCAATCGGGCACCGCCAGAATGTCTCCTGCGGCAACCTCGGGAAGTTCAATATCCTTGATCAGGATATCACCGGACTCACAGAACTTGCCCGCAATGGTAACCTGCTTCGTTACTTTATCATTCATCCGGTTCGCCACCACGGCTTCATAGCGGGCGTCGTACAGAGCCGGACGGATATTATCCGCCATCCCACCATCCACGGACACGTAGCATCTGATGCCGGGGATTTCTTTGACCACGCCCACTCGATACAGTGCCACACCTGCCCGCCCCACGATTGACCGGCCCGGCTCAATGGTCAGCCTGGGCAGGCCAAGTCCAAGTTCCCGGCACTCATCCTTCACCGTATCCGTAATAACCGCAGCATATTCGGATACCGGCAGTGCCGGCGAATCCATCGTATACTGGACGGCAAAGCCGCCGCCGACATCGAGCTCCTTGAGTTCAAAACCATGCCTGGATTTCATCTCTGCCGCCAGGTCCAGGATGACGCTGATGGCTTCTGCATACGGCTCGACCTCGAATATCTGCGAGCCAAGGTGGAACTGCAACCCTATCAGGTTCAGGCTGGCGGCCGCCATGGCTCTTGCCACCGCTTCACCGGCACTTGCCATCGGGATGCCGAACTTGCTGTCCACAACTCCGGTGGAGATATGCTTATGCGTGTGCGGGTCAACGCCCGGCGCCAGGCGCAGCAATACATCGGGTCGGGCGCCTCGCCGACTGGCTATCCCTGCCAGCATATCCAGCTCCTGCAAATTGTCGATGACAATGCGCCCAACTTTATATTCCAGCGCCATGCCAAGTTCCTCGGCCGACTTGTTGTTGCCGTGGAAATAGACCTTTTCCATCGGAAAATCAACGGACTGGGCGATGCTCAGTTCCCCACCGGAAACAACATCCAGCCCCAGTCCCTCTTCCTTGAAGAGGAGCGCCAGTGCCCGGTTGACGAATGCCTTGCACGCGTAGACTATCGCCGTATCCTGATAGCGCCTGCCGAACTCATCCCTGAATTCGGCACACTTCTGGCGCAGCGTTACCTCATCGAAAATATAGAGAGGCGTACCGAACTCTTCCGCCAGCGCCGCGGCATCGCAGCCGCCAATGGCAAGATGGTTCTTCTCGTTAATTTCAGCCGTCGACGGAAATAGTGCCAGTCTGGATTCACTCTGTCTGGAAACCATGCTACCTCCTGCTTAAATGTTAGCAACGCCCCGCCCCAAAGTCAATTTAAGAGTTAAAACTTGCCATCGACAGGCCACTGTGCCATAATTTTTAAGCCGAATTTTTATCTGCAAGACAGGGCACACCGCTTATGGATATCATTAAAGAAGCTTTAAACAAAGGCCAGAGTGCTCTTAATGAGTATGACGCCAAACGATTCTGCGCCAGCTTCGGTATTCCCGTTTGCCGCGAAGCCATCGCCCGTGATGCCGATTCTGCGGTGAAAGAGGCAGTAAAAATTGGATTTCCGGTGGTTCTGAAAGCATCCGGGAAAGAGCTCTTTCACAAAACGGAAATCAATGGCATCGCCCTGAATCTGAAAAACCAGGCAGAGGTGAAACAGGAAAGCGAACGTTTATTGCGGATACCCGGCAGTGAAGCGGTGCTGGTGCAGGAGATGGTGAAAGGTGAGCGAGAGCTGGTCTGCGGGCTTATCCGCGATGCCCATTTCGGCCCCTGCGTCATGTTCGGGCTCGGCGGCATCTTGACCGAGATTTTCCAGGACATCGTTTTCCGCGTGGCCCCTCTGACCATCCATGATACCCGGGAAATGGTTCAGGAAATCGAGCATAAAAAGCTGCTCGAGCCCTTCCGCGGCGAAGCTGCCGTTGACATCGAGGCGCTGGCACAGATACTGGTCACCCTTAGTGAAATCGGCCTTCAGCACCAGGCCATACAATCAATCGACATTAACCCGCTCAAAATCAGGCCCGATGGTAAACCGGTCGCGGTGGACGCGCTGGTTACCCTTGGCACTTCCAGTAAAGAATCACCAAAGCCAGCGGTAAAAGTAGCCCCGAAGAAGGATTTAATCAAATTTTACGAACCGGACAGCATCGCCGTGGTTGGCGCTTCCGCCACAGCCAGCAAGGCCGGCTACACCGTGATGCGCAATATTATAGCCAATGGCTATAAAGGGAAAATCTGTCCGGTTAATCCCAGGGGTGGCGAGATTATGGGGATACCCGTCTTCTCGTCAATCGCCGAGTTACCCGACGGCCTTGACCTGGCCGTTATTGTTATCCCCGCCCAGGCCACGGCATCGGCAGTCAGGGAGTGCGCCGCCAGGGGCATAAAATCGTTCGTTCTCTGCGCCGGCGGTTTCTCTGAAGTCGATGATAATGGTGAGGCACTCCAGGAGGAATTGACACGCGCCATTATTGAGACCGGTGTTAATGCCATCGGCCCCAATACCTCCGGCCACACGTCAACGCCCTATCACTTCACCACCAGCATTTTCCCGCTGGGCAAGGTCCCACGGGGCAACATCTCCTACATCGCCCAGACGGGCAACTTCGCCACCCACACCATGTACTGTATTATCATCGACGAGAATTTCGGGGTGGCCAGGGTAACCGGGCTGGGCAATAAAATCGACGTCGATGAAAGCGACGTCCTTGAATATTACGCCGAGGACCCGGAGACAGAAGTTATTTTCCTTTACCTGGAAAGTATAAAGCGGCCGAGTCGCTTCATTGAAGTGGCGCGCCAAGTCACCAGACAGAAGCCGGTATTTCTGCTCATGGGAGGCAGCACCAGGCAGGGGGCCAAAGCGGCCGTGACACATACCGCCTCCATGGCCTCGGATGAGCGCATTCTGGATGGCACCATCAGGCAGGCCGGCATTACACGGCTTTATGAATACTCGCACCTGGTGCTGACAGCCAGAGCGCTCGCCTGCATGCCACTGCCAAAGGGAAATCGAGTGGGCTTCCTGGCGCCTTCCGGCGCCATGCTGGTGGTGTTCTCGGACCTCTGCCAGCAGCGGTGGAATCTTGACGTCCCCGAGGTCGAGGAAAAAACCAGAATGCGCCTTCAGGAGATAAGCCCGGACTTCATCCGTATGCGCAATCCGGTGGATATCTGGCCGTCGGTATTCGACCACAGCGTCGAGTTCAGCTACGGAGAGGCTATCGAAGCCCTGATGCAAGACAAAAATATCGATGCGGTGGTGCCGATTCTCATGCTGGCTGAAAACATCGGTATACCGCCTCTGGACTTCCTGGTCAGGCTGGCAAATAAATACCCGGAGAAGCCGCTTTATGTCACTTTCAGCGCCGAGAGAAAGCACATGGAAGCGGCCAAGGCATTCCTGGAACCTAAAGGCGTGCCCACCTTCCCGATGATTGAAGAGCCTTTTGAAGTTCTTGCCATACTTAACCGCTGCCGGCAGGCTATGAAACGACCCGATTAAAACAACTTTATGTCAAATATTAACAATTTGAGGTGATTTATTGTATCAGAAAAGCACACTGGATAACGGCCTCCGCATCGTGACCTCAAGCATGCCCCAGACCCGCTCGGTGTCAATCAGTTTCTTCATCGGCACCGGCTCCCGATATGAAGCTGATGCCCACGCCGGCATCTCCCATTTCATCGAGCACCTGTGTTTCCGCGGCACGGAGAAGCGACCTGTCGCCAGGGATATAGCTACGGCCATCGAAGGCGTGGGCGGTATTCTGAACGGCGGCACGGATAAGGAACTCACCGTTTACTGGTGCAAAGTGGCCCGACCCCACCTCGAGACCGCCCTTGATGTGCTGGTTGACATGCTCGTCAATTCCCGCTTTGACCTGGAAGATATAGAAAAGGAGCGCCAGGTCATCATCGAGGAGATAAACATGAGCAACGACTCACCTTCGCAGCGGGTGGGGATGCTCATTGACGAGCTGCTCTGGCCCAAGCACCCAATGGGGCGCGATATCGCCGGCAGCCGTGATTCAATCAGCAATATCACCCGGGAGCTTATGCTCGATTACTTTGCCAATCATTACCAGCCGGGCAATACTGTGGTCGCTGCCGCCGGGGACATTCAGCACGAAGAAATGGTGGGCATGATCGAACAGGCACTGGGCAATTGGGCGAGACGGCCGTCCCGTCCCGGATACCTCGCCTACGAAGAAAAACCGTTTCCCGGGCTGCGTATTGAAACCAGGGAGCTTGAGCAGGTGCACCTTTGCCTGGCGCTACCAGGCCTGTCACTTCTCCATCCCAAGAGGTTTGTCGCTGATTTGCTCAACGTCATCCTCGGCGATGGTATGAGCAGCCGCCTGTTCGCCAATATTCGGGACAAGCTGGGACTGGCCTACAGCATCAGCAGCTACGTTGACCATTTCCTCGATACCGGCTCACTCATCATCGCTGCCGGCGTTGATATGAAAAATTTAAATGTGGCCGTAAAAGCGGTCATTGAGGAACTGGCTCAGCTCAAGGAGACAATTCCGGAACCGGAACTGAACAAGGCCAAGGAATTTTCCAAAGGACGGCTGCTGCTGCGCATGGAGGACAGCCGCAGTGTGGCTGGCTGGATGGGCGGGCAGGAACTGCTCGCCAAACGTATCCTCACCGTTGACGAGGTCGTCTCCATAGTTGATAAAATAACTGTGGAAGAGCTGCAGCAGCTTGCCCATGAACTACTGACCGGCGAGAAGCTCCGTCTGGCAATAGTGGGGCCGGTTTCAGCCGACGCGCCTCTTGAAGAATTACTAAAATTATAGACACTTCACCGAGTTATTCAGGAACAGGTCAGTGGTCACGCGCTGTTTTCGGTATTTTTAAAAGATAAGACTGTGCTTTTTGCAGCGTCTCCGGATTCTTGCAGAAACAAAACCGTATTTGGAATTGTCCGTAGCCGGGGTCAGAATAAAACGAGCTTCCCGGCACGGTAGCGACTCCGATATTCTTTACCAGGAAATAGGCCAGCTCCAGAGAATTTGGCAGTTGATGCCATTGCATGAAGTCAGTACATTCGCACATGATGTAGTAAGCCCCGGCTGGTTTATACGGGTGCAAATCGGTTTCCAGGAGAGCATAATACAAGGTATCCCTGGCATTTTGATAGAATTCTGCCAGCCATCGATAATATCCTTCACCCAGCGTTAAGGCAAAAGCCGCGCCCTCCTGCAAAGGAGTCGCCGCGCCCACCGTCAGAAAATCGTGAACCTTCCTAATCTCCCTCGTAATCCGGTCGCTGGCAATGGCCCACCCAACGCGCCACCCGGTAAGAGAATAGGTCTTCGAGATTGAATTTATGGTAATGGACCGTTCTGCCATCTCAGGAAAGGACGCAATCGACAGGTGCGAGTGATCATCGTACAGAATATGTTCATATATCTCATCAGTGATGGCGATGACATCATACTTAACACAAAGCCTGGCGATGAAGCGAAGCTCCTCTTCACTGAATACCTTTCCAGTAGGGTTATTGGGGGTATTAATGACGACCGCCTTGGTTTTTGAGCTGAAAATGCTTTCCAGTTCGTCAAAGTCAAAGGACCAATCAGGCGGCCTTAAACGAATATATCGCGGAGCCGCCCCGGACAGAAGGCAGTCTGGACCGTAGTTCTCATAGAATGGCTCGAAAATTATAATCTCATCACCGGGATTGATAACCGCCTTGAGAGACGCCATCATGGCTTCGGTCGCGCCACAGGTTACGGTGATATTCTTATCCGGATCCGCTTCAATGCGATTGTAATGACGAGCTTTGGCGGCAATGGCTTCACGTAGCGAGGCCGTTCCCCAGGTGATGGCATACTGGTTCTTATCTCTTTGGATAGCTTCAATTGCAGTGTTCTTTATAGATTCAGGTGCGGGGAAATCCGGGAACCCCTGGGCCAGATTTATACTGCCCGGATGGCGCAGGGCTACCCGGGTCATATCCCTTATGATACTCTCGGTGAACTGTTGCGTAACCCTGGATAAATCCATCGACGTCAAACCGCTCAGTGTGAATAAAAAAAGACCCGGAAAAAGGCCTTTACTTAAAGACTACACGGGCGACTCGAATTTGTCAATATCGCGTTCGTATCATCGGCGGCTGGCCCCGGTACCGTCCCTGACATTGCCAACGAGAGAGTCGCGGCCCAGAGGACCGCGACTCTCTCGTTTATCGACTAGCTTTTTACAGCACAGGCGCCTAGCCCTACATACCGTAGTCCATGCCGCCACCACCGGGCATGGGTGGCATCTTCTCTTTTTCCGGAATATCGGTCACCAGCGCCTCGGTTATCAGGACCATTCCGGCGATGCTGGCGGCATTCTGCAGGGCACTCCTGACCACCTTCATCGGGTCAATAATGCCCTTCTTCACCATGTCGCCGAATTCGCCGACTTCAGCATCGTATCCGGTGCCGACGGGGCTATTCTTTACCTTATCAACGACCACTGAACCGTCCCGACCCGCGTTGATCGCGATCCAGCGAATCGGTTCTTCCACCGCTTTGCGTACGATGTCAACGCCAGTGGCTTCGTCTCCCTTTACCTCAATTTTATCCAGAACTGAAAGTGAATTGAGCAGGGCAATGCCACCGCCGGGCAGAATGCCTTCCTCTACCGCAGCTCGCGTGGCGGAAAGGGCATCTTCAACGCGGTGTTTCTTCTCTTTGAGCTCAACTTCGGTCGCAGCGCCCACCTTGATAACCGCCACACCACCGGCCAGCTTGGCCTGCCGCTCCTGAAGTTTCTCACGGTCAAAGTCAGAGGTGGTCTCTTCAATCTGGGCTTTTATCTGCTTGATTCTCGCCTTGATTGCCTCGTCTGCCCCTTTACCCTCAACAATGGTGGTCTTGTCCTTGTCCGAGGTTACCCGGCGCGCCCGACCCAGGTCCTCAACGGTAACCGAGTCCAGTTTGCGCCCGACTTCCTCGGAGATTACCTTGCCACCGACGAGAATGGCCATATCTTCGAGCATCGCCTTGCGGCGGTCGCCAAATCCGGGTGCCTTCACGGCGAGGATATTGATGGTGCCGCGCAGCTTGTTCACCACCAGAGTGGCCAGAGCCTCCCCGTCCACGTCTTCCGCAACCAGCAGCAGGTTCTTTGACACCTGAAGTATTTTCTCCAGCGCCGGCAGAAGGTCAGATACCGCCGAAATCTTCTTGTCCGTAATCAGGATATACGGGTCTTCAATTTCCGTCTCCATGCGTTCTGGATTGGTGATAAAGTAGGGGCTGATGTAGCCGCGGTCAAACTGCATACCTTCCACGTATTCCGTTTCGTAGGTAATACCCTTTGACTCTTCGACCGTGATTACGCCATCTTTGCCCACCTTGTCCATTACCTCAGCAATGAGGTTGCCGATCTCCTGGTCCTTGGCGGTGATAGTCGCCACCTGAGCAATCTGCTCCTTGTCTTTGACCGGCGTTGAAGCTGATTTCAGCTCTTCAATAATGGCACCGGTTGCCTTCTCGATGCCCTTCTTCAACGCCAGGGGGTCAGCGCCGGCGGCCACGTTCTTAAAGCCAACGGTGATCATGGCATGCGCCAGAATAGTCGAGGTAGTGGTGCCATCACCACAGGCATCATTGGTCTTGCTGGCCGCTTCCTTGACCAGCTGCACACCCATATTTTCAAACGGGTCGGGAAGCTCGATATCCTTGGCAATGGTCACACCATCATCAATGATGGATGGTGCCCCCCATTTCTTGTCCAGTGCCACCGGGTGACCTTTCGGACCCAGCGTTACCTTGACAGCGTCGGCCAGAACATCTATTCCCTTTTTCAGCGATTGTCTCGCCTCTTGATCAAAAATTATCTGTTTCGCCATTTTTCCTCCTTACAGTGTTTCGGTACTTACTTGCCTTTCTTGGCCAGAATATCGCCTTCGCGCAGAATCATATACTCTTCGTCGTCTATCTTGATCTCGGTGCCGCCGTATTTGGCATAGACTACGATGTCGCCAACCTTGACATCCATGGCAATGCGTTTGCCATCATCGGATAGCCTGCCGGGACCAACGGCGACGACCTCACCTTCCTGCGGTTTCTCTTTAGCCGTATCGGGCAGGTAAATGCCGGTTTTCGTTTTCCCCTCTGCTTCAATGGGCTTTACCACCAATCGGTCTGCGAGTGGTTGCAACTTGACTGCCATTCCTATCCTCCTTTTTAAAATTTAAACCACGATTGACTTTCATTATTTAGCACTCTCGGGTCGAGAGTGCTAAATACATAATAGCAGCAATGCTATGCTCTCATCAACCCAATAGAATACCATACATCGCCTACTATCACCATTGACAGCCATTTATATAGTGTTTTCCGCTCGTTTTCTTCAATAATTTCGGTATTTCTTTATTTTGTTAAGTTTATACACTGCCCACTGATTTCGTTCCTTTGACAGGGTACACTGAATCGTGTAAGATGAGCAGGATGAATAAGCAGTATGAAGTTCGCAAAATAAGCTGGGACAGCCACCGCGTCCAGGCTTTGCGTCGACACCTAGAGCTCACCCAGCGCGGGCTTGCGGAGCAACTGGGAACCCGCCAGCAAACCATCAGCGAATGGGAAACCAGCATGTACCAGCCACGTGGCGCCTCAGCCACGCTCCTTTCCATCATCGCCGAGCAGTCCAAGTTTAAATATACCACCTAGCCGTCGAAAATAGTCCGGTTGGCTCTTGACAAAATACACGTTACCGTGTATCATTACCACACGATGTAAATTTTAATCTCTTTTTTGTTTTCCTGCCCCAAAAACGTCGCCGTATAGTGTATTATGTTTGTCGTGCGGGATGCCAAATTAAACCGCCAGAGGGAAGTCGGCCACAGCATGCAGATGAACAGGGCAACAGCGTCTGGAGCTAGAATCTCGGAACGTTTTCTTATTCAAGTCTGGCAACGGCTCCCGGGCGGGGCTGACCTCATTACTGAGGGAGGCGAAGTGATGCACCTTATCTACCCGGGAAGAGAAAATGATGACCAGGGGGCTGATTTAAGAGACGCGGTTATTATCTCGAATCAGGAGTTAATGAAGGGTGATATCGAGTTCCACCGGTGGTCAAGTGATTGGAGGAGACACTACCATCACCAGAACCCGGCCTATAATGACACCATCCTGCACGTGGTGATGTGGCGCGATATGGAGGCTACTTATCTACAGAATGGAAAGAAAGTCCCGGTTCTGGTGTTAAGCGAACGCCTGGAAACAGCTGCCCGGCAACGAGTGAGAACCAGCCAGCCAGCAGATGATTTCGCCCTGCCCTGCTATCAAACCGTCAAATCACTGCCGATAAAACGAATTGATGAGATGCTGGATGCCGCCGGGCGGGAGCGTTTTATGGCCAAAGCGGCCGCCTTCCATGACGAATTAAGCAGAGACACGCCAGGACAGACATTTTACCAGGGAATAATGGGGGCGCTGGGTTATTCGAAAAACAAGCTCCCTTTCGAGGAACTCGCCCGCATAGTGCCCTTAAACCGTCTGGAATCTATGACCCGGTGTCATCTGCCGGATGACAAACGCCTTGCCCAACAGCAGGCATTGCTCCTGGGTACCGCCGGTTTGCTGCCCTCTCAACGAGGTATCCGTCACCTGCCGGCACCAGATGACCACTGGGCTGAAGCACTGGAAAAATGCTGGGCGGAATACGTCCACCGTCAGGTAATGCCCGCCGATAGCTGGCACCTGATTAAAGTCAGACCGAACAACTTCCCCGTACGCCGTATTGCCGGCATAAGCCATCTGATGCTTCGTTACCATAGAGAGGGCATACTGGAAGAGATTATCAATTTAATATCGGAGATAAAAATTGACCAGGCGTACCGCGCACTGGAAGCAGCCATGATGGTAACGGCCAGCGACTACTGGAAGACACATTATGACTTTGGCAGCTACAGCCGAAACATCGCCCCGGCGCTCATCGGGAGCAGCCGTGCCGCCGCCATTGTCATAAACGTCAACCTGCCCTTTACTTACGCCTGGAGCAGACTCAGCAGACAACCGGAGTTAGCCGCCAAGTGCCTGGCAATATTCACCACCTACCCGAAACCGGGCGCCAATGCTATTGAAAGGCACATGTCAAAACAGCTTGGCCGTAGCGGCGTGCCCATAGATTCGGCACCGCGGCAGCAGGGGTTAATTCATATCTATAAGACACTCTGCACACAGGGCAAATGCCCGGTCTGCCCGTTGGGTATGGCGGCAAAAGGCTAAGCGCCAGCGGCAAATCGGCGCGGTCAGGACAGATATTCTGATACCTGCATGAGGCTCTGGAGACGGGGGCAATCATTTACCCCGGTGAAATAGTTTATCCGGTCAATTAAAATCCCCTTCATCCCCTCCTGATCGGCCCCGACGACATCGATCTGGTACTGGTCGCCGACGTAGATCGCCTCATGAGCCTGAATCCCCGCCCTCTTCACCGCCTCCCGAAAAATCTCCGGGCTCGGCTTGGTGAAGCCGGCATCCTGTGAGGTCACCACCACCTGAAGCAGAGCAGTCAGTCCCAGTTTGTCCAGCAATGAAGTGATATCCGTGTCCACATTGGAGATTAAGCCCAGAATCAGCCCCCGTTTCTTGAGGTCTTTCAGTGTGGGTAAAACATCGTCGAAAAGCACCTGCTTCAGGCCAAACTGCTTCATTTTGCCCAGCAGCCCCAGGACGAGCCGGTCATCAGCTTCAATGCCGGCTTCTTTGAGCAGTATGCGCTCGTATTGCGTCCAGACCACCATCTGCTCTTCCTTGGAGCGTTGGCCCAGCGAAGCGCGGGAATGCTCCTGATAGATATACTCATCAGCAACCACGAGAGGTCGGCGCAGCACCTCGGGATTCACCTCAATGCCAAGTTCCCGCAACGCCTTTGCCTGAAGTTCTTCCCGCGGCGGGTCATAGCCAACCAGCGTATGGTACAGGTCAAAAAAGACCGCTTTAATCATGGCCGGTGTCATTGTACCGAAAGCGGCACCATCTGTAAAGGAAATGCCGTAAAAGAGGGTGAACAACCCGACGCTAAAAGTGTATACTAGAAAATGACCTTATCTTAAAGGGGAAAGATGACCACCGTACTGTCCCGTACCGAAATACGCCGGTTGCTGGCAGAAAATCCCCCCCTGGTTGAGGACTGGGTGGACCTGGAGCAGCAGCTACAGCCCAACGGCATTGACCTCACCCTGCGTGAGATTGCGCTGCTCCAGTCAGGCGGTACCATCGCCGTGGACAACCGCCAGCGTCAGGTCTCGGAGCTGGCTCCCCTTGTCTTCGATGGATTAGGATATATTGACCTTGTCGCCGGGATATATCTGATTACCTACAATGAGATTGTCCACCTGCCCGAGAACATCACCGCCCTCGCGGCGCCGCGCTCAAGTCTGCTGCGCTGCGGCGTCACCATCGACACAGCAGTATGGGATGCCGGCTACTCCGGGCGTTCGCAGTCACTGATGGTCGTCTATAATCCCCATGGTATCCGACTGCAACGCAATGCCCGCATTTTGCAGCTCATTTTCTTCAAGCTGACACAGAAGACCCGGGGCTACCGGGGAAGATACCAGGGAGAAAATATCTAGTTGCCCTCTACCTCTTCTCCACATCTATGATGTACCACTGCTCCGGCAGGTCCTGGCTGGTATCAACTGTCAGATGAGCAATATCAAGGTTCGGATACAGGCTCTTCAGGTCATTCAGATTCACCCGCGGCGGCGAATCCGGATAAATCTTAGGGTCAAGCAGTACCTGTATCAATTCTAGAAACTGCGACATAAGTCCATACCTTCTTCAAGGTTTCCCTCAACCTGCCTTTTACCTTCCGAAACCATTTTCAACCTCACCCCCTTTGTCCCCCTCCTGTAATTGCCAGGGCCGTTAAATCCCCCTTAATCCCCCTTTTGCAAAGGGGGAACTGAGCGTCTCCCTTTCGTAAAGGGAGACAGAGAGGGATTTCAACAGGGGGAGGTAAATAAAAAGAGGGGCTGCCGCCCCTCTTAGACTGCCTTTGAGGGCCTATTATGCTCCAACCCCATCTTTCCCGCATTCGGTGTATTGTTTATGAACCAATTTGCTGTACCTCCCGACGCAGACGCTCAATCTCTCTATAGGTTTGTATGATTCGGCGGATATCTACTTGCTTTGAGGCAATACCTTCATTAAGGAGCCAATTTACCGCTTCAGAGCGATTCGAGTATTTTCTAGTTTCGATCAATGCCATTAGGATTTCCTCTTGTTCAGACGTTGGCCTAAAGGTGATCGGCTCAGAAATAACCTTCGGTTGTTGCTGAACAACGGTTGACCCCTTTAGATAGTATCGGTAAGGCCTTTGCTGTTCATCTCGTCGAACATCCGGGAGACTCCCACTATGAATATATAGTTTAACTAGCGCCCCTACTTGGCCTGCGACAGTACCCCTAATGATTCCACGGTCCAAGCCATCCCTTATTATTTCCTTTGCTGTCCGCCCATTATTTTCCATGATGAGCTTCGTTGCAACTTGAGCTGTAAGTGAACTTGGCATAAGACACCTCCCTCGATTGATAATTCCAATAACAGTATACATCAACAGTGGATATTTGTCAAGAGATGTGTACAACAAATTTGCATGGAAATAAGGAGGATGCACCTAGACAGGAAAGGCTGAGCCTAACCTATATCACCCCACCTTACTTAAAACCCCCTCCACCACCTCCTTCCACTCCTTCCCTACCCTCCTTAAATTCAGGCTAATCTGCATATTGCCCACCCTGACGCCGTCTTTTATTACCGGCGCAAGTTTCTGGCGGTCGAAGGGGAGGCCCTCAAAGCGCCTGATTACAATCTGGCCGTGCTCGGTGGTGATGGACTCTATCCCCGCCCCAGCGGCCAGCAGTTTTATTCTCACCGCGTAGAGCAGGTTCTGGACTTCCCCGGGCAAAGCCCCAAAGCGGTCGAGGAACTCCTGTGCCAGAGGCTCTAACTGTTCCATTTCCTCCACTTTGACCAGCTTCTGGTATAATCCCAATCTGGTCTCGAGGTCAGATACGTAGTCCTCGGGGATGTAGGCATCGAGGGGCAGGTCGATGGTCGGGGCGGGGAGGCGGGGTGGTTTTATTGCTTCTTCTTTAACGCCCGCCAGCTTTGCTTTCTGCTGCTCCACCGCCTCGGCGAGCAATCTACAATACAGGTTAAAGCCGATGGCGGTGATATACCCGCTCTGCTTCGTCCCCAGCAGCGTGCCGGCGCCCCTTATCTCCAGGTCCTTCATGGCGATGCTGAACCCGGCGCCGAGCTCGGTGGCCTCATAAATGGTGCGCAGGCGCTTCTGCGCCGTCGGCGTCAGGCGCTTCTCCCGGTCATAGAGGAAGTAGGCGTGGGCCAGGCTGGCACCACGACCCACCCGACCCCGCAACTGATATAGCTGCGTCAGGCCAAATTTGTCCGCCTGATTGACCATCAACGTGTTGACGTTGGGCATGTCCAGGCCCGACTCGATAATGGTGGTGCAGACGAGCACATCGCTCTCTCCCTGCGCAAATTCCGCCATCACTCTTTCCAATTCACCCTCCGGCATCTGCCCGTGAGCGATGGCAACTCGCGCTTCAGGTACCAGCGACGCCAGTTTCTGCGCGACCATGCCAATGCTCTGCACCCGGTTGTGCACGAAGAAGACCTGGCCGTTTCTCTCCAGCTCGCGGAGGATGGCCTCGCGGATGAGCCTGTCATTGTACTCGGCAACGTAGGTCTTGATGGGCAGGCGCTCATCGGGGGGTGTCGCCATGGTGCTCATATCCCTCACCCCCACCAGCGACATGTGCAGGGTGCGGGGGATGGGGGTAGCGCTGAGGGTGAGCACATCCACCTCCCGACGCATCTTCTTCAGGTATTCCTTGTGGTTGACGCCAAATCGCTGCTCCTCGTCAATAATCAGCAGGCCAAGGTCGCGGAAACGGATGTCTTTCTGCAAAAGACGGTGGGTGCCGATGCAGATGTCAACTTTGCCCGAAGCCAGTCCGTCGACAATCTCATCCTGCTCTTTTGTCGATTTAAAGCGGCTCAGCACTTCGATTCTAACCGGGAAGGCGTCAAGTCGCCCCCGGAAGGTGGCATAGTGCTGCTGGGCGAGCACGGTAGTGGGCACCAGCACCGCCACCTGCCGGTTATCCATCACCGCCTTGAAGGCCGCCCGTATGGCGACCTCTGTCTTGCCGTAGCCGACATCGCCGCAGACGAGGCGGTCCATCGGCTTGGCTTTCTCCATATCCCCCTTGACGTCATATTGTGCCTCCATCTGGTCGGGCGTCTCAACATAGGGAAAAGAGGCCTCCATCTCCTGCTGCCAGAGCGTGTCGCGGGAAAAGGCAAAGCCCGATACCACCTCCCTGGTGGCGTACAAAGCCAGCAGCTCCTGGGCAAGGTCTTCGGCGGCCTCTTTAGCCCGCTGCTTGGTGCGACTCCACTCCTGCGTGCCCAGCCGGCTTAAGACCGGCGGGCGGTCGCCGGCGCCAACGTAACGGCTGACGCGGTCTATCTGGTCGGTGGGGACATAAAGGCGGTCGCCCGCCGCATAGCGCAATACCAGATATTCCCTTTCGTTACCGTCGCGGCGCAGCGTCCTGACATCGGTGAACCTGGCGATGCCGTGCTCCACGTGCACCACGTAGTCGCCCGGCGTAATATCGACGAAGAGCTTCTGCTTTGGCACCGGGTGCTTTTTCACCTGCCGCCGCTGCTTGACGAAGCCGAAAATCTCGGCATCGGTGAACAAGTAGGTCTCGCCGTTCATCACCCAGCCCTCGGCCAGTGAGCCCTGGACCAGCGTCAGCGAGCCGGGCGAAGGTGTCTGCCCGACTTCAGTGACCGGCGCCGCAATTATATCTTCATCTGCCAGCAGTTCGGAAAGTCGGCTCGCCTGCTGGCTGACGATGATAAGCCTTTGTTTCCCTTTTAAAAACTGCTTTACCTTTCGAAATAATGAAGGCAGCTGGCCGGCGTAGCTCGGGGCCGGGGCAAAGTTAAACCGAAATGACTCTTCATCGCCACCCCAGGCGGTTACACTGAGGTTTCCCTTGCCATTGATTTTTTCCTTCAGTTCTTCCCAGGTAAAATAGGTGCGGGGAAAGTTGCCGGGCAGCTCTCCCCTGGCCACCTTTTCCCCCCGCATCTGCTCGGCCTCAGAATGCAGCTCCTCCATTGCCTGTTCAATATTCCGTGGCTCATCAAGCAGCAAAATCGCGCCTTCCGGCAGGTAGTCGATAAGACTGCCCTGATTAAACAGCGAAGCGTAGAACTGACTGTTAGGCGGTCGCTGTCGGTCAAGCAGCATGGCTATTCCCTGTTCGTACTGCTCGCGCATCTCCGAAGTGAGATTCGTCAGGTCCAAGTCGCGGAGAATCCTCTCTACCTCTGACCTTTTGCCCAGCAGTTCCGTAGCCGGCGCCACTGATACTGACTCTCTTCTTTCCAGAGAGCGCTGGTTCTCCGGGTCGAAAAGTCGGATACTTTCCACGGTATTACCGAGGAATTCCAGCCTGGCAGGTAGCTCGCTGGTGGGGGGATAGACATCAATAATACCGCCGCGATGGCTCATCGTGCCGGGAACCTCGACGATACCCTCCATCTGATAGCCGATATCTGTCCAGCCGCGCAGGAGTCGATAAGGCTCTATATCCATCCCCACCTTTATCGTGCTACAGACGGCAGCAAAGTCGTGAAACATCGTCGTTTTGGTCATCAGTGCCGGGGCCGAAGCAACCACAAGAGGCGGCTCTACTGCCTGCTCACCCGTTTCCCAACCGGCCAGCGTTGAAAGCACCCGGACGCGTTCCAACTCGGTGGTGAGGTCTGACGTAATCCGCTCATAGGGCAAAGCGTCCGGCTCCGGGAAAACGCTGACCGCATTGTTTGTCCACGCAGAAAGTTGCTCGAACAGTTTTTTCCCCTGCTCCGGCTGGGCGGTCACCACGAGAACGGGCTGTCGCCAGTGGCGGCACAGCGCCGCGATGAGATAAGGCTTGGCAGCATCGAGTAAAATGACCCCTTTCCCACGAACCTGATGCGGCCACGTCGCCAGTAACTGGCCGAACACCGGCATATCTTCAATCAAGCTCAGTATTCGAGTTAAATCCAGTGGCATATAGACAAATTCTCCAAACACCGCTAGGGCTCGTCGCCAACGACCAGCCCTCTGGCTCATTCTAACACTGCCGACGGAGCTTCTCAAACCTGCGCTTATTCTTTCATTGAACCCGTAATGTGCCTTTTTAACAACTTTTAACAACATTGTAATCTCGCTCATCTTGTCCAACGCTGCGCAGATTGCTATAATGGAACATATCATCTTGGTCGGTGTGAAATGAGCGGAAACAACGGGACGAACTTAGAATCGATAGAGCTGTGCTGTCACCGGATAGTGGTAAAATTGGGCACCAGCCTGCTTACCGGCGGCAGTAACCGCCTGGACCAGGATATGATGTCCCGTCTGGTCGACCAGGTGGCACGGCTGCACCAGCAGGGAGTGGAAATCGTCGTGGTGTCTTCGGGAGCTATGGCCGCCGGTCGTCAACGCCTGGGCCTGACCAGAAAGCTAAAGAGCATCCCCTTCAAGCAGGTGCTTTGTTCCGTGGGGCAGAGTCGCCTCATGCATATCTATGAGGAACTTTTTGGCCAGTATGATATTCCCGTAGCCCAGGCGCTGCTCACCAAGGCTGACATTTCCGACCGCTCTGGATACCTCAATGCCCGCAATACGCTGCTTGCCCTGCTCCAGCTTCGCGTGCTCTGCATTGTCAACGAAAACGACGTGGTGGCGGTCGATGAACTGGATGAGGCCAAATTCGGGGACAACGACAACCTATCGGCCATGGTAGCCAATCTGGTCGACGCCGACCTTCTGCTGCTGCTAACGGACATTGCCGGCCTGCACACCGCCGACCCGAGGCTCGACCCCAGTGCCCAGCTCATTTCCGAGGTAAAGCGCATTGATGCTGAGATTGAACGCCTGGCCGATAAAGCCGGGACGCTGGGCATCGGCGGGATGGTCACCAAAATAGAGGCCGCCAGGCTGGCTACGGCCTCCGGCGTTACCGTGATTATTGCCGACGGCCGGGAGCCAGATATTATATTAAGGCTGGCCGGCGGGGAGAAGACTGGCACTCGCTTTTTACCGACCTCCAGCCGACTTGAGAGTCGCAAGCGCTGGTTGTTGAGTGGTCTCTGCATTAGCGGCAAACTGGTGGTGGATTCCGGGGCGGCGCTGGCGCTGAAGAAGCAAAACCGGAGCCTGCTCGCCGCGGGTATCAAGGAAGTGAAAGGCGATTTCGACCGCGGTGACCTGGTCGATATTTATGACGCTGAGGGACTGCACCTCGGCTGCGGTCTGGTTAATTACAGCTCCAGTGAGGTCAACCTCATAAAAGGGGCACATTCCGATAAAATCGCCACTGTGCTCGGAGTTGACTTCGGGCCAGAAGTGGTGCACCGGGATAACCTGGCTATTCTTGAGGAGGTATAAAAGTGACTATAGGCAAGCTCTACCGACACAGTGACAACGAGTTTATTACTGAAGTCAACTACAAGTTCCAGGATGAATCCGAAACTGGCTGGTGGGGAGAACTCACTCTCATCGATTATAAAAAAGTCAATGATAACGATATTCACATCATTGAACTGGCTGACAGGCGCCGGGGCAGATGCCATCTGAGGAAGCGGGTAAACCGGGCGGTGAGCAGCATCCCGCCACGCTACGTGTACCAGTTCACCGGCACCAGTTCCCTGGAACAACCTGAATAATACGAACTATAATTGGCCGTATTTAGCTCATTGCTGAAATATATTAGGAGTTCCATTATGAAATCAGCCATCGCGGAACTGGAAGCCAAGGGAAAAGCCGCCAAGGAAGCCTCAAAACGCCTGGCTTACCTTGCCACGGACATCAAAAACAGGGCGTTAAATAATATAAGCCGCGACCTGCTGGCCAGAAAAGACGAGATACTGGCGGCCAACAGAGAAGACTATAAAGAGGCAGAGGCATCGGGTATGAGCGCTCATATGCTCGACCGCCTGATGCTTAGCGAGAGCCGCCTTGAGGCCATCGCCGGGGACGTGCTCAACGTGGCGGCACTGCCCGACCCCGTCGGCGAGGTCTTCGATATGCGCACCCAGCCCAATGGCCTGCTTATTGGAAAGAAGCGGGTGCCGCTGGGTGTCATCGGGGCCATTTACGAGAGCCGCCCCAACGTGACCATTGACATCTCCTCGCTTTGCCTGAAGTCCGGCAACGCGGTGCTCCTCAGAGGAGGCAAGGAAGCCATACGCTCCAACAGCGCCCTGGCCGGTGTGGTGCAGGACGCCTCGTTAAATGCCGGAATGCCCGATGGTGCCGTCCAGTGCGTGGAGAATACCGACCGGGCACTGGTCGACCACATGCTGACGATGCGCAATGTCATTGATTTGATTATACCGCGTGGCGGTGCCGGGCTCATTCGCTCCGTGGTCGAGAGGGCTGCCATGCCAGTGCTTACCGGCGGTATCGGCGTCTGCCACACCTACGTAGACAAAAGCGCTGATGTGGAAAAGGCAGTGGCCATCATCTATAACGCCAAGGTACAGCGCCCCACCGTCTGCAATGCTCTGGACACGCTGCTGGTGCACGCTGACATTGCCGGGGGCTGCCTGCCTCTGATCGCCGCCGAACTGGCCAAAGCCGGCGTGGAACTGCACTGTGACCGACCGGCCCTGGCCATCCTTAAAAATCAGTCAGGGCTCAAGCTCGTTCCGGCAACCGACGAGGACTGGGGCAAGGAGTTCTTATCCCTGGTGGCCGCTATCAAGGTGGTTGATTCCCTTGATGCCGCCTTAGCGCATATTGAACATTATGGTTCTGGTCACTCTGAAGCTATTTTAACCGAGGATTATACCTCAGCAACGCGCTTCCTCAACGAAGTTGACGCCGCCTGCGTTTATGTCAATGCCAGCACCCGCTTCACCGATGGGGCACAGTTCGGTCTGGGAGCAGAGGTTGGCATCAGCACCCAGAAATTTCACGCCCGTGGGCCCCTGGGACTGAAAGAGTTGACCACGTATAAATGGATTATCTACGGCAGCGGTCAGGTAAGAACGTAGGCTTATCGCCTACTTGTATTTTTCGAGAGCCGCCTGCTGGATCTGGAAGAGCTGCTGAATCCCGGTCTCAGCCAGAGAAATCAGCTCCTCAATGGCCTTTCTGGAAAACGGTTTGCCTTCCGCGGTGCCCTGTATCTCGACGAACTCGCCCTTGCTGGTCATGACCACATTGAAGTCAACCGAAGCATTGGCGTCTTCGTCATAGCACAGGTCCAGCATCATATTGCTGCGCACAATGCCAACGCTGGTGGCCGCCACCGCGCTCTTGAGTGGCACCGAAGAGATGATTCCCATGCCGGCAAGGTTATGGAGAGACTTGTAAAGCGCGATATAGGCCCCGGTAACGGCGGCGGTTCTCGTGCCGCCGTCAGCCTGAATAACGTCGCAGTCGACAATTAAAGTCCGTTCGCCAAGAGCCGCGAGGTCAGTCACCGCCCTCAGGGAGCGCCCGATGAAGCGCTGGATTTCCTGATTCCTGCCACCCACCCTTCCCATCGAAGAATCACGCGGGGTACGGGTCACGGTGGCCCGGGGCAGCATGGCGTATTCGGCGGTGATCCACCCCGTCCTGCTGCCTTTGAGGAAGTTGGGCACCCGGTCTTCAACGCTGACCGAACACAGCACCCGGGTCTTGCCCAGTTCAATTAGCGCCGAGCCCTCGGCAAATAGCAGAAAACCGGGAGCGATGCTTACCGGGCGGAGCTCATTATAGGCACGTCCATCGGCTCTCTTCACCTGGAGCCTCCAAATCTACTGATAATATGTCAGAGTATAGCATCGATGCTTTATAATGGCAATTTAAGCAGGATTTGAGGCGCAGACTGCGAACCGATTCTGGGCGGATGGGTGGGAAAAATTATCTTCTCTACCTCACCCCCTTTATCCCCCTCTCCTCCAAAGGAGAGGGGGAGGATATTAAAAGAGGGGCTAACGCCCCTCTTAAACACCGCTGTTTCAACTTTATTCGGTCTATTTTAGACTTAACAGATATTCTTTCAGCCACTTAAGAGCGGCTTCCGCAGCATCCTGTTTATTCTGCTCGCGGCTTCCAGTGAAGTTGTGCTTTTGACGGTATGTCCTGCCCCGATGGGACAGCCCGAGGTAAAATAACCCTGCCGGCTTTTCCGGGGTAGCTCCGCCCGGCCCGGCGATGCCGGTGTCAGCAATACACACGTCCACCGCCAATAGTTTCCTGCCCCCCTCCGCCATCTCCTCGGCTACCCGGGCGCTCACTGCACCGTACCGGTCTATGGTCTCAGCTTTCACGCCAACTAGCCGAACCTTCGCTTCGTTGCTATAGGCAGTTACCGAGCCCCTGTAGTAGTCAGAGCTTCCCGGGACATTGGTTATGCGGTGGGAAATGAGCCCGCCGGTGGCCGACTCAACCGCCCCTAATGTCATTCCTCGCTGGCGAAGTATATCGCCGATTTCCTGCTCAAGACTATCCATTGAAATTGATACCAGATAAATAATTACCTAACTAATACCTTTAACTTTTTTTAATTATATAATAAACTAGGTTAACGGATATAAATATAATCAGGAGGGTAAATAATGGGTTTAACAGCGGTCATTCTGGGTTTAATTGGCGTACTCAGCGCCGCCATGGGCATCGTCACTGCCGCAGAAGTAATCGCCCCGATTATGCCTCAGTTCACCTGGATTTTCTGGTTTGCGCTTTCGGGGCTTCTGGTGCTGGGTGCCATCGCCTTTTCCGTAAGTCGCGGTTATTCTGAATAATCCGCCTCTCCCTAACGTACATATTTAGCGAGAATGTGAGGTTTCAGCTATGAGTATGATACATGGTGATGACTATCGCGAAAATCTGCGCCGAGTCAAGCCGGAAATTTACTATATGGGGGAGAAAATCGACAGCGTGGCCGACCACCCCGCTTTTATCCCCCATGTCAATGCCGTCGCCCTGACCTATGATATGGCGTGGGCACCCGAGTTTGAAGAATTGTTGACCACCACATCACACCTGACCGGAGAGAAGATAAACCTCTTCACCCATGTGCATCACAGCACGGATGACCTGATACAGAAGGTCAAAGCCCTGCGCGCCCTGGGGCAACAGACGGGAAGCTGCTTCGCGCGCTGTGTCGGTCACGATGCGTTGAATGCCATCTACTCGGTAACCTATGACATGGATAAAAAGAATGGCACCGGGTACCATAAAAGGTTTGTCGATTTCCTTAGAGAAGTCCAGGAAGAGGACCGGTTCATCTCCGGAGCTATGACCGACCCTAAGGGCGACCGCAGCCTCTCCCCCAGCCAGCAGGCTGACCCCGACCAGTATGTCCACGTTGTGGAGAAGAGGCAGGACGGCATTGTGGTCCGGGGTGCCAAAGCACACATCACCGGCGCCGTCAATGCCCTCGGCCATCTGGTCATGCCGACCACCTCGCTGAAGGAGGCAGATGCTGACTACGCCGTGTGTTGCTATGTGCCGGTTGATGCGCCCGGGCTGGTTCATATATTCGGTCGCCAGACCAACGACGACCGCAAATGCAGCGGCTGCCTCATGGACCAGGGCAACCCGGAATACGGCATTGTCGGCGGGGAAGCACTGGTGGTCTTCGAAGATGTCTTCGTCCCCTGGAAACAGGTATTCATGTGCGGCGAGTATGATTTCGCCTTCGAACTCGTCGAGCGCTTCGCCACCGCCCACCGGCAGAACTACGGCGGCTGTAAGACCGGACTGGCCGATGTTTTAACTGGCGCCATGTACGCACTGGCCGAGGTGCAGGGTACGGTGAACGCCTCGCACATAAGAGACAAGCTGGTGGAGATAGTTCACCTTGCCGAGACGCTCTACTGCTGTTCCATCGCCTGTTCCTGCCAGGGATACGCGCTGCCCGCGGGCAATTACATGGCCGACCCACTTCTGGCCAATGTTACCAAACTCAATGTTACTCGATATATTTACGAGATGGCCAGACTCGCCCAGGATACCGCCGGTGGTTTGCTGGCGACCATGCCCTCGGAATTCGACTGGGGCGACACCAGGGTCGGCAAATACGTGGACAAGTACCTTAAAGGCGTGACCGATGTGCCCGCTGAGACCAGAATGCGCCTACTCAGGCTAATCGAGGGCATGACCTGCGGCACTGCCCTTGCCGAATCGATGCATGGTGCCGGCTCACCACAGGCGCAGCGGATTATGATTATGCGGCGCGCCAACTGGGAACGTAAAAAGCGGCTGGCCCAGAAGCTGGCCAAGATCGGGGAGCAGCCAAAACTGGTGTGACGGATTACAAGCTGAAGGTAACCTTAAAATACTGCGGTTCCTGCAATCCTCTCATTGACCTTATTCAAATCGGCAACAAGCTGAAAGAGGCAATCGAAAACGCGCCAGAGCTACAGCTCGTTTCGCCGGACGACGACCCTATCGACGTGGTGGTCATACTGTGCGGGTGCCCCAGGATGTGTGGTAACAAAGAAAGTTTCCGCAGCCTGGCAAAGAACTTCATTGTGATAGCCGGAGGAATGGTTGACCTCATGCCCGTGGCGGAAAAAGATATACCCAAACAGGTGATGCAGAAGCTCAAATCCTTTTCTTCTCCAGAGAGTTAGGTCAGGCTCCGTAATCTGGTGCCGGCCCGACGAGTTCACCGCCGTCAACCACGATAACTTCCCCGGTAACGTAGCTCGAGGCATCAGAGGCGAGGAAAAGCGCCGCTCCGGCAATGTCCTCGGGCACCCCGATATAGCCCAGCGCCTTGCTCTTTGCCGCCTCCTCACCTTTCACCGGGTCCTTCCACAGGGCCTCGCTCAGCCTGGTCTTGACCACACCCGGGGCAATGGCATTTACCCTGATTTTGTACTGGCCCCACTCCTTGGCCAAAACCTTCGTGAGCATAATCAGACCAGCCTTGGTCACACTGTAAAAGCCTATCTCACTGGGAACCATGCCCATAATCGACGCCATATTGATAATGCTGCCGCCGCCTTGCTCCTTCATTATCCCGGCCACCACCTGGCTCAGTAGAAATGGCCCCTTAAGGTTGACGTTCATGGTCGCGTCCCAGGCCCATTCCTCGGCCTCCAGCAGCGGTCCGTAGTAAGGGCTGGTGCCGGCGTTATTGACCAGGATGTCGATTTTACCCCACTCCCCCTTCACCTTAGCCACCAGGGCTTTTGATTCTTCACCCCTGGCGATGTGGCTGGCCACCGCCATGCTTTTCACGCCCTTCTTCCCAATCTCGTCGGCCACTGACTCTAAATCAGGGAGTTTCCGGCCGCTGATAGCGACATCTGCCCCGGCATCGGCAAAGGCCAGCGCAATGGCACGGCCAATGCCTCTACTGCCGCCAGTTACCAGAGCCACCCTGCCTGCCAGGGAAAATCGGGACAGGTTCATGCTCGTTGCCCTCCTTGTTCAGGCACGTTTCTTTCTGCGGCGCCACCAGAAGAAATACAGTATAACGCCGGTTACTATCCATACCGGGCTGAAAATGCCAAGCCAGATAAAGATATTGGCCAGCACCCGTCCGAAGGTAACCAGCCCGCTCCAGGCGCCGTCGACGATGCTGCCGGCACTCCAGCCGGGCAGTACCGTGATGTATTCACTCCTCTTTTCCGTATCCTGATTGCCGCGGTCGTCGGTGACTGCCAGCGTAACGGTATAGGTTCCCTTTGACTTGTATTGATGCCTCGGGTTGTTGTCGGTGCTGGTATTGCCGTCGCCAAAGTCCCACTCGTAGCTGTAAGGTCGGATGCCGCCGCCCACATCACTGTCAAAACGAATATGTTCTCCCTCTTTCGCCGTTACCTTACTGGCGCTTAACCATACCTCCACCTTGGACTGCTCCAGCGAGACCTGGATGAGCGACATCGCCGAGGTACGCTCCAGGTACTGCATGCGTCCCTTGGTCCGCTCGATGTCCTGCTGCACTCTGGACAGCTCACGCTGGACATTGAGAATGTCCTCTACCTTCACCGCTTTCTCCATGAGTTTCAGAAGCTGCACCTCGGTGGCTTCCAGGTTGCGGAGTGTTGCCTCAAGGTCCACATATTCCTCGGTAACGTCCTGGCTGGACGTGGTCTCGGAGTTCACCTCCACCGCCAGGCTGCGCAGCACGCTCATCGCATAGTTGAAATCCTCTGACGGCACACGTATGGTAATCTGCCCGACAATGCGCTCTCCCTCTTTCCAGCTGCTGGAGTTGACCACGTACCCTTCCCGGCTCTGCGCGAGTTCGGTGATTTTGTCTATGGTGTCGCGGACATCGTCCACTACCAGCTGCATGTTAGCCGTACGTATTATCATACGGTCGGTGTCAATAGATAAGTCCCTTCCGTTCACCGGCGATGGTTCTGGTGCCATGGGTGGTGTTTCCACAACCACCTCACCGGGTATTCCTTTAGGTGGGGGCGGAATCACAATAGATGGAGCCGGGGCTGGGGCTGGTCTCGGTGCGGGTGCCGGTGAAGGCGCCGGGGCGGGTGCCGGTGCAGCACAGGCAATTAACGTCGTAGCCAGTATTATTAAAAGCACAACGGTCAGTAACCTTTTCATAAAAACCTCCTGTGCGCTCGGTTCATTATATAAAACGCAAATTAAAGTAAAAAGTTACTACTTACGGAAAACATCCCAGCTGGCAGCTGCTTATTTTCAGTGACAGTCGGTTGGCGGCATCGCCGACGCCACGAGGGCTGACTTTCAGTTCCTTGGCAATCCCAAAAGCAACCGCGCAAGGCAACTTGCCATTTACCAGCGATGCTTTTATCTTTGTTTCCAGTTCGTCTTCCACAGTATAATCCCTCCGCTTTTATTAGCTATATTTATCTTATCATTCTTTTTATACTTTGAGAATAAAGAAGCGGGCGCCTCTTTCTCCCGATATACTCATTACTCCATGGCCGGGAGCATTTCATTCAGAATCAGGCGCAGGTTACCGATATAATCTTTGGACAGCGGGTCAATCAACACCACCCGGCCCCCGATGGCATTGGCGATGACCTCAGCGCTCTTCGGATCAAATTGTGGTTCAGCGAAGATTACCCTGATATCATATATCTTGGCCTGCTCGATCAGGTGTACCAGGCCGGCAGCGGTCGGCTCTTTCCCCTCCTTTTCCAGAGGTATCATGGTCAGGTTGTATTCGCGAGCAAAATAGCCAAATGCCGGGTGGTAGACCATGAACCGCCGATTCTTCACTCCAGCCAGGCCGTCTCTCATTTCGCGGTCAATCTCAGCCAGCTGTTGCCGGTAGGCATCTCTATTTTGCTCGTAATAGTGCCTGTTTTCCGGGTCCACTGCAATCAGCCCATCACAGATGTTCGACACCATTATCCGGGCATTTGCCGGAGACATCCAGATATGAGGGTCCATCCTGCCGGGGCGTTCGTCATCTTCCTCATGCTCGTCTTCTGCCATCATTTCCTGAAGTGCCACCCCTGCCGAGCAATTCACCACCGCCATCTCTTTATTGATGGCAATCAGTTTTTCCATCCAGACCAGTTCGAATTCTATTCCCGAGCCTACCTTGGCATATATTTCCGCTTCGGCAAATGCCGTCATCTGCGCTGGTTCAGGTTCATAGGTATGAGGGCTGGCTCCCGGCGGCACCATAACCGTCACCCTGACCTGTTCTCCACCCACGTTTTCCACAAACTCAGCCTGCGGCAGAACTGTAACCACCACCCCCACCTTGCCGCTTTCCTCCTCCCCAGGTGTGCAGGCTGAAGAAGAAAACGTCAGTCCGAGTGCCAGGAAAAAAGAAAAGAATATATATGCTAACTTGCTCAATTCTCCACGGTCCATTTCAATTTCGATACAAATTACGAATTATTTACCATCTTAAATATCTTCTCAAATATTAAACGATGATTGCAACTTAATGTAAATGCGGCAATTATCTCATTATTTTACCGCACTCAATAAATTTTTATGAGCATTATGGCAAATTTTTTACACTTATATCTCGACAATCAATATCAGGCCATCTTATAACGATATACGGAAGCCGCTTTCCGTATCTTCAAGGTAAGTTAACATGAAAAGGGTATATATCATCGAAGAAGCCTGCATGGGTTGCAGCCTCTGTTTCTCCAGCGGTACACCGGCGTGCGCTGCCCACTGCCCAAACGAGGCGCTGGTTACCCTATGTTCTACCCAAGACAATGTGCTACAATTTAGTAAACATCCTGCCCGGCGAAAACGCCATCTAATTTATAATTAATACGTTATGGAGGTCAAAAATGGCAAAAGGAAATAGAGAAGAAGGCAAGGAATATGTCCTCAAGATGGCCAGGGAAAACGATGTCAAATTCATCCGGCTGTGGTTCACTGACATCCTCGGTTTCCTCAAGAACTTCGCCATAACGGTTGAGGAGCTGGAGGGCGCCCTCGAGGAAGGAATGGGCTTTGACGGCTCCTCAATTGAGGGTTTTGCCCGCATTGATGAAAGCGATATGGTGGCGCTGCCCGACCCGGACACGTTCCGACTGCTGCCCTGGCGGTCAAAAGAACACCCCTCTGTGGCGCGCATGTTCTGCGATATCTTACACCCGGGCGGTGAGCCATTTGAGGGCGACCCACGGTATGTCCTGAAGCGTAACTTAAAAAGGGCGGCGGACAAGGGCTACACCTACTACGTGGGGCCGGAACTGGAATTTTTCTACTTCCGCGACTCGCAGGGCACAGAATTCCTGGACCAGGGAGGCTATTTCGACCTTACCCCTCGAGATGCCGCCACCGACTGGAGAAAAGATACCGTTCTTACTCTTGAAGAGATGGGCATCGGTGTGGAGTATTCCCACCATGAGACCGCTCCCAGCCAGCATGAAATTGACATAAGGTATACGGATGCCCTGACCATGGCGGACAGCGTGATGACCTACCGCCTGGTGGTCAAAGAGGTAGCCTTAAAGTACGGCGTCTATGCCACCTTTATGCCCAAGCCGGTGCTCGGCATCAATGGCAACGGCATGCACACGCACCAGTCGCTATTCAAAGGTGATAGGAACACCTTTTTTGACCCCAAAGCCCCCTACCACCTTTCCAAGGAGGCAAAGTGCTTTGTCGCCGGGCTGCTGAAACATGCCCCCGAGATTACCGCCGTCACCAACCAGTGGGTAAACTCCTACAAACGACTCGTCCCCGGCTATGAGGCACCGGTCTACCTCTCCTGGGCACGGCGCAACCGGTCCGACCTGATCCGTATCCCCGAGTACCGACCCGGACGGGAGAAGTCAACCAGAATTGAGTTCCGCTCCCCTGACCCGGCCTGCAACCCGTACCTCGCCTTCAGCGTAATGCTTGCCGCCGGGCTCGAAGGCATTGAAAAGGGGTACGAAGCACCGGAGCCAATTGAAGAGAACGTTTACGAGATGAGCGAGGAGGAGAGGAAAAAGAGGGGCATTGACACCTTGCCAGCCAGCCTGCAGGAAGCGATACTGTTGACTGAAAAAAGCGAGCTGGTGCGAAAAGCGCTCGGCGACCATGTCTTCAACGCGTTCATCAAGAACAAAAAAATCGAATGGGACCAGTACCGGATACAGGTTACCGAGTACGAGCTGAAAAGATACCTGCCAATTCTGTGAGTCCGCCTTCTTCGCTGTCCATGGAGGGAAGAGACGGGCATGCGCCGCTTGCGCATTGGCATGGCCCCAAGAAAAAGCCATTTCGTTTACTTTTAGTTGCTTACCAGCTAAAGGGCAGTGTGGTCACAACGGTGGCCACGGAAAACCTGTACGCCTCGTTTTTCCGACGGGCGCTCGCAGAACGGCGAAAAACATGTCATTTAGCTTTCCCCAGGTTAATGTTATAATAGCAAGAGCCTATCTGACAAAAGGGAGCCGCCATGGTACAGGTAGCAAGTTTTGAGACGGAAAGAAAAATAATCGCCATCCTCAAGGTCTTGAGCGAGTCTACGGAGTCGCTCGGGTCAATTCACATCGCCCGGGAACTGGAGCGACATGGCATTTTCCTGAGCGAAAGGGCGGTCAGGTATCACCTCAGGATAACCGATGAGCGTGGCCACACGCAGTCAATGGGTCATGATGGCCGGATGCTGACCGAACGCGGCGGTGAAGAACTCAAGATGGCGCTGGCCCCGGAGCAGGTCGGCTTCATCCACGAAAAACTTGAGCTGCTCGCATTCCACACCACATTTGATCCGAAAACCCGCACCGGACAGATACCCATAAATACCTCGATCATTGACCAAACCAATTTCAAGGAAGCAGTGGCTGCCATGAGTGAAGCATTCCGTGCCGGACTTGGTGTCAGCGACCTTGTCGCTACTGCTTCCGAAGGAGAAAAACTGGGTTCGGTGGTTATTCCCAGAGGGAAGATCGGGCTGGCTACGGTTTGCAGCGTGGTTATCAACGGCGTCCTGCTGAAAGCGGGTATTCCCACCGAATCGAAGTTTGGCGGTGTGCTTGAAATAAGAGACTCCAAACCAAGGCGCTTTGTAGCCATCATCAACTACGCCGGCACCTCACTGGACCCGTCCGAGCAGTATATCCGGGCTAAAATGACCGCGGTTAGTGAAGCCGCCAAGACCGGCCACGGCAAAATACTGGCCAACTTCCGCGAAATACCAGCTCCAGCAAGGTCAGTAGCCCAGGAAGCCGTGGACTTACTTAAGGAAGCGGGAATTCATGGTATCTACGCGCTGGGAAACACCAGCGAGCCCATCTGCCAGATTGCCATTGGTCTGAACCGCGTAGGCATGGTATTGCTCGGTGGTCTGAACCCGGTAGCGGCGGCGGTTGAAGCCGGTATTGAAATTGAAAACATTGCCGAAAGCGGTATGATTGAATTCAGTCAACTGACCAGTTTCTGGAAGCTGAAACCATGAGCTACTTCGATGAGCTGGATAAAATATGGGGGAAGGTCAGTTCCGGCTCGAACCAGCCCCAGAGAAGCACGATCAAGCCCCACCAGACCAAAAGATGGCTAATTGCCATTGGGGCGCTCATTGCTCTGTTTATCTTTGCCAGCATCGGCAAAGGTATCTACACCGAGTGGCTCTGGTTTGACAGCCTGGGATTCAGCAGCGTCTACATGACCATACTGACCACCAAAGTCTGGCTCTTTTTCGTGGGTGCTTTTGTTTTTCTAGCCCTGCTTCTAATAAATCTCTTCTTGGCACGGCGGCTATCGCCGCCTACTGGAGGCAATATACTTATCGGTCAGGGCTTACCGGTGTTGCGCCGGGCCGTTGACATTGGCATCCTGGCCGTGGCCGCCTTTATCAGCCTCATTTTCGGCCTCGTTACTTCCGGCCACTGGGAAATGGTGCTGCGCTTTGCCCACGCCACCGATTTTAACGTCATTGAGCCACTGCTGGAAAGGGATGTGGGATTCTATATTTTCCACCTGCCACTCTACCATTTCATTCAGGGATGGCTGGCCTGGGCAGCAGTACTAATTCTGCTCTTCACCGGGACGGTATACTTTTTAAACATTGGTTTTAATCGTACCGGCTTTACCCGTTGGATGAAAGGACACCTCTTGGCACTTGGCACCGTCATTTTCTTTCTCATCGCCTGGAGCTATCGGTTGAAAATTTTCGACCTGCTCTATTCGGAGCGCGGCGTTATTTTTGGTGCCGGTTATACCGATGCTCACGCTCAGTTGCTGGCATGGCGCCTCCTCATTGCCATCACCATAATATCCGGTTTGCTGATGACAATCGGCATCTTCCGGCGTGGCCGGCGCTGGCTTTATGGACCGATTGCTCTGTGGGTAACTATCACCATCATTCTTGGCAGTATTTATCCAAGCATAGTGCAGAGATTCGAAGTGGAACCAAATGAGCTGGCACGAGAAAAATTTTATATCAAGAATAATATTCAGTTCACTCGCCTGGCCTTCGGTCTTGACCGCATTGAGGTAAGGGATATTCCCATTGAACTTGCCCCAAGTGAAGAGGACATTCTTCAGAACAGCGCCACCATAAACAATATCCGGTTATGGGATTACCGGCCCATCAAGGACACGTATAACCAGATACAATCCATCAGACTGTACTACGATTTTACCGATATTGATGTTGATCGCTATCTGATTGATGGCAGTTACCGCCAGATACTTATCGGAGCACGAGAACTCTCCCCCGAAAAACTTGCCTCCCAGGCGCAGACCTGGGTGAACCGCCGATTACAGTTCACGCACGGTTATGGTGTGGCTATGAGTCCCACCAACGAGGTTACCGAGCAGGGGCTACCCAACTTGTTGATTAAGGACGTACCGCCGATTGGCATCTTTGAGATTGAAAGACCGGAAATTTACTTTGGCGAAAAAACGGGTGACTATGTAATCGTTAACACCGGGATTGCCGAGTTCGATTATCCCAAAGGAGATACCAATGTCTATACTCGCTATGATGCTGAAACCGGTATCGGACTCGACTCATTCCTGCGCAAGCTGGCCTTTACCTGGCAGCTGGGCGACATTAATATCCTGATTAGTGACGAGCTTTCCGAAAGGAGCCAGCTTCTATATCGCCGCAATATACAGGAGCGGGTAAATAATGTCGCTCCCTTCCTGAAGCTCGATAGTGATCCGTACATTGTCATCGATAATGGACAGCTATACTGGATACAGGATGCCTACACGATTTCTGACCGGTATCCATATTCCCAGCCCAATGCCAGTGGTGTTAACTACGTCCGTAACAGCGTCAAGGTGGTCGTCAATGCCTATGATGGCACCGTTACGTTCTACCTGATTGACCCGGAAGATGCGATAGTAAATACCTACGCCGCTATGTTCCCGGCCCTGTTCCGACCGATTGATGAAATGCCGGAAACCCTCCGGGAACATCTGCGCTATCCTATGGACCTCTTCCAGCTCCAGGCTTCTGTTTATCAGACCTATCACATGACCGACTCGCGCGTCTTTTACAACAAGGAGGACGTCTGGGCCATTCCCATGGAAACGTATGCTGACGCCGAACGCAGCCTGGAGCCTTACTATGTAATTATGAGGCTGCCCGGTGAAGAGCATGAGGAATTTGTGCTCATGCTCCCCTTCACTCCCACACAGAAGGACAACATGATAACATGGCTGGCCGCCCGCAGTGACGGTGACAAGTACGGTAAACTCATCGCCTACAACTTCCCCAAAGACAAGCTGATCTATGGTCCAAGGCAGATTGAGGCCAGGATTGACCAGGACCCCACCATATCCGAACAACTCACTCTGTGGGGGCAGAAAGGGTCTACGGTGATCCGCGGCAATTTACTGGTTATACCAATTGAAAAATCAATACTCTACGTGGAGCCAATATACCTCCGAGCGGAGCGAGGCCAACTGCCGGAATTGAAAAGAGTGGTGGTGGTCAGTGGCGACCTGATTGTCATGGAAAAAACCCTTGCCGAATGCCTGAATGCCATCTACGCCGGCCTGCCCACTGAAGAATTGCCCGCAACCGCACCGTCAACGCCAGAAAAACCGGACCGGCTGGCGGAACTGGCCCAACTCGCCCAGGAACACTACGACAAAGCACAGGAATACCTCAAGGAAGGCGACTGGGCTGGCTGGGGAGAAGAGCTAGCTAAAATGGCAGAGGTCCTGCGCCAGCTGGTGCAACTTACTGAAAGTCAGGAGTAGACAAAGCAAAATCAGCCCACATACGAGCCCGTTCCTTCCCTACAATCTTTTATCTGGCAATAATTCAGGAGAATGTTTATAATCTATTGCAAGTTGGCGTTTATGTAATTAAAATTATACATAGAACAGCAAGGTATTATATTATACGAGGTAATTATGGTACAAAAGCGAGAACTTATTAAGGGCAACTCTGACTCCCTGCTTCTCTGCTTGCTGGCGCAGCAGCCAATGTACGGCTACCAGATTATCAAGGAGCTGGAGAAAAGGAGCCAGGGCTACTTCAATTTCAAGGAAGGTACATTGTATCCGGCGCTTCATCGCCTGGAAAAGACTGGCTTGATTCTTGGTAAATGGCAGATGCTGTCCAACGGCCGGCCGAGGCGATACTACCACATTACGGCCAAAGGACGCACCAAGCTCTCCACGGAGAGAGTCCAATGGCAGGATTTCATCAACGCGGTGAATATGATATTGCAGCCAGCAGAGAATTAAACGGGTACAGCAATGACCACAGCGCGTAATCATTACCTGGAAATCATCCGGGATAACTTGAGGATAAACCTCGGTGAAGAGAAAGAGGTCATCAACGAGCTGGAGACGCATATTGAAGACAGGCTCGATGAGCTGAAAGAGTCCGGCCTTTCCGAGGAAGAAGCGGAAAGAACCTGTCTTGGATTGCTGGGCTCCGCCAAGGTAATCGCTAAGCAGATATATGAAGCTCACAGCCAGGGTAACTGGCGGCAGGCATTTTTAGCGGCCACGCCACACCTGCTTTTCTCCGCCCTGTTTGCCCTTAACTGGTGGCACCACATTGGCTGGCTATCCATTATTCTGGTCATGGTCATTGGCACCTCCATTTACGGGTGGTGGCACGGCAAGCCGGCCTGGGTTTTCCCCTGGCTCGGTTACTCGCTGGTCCCGGTAGCCATACTCGGGCTCATCCTCCTCTATCTGCCCAGAGAGTGGTCACTGCTGACCATCCCGTTTTATTTCCTGCTTGCCCTGTGGTGGCTGTTCTGCATAGTGATTCAGACGACCAGAAGAGACTGGCTGTTGATTTCTTTAATGCTGCTCCCCATGCCAATTATAATTGGCTGGTTTCTAACTCTGGTACCGGGGGCCAGGATAACCGGTCAGACTTTTGAGCGCGTTAACTATTTCGCTCCCTGGATTGCGCTGAGTTTTCTTATCCTGGCCTTGACTATAGCCGCTTTCATTCGCTTGCGTCAGCGGTGGTTGCGCATCGCCTTATTATCCCTTTCCGGGCTGCTGACAATGACCCTGGTGGTCTATTATGTGGGCGGAAGGCTCAGTATGGAGACCTTCGCTGGACTTATCCTGGTAATGTGGGGCCTTTTCCTGATTCCGCCGCTCATGGAGCGGTGGCTCAGGAAGAGCCGGCGAATATTGGAACGCTATGCCCTTTTTTCTCCACCCCATCGTTGACCAAGAGGCTGAGAGAATAGCGTTACCATGCCATAATTTTCGACCGCGATAATCACGTCTGGCAGACCAGGAAAGGCAAATGAAAAAAGTAGCCGTGGTAACTGACACCACCGCCTGCATTCCTCAAGAGCAGGTGGCACGATATGATATTGAAATAGTGCCGGTTCAGCTTATTTTTGAGGATAAGACATACCGCGACGGCATCGATATCAGCGCTGCCGAGTTCTACGCGAGGCTCCGCAAGGCTTCCAGACCGCCGACCACCGCCAGTTCCTCACCCGAGCTGTACCTTGAAGCCTTCCAGAAAGCCAGCCAGAGTGCCGAAGGCATTCTCTGCATCACCGAGCCGTCAAGGTTCAGCGCCATGTATGACTCGGCATCGGTAGCCAAAGAGATGGCGGAGAAGACATTACCTGACATGAACATAGCAGTGCTTGACGGCACCACTGCTGCCGCCGGGCAGGGGCTGGTAGCGCTGGCTGCCGCAAGGGAAGCCGCGAAAGGGCATGACCTGAATGAAGTGAAGGAAACAGCCGAGAATGTCATGGCGCGCGTAAATCTGTTCGCCACGCTGGACACGCTTCATTACCTGGTAAAAAGCGGGCGCGTGCCGCAGGCGGCGGCACTGGTCAACACGATTCTGCGGATAAAGCCCATTTTCACCCTCAACCACGCCGATGCTCGCACGGTGGCACTTCCGCGCACCATCAAAAGTGCCCTGAAGCGCATTCTGAAGCTGATGGAGCGTAATGTGGTGAAAGGAGAGCCGCTCCACGCGGCCGTGATGCACGCCGATGCTCTGGATAACGCCATCTTTCTGAGAAATCGCATTGCCTCGCAATTCAATTGTTCCGAGCTCTTTATCACCGAATTCACCCCGGTAATGGGTGTCCACACCGGACCCGGCCTCCTCGGCGTTGCCTTCTACAGCGAAAGCTCATGATAAGCGCCAAAGCCAGTAGAATCGCCACCGAGTTCTCCCGGCCATCTGGCGCAATCGTGGAAAACATTCTATAATCAAGGTGTGACCGAGACGAAGGTTATCAGTGACGCAGAGCAGCTTCTGGAAAGCCTGGATAAACTCCCCGAGCCGGTGGTTAAGCCAGCTTTCATTGTTGCCAGCGGTCTACCGGGAACTGGCAAATCATATTTCTGCCGCCGGCTGGCGGAGAGAATCCCCGTTATCATCCTGGAAAGCGACGCCATGCGCAAGACGCTTTTCTCATCGCCTGCCTACAGCGCAGTGGAAAGCGCCCGCCTTTTTCAGGCCATTCATCACCTCATCGAGCAGCTATTGAAAAAAGGGGTATCCGTTGTTCTCGATGCCACCAATCTCGCGGAGAAGAACCGCGAGCGCCTTTACCATATTGCCTACCAGCTGAATGCGAAGCTGATACTGGTGCGCATTGAAGCACCGCCTGAGGTGGTGCAGGAACGGCTCAGAAACCGGGCGGAAGGCACCGTTTCAGAGGAAGACCACTCCGAAGCTGACTGGGCGGTTTTTCAAAAGATGAGAACCTCGGTGCAGAAAATCAATCGCAACCATTTTGCCGTTGATACTTCCCGGGACATCGCTCCGGTCCTGAACAAGATTGTCAGAGAGGTAAACCGATGAAAGGAGATTCAAACTATGGAGATCAAGGTCATTGCCGGTGTTATCGCCAGTATTGAAGCCGATGCCATCATCGTGAACCATTTTGAAGGCATGGAAAAGCTTGAGGAGGAAACGGCCGCCTTGGACAGGCTACTCGATGGTGCCCTCTCACAGCTCGTCAAGCAGGGCGAGATAAAGGGAAAACCAAATGAGATAACGCTGGTGCACAGTCTGGGCAAGCTGCCGGCCGCCCGCGTGGTGGTGGTCGGACTGGGCAAGCAAGGCGAGCTATCGCTCAACAAAGTACGCGGGGCAGTGGCCGAGACCTGCCGCTGGCTGCGCTCTAAAGAAATCAGCACCATTGCTACCGTTCCACAGGGGGCAAATAGCAACAATATCAGTACCGGTGATGCCGCCCAGGCCATTGCCGAAGGTGCTCTGCTCGGAACCTACACCTTTCGCAAGCACATAACCAAGGAAGAGGACAGGCCCGGTGAAATCAAACAGGTCTCTATTGTGGGCGCTGACCGTTTGAAATCGCAGCTTGAAGCGGGAGCGAATAAGGGACGGATTATATCCGAGGCGACCAACCTTGCCCGCGATATGGTCAATGAGCCCGCCAACTACATGACCCCCACCGATATGGCGGAAACAGCCGCCAAATTTGCCCAAGGTTATGGGCTGGAAATCACCGTACTTGACCTTGAGCAGATGAAAGAGCTGGGCATGGGCGGGTTGTTAGGCGTCGCCAGAGGGAGCCGGCAGCCACCGAAATTCATTGCGCTCAACTACAAAGGCGGCACTGCAAAAGAACCGGATATCGCCCTGGTGGGCAAGGCTATTACTTTTGACTCTGGCGGCATCTCCATAAAACCTTCCGAGAAGCTTGAGGAAATGAAGGGAGATATGGCCGGCGGCGCGGCAGTCATGGCAGCCATCACCGCCATCGCCCAGCTCAAGCCCAAAATCAACGTGATGGCGCTCATTCCGGCAACGGAGAACCTGCCCGACGGTAATGCACTCAAGCCGGGGGATGTCCTTACCGCCATGAATGGCAAGACAATGGAGATAATCTCCACTGACGCCGAAGGCAGATTGATTCTGGCCGACGCTTTGAGCTATGCCAAAAAGCACGGTGCCAGGAAAATGGTTGACGCCGCCACGCTGACCGGCGCCTGCCGCGTCGCGCTGGGTGACATCTGCACCGGCGCCTTCGGCAACAACCAGGAGCTGATGGACAGCGTTCTGGCGGCGGGCAAAGAAGCGGGCGAGTTTATCTGGCAGATGCCGATGTATGACGAATACGGCGAGCAGAACAAGAGCGACGTGGCCGATATTAAAAACGTGGGCGGCCGGCTGGCCGGGGCCATTACCGCGGCTAAATTTCTGGCTGAGTTTGCCGATGATACCCCCTGGGTACACCTGGATATCGCCGGCACCAGCCTGACGGATAAAGAGCGCGGCTACCAGATAAAAGGAGCCACCGGGGTACCGGTGCGGACAATGGTCAATCTGGTCATTTCCCTCGCTCAGGAATCACCAAAATAAAGTCAAGGAGAAAGTTTAAGATGAAGATTAAATGGCTGGGACACGCATCGTTCCTCATCAGCTCAGACAGTGGCGTGAGAATTATCACCGACCCTTATGAGCCGAACGATAAGCTCCGCTACCGGGAGATAAATGAGTCTGCGGACATCGTTACCGTGAGCCATGACCACTCTGACCACAGCAATGTTGCGGCTGTAAAAGGCAATCCCCAGGTGGTCAAAGACAATGCCGGGGTTAAAGGAATCGAATTCAAGGGCATTTCTGCCTTCCACGACAACGCCGGAGGCAAGGACCGGGGCCGCAATACCATATTCTGCTTTGAGGTCGATGGGGTAAAGGTATGCCACCTCGGTGACCTAGGCCACGGGCTGACCGCCGACCAGGCGGCAGCGATAGGTGCCGTGGATGTGCTCCTGCTGCCGGTGGGCGGTCTTTACACCATTGATGCCACCGTTGCCAGCCGGGTTGCCGAGCAACTCAAGCCCGGGGTGGTCATCCCGATGCATTTCAAGAACAACCAGTGTGATTTCCCGATAACCGGCGTGGAAGAATTCCTGCGCGGTAAAAAGGACATCAGCCAGCCCGATGCCAGTGAAGTCGAATTCAAGGCCGAAGAGCTACCATCAACCACTCAGGTCATCGTGCTGAAGCCGGCACTGTAAACGGAAGACGAACACGGTTCTGAGGTAGCTGGCAAGAAACTGCGCGCGTTGATGCCCTGATTAACCAATCCATAGAAAAAACAAGGCGGAAAACAACTTCCACCTCTAGAAGTTTACTGAAGGTCGTGGTAAAATAAACTAGGGTGGTGAGGTTGCCGGGATTTTATAATTACGTTGGAAATTAGCAGTATTGTTCTTGCCGGCGGCAAGAGTTCACGTTTTGGACACGATAAGGTTTTTAAGACCGTTGGCGACCAGAATTTGCTGGACCTGGTAATAAACTGCGTGGCCCCTCTTTCCCGTGAGACCATACTGGTTACCGCCAGCAAAAATACCCTGGTTCAATCGAATAAATACCCCGAGTTGAAGACGGTAATCGATGTTTATCCAGGTAAAGGTCCACTGGGTGGCGTTTACACGGGTTTACTGACCTCCGAATCATCCTTCAACCTTGTCGTTGCCTCGGATATGCCTTTTTTGAATACGGAACTGTTGCACCATATGATACAGGTTTCGGCTGGTTTCGACCTTGTGGTACCCAGAATCGGCGGCCTGGTGGAACCGCTGCATGCCATTTATGCCAAGAGCTGCCTGGAACCCATGGCGCATTTGCTCAGACGCAATGAACTATCGGTGCACCGGCTCTTCCCCATGGTTTCGACGAGATACATGGAAGCTGACGAAATTGAGCGGTTTGACCCCGAACACCTGAGTTTTTTCAATGTCAATACCCGAGCCGACCTCGTAAAAGCAAAAGAGATTGCCCGAGGAATGAAGCAATGATAAGTGTTGAAGAAGCTTTAGATAAAGTGCTCAGCTATGTAGAGGTTCTGGAAACCGAAGCGGTTCCCATCCTGGAAGCAATGGGGCAGGTACTGGCGGGAGATATTGCTTCCCGTATAGATATACCGCCACTGGACAACTCAGCTATGGACGGCTATGCCATGAAGGCCGGTGACACTCAAGGTGCCAGCGGACAGTCGCCGCGTTTGCTGCGCGTTATCGATACCGTTATCGCCGGCTCCATTTCCCAGCAAGAGGTTACGCCGGGCACAGCCATCCGCATTATGACCGGGGCGCCAGTGCCAGGAGGTGCTGACAGCGTTATTCGTTTCGAAGACACGGACGAAGACCGGCGCCAGGGTTCTGACACCGGCGAAATAGGAATATTATGTGAAGTCAATCCCGGCAAGAACATACGGCGGGCGGGAGAAGATATCGCCAGAGGTGCCATCGCACTCAGGAAAGGCACCGTGCTCAGACCCGCTGAAGTCGGCGTCCTGGCTTCTCTAGGCATGAGCACGGTAGAAGTTATTCGCCGACCGGTGGTGGCCGTTCTGGCCACCGGCAACGAGCTCGTCGATATCGACCAGCCGCTGCCCGCCGGGAAGATATACAACAGCAATACGTACAGCGTCGCCTCCCTGGTCAGGCGCTATGGCGGCATCCCCAGAATACTCGGTATCGCCTTGGATAGCGAGGCATCACTGCTGGACAAGCTCGGCCAGGGGCTTGACGCCGATATGCTGATTACCAGCGGTGGTGTATCCGCCGGTGATTATGACATGGTAAAAGACGTCCTGGCCAGCGAAGGTGAAATAACTTTCTGGACCGTGCGCATGAAACCGGGCAAACCGCTGGCTTTCGGCACATTCCGGGGAGTCGCTAAAAACGGCAAACCCAAGAGAGTGCCCCACCTCGGACTACCCGGCAATCCGGTCAGCTCCATGGTTACCTTCGAGCTCTTCGCCCGTCCGGCAATGTTGAAGATGATGGGGAAAAAGAATCTGGCCAAACCAGTGGTTGAAGCCGTGCTGGAAGAACCCGCCGTCAATACCGACGGCCGTCGCCTTTACATCCGGGCGATTGTCACCAGGCGCGATGGTCAGTACTACGCCCGCCTTACCGGCCCCCAGGGCTCGGGGATTCTAACCTCAATGAGCCTGGCCAACGGGCTGGTAATCGTTCCCGAAGATACCGCTAGCGTCAAAGCCGGCGAGGTAGTCAAAGTTATAATGCTGGGCTGGGATGACGAGGACAATATTTAGCTGATGGTTAACCAGACATGCCTCCGATTATATCTGTTGTAGGAAAGTCAGACTCGGGCAAGACGACCCTGCTTGAAGCCCTGATCAAGGTGCTCAAGCAGCGTGGCTACCGTATAGCCGTTATCAAACACGCGGTTGATGGTTTTGAATTTGATACGCCCAACAAGGACAGCCAGCGCCTGAGCCAGGCGGGCAGCGAGGTGGCAGCAATCAGCTCAAAAGACACTCTAGTAATCTTCCGGCATCTGGAGAATGACATGGATCCTCAGGAACTGGTCCAGTACACGGGATCGAATTGTGACCTTGTCCTTACCGAGGGATTTAAACGGTCTCCATACCCCAAGATTGAAGTCATCCGCAGTGAGCAGGGGTCTAAACCGGTCAGTCCGCCGGAGCAACTGCTGGCAATGGTCACTGATAAACCACTCGACATCAATGTGCCGCAGTTCGCTAAAGAGGAAGTCGCCGAAATTGCCGATTTAATTGAACAGAAATACCTGGTCGGTGAGGAAGATGGTGTTGACCTGTATATTAATGGCACATACGTACCGCTGGATAAGGCGGGCAGAAATTTGCTGCTACGGACTCTGGTGGCCATTGTCTCAGGGTTGAAAGAAATTCACCGATGGAGAAGGTTGAGTATCTTCATGAGGAGGAAATCTTGATATTCGAGGCCGATGATTTTGCCTTTAAACCACCAGCCGTGGTCTCAAGAGCGCGCCGGGTCCTGATTAAGCCGACTGCCTCTTATACTGATTTATACCCGGTTTCAACGAGTAAAGGCATGCTGGCGTCGATCATCAAGGGCATTCGCCGTATCAGTGATGCCGATATTCTTATTCTGGAGGGTACACCTGAGGGCGAACCGATTTACCCGGTATACAAGGCCCTGGGTTATGATTTTCCACGGGTATTGACCATGGATGTTAAGGACTGCGTCTGGGTTGAGGTGGATAATCCCCTCCGCAAGCCTCTGGCTATACCCACATTCTGGGTACCAAATGTCATCCTTTCCAGCGATTACCTGATATCCGTGGCGCCTCTGAAAATAATCAAAGGCAGTGGCAACTTCAGCATCATGAACCTGCTTTCGCTGCTGCCAAGTGCCAAGTACAGCGATAAGCCTTCCATTGGCCTGGGTCTGTTATATAACCTGGGTATTAATAGAGTCATCGCTGACCTCTATTTCACCCTTCCCTTTGATTTGGGGATTATCGAAGGTCGTAAAAAGCTGGTCAGTAAAGATGCTTCTTCTCGCAGCGAGGTTGAGGAATATGGTAAGATATTTATCGGCGACCCCTATGAAGTAGACCGTGAAGCATCCGAAACGCTTGGACTCAAGATGCCGTATTTGGATCTGATTAAAACCGCAAAAGTCGAACTTGAAACCTAGACAGGCTCTTCCGAGCAGTATGACGAAAGACGATATCAGCACGGACCAAACAAGAACACGCTGGTTTATTGACCTGGACTGGTATCCACAGCGTGGTCGCTCTATTGCCGTCCTGCTTCAGGGCTGCCTCTGCGATGGTTGCCGTAAAAAGCTGAACAAAGAAGGTGCCCAGACCTCCGATGCTAAGCTTATCAATCGAATCAGAGAATGCTGTAATAAAAGCGCCGAGTTTATCACCGGCCAGATGCCCATTCTGGAAAGCGCATTCCGGTTCTGCATCGCCAGCGGCAATGTGCCAATGACGATAGAGAAACTGGGAAGACAGCTGAGCGAACGACGTGGCGGCGACATTTCCCGTACGTCCGAGGAGATTTTGCTCCGCCTGCTTAAGAATGACCGGTACTATGGATTTCGCCCGGTGACCGACTAATATCCTGCCCTGAAACTTGAGTAGTTACCCGTATATTCGGACCAGCTGACCACCACCCTGTCCACTATGGCGGCTGGTGGTCCCGTTTTGAGGTATCCCACCAGCTTTTCCACGCGCTCCCGCTCGCCCTCTGCCACCACCTCCACGTCACCCGAAGGCAGGTTGTGTACGTAACCCCTCAGGCCGAGCTGTTGTGCCTGCTCCTCCACAAAAGCACGGAAGAAAACTCCCTGGACTCGACCGTACACAGTAGCGCAAACAGAGACCAGATCATCCATCACTAAATAATAGTATTTTACCAGGGAATAAGTCTCAACGGCAGAGAAACCCGCTCATCAAGGCGATTTAAACCATAGCGCTGAGCCATTTTAACCGCCTCGGAGAATTCCTCCCCGCTTACCGGCCGTGATATCTTCGGATAATCAAAGGCATGGTAACAGGGGTGATACTGCGCCATGACATTCAGGTAGGTGCTGGTGGAAATTTCTTCGGCGAGGAATTTGACCACGTCCTCCGTGCCGGCCAGTTCACTGGGCAGGACCAGGTGACGCACCAGCAATCCCCGTGTGGCCACGCCTGATTCATCAACCTGCAGATCGCCCACCTGACGGTGCATTTCCTTTACTGCCGCCCGGTTCACCTGAGGGTATCGCCTGACACCGGAGAACCTCTCGCCGACCTTTTCCTCGGAGTACTTCATATCCGGCATGTAGATATCAACTACGCCGTCCAGCAACTTCAGTGTTGCCATCGAATCGTAGCCACCGGTATTGTACACAATGGGTAGTTGAAGTCCTTCTCCTGCCGCTATCTCGAGTGCCTCCAGAAGGAATGGCACCACGTGCGTTGGACTTACCAGATTAATGTTATGACAACCTTTTGCCTGCAGGGAAAGCATCATACTGGCCAGCTCTGTGCTGTCCACGGCATTGCCTTCGCCAAGCTGGCTGAGGCTGTAGTTCTGGCAGAAAACGCAGTGCAGATTGCAGTAGGCGAAGAATATGGTTCCCGAGCCGCTCCTGCCCACCAGAGGTGCCTCTTCCCCAAAGTGCGGCCCAAAACTGGATACGATTACCTCATTCACCGTACGACACTGACCGCTTTCACCATTCAGACGATTGACCCCGCAATTGCGGGCACAGAGATGACACCGGGTAAGTAACGACCGGGCTTTCTCCACCCTGGCCTTGAGTTCCCCTGTCTGATAAAGGTGCTGGTAAGCAGCTACCCTTCTTCCTCCTCCGCTTCTTCCCGTTTCTCTTTCCCCTTCTTAATTACTTCCACCTGCACCGACGGTTGTATGATACTGACCGGTGCAATTTTTTGGGTGTCTTTTTTCTTCTTCTTTGGCTCTCTGTGTCGGTAATCTCGTTTCCCCATGGCTGACCTCTGATTTGAATAGTGAACCGCAATATCGGTATCCAATTGCAGTTTAGCAAAGAGCCACTACGGTGTAAAGTTGCTTTTGAACTGCTCCAGAGCATTGCGGGCAGCTTCTGTTTCGGCCAGCTTCTTGCTTTTGCCGGTTCCCCTTCCCAGCACCCTGTCCCCGATTATTACCTCAACGGTGAACAGCTTATCATGGTCCGGCCCAGCATCCCGTATGGTGAGATAAGAAGGCGAGGAACGATATTTCGACTGTATCAGTTCCTGAAGCTGCGATTTGCAATCGATGTCCCCAAACCTCCCCATCACCTCCTGAAACTCCTTGGCCAGCCATCTCAGCACCAGCTTTCTGGTAACCGCCATACCCTGGTCCAAAAAAATGGCGGCAATCACTGCTTCCAGCGCGCCCGACAGGTTAGCCGATTTCTGCCGCCCGCCACTTACCTCTTCACCCTTTCCCAGATAAAGGCAATCTCCGAGCTTCAAGTTCCTGGCTACCCGCGCCAGCGTCTCCCGCCGCACCAGAGCCGAGCGGATTCTGGTCATTTCACCTTCAGTCAGTGCCGGGAAGTCCCGATATAGCTTCTCCGCCACAATGAAGTCCAGTACTGCATCACCGAAGAATTCCAGCCTCTCATTGGAAGCTGGCACAACTCCCGGATATTCGTTAAGATAGGAGCTATGGATTAAGGCCTGCTCCAGCAACGAAGGGTTTTTTAATCTGATGTTCAGTGATTCCTGCAACGAATCGATATCATACACGGTGGAACGACCTTTCTGATGGTTATTTTCAGAATATATGGTCTGCCCCGCATGTGTCAACTGAGACCGATTATTGCCTGATATGAAGCTACGTGCTATAATTTCTTTTGTGCTGGGGAATCGTCTAGTGGTAGGACAGCGGACTCTGGATCCGTAAGCGAAGGTTCGAATCCTTCTTCCCCAGCCAAAAAATTCCGTGGCGCATTCGTCTAGCGGCCTAGGACACCTCCCTCTCAAGGAGGAGATCACCGGTTCGAATCCGGTATGCGCTACCACTTTTTAATGCGTATTACCTAGAGTAAGAGAACCTGGGCGGTCGTAGCTGGTGCCAGACCTCATTGCATACATTCAATTCTTCTTCGGTCAGGGTTATCTCAACAGCGCACGCAACGTCTCCTCAATGGGCGTGGTGTTGTCCCACCGGTGGGTGTAGTAGATTCATATTTAAATCGTCCTTTATTACTTCACCAGCTCCAGCAGGCCCAGCTTATTCAGACAAGCTTCGGTGGGCTTGCCTGTCTCGGGGTCCCATTCCATAGCTTTTCGGTATTCCCCTGCCAGCGTATCTATATCTATTGTTATCCCTCTCAAAGGGCCTTCACTCTTGGGTGGTATCCCGGCTAACCGATTCGGCAAAGCATAATTGGAAGGACTAATGCCCTCCCGGGCATTGAACATTTGTCTCAGAGTCTGTATCCTGGCCCCTGTCTTCAGGGCTTCACTCACGGACATATCCCACCCGGTTACCCCGTTGATTAATTCCAGTATAGGGAAGATGCCAGACATAAAAGGCATCAGGCATATCCCGGAACTGGCACCAACCTGCCAGTAGTTGGTGGCGGCAGCCGCCGCCGGTCCTTTACCTGTATACTGGTATTTTTCAAAGCCGGAAAACTGGAGTTCTTTATAAGGGCCCGCCGCGGTGTTCGTGTCACACCTGGTATAAGGCGCGGCTGCGGTATGTCGGCCCGGCGTGGGGTCGGCAACAAACCCCGTGCCGCGTCCCGGTAAAAACGCCACGTTGTGCAGCCCGGGCTCCTGCCCGCCAACGTGCATGGCAAACTTCTCGGCGCCTTTGCCTATTCGCTTTGCGGCCACTTTCACACCATCAGCCAGGACGTCGCCAAAGCCCTCACGGCGTATTATCTTTTCGGTCATGGCGATAATGGCTCCGGCATTGCCCCAGGTTAACTCTACGCCGTCTGTGTCCGCTTTCGTGATGACGCCATTCTCATAGCACTCCATGGCGAAGGCGATAACGGAACCCGCCGATATCGTATCCAGTCCGCCACGATTGCACATGTCGTTCAGTTTGAAGATTGAACCAAGGTCATCGTTCAGACACATGTTGCCAAAGGCAGCCACCGTCTCGTATTCAGGCTTGTGTGTCTCAGATACCGGGTATTTCCCGGAAGAAACAGTCGTGATACCCCCGCAGCGAATCGGACAGCTAAAACAGCCGTATTTTCTCGTCTCGTAAGCGATAACATTATCACTGTCTATTTGATTGACCGTTGGAAAAGACTCCGTGCCGGTGAGCAACCAGTTTTTAACGGGGCTGGCACCGGAGCCAACCAGCGCTGCCGTATTACCACAGGTGCCATATTTCATCAACGTCTGGATGAAGGCTACTTCACGCATTTTTTTCGAGAATTCCTGGCTTAACTTCTTAACGCTCTCGCTGTTAGCCACGACAACCCGGCCTTTTCCCCTCACCGCCACCGCCTTGAGTCGCTTGGAGCCCATAACCGCGCCGACGCCCGAACGACCCGCATATCGCCCCTTATCGTTACAGATGCCGCTAATCAGTGATAATTTTTCTGAAGCAGGACCAATACAGGCAACGCGTACTTTGGGGTCGCCAATCTCTTCAGCCAGAGCCTCCTCTGTTTCAATGGCATCTTTTCCCCACAGGTGAGCAGCGTCCTTTATTTCTATACCTGCGTTCGTAATCATCAGATATGATGGTTTAGAAGCTATCCCCGAGACAAAAATCGCATCCCAGCCGGCAAACTTGAGCTCGGGCCCGAAGAAACCGCCCGAGTTGGCGTCACCCCAACCACCGGTCAGCGGCGATTTACACACCACCATATAACGGCTACCGGTTGGGACAGGCGTGCCGGTTAAAGGGCCGGTGACAAATCCCAGCACATTTTCCGGTCCCAGAGCGTCAACACGGCCTTTCTGGTTCTCGAACAGTATACGAGCTCCCAGGCCATGTCCACCGATAAAATCCCGGGCTAATTTTTCGTCCAGTGCCTGTTCTCGAATTTCACCGCTGGATAGATTAACAAAACCGATCTTCCCTGCATAACCTCCGGCCATTTGAAACCTCCTTTTTACGAGATATTTATGCCAGGTAATTACCCTCCGGTGGGCACCGGAAAGCAATATAACGCTTTAAGATAAGCGCTTATTAGATTATAGGATAGTTATTTTTGTTATTTCAAGTAATGGCTAATTGATACAAAGTACGGGCACAGAGCCTCACCCGAGTAAAAGTAACCCGGAAATTATTTTCCTGCTTTCTAAAAATAATTATGGCGGCAGCATGTATAATAGACATTGGATAGAACCTTCTCAAGGTGTATGCCGGGCCATAATCCGAGGGGTGGATTTTCCTTCTCCAAACGCCTTGACAAACAAGTCCATTGTTATTAATATCAGTAATTAAATACCTCGATACTCAAGGTATACAGGAGAACGTCAATCTTTGGCACCAGGCGCCATGGCGGAACACGGAAAGATGTCATATCAAGATTTGAAAGCCGGACAGGAGTTCCCTCCCGCAACCTTCCAGGTAGACTCCACAATCGTAGCCGATTACCTGAAGGCAGTCGGCGAAGATAACGTCATATATCGGGACACGGGGCTCGTGCCGCCAATGGCGGTGGCTGCCCTTGCCTTGAAGGCATTAATCAACGCCATCTCAATGCCGCCCGGGACCATACACGTTTCGCAGGAGTTCGAGTTCACTGATACTGTCAGCACGCAGGATGTCTTAACCGGCCATGCCACGGTGAGCCGAATACAGGAACGGGGCAAGCTGCATTTGATGACCGTTGCTATCAGTGTGGTTAACCAGGAAAACAGACCGGTCCTGGCCGGCAAAACAGGCTTCATCCTGCCAGTGCCGTGAACAGTAACGATATGAGGAAGTGCGATGTCAACGCCAGTTGAATTTAAAGAGGGTGCGACCCTGCCGACGGTGAAAAGGAATATCAGCCAGGATAATATCAACCTGTACGCAAGGGCAAGCGGCGATTTCAACCCTATTCATATTGACGCCGACTACGCCCGCAAGACTCCCCTGGGGGGGACAGTGGCCCATGGCATGCTCATTCTTGCCTGCGTATCCCAGATGATGACCAATGCCTTCGGGCGCGACTGGCTCTCCGGTGGTAAGCTCAATGTGCGGTTTCGCGCACCAGCTCGCCCCGGCGATGTCATTACCGTTAGCGGTACTATACGCCGGATGGAAAAAGGTGATGGTTTTCAGATGATTGACTGCGATATTCTATGCCGCAATCAGCATAATGAACCGGTTATTACCGGTGATACCAAAGTAAAGATGGGAGACAAATGAGAATCGCCGTCGACGGCATGGGAGGCGATTATGCCCCCGAAGAGATCGTGAAAGGCGCCGTTATCGCCGCCAGGGAATACGGCGTACAGATTGACCTGGTCGGTCCCTCGGACCGGATGAATCAGGAGCTGGCCAAGCACGATGTGTCAGGGGCCGAGATCGAAGTCGTTCATGCCGGCGAGTACCTGGTCGAAGGCGAACCTCCCGCCTACGCGTTGCGTCAGAAGCGAGATGCCTCGATTGCCGTGGCGACCAAGCTGGTGCGGGAAGGCAGGGCCGATGCCGTGGTCAGCGCCGGGCCTACCGGCGGTGTGGTCGCCGCCGCTCTGTACATTCTGGGCACCATCGAGGAAATGTCCCGTCCGGTGGCAGGCGGCCCGTTCCTCGGCTTTGCGCCCAACACCATCATGATGGACCTGGGCACCAACGTGGACTGCCAGCCATACCAGTTGCTCGACTTTGCCATCGTGGGCACGGTTTATGCCCGGAAAATGATGAATATCCCAAACCCGACGGTGGCGCTGCTCAGCGTTGGCGCGGAGGAGGGCAAAGGCAATGAAGTGGTAAAGGAAAGCTACCCCCTCTTCCAGAAGTGCGGGCTGAACTTCATTGGCAATGTTGAAGGCTATGACATACCCACAGGAAAGGCCAATGTCATCATCTGCGACGGCTTCGTGGGGAATATCGTGGTAAAGTTCTGCGAGTCACTGGGCAAGACCATCGCCGGCTGGCTTGAGGAAAACATCAGAGGTAAACTGGCGGAAAACGAGATTAAAGCAATCACTGCAGGCCTGCTGCGGGCAACTAATGCCGCCGACGTCAGTGGTGGCGGGCCGCTCTGGGCGGTCAATGGTGTCGCCTGCATTTCCCACGGTCGCAGCCGTCACCAGGAAATCGCCAGGACCATCGAGCAGGCCAAGCTCGCCGTGGAGAAGGACCTGATTGGCACACTGAGGACAGAGCTGGCCGCGGCGCGCGAAAAACTGAAAGAAGCTGGCTTCGAGCCATTTACCAGTGCTTAAACTGAATGATTTAAAGGAGCCTCATATGTCAGTCGAAGAAACGTTGAAAAAGATCGTGACCAGAGTCACCCGCAAGCCGGAGGTTGCTTTCTCACCCGGGGCCACTTTCGAGGAACTGGAGGCCGACTCGCTCGATATCGTCCAGATACTGGTGGCACTGGAAGACACCTATGACATCGAGATACAGGATGAGGAACTGCAAGAAATCAAGAACATGGGTGACTTCATCGCCTATGTCGAGCGCAAAATAGGCGAAAAAGGGAAATAAGCGTAACGATGGGCGACAGAAAAGCGCTTGCAGGTAAAGTGGCGTTGATTACCGGCGGTTCCCGGGGCATCGGGCGGGCCATCACCCTGAAACTGGCCGAGGAAGGTGCCGATGTCGTCATTAATTTCTTCCGCAAGAAAAGCACCGCCGAGAGTACCGCTCAGGAAGCGCGTGATAGAGGCGTCAAAGCCCACATCATCAAGGCCAATGTTGGCGAGCCGGAGCAGATAGGGAGCATGTTCGATGAGATAGAGTCGCAGTTTGGCCGACTGGATATACTGGTCAACAATGCCGCTTCCGGCGTAGCACGGTCGGCCCTCGACCTGAACGACCGCGGCTGGGACTGGACCATGGATATCAACGCGCGTGCCTTTTTATTATGTGCCCAGAGAGCCGCCAGGTTGATGAAAAGCGGCGGTAAAATGGTCAGCATTTCCAGCCTCGGCTCGCGCCTGGTATTGCCCATCTACACGGCGGTTGGCGTATCAAAGGCCGCCCTGGAGGCGCTTACCCGTTATCTGGCCATCGAGCTGGCCCCCAGGGGCATCTGCGTCAACGGCATTGCCGCCGGTGCTGTGGAAACGGAAACCCTTAAACTGTACACCGCCGACCCGAATCTGCCGCAGTCAGCCTGGCAGACCACGCCAGCTGGCCGGATAGTGAAGCCGGAGGACATCGCTGAGCTGGTCGCTTTTCTCTGCAACGACAGGTCAAACATGATACGGGGTCAGATTATCGTTATAGACGGTGGTGTATCACTGACACTTATAACTCCCAAAACCGGGGAAAATTGATGGGGAGAACGCTGACCTTACCGAGCATCGTCGTCACCGGGATGGGTGCCATTACGCCGCTGGGCCTTTCCGTCGCGGAATACTGGCAGGGACTGATCAACGGTCGGTCAGGTTCTGGCCCGATTACCCTGTTCGATGCCAGCGCTTATCCGGTCAGTGTGGCCGCCGAGGTCAAGAACTTTGACCCGGAAAAATACATGCCCCTCAAGCGCGTCGACCGCACCTCCCGCTGTACCCAGTTCGCCATCGCGGCGGTGAAGATGGCCATCGAATCAGCCCGGCTGGATATGTCACAAGAGAAGCCGGAGAAGGTCGGCGTGATTATCGCCACCAGCGGCTCGATGGACAAGATAGCGGATGAGGGCGAGGTGCTCAGAAAACGGGGGCCGATGCGCGTCGACCCCCTCAGCATCGCCAAAACAGCGCCGAGCATGGTCACCGCTCAGGCAGCGCTGGAGATCGGCGCCAAGGGGCCTAATACCAGCCTGAACAGTGCCTGTGCCAGCGGCAATGATGCCCTGGGCACGGCCCTGAACCATCTGCGTTTGGGGCACGCCGACGTCATTATTGCCGGTGGTGCGGAGGCCAATGTCAACCCGATATCTATCGCCAGTACCGCCCGGATAGGCGCCCTGTCCAGAGAAAAAGACCCCGGCAAAGCCAGCCGCCCCTTCGACCTCAACCGTGATGGCTTTGTTTTTGGCGAAGGTGCCGGCATACTGGTACTTGAAACGCTGGAGCACGCCCGGGAACGCAAGGCTCCCATTCTGGCCGAACTGGCCAGCGCCGGCTGGTCTTTTGACGCCTACAGTGAGACCGCGCCTGATGCGGAGACGCAGGCAATTGCCATGCGGATGGTACTGCAGGACGCTGGTGTCATACCTGAAGAGGTCGACTACATCAATGCTCACGGCACCAGCACCAGATTGAATGACATCGCTGAGACCAGGGCCATCAAGATGGTCTTCGGCGATAGAGCTTATAAGATACCGGTCAGCTCCAATAAATCGATGATAGGGCATCTCGCCTGCGCTGCGGGTTCGATTGAGGCGGTAGCGGCGGTAATGACAGTCAGGGAAGGAATTATTCCGCCCACAATCCATTATGAAACGCCTGACCCGGAGTGTGACCTTGACTATGTGCCCAATAAAGCAAGACGACAGCAGGTCAATGTCTGCCTGTCCAACTCCTTCGGTCTGGGCGGCCAGAACTGCAGCCTGATAATCAAGCGTTTTCCGTAGAGCAGTAGATGGAACCGAAAGAACTGGAAGGGAAAGTATCACTGGTTACCGGCGCCTCAAGGGGACTTGGCAAAGCCATCGCCCTCAGGCTGGCCAGCCTTGGCTCCAGGGTCGCCATTAACTACCTGGCCAGCGACCAGGCCGCCGCCGGTCTGGCAGGGGAAATAGAAAGAGGTGGTGGGGAGGCAATGCTGGTGAAGGCCAACGTTGCCGAAGCCAGAGAAGTCAGAGCGATGGTCCGTGAAATCGTGGACCGGTGGGGGAAAATCTCTATCCTGGTGAATAACGCGGGGATAGTGAAAGACGACCTCCTGCCCAGAATGGCGGATGAAACCTGGGATGAGGTAATGAACACCAACCTGCGCGGTGCTTACCTCTGCACCAAGTTTGCCGTGCGCTCCATGATGGAACAGCTCTGGGGCAGGGTTATCAACATCGCGTCTCTCGCCGGAATAGTGGGGAACGCGGGACAGGCAAATTACTCTGCCGCCAAGGGAGGGCTTATCGCCTTCACCAAGAGCGTTGCCCGGGAGCTTGGCTCGAGGAACATAACGGTAAACGCCATTGCGCCCGGATTCGTTACCACCGAGATGACCGACAAATTGCCTCAGGAGACCAGAGACATCATTCTGTCCCGCATTCCGTTAAAGCGCTTCGGCACTTCAGATGATGTCGCCGAACTCGTTGCTTTCCTGGCCAGCGAGCGAGCGAGCTACATTACGGCACAGGTCATCTGCATTGACGGTGGGGTAATATAAATCTGCAAAGGATGGTTTGTCATGTCCAAAACAGGTATCGTCACCGACACCACAAGCTGTTTGCCCCCGGAACTGGTCAAAGAGTATGATATCCGCATTATGGCGGTGGGTCTGGCAACTTAATTAACAAAATACTTTGCCAGATATCTTCGGCAATGCCCCACAACGTGCTATAATGGTATAAAACCCGCGCTTTTTTCATTTAGTCGGCTGATATTACTGAGATAACCATGTTTCAGAATAGATAGGAGGCGTCTGCATGCCGCGAAGGGATGATATCCACAAGATAATGATTATCGGTTCCGGGCCCATAGTCATCGGGCAGGCCTGCGAGTTTGACTACTCCGGTACACAGGCGTGCAAAGCGCTGCGCAGCCTGGGTTATGAAATCGTCCTGGTGAATTCAAACCCGGCCACCATCATGACTGACCCCGAGATGGCCGATGTTACCTATATCGAACCGTTGAACCTGGAGTCGGTGACCAGAATCATCGAGAAGGAGCGACCCGACGCGTTGCTGCCCAACCTCGGCGGGCAGACGGGCCTGAACCTGAGCGCCGAGCTGGCACGTGCCGGCGTCCTTGATAAGTACGGCGTCGAAGTCATTGGCGTTGAAATTGACGCCATCATTCGCGGTGAGGACCGAATCGCCTTTAAGGAAACGATGCAGCGTCTGGACATTGACATGCCGCGCAGCCAGGCCGTGTACAGCGTCGAGGACGCGGAAAAGGCGGCGACGGAGCTCGGCTACCCGGTGGTGGTCCGCCCGGCATACTGCATGGGCGGTACCGGCGGTGGACTGGTCTATAACATCGAGGAGCTAAGAACGGTGGCCAGTCGTGGCATCGCGGCCAGCATTATCGGCCAGGTACTCATTGAGGAATCAGTCCTCGGCTGGGAAGAACTGGAACTGGAGGTGGTGCGCGACCGGAAAAACCAGATGATCACCGTCTGTTTTATCGAGAACGTGGATGCCATGGGCGTCCATACCGGTGATTCGTTCTGCACGGCACCCATGCTGACCATTGACCAGAAACTCCAGAAACGCCTTCAGGAGTATTCCTATCGGATTGTGGAGGCGATAAGGGTAATCGGCGGCACCAACATTCAGTTTGCCCACGACCCGAAGACTGGTCGCGTGGTGGTCATCGAGATCAATCCGAGGACGTCACGCTCCTCGGCCCTCGCCTCCAAGGCTACCGGCTTCCCAATCGCCCTCATCTCCTCCAAATTGGCCGCCGGTCTCACCCTCGACGAAATCCCCTACTGGCGGGAAGGCACGCTGGAAAAATATACCCCCTGTGGCGAGTACGTGGTGGTCAAGTTCGCCCGCTGGGATTTTGAGAAATTCAAGGACGCCGAGGACAAGCTCGGCACCCAGATGCGTGCCGTTGGCGAGGTGATGAGCATCGGCAAGAACTACAAGGAAGCCCTGCAAAAATCAATCCGTTCACTGGAGAACGGCCGTTACGGGCTTGGCTTTGCCAAAGACTTCCATCAAAAATCGCTGGACGAGCTCATGGAGATGCTCAACCAGCCGACCAGTGAGCGACAGTTCATCATGTACGAAGCACTGCGCAAGGGCGCCGATGTGCCGGCACTTTATGAGAAAACATACTTGAAACCCTGGTTTATCAACCAGATGAAGGAGCTGGTGGAACTTGAGGAGCAGATTCTGAAATACCGGGGTAAACCTCTACCAGACGACCTGCTCATTCAGGCGAAGAAGGACGGCTTTGCTGACCGTTACCTGGCACAACTCTTGGATGTGAAGGAAAAAGAAATCCGCGAGAAACGCATGTCCGTCGGCATAGTGGAGGGCTGGGAGCCGGTGCCGGTAAGCGGTGTGGAAAACGCCGCCTATTACTACTCCACATACAATGGCCCGGACAAGACGACGAGCAGCGGTCGGCAAAAGGTCATGGTGCTGGGAGGTGGGCCGAACCGCATTGGCCAGGGAATCGAGTTTGACTATTGCTGTGTCCATGCCGCCTTTGCCCTGCGCAACGAAGGTTATGAGACCATTATGGTCAACTGCAACCCGGAAACGGTCTCCACAGATTACGACACTTCGGATAAGCTCTACTTCGAGCCGCTGACGGTGGAAGATATCCTTAGTATATACCAGAAGGAAAAGCCGAAAGGCGTCATTGTCCAGTTCGGCGGCCAGACGCCGCTCAACATTGCCAACGAGCTGGCCGAAGCGGGCGTGAACATCCTGGGTACGTCACCTGAGGCCATCGACCTTGCCGAGGACAGGGACCGATTCCGCCAGCGCATGCGCGAACTGGGGATACCGATGCCGGAATCGGGCATGGCCAGTAATCTCGATGAAGCGCTGAAAGTCGCCGCGCAAATCGGTTATCCCCTTATGGTGCGCCCGTCCTACGTGCTGGGCGGAAGAGGGATGCAGGTCGTCTATGACGAAGAGATGCTCCGGGAATACGTGGCGGCAGCCGTGGGCGTTATCCCGGACCGCCCCATACTGATTGACAAGTTCCTGGAAAACGCGATTGAGGCGGAGGCGGACGCCATCGCTGATGGCACGGATGCCTTTGTGCCGGCCGTCATGGAGCACATTGAACTGGCGGGCATACATTCCGGAGACTCAGCCTGCGTTATCCCCCCTGTCAGCCTGGCCCCGGAACACATTGACACCATTTATGAATACACCAGGAAGATTGCCCGGGAGCTCAATGTCACCGGTCTGATGAATATCCAGTACGCGATTGCCAACAACGTGGTATACGTGCTGGAGGCCAACCCCCGGGCCTCGCGAACGGTGCCGCTGGTATCAAAGGTATGCAATGTTTCCATGGCCCGCATTGCCACCCAGCTCATGCTGGGCAAGAAACTGCACGAGATTGGTCTCAGTTCCCGAAATATCCCGCATTACGGCGTGAAAGAGGCTGTTTTCCCCTTCAACATGTACCCGGAAGTTGACCCCATTCTGGGGCCGGAGATGCGCTCCACCGGTGAGGTGCTCGGCATTGCCGATTCTTTTGGTCTGGCTTTTTTCAAGGCAGAGGTGGCCGCCCAGCAGTTGCTCCCACTAGATGGCACCGTCCTGATTACGGTTTCACCGAAAGACCGGCCGGCCGTGTCTGAAATCGCCCAACAATTTACCAGGCTTGGCTTTAAAATCAAAGCCACCCAGGGCACGCATGAGTCCCTGGCCAGCCAGGGTATAAAATCGGAAATGATACTGAAAATGCATGAAGGAAGACCCAACATCGCTGACGGCATTATGAACGGCGAGATCCAGCTGGTCATCAATACGCCCAGTGGCAAGCTGAGCCAGTATGACGACTCATACATTCGCAAAGCGGCCATCAAGTACAAGGTGCCGTATATCACCACACTGGCCGCGGCCACGGCGGCCGCGAAGGGTATCGCCGCCCATCGCCAGGTCAAGGCAGAAGTGAAATCGTTACAGCAGTACCACTCGGAAATAAAGTAACGAACTGCCAGTAAACAAACCCGCCAGCAAAGAGGCACAGAGCAAATTCTGTGCCTTTTCTTTTTATTTTACCGGGCATTGACAGCGAACGGCCGTTAATTCAGAATAGCACCAGCAGCGGTGAAGGAGGTGAAATGGAAAGTGAAAGTGATATTTACCGAAAAAGCACCCGGACCGGGAGGGCACTACTCGCAGGCCATCGTCCATGACGATACGGTCTACGTGTGCGGTCAGCTGCCGATTGAGCCGGAATCCGGAGAAAAAATAACCGGTCCGATTGAAGAGCAGGCGGAACAGGCGCTGAAAAACATCGCCGAGATACTGAAAGCCGCCGGCAGCGATATGAATCACGTATTGAAGGTAACCGTTTACCTCGCTGATATATCGCTCTGGGAGCGATTTAATGCCGTGTATGCCCGGTTTTTCGGCGAGCACCGTCCGGCACGCACCGCGGTGCCAGCCCCAAATTTGCACTTTGGCCTCCAGGTAGAGATTGACGCCATTGCCGCCGTTAAAACATAAACAGGAATTCAAATGAGTCAACTTGTCTGCACGGAATGCAAGGCATCATACCCGCTTGACGAACCGCGATGGCAGTGTGACTGCGGCGGCATTCTGGACATTGACTTTCCGCCGGTATTTGACCTGACCAGGATAAACCGGAGAAAGCCAACCATGTGGCGCTACCGCGAAGCCATCCCTCTGGAGGACGACGCCAGTATTATTTCCCTCGATGAAGGGTTTACGCCATTAACCGAAGTTATGATTGACGGAAAAGCTGTTTTCATCAAACAGGACCAGCTGTTCCCCACCGGCTCTTACAAGGATAGGGGGGCTTCTGCCCTCATCAGCAAGGTGCGAGAACTGGGCATAAAAGAAGTGGTTGAGGATTCCTCCGGAAATGCCGGCTCAGCAATTGCCGCCTACTGTGCCAAAGCCGGTATCAACTGTCACATTTTTGTACCCGAAAATACCTCCGCGGGAAAACTGGCTCAGATCAGGCATTACGGTGCCACATTGCACCAGATACCCGGCACCAGGGAGGACGCGGCGCAGGCGGCTTTGCTGGCCGCAGAAAAGACGTACTACGCCAGCCACGCCTGGAACCCCTTTTTCTTCCAGGGGACCAAAACCTTTGCCTTTGAAGTCGGAGAGCAGCTTGGCTGGAGGCCTCCTGATACCGTTATTCTGCCCGTTGGCAACGGAACGCTTCTGCTCGGTGCCTATATCGGCTTCCGAGAGCTGCTACAGGCAGGGATTATCGGCCATCTACCTAAAATAATCGGCGTGCAGGCGGAAAACTGCGCGCCTCTTTACCGTGCTTATCAGGAAAACCAGCCCGAAGTCCCGACAGTAGACACCAGAGAAACGCTGGCCGAGGGTATCGCCATAGCCAGCCCCGTAAGAGCCCGGCAAATCATCAACGCCGTCCGGCAGACCGGCGGTGAATTTCTGGTCGTGAGCGAGGGCGAAATAAAAAAGGCTCTGCTGGAAACATGCCGTCAGGGTTACTACATTGAACCCACATCGGCGGCGACCATCGCCGGCGTTAAAAAATATCTGCCCCGTTCAAGTTATAATGAAGTCATGGTCTCCGTTTTCACCGGACACGGCCTGAAGGCCACCGAGAAATTGCTGAAACTGCTTGAACCTTGACAGGCCATAGCCTTAGATGTATATAATACGGCGGACTTTCGTGGAGGCAAGCTCTGTTTATACCGAGCCATCACGATAATTCCAGAACATATTAAGGTACAAGGAGGTATTGTTGCATGTCATACGGTTCCGGAAAATACACGTATGAACTGGTTGACGGGTGGGCTAAGTATCCCAAAGACTGGTCGATGCTTGACGTTGGTGGCATCGCCATCGACAAGCAGGACAAGGTGTATGTTTTTAATCGCGGCGCTCATCCCCTGATGATATTTGACCGCGAGGGAAATTTTCAGTCCACGTGGGGAGCGGGTATCTTCAAGAGAGCGCACGGCAGCTGCATTGACCCTGAAGGGAACATCTACTGTACCGATGATGAAAACCACACCGTACGCAAATTCACTCCCGACGGCAAGCTGCTTATGACCCTTGGCACCGAGGACAAGCCGTCGGATTCAGGTTACATCAAGAAATTTGATTTCTATTGCAGCCTGGCGACTATCACCAGAGGCGGCGGGCCATTTAACCGACCTACCGGCGTCGCCATGGGCCCCTCGGGAAATATCTATATTGCTGACGGCTACGGGAATGCCCAGGGCCATAAATTCACCGGCGACGGCAAGTACCTGTTCTCCTGGGGTGGACCGGGCACCGGCCCGAGCCAGTTCCGCCTGCCCCATAACATCTGGATAGACAAAAAGGAGCGGGTCTGGATTCCTGACCGGGAAAACAACCGCCTCCAGATATTTGATAGCGAAGGCAAACTGCTCGACATGTGGACCGACCAGATTCGACCCACCGACCTCTTCATCGACGATGAGGATATTGTCTATGTCTGCGACCTGGCGGACCGGGTCAGAATTTTCACCATCGACGGCAAACTGCTGTCAGAGTGGGCTTCGGAGGGGCTGGAGAAAGATAAAGCTCTGTTCCTCGCCCCGCATGCCATCGCCGTTGACTCACAGGGCAGCATCTACATAGGCGAGGTGTCCTATACCGGCCACAAAATTGACAAGGGACCAAAGGTAATACAGAAATTCAGACTTAAAGCCTAGAAACCTGTATCTGCCTCGCCTTCGGTAAAAATAGCCTAAAAGGGGGACTGCTCAGTCCCCCTTTACCAGTTCCACTTTCGGCTTGACGTTTTTATTCACAGGGTTCTTGGGCCACTTGCCGGTGAGAACCCGGACCGCCTCCTGCCCTACCCATAATCTTGCCCGTTGCCCCGCAGCATCAGACCAGCCAGCATTATGTGGGGTAACCACCACGTTGTCCATTTTGAGCAGAGGATTATCGGGGTCAACCGGCTCCTGTTCAAAGACGTCAATCCCGGCACCGGCAATCCATTTCTCCTGCAGCGCCTTAATCAGCGCCGCTTCATCAACTACCGAGCCACGTGACGTATTGACGAAGTAAGCGCTCGGTTTCATCTGTCTGAATTCTTTTTCACCAATCAGGTGGTGAGTTTCCTTGCCCAGAAGGGAGTGCACAGAAATGAAATCTGACTCTTTGAGCAGCTCCGGCATACTCACCAGCGTTATGCCGTGTTCCCTGGCCACGGACTCGTTCACATAAGGGTCAGTGCCCAGAACTTTCAGGTTAAAACCCGGGGCTCTCCTGGCCACCGCCTGACCGATGGTGCCGCAGCCAACAATCCCCAGCGTCTGATCGGTAAAGGAATACATTGACATTTCACTGTACTTCGCCCAGTAGCCCGATTTGGTCAGGTTATTGTAGTAGACCACCTTCCGGACACAGGCTAACATCAGCGCGAACGCATGGTCAGCGACTTCATCAAGGCAGAAGCCCGGGAGGTTCACCACCAGAACGCCGTTATCGGTAGCGGCGTCAACGTCCACCGTATCATAGCCGATACCGTAGCGCACAATCACCTGTAGCTTCGGGCTGGACTCGATGACCCGGCGCGTTATCTGGCCAAAGAACGTCAGCACGGCATCTGCGTCTTTAGTCGCTGCGATTATTTCCTCCTCGGTCTGGCATTCAGCCAGCACCAGCTCGGCATTGATTTTGTCCAGCTCCTCGCGCTCTTCCTTTATGACATCGCGGTCAATTGCCTTATCAACGCGAACCACTTTTGGCCTACCTTCCATAATAATGTCAAGCCTCCTTCTTCCGGTTTTATCTGCTGCCTCATTGTAATGTGAGACAAAGACGCTGTCAATTTGGTAGCCAGGCACTGGTAAACTTGACAACCCGTCAAAATTTAATTTAGCATTTATCCGATAGGGCAGCCTGCTGGGACCGCCCTGCTTTTCCTCTCTGAACAATCCGTTTGTGAATGAAAGCGTGGGCTGGGTCACCGCCAATACTTCTGAGCCAACAGTTGAGAGGTATCAGGTTGCCCGAAAAAGATCAGAATTAAGGAGGATGGAACGTCGTGAAAAGAGTAATGAGAATAAATCCCGACGATAACACCGCCACTGCCCTGAACGATATTGAGGCTGGAGAAACCATCAGCCTGGTTTCAAAATCGGGGCCGGTCGGGGAAATGACGGCCAAGCAGGCTGCGCCCTTCGGACACAAACTGGCCGTCACCGATATCAAGAAGGGTGAAAAAATCTTAAAGTACGGAGAGGTAATCGGCCTGGCCACCCAGCCAATCGGCAAAGGGTACCATGTGCACACGCATAACGTCGAGAGTGCACTCCTCCCCGGAACTAAGGAGGTAAAGTAATGGAATTTTTAGGTTTTGAAAGGCCCGATGGCTCGGTCGGCATACGCAACCATGTAGCCGTAATCTCCAGTGGTCGCTGCGGTAACGAACTGGCGGCTATCATTGCCGATGCTGTGCCGGGTGCCGTGCCCGTCCTACATACCCACCCCTGTGTGCGCCTCGGCGATGATAACACCATAGCACTTCGCTTCCTTGCCGGCACTGGCAGCAACCCCAATGCCGCCGCTGCCCTGGTGGTCGGCATCGGCTGCGAGAACCCGTCTCCGGGCAGGATTGGAGAGGAGATTGCCCGAGCCAACAGACAGGTTGAGGTTCTCACCATACAGGAAAGTAAAGGATACCAGGATTTCATGGACCGGGGAATGTCCATAGCCCGCCGCATGGTTGCCGAAGCCTCCGGAATGCAACGGAAACCCTTCCCCATTAGCTACCTGACTCTGGGCGTGAAATGTGGCGGCTCCAATGCCGTATCGGGCATTGCCGGCAACCTGGCTACCGGCATGGTATTCGACCGGTTAATTGCCGAAGGCGGCACCGCCATTTTCTCCGAAACCACCGAGGTCATCGGCGCCGACCATCTGCTGGTTAAAAGAGCCGTTAATGAAGAGGTGGCGCGTAAGTTCCGTGAGATGGTCGACCGGCATGAAGCGGTGATTAAAGCTACCGGCGAGGATATCAGAGGCACCCAACCCACCCGCGGCAACATTGCCGGAGGCCTGACCACCATTGAAGAGAAATCTCTGGGAGCACTGTCCAAGACCGGGACTTCGCCATTGCAGGGTGTCCTGGAGCACGCCGAGAAACCAAAGGGCAAAGGTCTGTACTTCATGGACGGCTCGGCTCAGACCAGTGAGCTGATAAGCGGCGAAATGGCGGCCGGAGCGCATATCCATATTTATTCTACCGGCGGCGGCATCACTTCCAGCTTCCGTTGCACGGCCGGCTGGGGCGGTGAAATGCCAATCATTCCCCAGATTGCCGTGGTCAGCCGGCAGAGCACGCCGTGGGACAGCCAGGAGAAAGACTTCTTTGATATTTACGCTGATGCGATTGTGGAAGGGACGGAATCGGTTGGCGAAGTGGCCGACCGCTTTTTCAATGAGATTATAGCCGTTGCCTCCGGCAAGCTTACCAAGCGCGAGCTGCGCAGGAGCGGCTACCGCGAACCAATCGTCCTGTACTCTACCGGCCCGATATTATAAAGCAAACATGATAACAGATCTCGCTTGACACACCAAGACATTTTATTGGAAGATAGGCTGATAATGCAGGTTGCAGAACATAGCTGAGGAGGTACAACCATGATTGTCAAAGTGCCGCAATTCCCCTGGTACGGTGACACCGAGCTGGAGTTGGAGCTTCCCGATTCATGGGAGGTGATTATCCCCAGAATGGCGGGAGAGAATGCCCCCAAACTTAACAGCCAGCAGATACGTGACGCCATTCGTAAGCCTATTGGAACTCCCCGCCTCTCCGAGATGGCCCGTGGCAAGACGGAGGTATGCATTATCTTTGACGACCTTACCCGGCCGACCAAGCTTGACCAGATTGTCCCCCACGTTCTGGACGAGCTGCACGAAGGCGGCATCAAGGACGAGAACATCCGATTCATCGCTGCCCTGGGCCTGCACGGTGCGATGAAGCTCATGGACTTCCAGAAAAAGCTCGGTGAGGAAATCCCCCGGAAGTACCTCGTCTTCAACCACAATCCCTACGAGAACTGCACCTACCTGGGAGAAACCTCGCGCGGCATTCCGGTTTCCGTGAACAGCGAGTTCATGGCCTGCGACTTGAAGGTATCCGTCGGGTCACTGGTGCCCCACCCCACCGCCGGTTTCGGCGGCGGCGGCAAGATGATTTTACCCGGCGTGTCCAGCACTGAATCCATTGCCGCCAATCACGGCAAACTGTGTACGATTTCTGATGCCGGCGTTATAGTGCTGGATACCTGGGGCAGGGTGGATGATAACAACCAGCGGCTGGACATGGAGGAAATTGCGCGCATGGCCGGGCTTGACTTTTCCATCAATGCCCTGGTGAACATCAACCGGGATACTATCGCGCTCTTCTGCGGCGACCTGGTTGAAGCCCAGCGCGAGGGTGTGAAGATGGCCCGCAAAGTCTATGCCTGCGAGGCACCAGGCGACGCTGATATCGTCGTGGCCAATGCCTATGCCAAGGCCAACGAGGCCGCCCTGGTGGCGGGCCTGGGTAACAAAATGCTCAAGGAATCCGGCGGCGACCTGGTCATCATCGGCAATATCCCCGAAGGTCAGATCTGCCACTACCTGGCCCGCAGCTTCGGCAAGAAAATCGGTGGTCAGCTCTACGGGCGTCATACCAAACTACCACCCCGGGTCAAGCGGATGTTCGCCCTCGGGCCGTACATTGACAAGGCCGGCCTCGACTGGATTGGCCCGATCGACCAGATAACCATACTCAATAGCTGGGCTGAAATTCTGGACGCGCTCAAGAAGAACCACGGGAGCAAGGCAAAGGCGGTGGTCGTCCCCGACGGCACGCTGCAGTACTTTCCCCACAGCAGTCTGCCGAAAGGCGCCACCATTCCCGGCGATTAAACATTTAAAGGTCAAATGAAAGGCAGGGTGCCGGCGAAACTATAAACCGACACCCTGCTTTTTTATCTCTGCCTGATTTAGCCGGAGCAAACGTCACATTTCGGAACTGCTTCCGGGAAATACTGGATGGTGGCGTCCGGCACCACGGCTACCCTGGCCTTATCGCCATACCGTTTTTCCAGGTCTTTGATTACCTCCGACCAGCTCCGCGCCCAGTTGACCATCTCGTAAGGAGCCACCCAGTCGGCGCCAACTTTGTCCGGATATGGTGCTAGTATGGTCAGCTTCTTTGTGTTGCCCGGCAGCGCGTTCTTGCGGCACAGCGGACCCCAGCCCAGACCACCATAATTTTTACCAAAGCTGCGGTCAAAGTAATGGTGTATTTGCCCCTCCGGCGTCACCACCACCAGCACCATATCGCCGCCACCGCCATCCTCAGACAGCAGCGGGGAGACCACCGGCGGCGCCAGCAGCATCTCATTCGCCTTGGAGAAGCAGTTGGCCACCACAATATCGGCATTCCGGACCATATCCGTGGCGTAATGTTTTTTAGCAATCTCAACACCCGCCTTGTGCTCCTCGACCGGGTCACCCACGAAAAGCGCGGTGACCTCCCTTCTCAAATTGACGATGGCGTCCACCTTGACATCAAGCTGCGCCATCCTGGCGGCCTCGATGATATCCTCAAGTATCACATTGTCGCGCAGCTTGCCAATGGCCACCGAAGGGTCAAACACCAGCCGGTTGTGGTTGGAGGCAATGGTCTGCATGGAGGCGACGCCGGGCAGAATGACCTTGCAACCACCGCCAAAGCCGTAGGGATGTGGGACGATGGCGCCAATGCCGATTTTGAGGTCGCAGGCCATGAACTCGCTGTTCACCTCGATTGGTGTCCCGTATTTGCTGACTCCCAGCGGCGTGCAGTTTTCATACGGATTGTGGTTATAGAATAAGAACCGCGACATAACATCATCGCCCAGTTTCTTCCGGAAGTCGATGCCATTCATCGTACCGTGGGCACCGATGGCAGCAATGAACCGGATATTATCATCGGCAATTCCCGCCCCGGCAAGCTCTTCCAGAATGTATGGTATCAGCATCGCTGACGGTGTCGGCCGGGAAAGGTCATCGAAGAGAATGACCACTTCTTTTTTACCTCTGGCCAGTTCTTTTATCGTCCCGGTGCCAATGGGACTGGCGAAAGCCTTCCGTATCTGGGCGTCGGAGAGAGGTGGCGCATCGTGCCCCTTCATCCTGCAGACAGTAACGTCCCAGGACTCTGGAAAGTCCAATTCCAACTCTTCATCACCGTACCAGGCCAGTACCGGCAGGATTGCTTTTTTTCGGTTGCTCATCCGTCTGCCTCCTTCTCCGTTCACGCGAAAGTGAACATTCGCTTTGGATTTTCAATCATTATAGTATCGATAAGCTCCTGAGAGAGCCCCTTGATTTTCATCACCGGCACCGCATCCCTCAGGATATGTCCGTAGCCCCAGCCTCCATAACGGCAGAGCGAGCTCTTGGTATAATTGTCGTGCGAGATGAAAATCTGCTTCTCAAAACCTTTATCGGTCAGCTCCTTAATCTCGTTGATGCGCCGGGCATCATTGGGAACATCGATTACCCGAAAACGGGGGGGATAGTAGCCCTCCCGGCCAAACAGGTCATACTCCAGCGTGCAGCCGGTTTTGGCCAGTTCAATTCGATTTGCCGGCTCTCTAACTGCGCGGTCAACATGACTGATAACGACGCGGCTGAGGTCAGCGCCGGCCTTGTCCGCCACCCTGATGCATTCCATGGCGGCCATTTCATTCTGGCCGGGATGAATGTTGATGGCGGCACCGGTAACCTTTTGCGCACGTGCGCCGGCACGTACCACCTTCTGCTCATTCTCGGTGAATGGCCAGGAGCAGCCTATCTCCCCGATAAGCCCGGCATGTATTCCGGTATTGCCAAAACCCTCAAAGACGTCCTTGACAAATTCCTCGGTGATTTCTGCCTCGCTTTTGGCACTTACGTCAACCCCGGTTGCCGGGTAGGAAGTTTCCACATAATAAGCGGTGCCCATGATGATATTCACGCCAGTGACGCGGGCGATGCGGGCCACTGCCCTGGGATCGGGATATAAACCGCGTACCGTAACTTCAACGATGGACTTCCCGCCCAGTGCCTTGTAGCGCATGACCTCGTCAACGACAACATCCTCGTCGAGGAGCTGAAGGTCATCATAGTTCTGGAAAGGATGGTAGCGTATCCACCAGAGGGTATCGATGGTCACCGGGTGACGGGCCCATTTCCGTTCCGTGGCCTCGCCCGAGTCATAGTGCCAGGTCGTCGCGTCGCATATCAGGTGCTCGTGGGGCAGCGTGATACCCATCTCCGACGGCTTCATAAGCCCCAGTACCGTCTGCACCTTGCCTTTGAGTTCTGCTCGCTTCACGTATTTTCCCCCTTCTAAGCTCTATTAATACTTTATTTTTCTCTCATGGCATTCTCGGCGGCGATGCGGCCAAAGGCGATGCATTCCGCGAGATTACCACCGCCGGCAGGATAAAGCAGACCGAATACGGAACCGCACTCCCCGGCCGCATAGAGGCCCGGAATTGGCTCACCGAACGGGTTGAGTACCTGTGCCCGGCTGTTTCGCCTCGGGCCACCCAGGGTATTTGACCCGCCGGGGAAGAGCCTGATGGCAAAGAACGGCGGCTCATCCAGCGGCACCAGCTCCAGCGGATTGCGTTTAAAATCAGGGTCATTGCCCACCTGGCAATGCCGATTCCACGTATTAATGGTATTTTCGAGATTTTCCGGGGGCATATTGAGCTTTGTGGCCAGCTCAGCGACCGTATCGCCCTTCACAATCCAGCCCTTCTGCAGCTCAGTCAGGTTGTCCCGACTCCACTTGTAGAGCTGGTGCGGGCCGGTGGGGCCGCTCGACATTTGCGCCAGGGGGCCAAATTTAACTCTACGCTGGTCAAAAATGTGATAGCTAGGCACACGTGGATACTCCAGCCGGTGGGAGTCAAACCAGCCGCACTCATATGAAGCCGCATGGGGCTTCAGCTCCTCGGTCATGTAGCGGCGACCATACCGGTCAACGATAATAAAGCCGGCAGGGGCCTTTTCCTTTTCCGTCTTCATCGAGCGCTGGCTCCAGCCGCCGCCACTGAAATCGATAAAGAAGGCAAGGGGGAAATCGGGAAACTTGGCGCACAGCCGTGCCGAAACGCAGTTCATGTGCCAGAGACCGGCACCAACCTCCTGGGCCATTCTGATACCGTCGCCGGTATTGCCGGTGCCACCAGCGAAATACATCGGGTAGACGCGGAGGTACTGCAGCTTCATCTCCTCGCTTTCCTCAAAGCCCCCCGTGCATAAAAGTACCGCCCTAGTTGCCCTGATATTAATTTCCCGGGGAGTCTTCCCACGGCCATCGGCCACCTTGACGCCGATTACCCTGCCGGTATTATCAGTTAACAACCGTACCGCCGATGTCTGATAGCGCACATCAATATTTCTGGAGGCAACCTGCTCATACATGAACTTCATCATACGGAAGCCATTGCCCTGGTACTTCCACAGTTCCATGCTGTCGGCGCCGGGGAGCTGGGGAAACTCAGCCGCTCTGGAGAAAAATTTAATGTTACCACCCAGCCGGGTAATCCAGTCTTTGTTCTGTGCCGTATAGGTAACCCAGGCCTTTACGGTATCGGCATCCGTCCATGGCAACCCCGGCTGACTGCCCACCTGGCACAGGGCGGTCATATACTCGGTAGCGCGCTCAATATCTGACAAAGATAGAAACACTCCCATAGCGGTGCTGCTGCACGTGCAGTGCGTTTCTGCCGGCTGCTTCTCCAGAAGTACCGCGCGGGCACCAAGGTCATGAGCCGTTATCGACGCCACCGCGCCGGATAGTCCGTACCCGATAATAACGATTTCTACCGTATCGTCCCAGCGGTAATTCCCCGGTGTTAACATGGCGACCTCCCTGTCTCAGGATTACCAGTAAGAACCTATCCAGGTGGCCATGGGGGGCTGTTTACTGGGCGGACGCTTGCGTATTACATCCTCTCGGATGTCTGTGCCCAGCCCGGGCCTCGTAGGAATCTCGAGGTAGCCATCCTTATAGATGATAGGCTCGGTAAGAACCTCATTGTACATATCCAGGTAGGGATAGAAGAACTCCTGGAAAACAAAATTGGGAATGCTGGCATCAAGATGCAGGCTGGCGATGGTCTGCACGGGACCGTTGGAGTTATGCGGCTGAACAGAAACGTAGTAGGCCTCAGCCATGGCCGCAATCTTCCTCAACTCCCAGATGCCACCCACGTTGCAGATATCGGGCTGGATGATTTGCGCCGCATTCTTTTCAAAGAGGGGGCGGAACTCCCAGCGGGTATACAGTCGCTCGCCGGTGGCTATCGGCAGGTTTATCGACCGCTGCAGTGCCGCCAGGGCATCGAGGTTGTCCGGCGGTATGGGCTCCTCGTAGAAGAAGGGGTCATAGGGCTCCAGTTTATGGGCCATGCGGATGGCGCTGTGCATATTGAAGCGACCGTGACACTCAATGAGTATATCAACCGAAGGCCCCACCGCCTCCCTCACCGCCTTCACGCAGGCGAGGGCGAACTCCTCCTCCGACCTCTGAATGACCTGCCCGCCCTCGCGGAAGGGGTCCCACTTCAGGGCGGTAAAGCCTTTATCCACCATTTTCAGGGCGTTTTCCGCAATTGAGTCCGGAGTATCTTCGGCGGTCATCTGGGTTACTATTTTCTGGAATGCCCAGGCATTGGCATAGGCTCTTGCCTTATCCCTCAGCTTCCCACCGAGCAACTCGTAGACCGGCACACCGAGGGCTTTTCCCTTGATGTCCCACAGTGCCTGCTCGATGCCACTCAAGGCAGTAAGTATGATTAGCTGCCCGTACTTAAACGTCTGTTTATAGAGCGCGTTCCAGATGTATTCAATCTGGAAAGGGTCCTGACCGACCAGAAAATCCCTGAATGTTTCCAGGGCCTTGACGACCACCTCATCGTTCCTCTCCAGGCTCGCTTCCCCTACCCCGGTAAGGCCGCTGTCGGTATAGAGTTTGACGAAGGTCCAGTTGGCATGTCCGCCCTGGGTCTGAAAAACGCGCAGATCAGTGATTTTCATTGCGAGTCCCCCTCACTAACTTTTAATTAAAATCGGCTAAAGAGGATTATACCCTTACCATGGAAAAATCCGCAAGGTTATCAGGCCATATGCCCGGGATAGATATTCCATCATATGAAATAATCCAGTGATTGACACGCCGGGGTACGCCCGGCTTAATCTTGACCCGTAAATTGCAGTATGGTAGTCTTACGATGGAATTTTACCGCAATCTCGACTTCAGAGGAGGAAACCTATGCCAGAAATAGACGCTGCCAAACTGAAAGAAATCTATACCAGTATGGTGAAGATCAGGTTTTTCGAAGAGAGAGCCATAATCGAGTACCGCAAAGGTCTGCCCGGCTTTATCCACGCCTCAATCGGTCAGGAAGCAATCCCGGCAGGAGTTTGCGCCTTTCTCCGCGAAGATGACTATACCATAACGACACACCGCGGTCACGGCGATATTATCGCTAAAGGAGCCCAGCTCGACCGGATGATGGCCGAACTCTTCGCCAAAAAGACCGGCTACTGCAAAGGCAAAGGCGGCTCCATGCATATCGCCGATGTTGACCGTAATATCCTTGGTGCCACCGGCATTGTCGGCGACGGCATTCCCATTGCTGCCGGCGTCGGGACTGCCCTCAAGATGCAGGGCCTGGACAGTATAATGGTCGCTTTCTTCGGCGACGGCGCGACAAACTCCGGTGCCTTCCATGAAGGCATAGGACTGGCGGCCGCCTGGTACCTGCCCGTTCTCTTCGTCTGCCAGAACAACCTGTACCAGCAGAGCACGCCCACCCGGGACTACTGCCGCCTGACCGATATTGCCGACCGCGCCAAAGCCTACGGCATTCCCGGCATTACTGTCGATGGCAATGACGCCATTGCCGTTGCCGAGGTAGCCAGGGAAGCGATTGAGAAGTGCCGCAAAGGTGAGGGCCCTATACTCATTGTCGGGAACACCTATCGGACCGTCGGTCACCACATGGGTGACCCCGGCACCAGCTACCGGAGCAAAGAGGAAGTTGAGGAATGGAAGAAGAAGGACCCGATAAAACGACTGCGCCAGCAGCTGGTACAGAACAAGATGGCCACGGACGCCGAGCTTGATGAAATTGAAAACAACGTGTTGCGGGAGCTGGATGAGGCGGTCAAGTTCGCCCAGGAAAGCCCCGAGCCCACGCCTGAAGAAGCGCTGGAAGATATCTACGCCTGATTTATTAAAGGGGGGAAGCATGCGAGAGTTAACCTACCGAGAAGCACTGCGGGAAGCGCTCCGTGAAGAGATGAAGCGCGACCCCAAAGTATTTATGATGGGAGAGGAAATCGCCGAGTATGGCGGTTCCTATAAGGTAAGCCAGGGACTGCTGGAAGAGTTCGGTCACGAGCGTATCCGAAACACCCCCCTGGCCGAGGCCGCCATCGCCGGTGCCGCGCTGGGCGCATCGCTGGTAGGCATGCGGCCGGTGGCGGAAATCATGTACATCGACTTTTCCTTCATCGCCGCCGACCAGATTATCAACCAGATCGCCAAGCTGCGCTATATGACCGGCGGCATGGTCAAGGTGCCCATGGTAATGCGGACGCAGGGAGGTGGCGGGGTGGCCGCCGGGCCACACCATTCTCAGTCACTGGAAGCCATCTTCGCCCACATCCCGGGGCTCTTCGTGGTCATGCCTTCCAATGCCTATGATGCCAAGGGCCTGCTCAAGACCAGCATCAGGGAGGACAATCCGGTTATCTTCATCGAGCACAAAAAGCTGTATGGTGAATCGTGCCCGGTTCCGGAAGAAGAGTATACGATTCCTCTGGGCAAAGGTGACATCAAGCGCGAAGGCAACGACATAAGCATCATCACTTACTCGCGCTGCGTGAACTTCGCCCTGGAAGCCGCGGAGGAACTTGCCAAGGATGGCGTGGATGTTGAGGTGGTCGATATAAGGACACTGAAGCCACTTGATGAGGCTATTATCCTGAGCTCGGTGCAGAAAACGGGCAAAGCAATGGTGGTCTACGAGGCCTGCCGCACCGGTGGCTTCGGCGCCGAGATTGCTGCCCTTATCGGCGAGAAGGCATTTGATTACCTGGATGCACCTATCAGGCGCGTGGCTTCGCTCGATTCACCGGTTTCCTTCAATCCCAGGCAGGAGCAGTATATACTGGTCAACCCGGAAAAGATCCAGGCGGCGGCCCTGGAGATGATGGGAAAATAGAAAATCGGAGCATTTCGATTTAACCGAGTGGAGGTATCAGCATGGCCGTGGCCATTATCTTCCCCAAGCTTGATGAGGCAATGACGAGCGGTAAAATCGTCCGGTGGCTGAAAAACGAGGGCGACCGTGTGGAAAAAGGGGAGACCATTCTGGAGATTGAGAGTGAAAAGACTTCATTTGAACTTGAAGCCGAGGCTTCAGGTATTCTGAGCAAGATTACCGCCCAGCCGGGCGATGAGGTACCGATCGGTGTCACCATCGCCTACATTCTTCAGCCTGGGGAGAAAGCACCAGAAGTTGAGACGCCAGTCGTTGTTACCGCGAAAGAGGAGAAACCAAAGGCAGAAGCAAAGGCAGAAGCACCTCAACCAGCCCGGGAATTGAAAGAGATTAAAGCCTCTCCGCTGGCCAGAAATATCGCCAGAGAGCATAATGTAGACATCGCCCAGGTAAGCGGAACCGGACCGGGAGGCCGAATCACCAAAGAAGATGTACTCAAGTTCGTCGAGGAAGGCGGGGCAGCCGCGGCCCCGACTACCCGTGAAGCACCAGCGGGAGGCGAGGAGGAAATTATCCCTCTGTCTACCATGCGCGAGGTGATTGCCCGGCGTATGGTGGAGAGTTTTCAGATACCGCATTTCTATCTCACCGTAGAAGTCGATGCCCAGGAGTTGCAGCAAACACGCCAGCAACTGCTGCCGGTAATCGAAAGCAAAATCGGAGTCAGGCTGACGCTTACCGACCTTATTATCAAGATAGTGACCAGGGCACTGGAGAAAAACCCGGCTATCAACTGCTCCTATGCCGACGGTTCGGTGAAGCTGTTCCGGCGGATTGACATCGGCCTGGTAACCTCCGTCGAAGGCGGCCTGATGGTGCCCATCATCAGGGACACCAGCACCAAATCTCTGGCCGAAATCGCGCAGGCCCGCGCCGAACTGGTACAGAAAGCAAGGGAGCGCACCCTCACCAGGGAAGAGATGACCGGCAGCACCTTTACCATCTCCAATATGGGAATGTACGACATCGACCAGTTCAGCGCCATCATCCAGCCACCAGAGGCCGCGATACTGGCCGTAGGGAGAATCGCGGAGAAGGTTGTAGCGCGAAACGGTGAGATGGTCATACGGCCAATGATGACCCTGACCCTGTCCATTGACCACCGCGTTCTCGATGGTGCGCTGGGCGCGCAGTTCCTGCAGACGGTGAAAAAGTACATCGAAGACCCGGTCAATCTGATTTAATAGCCAATCAGTATCACCACTGGTTGTGATGAACCCTGGACTCATTGTAGCGATTTGACGGCGGCTTTTGCTCTGCCGGATAACCGATGGATATAAAGCACAAAGGTAATACGTGCTCGGGAAGGCCGAGCAGTTTCTGTACTTCTTTCACTCTTTTCTCTTGAGGGTGGACACCCAGCCACACCGCTCCCAGACCCTTGGCATGGGCCGCGACCAGAATGTTTTGCGTGGCGGCGGAGCAGTCCTGAACCCAGTAGCCACTCAACGCCAGGTCCGTGTCACCACAGACGGCGATGGCCCAGGAAGCCTCTTTCAGCATGTGAGCATAGGGGTGAAACCTGGGAATTTCATCGAGGATGCGGCGGTCGTTGATGATGACGAATTGCCACGGCTGCTGGTTATTCGCCGAGGGAGCGCTCATCGCCGCTTCCAGCAGTTCTTTGATTACCCCTTCCGGTACCGGTTTATCAATATACTGGCGAATGCTCCTTCGAGATAAAATAGCTTCCATTGCGTCCATCTGATTTCTCCTCCAGTATTAGTGTCGCTCGAATCTAATCGCGAGCGGCGTCGAGCTCTTTCTGGATGGCAGCGATTTGTTCCGGGCTGAGGTGGCGGAACCTCGCCTGGATGGCAAAATATTCTGAGATCGGTCGCTGTCGTTTTGGGGTATAGGTAGTGCGGAACCGGCCGTTCTCAAACTCTTTCAGCTGCCACATGCCGCTCTCCACTGCCATGCGCCCGATTTCAATGGTCTCGTCAGGGGTGAAGCCCCAGCCAGTGGGGCATGGCGTCAGTACGTGAATGTAGGTGGGGCCATTCACCTGGCTCGCCTTTGCCACTTTCTCCATGTAGTCCAGCGGGTAGGAGATACAGGCGGTGGCGGCATAGGGAATATCATGCGCCGCCACGATGCGCAGCATGTCCTTCTTGGGCCTGTTTTCAAAGCAGGGCGCGGGCGTGGTGCTGGTGGTGGCTCCGTATGGAGTCAGGCCGCTCCGCTGAATACCGGTGTTCATATACGCCTCGTTATCGTAACAGATGTAGATGAATTTGTTGCCGCAGTCAATGGCACCGGACAATGCCTGAATGCCGATGTCCGCCGTGCCGCCATCACCGGAGAAGCCGACAACCTGGATGTCCTCACGACCCCGCCTCTTGAAGCCGGCACTGATGCCGGACAAGGCAGCCGCCGTGGCGGCGAAAGCCATTACCGTGAACGGCACGAAGAACGGCGCCTGAGGGTAATAGCAGGACACGGTGCTGATGCAGTTTGCGGGCACCACAAAAACGCAGTTCCTGCCCAGCACTTTCAAGGTCAGGCGCACAGCGAGCACAGCGCTACAGCCGGCACAGCCAAAAGAAGCCCGGTATAGCTCCTCTTTGGATATATCCTTCAGTTTCATGGGTCAATAAACTCCAGATGCGGTATTGCTCCTCTTTCCGCAGCCAGGGCTTTTTCCAGCATGTATTTCATCTTTTCCGGCGGCACGTCAGCGCCACCCAGCCCACCGATGAAGTTAAGTATCGCCGGTGGTTCGGACAGGCCATACAGGGTGGCTTTCAGGTCGGTGGCCAGCGCTCCTTCATAGCCCCAGGAGCAATCTCTATCCAGCACTGCCGCCGCCTTCACCGGCGCTAAAACCTTCCGCAGCGGCTCAACCGGGAAGGGCCGGAATGCCCTTACCTTAACCAGGCCGACGGCCCTGCCATCGTCTCGCATCTCGTCAACCACCTCGCGGGCAGTTCCGTTAAAGGCGCCCATAGTAACAAAAAGTGCTTCGGCACCATCGCAGCGGTACTCCTCAATCAGTCCACCGTAGTGACGGCCAAAGATACGGGCAAATTCATCGCCTACCTCCATAATTACCTCCCGCGCCTTTTCCGCCGCCGCCTGCTGTTCCTCACGCCAGCGCGCGTAATTCTTACCGAAGGCGCCGACGGATATAGAGTAAGGATTGTCAACATCCAGGGTAACCACCGGGTCATAAGACGGCAGGAAGGAATCGACCGTTTTCTGGTCGGGAACCTCCACCAGCTCTTCGGTATGCGACTGGATAAACGAGTCAAGGCAGACCATCACCGGCAGCAGCACACGGTGGTCCTCAGCAATGCGGTATGCCTGGAGCACCATGTCCAGCGCCTCCTGGCCGGTTTCGGTGAAAATCTGAATCCAGCCCGTATCACGCTGCTGGATGGCGTCCTGCTGGTCGCCCCAGATACTCCAGGGCAGCGCCACCGAGCGGCAGACATTGACCAGGACCAGCGGATAGCGACCGCCCGCGGCATAGGCCAGCATTTCATGCATGTATTCCAGGCCCTGGGATGAAGTGGAGGTAAAGGCACGCGCTCCGGCCATCCGCACGCCCATGCAGGCGGTCAGTGCCGAATGCTCTGACTCCACCTTGAGGAAGTCGGCATCCATCTCGCCATCAGCAATGTACTTGGCGATCTTCTCCACGATGCTCGTCTGCGGGGTAATGGGGTAGGCGGCAACCACATCGACGTGCGCCAGTTTGGCTGCCTGCGCCACCGCCTCGTTGGCCGTTATATATTTTCTAACTGGCATTTTTGCCGCCATTAATTATCACCTTCCGGCTCGACCATCTCTATCGCCCTGGTGGGACACTCCCTGACACAGATGCCACAGCCTTTACAGTCTTCGAAATTGAAAAGCACTTTCCGATTGGCCTCGTCCTGAAAAATGGCGCCCTCCGGGCAAAAAATCCAGCAGAAGAGGCAGAAGGTGCATTTACCTTTCAGAGCCGGCTTGGCCGTGCTCCAGCTCCCCATCCTGGTGGGTATGGTGCCGGCTTTCGACACTGGTCCCGGGATTGATTTCTCTTTCTTCATTTTCTACTGACTTCCTGGTACGCTGCCTCAGCCGCCTTAATGTTGCGGCTGACGATTTTCTCCGGCAGCATGCCGGCAATGGCCTTCTTTATGGAATCCAGGCTCACTATGCCGGTAGCGCCAGCCAGCGCACCGATCATGGCCGTATTGACGATGGCCACCCCGATATGTTCCCGCGCGATTGCCGTCGCATCCACGGCGATGATATTGAGAGAAGCCGGTATGTTCTTCAACTGCTCTGCAGATTTACGCGTGTTGACCAGGATGTTAGCTCCATCCCGGGCACCATTTGTTATGTCAACCACATCGAGCAGGGTATCATCAAGGACGATAATAGTGGTGGGATGATAGATCTGGCTGCGGGTCCGAATGGCCTGAACGCTGATACGGGTGAACGCCTGCACGGGAGCACCACGACGCTCAGCGCCAAAACTGGGGAAGGAAACCGCGTACTTGCCCTCATAAAGCGCCGCCGCACTGCCTAACATGCTGGCACCGAGGACAGCTCCCTGCCCGCCGCGCCCATGCCAGCGCACCTCCTCAAGATGTCTTTTTTGGTTCATTCCAGCCCATTATATCACGGCGCTGCCTGCCCATAAAACTACACTTCTCAGAACGCTATTGAACGCTTCGATGGGGAGAGTGGTTAGCCTGTCTAGAGACCCGGTGGCAGCTTGACGCCAAGTCGCTCGGCAACTTGCCGCAGGTTCTGGACAGTGCGCTCCGCCAGTGGAATGCCCTTTCTAGAACGCTCCTCATAGGTGCGGAACTCCGGTTCGCCGGGCACAAAAATCTCATCAAACCCATCCGCCTTGGGCAGCGCTTTGATACCGTCGATCAGTTCGTCAATATTATTTTTGTATTCTTCTAAATCGGTGAACTGACTGATGTCAATGGCGATGAAAACGCTGTTCTGGATATGGCGCTGGTAGTGCGCAGGGCGGTCACCGATTACCTTCACCTTTTTTTCCTTTAGAGGCGGACCCGGTTCACGACCGTGTAGTGTTGGCCCCAGCATCGGATTGCCCATCATCACGCTGGAAAGACATTCAAACAACATGGACAGGCCGGAGCCCTTTGCCCCGCCGAAAGGGAGCAAAACGCCCGCTTGCTTGGGGTCAGTGGCCGGATTGCCATCTTTATCAATCGCCCAGCCCTGAGGAATCGGGATGCCCTTGTCGAGGGCCAGGGTGATTTTCCCCGCCGCCACCACACTGGTGGCCATGTCCAGAATCAAAGGCTGGTGCTTCTTCGCCGGCACCGTTATAGCAATCGGGCTGTTATGTATTCCGGCAGCCTTGGCACCAAAAGGCGCCATATTGGGCGGGCTACATACCCAGATCATGCCCGCCATTCCCTGCTCCGCCGCCATCAGCGTGTAGTAGCCCATGGCCCCCTGGTGCGTCGTGTTGCGGATGGACGCCCAGCAAACTCCCACCTGCTTCGCTTTTTCCAGCGCCCGTTTCACAGCGAAGACGGTGACCACCGGCCCGAGGGCGCGGTCGGCCTCTACGAAGATGGTCGCTGGCGTCTCCTTCAAGACCTGAATATTGGGCCTGGGGTTCATCACCTCTCTGTCTATCCATTCCAAATATGTCGGAATCAGCAACACGCCGTGGGAGTCAACACCCCTGAGGTTGGCCCAGGTCATCACCGACGCCTCGGTTTCAGCATCTTCGGGCGGCATGCCCATCCTGGTAAAAATCTCCCTGGCAAACCCCTTCAAAGGTTCCCAGGCCACTCTCACTTCGTTCGCCATAATACCTCCTTGCGGCTATCTCTGAAATAAACAACTTGATTGTAATGCGCCTGAAATCCGCCGTCAAGCAGGGGCCTTTTCTGGAGCGTCTGGTGGAAGCACTTAAAGCTTAAGGTAATACGTAGTCTTTGTATTCTCTTATTTCCCGCCCAGATATGCCTTCGTTTTCTGAGCCAGTGCCGTTAGCAGCTCGTTCAGTTTCAACGGCGGGACGTATACGCAGAAAATTTTAAGTGTCTCGGTTTCGCTGGTGTTACAGCACTCGTGTTCCACGCCTTTGGGAGCGATGATAACCGAGTCCGTCTCCAGCTTGACGGCCTTGCCATCCAAAAGGCACTCGCCGCGCCCGACAAAGTACATTATCTCGTCACTGTCCGGATGAGTATGCTTCCCGGTGCCACTTCCTGCCGGTATGTGCGAGAAAAGCACGGTTGCCGTTTTATAGCCCGTCGTCTCGGGGCAGGCAATAAGCTTCAGGTATCGTTCCCGCGGCGGGTCCACCTTTATCGCGGGAAATTCCCATCCACGATAGACCTGTACTGACATGGTTCCTCCTTTTTCCTTTTACTATGAGGCATTGTGCGAGCCAATCCCGTCTTGTATTATAGCGCGCAGGGCGACTATAATAAAAACAACTGTCCAAAGGCCATGAACAATACTATCTTTATGATTCACGGTATGTGGAGCGGTGGCTGGTACTGGGAAAATTACTGTCAATTTTTCAAGGACAGGGGATATCGCTGCCTCGCTCCCACGTTGCGCCTCCATGATGTGGACCCGAAAGAACCGCCTCACCCCGACCTCGGTACCGTCAGCCTGCTGGATTATGTCTCCGACCTGGAGAATGAGATCAGGAAACTTGACCATCAACCCATTATCATGGGACATTCGATGGGAGGCCTGCTGGCCCAGATACTGGGCAGCCGGGGGCTGGCCAGTGCCCTGGTGCTGCTGACGCCGGCACCACCGGGAGGCATTCTGGCGCTGAAACCGTCATCACTCAGAGGGGTCTGGAGCTGCCTGACAAAGTGGGGCTTCTGGCGCAAACCCTGCCGGCAGACTTACGGTGAAGCCGTCTACTCGACAATGAATTTACTGCCTCCAAAGGAGCAAAAAGAAACGTACGACAAGCTGGTATTTGAGTCCGGCCGGGCAGCGTTTGAAATCGGACTCTGGTTTCTTGACCGCCACAGAGCTTCCGAGGTTGACGCCTCCAGGGTTACCTGTCCTGTCCTCGTGATTGGCGGTGGGCAGGACCGCATTATGCCAGCATCGGTAGTGCGAAAAATCGCGCACCGATACCAAAAGGTAGCCACCTATCGTGAGTATGCCGACCACGCGCACAAGGTTATCATGGAACCGGGTTGGCAGGATATAGCTGAGGATATCGCCCACTGGTTTGAAACGGCCTTGAACGGGAAAAATAAAGATAAACAACCGCGAGGAGAGAGCGACATGGCCCAAGGTAATAAGGAAGCAGACGCCAGTACACTAGCCGAGCAAGTTTTAAAAATGGCTGACCTCATTGAGTACCAGGAAGGCTCGGTGGTCAGCCGAACCATAATCGAACAGAAAACCGGCACGTTAACGCTGTTTGCGTTTGCCGCCGGGCAGGGACTGAGCGAGCATACCGCACCGTTTGATGCCCTCGTTCACCTCCTGGATGGTGAAGCTGAGATTACCATCGCCGGCCAGCGCTACCGGTTGCGCGAAGGGGAGATGATTATTATGCCCGCCAACAAACCCCACGCCCTGAAAGCGATAGAGAACTTCAAGATGCTGCTGGTGATGATACGTTCCTAGCAAGGATATAATAGCTCAGAATTCAGGGCGGTCCCTCTTTCCGATTCAGGTACGAAGCAAGAGAGGGCACGTCGGATAAGTAGTCTTCCAGTTTTTTCTTGCTTATTTTATTGGCCGTTATTCCCCGCAGCGATCCGGTGAAAAAGACCTTTTTCGGCAATTTATAGTCGGCCATGCGGCTCTGGCAGAAATTCCTGATCTCCTGCTCGGTGGCATCAAACCCCTTCTTCAGCTCGACAACCGCGCCCACAATCTCACCACGTAGCCTGTCCGGGATACCGACAACGGCTACTTTAGCCACCTTGTAATAGCGGCACAGCACCTCTTCAATATCCCCGGGCCAGATATTCTGGCCCTTCAGGATAAGCATGTCCTTCTTCATGCCGGTGAGATAAAGATAGCCGTCTTCATCCATATAACCCAGATCGCCAGTCTGAAGCCAGCCGTCTTTTATCACCTCAGCGGTAGCCTGTGGATTATTATAGTATCCCGCCATGATGGGTCCCCTGACCACTATCTCACCGGTTCGATTGGGGAGTAATAACTTGCCACTATCATCGGCCACTCTTATTTCCCAGCCCGGTAAAGCCTTCCCGGTTGAGCCGATTTTTCTCCGGTCGGCCGGGGGGTGATGGGTGATATGAGACACCGACTCGGTAAGTCCCCAGATATCAAGGACATCAGCGCCGTAGTGGTGCTTGAACTTCTCTATTATGTCAATGGTCAGCGTGGCACCGCCACTGCCCCACAACCGGACGGAACTGGTGTCAAATTTTATCCCTTCACGTTCGGCAACGTTGATTGCCAGCGCGTAGATATAGGGCACCCCGAGGTACATGGTTCCCCTTTCACGCTCGATGGTTTCCAGAAAGCTGCTTATCGACCGGCCGGTACCAGGCACAATAATCAACGTGCTTCCTTTCCGAATGGAGCCCAGCATTACCGAAGCCATTCCGAACATATGATACATGGGCAGTGCAAACATCATCATCCTGTCTTCTTCCGTCTGCTGGAACTCATCACCGGAAACAGTCGCCTCGAAAACCAGACTGCGGTGGGTAAGCACCACCCCCCGGGGCTGGCGTGTCGGCCCACTGGTGTAGGAAATAACGCCGATGTCATCCGGCTTCAGTTCAATATCCACCTTTTCTGCAGAGCCGTTCGCCATTATTTCCCGATAGCTGGGGAATCTCCCCCCGTATCGACCGTCCAGTTCGATTACGTGCTCAATCGATTCCAGACGGGAAAGGACCGGCACCACCGGCTCCAGCAGGTCGCTTTCCGCCACCAGCACTTTCGGCTGACAGCTACCACAAACAAGGCCCAGCTCATCAACCCGGTAACGGACATCCAGCGGCACGGGGATGGCGCCCGCTTTTATGGTGCCAAAGTAAATGCTGACAAATTCCGGACTGTTGGCTATCAACATCGCAACGCGGTCGCCTTTCCTCACACCCAGATTGAGCAAGGCGTTGGCCACCCGGTTGGCGGCTTCGTCCAGCTCGGCATAGGAAATACGGCGCTCACCGCAGACAATAGCGGTCCTGTCGGCAAAAGCTTCCGCCGCCGCTTCCAGCAGCTGTTTTAAATTCGTAACCTGTTTTACCATAATGGGCCTAATGGGGAAGGGGGGACTCGAACCCCCACGTCTTGCGACACCAGATCCTAAGTCTGGCCCGTCTGCCAATTCCGGCACTCCCCCGCATTGTGGCATGAATGCGGTGATTCTCGGGAGAAAGGATAACTTTTACGTAATACTATAGCATTTTGAACCTGCCTGCTCAAGAAAACCGGCGAGTTATTTTTTACACGTTTTGCCACTGTTTTCAAAGTTGTATCATATCCGGGTGAAATTTTGATTGAGGCCACTGACCCTGTGATGTAAAATAACCTATAATATAGGTGAGGAGAAATTAAAAGGAGAGAGAAATGAAACTGTGGCAGGGGATCATATTAACCGTGGTACTTCTGGCGATTACGCCTCTTTCCGCCTGCGAGTATCTGGGCTGGGGAAGCCAGCAGCAGGTCACTGAAGAGCAGATAAAGGCCTACCAGGAATACAACCAGAAATTAAGAGAATACCAGGAACAGCAGCAGGAATACCAGCGACAGGTTATTGAAGCCTATAACAAACAGATGACTGAAGCCTACCAGGAATACAGTGACGGGATAAACCAATACTACGAAGACCGCCAGAAGGTCATAGAAGAAGCCATTACCGAAGGCGAAAAGTAAATCGGACAGTGGTATCGAGAGAGCATTACTGGACATTTTGGAAAGTACCGTTATGTCAACCAAGCAGAACGTACAGCAGATATTAAATGAGTTGCCGGAGGGTGTGCAACTGATGGCCGCGGCCAAAACCAGAACCCCGGCCGAAATCCTGGAGGCAGTCGATGCCGGCGTGCAGATCATTGGCGAGAACTACGTTCAGGAAGCAGAGAGGGCTTATGCCATCATCGGAAACCGGGCGATATGGCACTTCATCGGTCACCTTCAGCGAAACAAGGTGAAAAAAGCGGTCAGACTCTTTGACATGATTGAAACCGTGGACTCCTATGAAATCGCCCGGGAGATTGACAAACGCTGTGCTGAAATCAGCAAGGTTATGCCCGTACTGATGGAGGTGAATATAGGCAAGGAGCCGCAGAAATCAGGCGTGCTGCCGGAAAACACCGCACAGCTGGTAAAGGATATCTCAACTCTGTCCAACATCAAGGTAATGGGGCTGATGACCATGGGACCGCTCTCGGAAAACCCGGAAGACTCCCGTCCCTATTTCGTGGCCATGAAAAAACTGTTTGCTAAAATGAAAGACCTTAACCTGCCCAACGTTGAGATGAAATACCTTTCCATGGGCATGACCAGCTCCTACCGGATCGCCCCCGAGGAAGGCGCCAATATCGTCAGGGTAGGCACCAGGATTTTCGGCGAAAGGAAGGCCCAGTGAAATAATTAAACGCCTTGTATTTTACCAGAAACAGTGCTATACTCTATTGAAACAACTAGTTTGGACTTTATCAAGTGGGTTTCATCCCCACTTTTTTAATTATTGGAATAGTGGAGAGTTAAGTCAGAGATGAAAAGTGATTTCGTACTGGCAATAACTCAGCTTGCGGCAGAAAAAAATCTGCCCAGAGAGACAATCCTGTCTGCGGTGGAGGCAGCACTGGTCTCCGCCTACCGGAGAGATAGTTTTGCTCCAAACCAGAACATCTCGGTGAAAATAAACCCCAGCACCGGCCGAGTTGAAGTGTGGGTGGAGAAAACGGTGGTGAAAAAGCCGGCCGATACGCGGCTGGAAGTATCGGTGGAAGAGGCACGCCGGTTCAACTCGGATGCCGAGTTGGACGATATTCTCATGGTAGAGTCCACGCCGTACAATGCGGGGCGCATAGCTGCCCAGACAGCCAAGCAGGTCATCCTTCAGCGTCTCCACGAGGCCGAGCACAGCGCTATTCTGGAGGAGTACGCCGAAAAAGAGGATGAGGTCGTCACCGGACTGATACAGCGCATTGAGCCTGGGCAGATTAACGTTGACCTGGGTAGAACCGAGGCAATACTGCCCGCCTCAGAACAGGTGCGCACGGAAAGGTATCGAGTTGGCCAGCGCCTGAAAATCTGCATCCTTCAGGTCCTGAAGACAACCAGAGGACCACGGGTGCTGGTATCACGTGCCCACCCTGATCTGCTCCGCCGTCTCCTGGAGCTGGAAGTGCCCGAAGTCTATAACGGTTCTGTGGAGATAAAATCCATCGCCCGTGAAGCCGGATACCGTAGCAAGGTAGCCGTGGCGGCGCGCCAGAAAGGAATTGACCCGGTGGGCTGCTGCGTTGGCTTGCGTGGCATCAGAATACAGAACATCGTCAATGAACTGAACGGCGAGAAGATAGACGTTATTCAGTGGAGCCCCGATGTAGCTGCATTTGTCACCAACGCACTGAGTCCAGCCCAGATTGTCGGTGTTAACCTGAATGAAGAGGAAAATATCGCCACGGTAGTAGTACCAGATAGGCAGCTCTCCCTTGCTATCGGTAAGGAAGGTCAAAATGCCAGGCTGGCAGCCAAGCTGACCGGATGGCGAATTGACATCAAGAGTGCCTCCATTGTTGAGGCAGAAAAAGCGGCCGCCAAGCCGGCACCAGAAGTGGAAGAAAAAGAAGCAGAGGTTGTAACCGTAGAAGAACCGGCCGCGGAAATGCCGGAAATCCTTGAACCGACTCCAGCCTCTGCGGAACCAGTCGAGGGGGTAGCCACAGAACAGGCGGAACCACTGCCACTGGCGACAGAGGTACCTGCCGAGCCACTGGTCTTCTCTGAACCCAAAGTAACCGAGGAGAAAGCAGAGCTCAGATTCGCCGAGGATATCCTGGGGCCAAAGCCAGACAAACCAGAAGATAAAACCAAGAAGAAGAGAGGTAAAGGGGCCGCCAAAGAAGGTGCCGAGGACGGCATCAAGATAAAGAAACGACGGCGAGATACCGCTTTCTTGGAGGAAGATGAAGAGTTATAGCTCCCCTTCCCTACGCACCAGACATATACCACAGCGGACATGCCTTGGCTGTCGGCAGGTAAAGGCAAAACGCGAACTGATTCGAATCGTGAATACGCCGGAGGGCAATATTGAAGTTGATATTACCGGTAGAAAATCCGGACGCGGCACCTACCTCTGCCCGACTTTGGAATGCTGGGAGGTGGGGCTGAAAAGCAACCGGCTGGACCACTCGCTGCGCACCAGCCCCAGTAAGGACACCCGGCAGCAGTTGATGAAATACGCTGAAGAATACCTGAAAGGAGAAACCAGTGCCCCGAGCGAAAAAACCGGATAATACGGTCGAGGCTGAAGTCGAAGAGGCCTCCCAACAGCCAGAGACCCCCAAAAGTCAGATAGAGCTGCCTCATTCGCTGAGCGTGCGCCAACTGGCTGACCTCCTGCAGGTCAGCGCTGTTGACATCATCAAACAGCTCATGCGAAAGGACATCATGGCCAATATCAACCAGGCCATTGACTATGATATTGCGTCAGAGGTAGCCACCAGCCTGAACTTTGAAACACGCCTGAGGCCACGGACTGCAAAAGGTGCCGCCAGCGCCATCAGCGAGATAAGGAAGCGCCGCAAGCTACAGGTTGAAGAGGCAGGAAACCTGCAACCGCGTCCCCCGGTGGTGACGGTTATGGGCCATGTTGACCACGGAAAGACACGGCTGCTTGATGCCATCCGCCAGACCGATGTCATGGCTACTGAAGCTGGCGCCATCACTCAGCATATTGGCGCCTATCAGGTGAAGGTGGAGGAGCAGAAAATCACCTTCTTGGACACCCCGGGACATGAAGCGTTCACCGCCATGCGAGCCCACGGTGCCCAGATAACCGATATTATCATCCTGGTGGTGGCAGCAGATGACGGCATAATGCCACAAACGGTGGAAGCGATCAACCACGCCCGTGCTGCGGAGGTACCAATTATCGTCGCCCTCAATAAAATTGACAAACCGGAAGCAGATCAGGACCGGGTAAAGCAGCAACTGGCGGAAGCAGGGCTGGTAATTGAGGAATGGGGAGGAGATATTGTCTGCGTGCCCATTTCTGCGAAAGAGAAAATCGGTATTCAGGAACTTCTGGAAAACCTTCTAGTTGTAGCCGAGGTGGAAGAACTTAAAGCCAATCCAGCGGGTCCAGCCTCCGGAGTGGTCGTTGAGGCTGAGATGGACAGAAACCGCGGCCCGCTGGCCACCATACTGGTGAACAGTGGCACTCTGAAGCCGGCCGATACCGTTGTCGTTGGTGGCACGTGGGGCAGGGTCAGGGCTATGTTTAACGACCTGGGCAAACAGGTAAAGAAAGCCGGGCCGGCCACGCCAGTAGAAATCATGGGCCTGGACAGCGTGCCGCAGGCTGGAGATATTCTGACCGCAGTAGCCAGCGAACAGCAGGCGCAGTCAATGCTGGAAAAGCACCGGAGGGGGGAAGAAGAAGGGACTTCAGTTTCTTCAAGAGTGGTAAGTCTACACGATCTCTACGATAAAATCAGCAGTGGCCAGGTCAAAGGACTCAATGTCATCCTGAAGGCGGATGTCCAGGGCAGTATCGAACCAATCAGAAGCTCTCTGGAGCTTCTGAGCACCAATGAAGTCCAGGTAAGAATCATCCACAGCGGCACTGGAAACGTGTCCGAAAGTGACGTAATGCTGGCCACCGCCTCCCACGGACTCATCATTGGCTTCGGTGTCGGCACTGATGAAGGCGCCCGCCGGCAGGCAAGTACGGAAAGTATTGATATCCGCCACTACGACGTGATATACAACGTGGTTGACGACGTGGAAAAGGCACTCAAAGGCCTGCTGGAGCCCGAACTTGTTGAGGTCATTGAAGGACACGCCGAAGTCCGAGCCGTCTTCTCAGCGATAAAGGGGGTACAGGTGGCCGGTATCTATGTTTTAGACGGCAAGGTCAGCCGCAATTCTTCAGTGAGGGTGCGCCGCGGTGAGGAGGTTATCAGTGACACCACCGTCAGCAGCCTGCGGCGGTTCAAAGACGATGTCCGCGAAGTGGCCACCGGCTATGAATGCGGTATCAGCGTTAAAGACTTCGATAATTTTCAGGTTGGTGACCTGCTTGAATTCTACCGCATAGATAAAGCCGCCTAGCCCGGCAAATATAAACTCCAGGAGCCCATATTGTGTCTCATCGGATTGAACGTATAAACCAGCTCATCCGTCAGGAAATCAGCGACCTCCTACAGCATGAAATCAAAGACCCGAGACTCAGTAAGTTCATTGCCGTTACCGAGGTTGCTACCTCCCCGGACCTCAGACGCGCCAGGGTCTATATCAGCTTCATCAGCAGTCAGGAGGAAAAGCAGGCGGCGCTTGACGCCCTTGCCAGCGCTTCAAATTTCCTCCGCAAGGAAATGGCCCGAAAACTAAGGTTACGGCACATCCCAGAACTCAGCTTCCACTGGGATGATTCCATCGAGCGCGGCACACATATCATGGACCTCATCGACCAGGTGAGTCCCTCAGACCACTGATAACTTTGATTCTCTCGATACATCTATAACCGTGCAAATGTAGCTCAAGGGGGCAACACCATGAAAAGATGGCTAATTATTGTCATTCTGGCTGGTGCATCTCTTTTCTTTTACCTGAACTTCTTTAATACCAACGCCCAGCTATACACGGTCGAAGCAGCGTTAAATTCCACACATACCCAGCTTGAATCGACCAAAACAGAGCTGAAAGCAACGAAAGGGGAAGTGGCTGCCACCAAAACAGAGATGGAAGCCTTTATGGTCAAGATAGCCAGCACTGAGACAGAACTACAATCAATAAAAGACCGGTTACAGTCAGCAGAAACCGAGCTAGCCTCCACATCAGCCAGCCTCAGCACAATACAGGCTGAAATGGATGAGAAAGAAACCGAGCTTGTTGAGTTGCAGATTAGCCATGAAGGACTGCTGACCGGGCATGGTTATACCCTTACAGACCCTACTTATAGCGCTTTGATGCGTTTTCTGGAGAATGATGATACGGACAAAGCAGAATACATAAAGGGTGAATATGAATGCGCCGAGTTTGCTACGAATTTGTGCAATCGTGCCGAGGATAAAGATATTCGATGCGCTTATGTTTCCCTCCGGTTTCCAGACGGGAGGGGACACGCGATTGTCGCTTTCGACACCATAGATAAAGGCCTGACTTATATTGAACCGCAATATGATGACCTGGTTGAAATCGAAATAGGCAAGCCTTTCTACCAATGTATTGTACCCTCAGGTGACTACACCTATGAAAAATCGGACCAGGATGACACCATTGAAAAAGTGCTTGTTGCCTGGTAGAAAGAGGCGATTTCATGGTGAGGGCTAACGATGGACGGTATATTAAATATTGATAAGCCCTCGGGCAAGACCTCATACCGCGTGGTAGCGCTGGTGAAACAGCTCAGCGGCGAGCGCCGCGTTGGGCATGCCGGAACCCTCGACCCGCTGGCGACCGGTGTGCTGCCGGTTTGCCTCGGGCAGGCGACACGCATCGTCGAATTCCTTGCCGATGCCACCAAGACGTACCGGGCCGGGATTGAACTGGGAATAGCCACGGATACCTATGATGCCAGCGGCAGGATTACCCAGCAAGAAGACCCGTCCGGCATCCTTCGGGAGCAGGTTGAAAAAGCACTGGCTTCCTTCCGCGGCGTTATCCTACAGACACCGCCAATGTACAGCGCCATCAAGCACCAGGGGAAGAAACTGTACGAGCTGGCCCGTGCCGGCATAACCGTCGAGCGAAAAAGCCGGCCGGTGACCATACACAATCTGGATATCGTTGGTTTCCAGTCGCCGCTCGTTACCATCGAAGTGGAATGCGGGAAGGGCACTTATATACGCTCACTGGCTCATGACCTGGGGCAGATTCTGGGCTGTGGTGCCAATCTCAAAAGCCTTGTCCGCCTGCGCTACGGCCCGTTTGATATCGAGAATGCAGTGAGCGTACCCCGACTTGAAGATGCCTTCCGCAGGGGCCATTGGGAGCATTTCGTTCACCCTATGGACTTCGTGCTCTCGGCATGGCCGGCGGTGGTGGTCGATGAGGCCACAGAAGGGGTAATCAGAAACGGGGCACCAGTTGCTTTACCCATGGAACCATCAAGCGCAAGCGGAAATTACTGTCGGTCTTACACTGCTGACGGCCATTTCCTGGGCGTGCTGCGCTTTGAGACGGAGAAAGGGCAGTGGCACCCGGAGAAGGTCTTTCAAGACAGCCATCAGTAACCGCCAGGCCCATGTCGTGATACGTATCACCAACTGGAATCACTTGACATCGCACGCCTAATAAAGGTATAGTGCAGCGGATGCTATGAAGGGGGACAAACTAAACATGGGGAAAATAAACGTGGCCATCATCGGCGTGGGTAATTGCTCTTCGTCTCTGGTCCAAGGTGTTCATTACTACAAAGACGCAAAAGCAACCGAGTTTGTGCCCGGGCTAATGCACGTGAACCTTGGCGGGTACCATATCAGCGATATCAACTTTGTGGCCGCTATTGATATTGATAAAAACAAGGTGGGCAAAGACCTGGCCGAAGCCATTTATACGAAGCCAAATAACACCTTTAAATTCTGCGAGGTACCACCCACGGGGGTTATTGTGCAGCGCGGTATGACCCATGACGGTCTGGGTAAATATCTGTCACAGATGATACAGAAAGCGCCCGGTCCGACCGCCGATATTGTCAGTATTCTCAAGGAAACCAAGACCGATGTCGTCATCAACTACCTGCCGGTCGGCAGTGAAGAGGCGACCAAGTGGTACATCGAGCAGATACTGACCGCGGGCTGCGGCTTAATCAACTGCATTCCGGTGTTTATCGCCCGCGAGAAGTACTGGCAGAAGCGCTTCACCGAAAAAGGGCTCACCGTTATTGGCGATGATATCAAGTCGCAGGTCGGCGCCACCATCACCCACCGCGTGCTGACACGCCTGTTCCGTGACCGCGGCGTCCGGTTGGAGCGCACCTACCAGATGAACTTCGGCGGCAATACCGACTTCTATAACATGCTGGAGCGGGAAAGACTCGAGTCCAAGAAGATCTCCAAGACTAACTCGGTTACCTCACAGCTTGATTACAAGATGAATCCCGACGATATATACGTCGGCCCCAGCGACTACGTTCCCTGGCTGCACGACCGCAAGTTCTGCTACATCAAAATGGAAGGCCGTACTTTTGGCGATGTACCGCTGAACCTGGAACTGAAACTGGAGGTCTGGGACAGCCCCAACTCCGCCGGCGTTGTCATTGACGCTATCAGGTGCAGCAAGCTGGCCATAGACCGCGGACTTGTCGGAGAACTGGTGGCACCGTCCGCTTACTTCATGAAGTCACCCCCAATCCAGTACTCTGATTCAGAAGCACACCAGATGGTGGAAGAGTTCATCGCCAACATGGCTCAGGTCAAGGCAAAGAAACCAGCCAAGTAACACTTCGCGAGGTTTTCGGACAGTAACTGGCAAAGCAAGGGTATTATCTGGGTCTGAAGAATGGAAGGGAACTCAGTTAGCGTCACCTCAAAAAAACAGCCGTTCAAGTCCCGGTTAGCCGAAGCCCGTAAAGTCGCTGCCCACCGTCTTTCTCAGCCGTTAGTACAGCTTCTGGCCAGGACAGGAGTAACCCCCAATGCTCTGACCTGGTTCAGCCTCTTGCTTGCCTTCGGGGCGGCCACGCTGATTGCCCTCGGACAGCCATTCGCCGCCGGCTTTGTTGTCCTTATCTCTGGACTGTTTGACATGCTGGACGGGGCGCTGGCCCGCCTTACCGGCAAGAGCACGCGTTTTGGCGCCATACTCGACTCAACACTGGACCGACTGGGCGAGGTGGTCATCTTTCTGGGCCTCTTAATACTCTTTGTCAGGGATTTCTCCACGCCCGGTATACTTATCGTCGGTTTCGCATTGTCCGGTGCGCTGCTGGTCAGCTACCTTCGAGCTCGGGCGGAAGCGCATGGCCTGATTGGTGAGGTAGGCCTTTTCACCCGTACAGAAAGAGTAATCATCTTATCACTTGGGCTCCTGTTAAGCGGCATCGACTATGCCTTGATTACGTCGCTGGGTATCATCGCCTTTCTCAGCTATCTGACTGTCATCCAGAGGCTGCTTCACGCCTGGCGCCAGACAAAGGAAGATTAGTTTTCACATCACTTTCGGGGAGGCTTTAATGTCAGTAATTGCGATTATCGGAGCTCAGTGGGGAGACGAAGGAAAGGGCAAGATAGTTGACCTGCTTGCCGAGCAGGCAGATATGGTGGTGCGTTTTTCCGGCGGGGATAATGCCGGGCACACTGTGGTCAATCAGCTCGGTGAGTTTAAATTGCATCTGATCCCCTCGGGCATTTTCTCCACCAAAGCTACCTCCGTTATTGGCAACGGTGTGGTGGTCAACCCGCGTGGTTTGCTCGACGAGCTGGATGCGCTCAAGCAGCGCGGCGTGGACACCTCACGTTTGTTCATCAGCGACCGGGCCCATCTGGTAATGCCCTACCACATTCTTCTTGATGGGCTGGAGGAAGAAGCACGGGGAGGTAAAGCCATCGGCACTACACGCAAAGGCATCGGTCCCGCCTTTGCCGATAAGGTTGCCAGGCTGGGCATCAGGACCAGCGACCTGTTGGACAGAGAAATCTTCCGCGAGCGACTTCACACCGTACTCGCCCACAAGAACACCATACTGACCAAGGTGTTTAATGCTGACCCGCTGTCAGAAGAAGAGGTCTATAGCGAATATTGCCGGTACGGTGAGATACTGGCTCCCCATATCTGCGATACCACTGCCCTGCTGGAAAAAGCACTAAGTGACGGGAAACAGATAATGCTGGAAGGGGCCCAGGGGACTTTGCTTGACCCCGATTTTGGCACCTATCCCTATGCCACGTCCTCTTCACCGCTGGCCGGGGGAGGTTGCCTGGGTGCCGGCCTTGGGCCGACCAAGATAGACCAGGTTCTGGGCATTTTCAAGGCGTACTGTACCCGTGTTGGCGGCGGCCCCATGCCCACCGAGCTGGAAGATGAAATCGGCGCCTCAATTCGGGAATGTGGCCACGAATACGGCACCACCACCGGTCGACCGCGGCGCTGTGGCTGGTTTGATGCCGTTGCCTCCAGATTCAGCACCCGCGTGAATGGCTATACCCAGGCGATTATCACCCGCCTCGACGTGCTGGATACACAGCCCGCGCTAAAAATATGCACCGGTTACGAGGTCGACGGTAAAAAAATCGATTCCTTCCCGGCAAGTGCGGCCACACTGGAGAAGTGCCGGCCAGTCTATGAAGAATTGCCCGGCTGGCAGACGCCCATCAGTGATATCCGTGATTTTACCCGGCTGCCACTCCAGGCCCGCCAGTACCTGTCAAGGCTGGAAGAGCTCATTGCCTGCCCCATCGGCGTCATATCGGTTGGCATGAGGCGGGAACAGACCATCTTCAAGAGGCCTGTCTGGTAAAAGTGGCCAAGAAGAAACCGCAATCCAAATAATACACAGGAGGTAATATATAATGGAGAAAAAAGAGCCTTTGGCAACACAGGAAGAATTTAACCAGCGGATAGCCCACTATCATGATATACCTCTCGCGGAACTGACGCCCGGTGCCAACAGCCATATCGTCTCTACGGAAAAGATGACCATCAGCTTTCTCACCATTGCTCCCAACACCTATTTCCCGATTCATCACCATGAGGCGGAACAGGTTATGGTTGTCCTGGATGGCGCCATTGATGAGATTATCGAGGGCAAGTTATACCCGACCAAGAAGGGTGATGTCATCGTTCTCCCCTCCAATACCGAGCACGGCGGTTACGTCTCGGAAAAGGAGTGCACCATCATAGACATTTTCTGTCCGCCCCGCCAGGACTTCGTGGCCAAACTGGAAGCGGCCAGGAAGAAAACAAAATCTTAGCACTATAAAAGGAGGCTTATTCAAAAATGGAGAAAAAAGAACCCTTGGCATCTCAGGAAGAATATGAAAAACAGATAACGCACTACGCAGACATTCCCCCGGTAGAGCTGGTCCCCGGACAGGTCAGGGCACACATTCTTTCTGGCAAACGGGCGACGGCCATGTTCGCTACCTTTGAGCCCAATGCCGTTGGCCCCATGCACAAGCACGAACATGAGCAGATAATGATTATCGCCGATGGGGAGGCGGAACTGGTAACCGGCGGGAAACGCTATCCGGTCAAAAAGGGGGACGTGGCCGTCTTCACCTCAAATCAGGAGCACGGCACCTACGCCTCCGGTAAGGGACTCAAGACCATCGAGATATTTATCCCTCTGCGGCAGGAGTACATGGATAAGCTGGCAGCGGTCAAGAAGAGCCTAGGGAAATAGTAGGGCAAGCAGAAATTGCCCTTCATTAAAACAGCACTGCTTTCAGTGGGTCAGTCGGGTTATCATGACCACACTGGCCCATAATTATTTCCCGGCCGATACTTTATATCCCCTTCGGGTCAGGTAATTGCCCAGCAGGATAGACATCACTATCACCAGCGGCAGGGAAACCAGCCACCGTATGAGGGTAAACTTGATGCCCAGAAATGAAGCCTCGAAGATGGCCATCGGGATGCGGCAGATGGCAGCAGCGCCAAGATAGGTAAAGATAACGCTGAGCTTGGCGCCCTTGCTGTACAGGGCATAGGCCACCGGAAATGCCAGGTACAGCCCGCCAACAGTGGTACCGGAAAGCAAAATCACCCACAGGTAGCCGCGGAAGCCTGACCCCTCGCCGAGGTGCCGCTCAACAGTCTCCCGCTTCACCCAGACCTCAAAGAGCCCGATTAAAATGAAAGCGACGGGCAGTATCTTAAGCATATCAACGGAAAAAGAGCGGAAATTCTGGCCGATTTGCTGGCCGGGATTGAATCCGGTCAACCAGGAAACGACCAGGAAAATAAAATAGCTGGCAATGACCAGTACTCTGATGATAGCGCTTCGCTTCATCAGAAAATCTCCCCGAAAAAAAGACCTATCACTACGGCCACCGCCAGAGCGATGCCGAAGCTGATAACGTTTCGGATAATGGTAACTTTTAAGCCAAAGTAGGCCTTCTCTATAGGCGCGGTGAGCACGCCCACCATCATCAGTGTGGTGGTAAAAGCCGCGATGACCATGTAGGTGACACCTTTCTGGACAAGGATGCCCGCCAGCGGGAACGTGATAAAGCCGGGCATAAAGGTGACAGAACCCAGGAAAGCCGCCAGCGCCATGGCCGTGAATTTGTTTTCGCTGCCGAGATACCGGGTAATAACCTCATCAGGCAACAGAAACAGGGCAACAGATACCAGGACGAGCATTATCAAAAAGGCCGGCAGAATGTGGAGAAACCGCCGGGCGGCGATTTTTAAGGACCGGGCTGTCTTTTCACGGCTGAAAAATACCGAAACGAGCAGAGCTAACCCGGCAACGATATACAGATAATACATGTTACCTCTGCTGTTTCCCCTTTATAGGACAATATTTCTCACATTTTTCTTCTTTATCAGGTGTTTCTATTGTCAACGCTGCTGAGACAAGGTTCCAGCATCGTTCCAGAGCCTCACGGTTGATAAAGTAGTGAACATGGTAGCCTCGCCGCTCACCATTGACCAGACCGATTGCCCTGAGAACTCGAAGGTGCTGTGATACTGCCGATTGAGTAACATTAAGGAACGCAGCCAGGGCGTTAACACATAAAGCGTGCGAGGCGTGCTGCCGGCAAAGAAGTTTGATTAATCTGAGACGTGTGGGGTCAGCAAGCGCACCAAATACCGCAGCCTGTTCTTTGGTATTTCTCTGAATAAGATTCTGTGTTTCCATAGATTGATATAAGTTTTTACTAATATTCTTATAACTTATATTAATAATTATTGTTTGTCAAGTATCCAAGCGGGATAACACTAAACCCTATACCGGCAGGTCTATAGTGTAGTTCTTCAGCGTGTCCTTGATGATTGCCGCCGTCTTTTCATCCGGCTCGGTGAGCGGCAATCGCGGCTTGCCCACGCGGAAACCGACCTGATTCACGGCGTATTTCACCGGGATGGGGTTAGAGACGATGAACAGGGCGTCGACCAGCGGGAGAAGTCGTCGGTGAATGGCCGCCGCTTCGGCAATCTTGCCGTCGACGAAACTGTCAATCATCTGCTTTATCTGGTTACCCACCAGATGCGACGCCACGCTGATGATGCCATAGCCACCGATGGCCATGATGGGGAAAGTATCACTGTCATTGCCACTCCAGACAAGGAAATCGTCGCCGGTCCCCTGGATAATTTTGGCAATCTGCTCAAAGTTACCGCTCGCTTCCTTCACCCCGATGATATTGTCTATTTTGCTCAGCCTGATGACGGTATCGGCGGTCATGTTGACCACGGTGCGCGAGGGCACATTGTACATGATACAGGGCAGGCTGGTGCTTTCCGCCACCGTCTTAAAATGCTGGTAGAGCCCCTCCTGGGGGGGCTTGTTATAGTAAGGCACCACCAGCAGGCAGGCGTCAACGCCGATTTTCTCCGCTTCTCTGGTCGCTCCAAGTGCCTCCGCAGTGCTGTTGCTCCCGGTGCCGGCAATAACCGACCCCTTATCCCCGACCGCCGCCTTTATTTCCCGGAAAAGCCGGTACTCCTCTGCCCGCAACAGGGTGGGTGATTCCCCGGTGGTACCAACCACCAACACACCATCGCTCCCCGAAGCAATCAGAGCCAGCGCCAGCTTTTTTGCCTGTTCATAATCCACCTCTCCCTTTTCATCAAAGGGAGTAACCATGGCCGTTATCAACCTTCCCAGCTCTTTCATTTTACTGCCTCCCGTGGCTTTAGCCAGTCCCGTTTGACCATTTCCTCGGCAATCTGGACTGCATTCAGCGCCGCTCCTTTACGCAGGTTATCGGCGACAATCCACATGACCAGGCCATTGGGATGGGAAGTATCACGGCGGATACGTCCGACAAATACCTCATCGGTGCCGGCCGCCATCCAGGGGTGCGGATAGAGACTGATGGCATTATCATCCAGTATCTTCACTCCCGGCGCCCCGGCGAAAATGCGCTCGGCATCATCGGGCATCATCGGCGAAGAAAATTCCACCCACACCGCCTCACTGTGCGCAGTATATACCGGCACACGTACACAGGTCGCCGAGATAGCTATTTCACCGGCGTGCATTATCTTTTTGGTTTCTTCCACCATCTTCTGTTCCTCTTTGGTGTAGCCGTCGTCGAGAAAGACGTCTATCTCCGGCAACGCATTGAAGGCGATCTGATGGGGGTACACATGGGGGATGATGGCCTGCCCCTCCAGCACCTGCTTGCTCTGCACAATCAGTTCCTCCACCGCCGCGGCACCGGTACCGGAGACCGACTGGTAGGTACTGACCACAATGCGCTTGATCGGGTTGACCTTGTGCAGCGGGTACAGCGCCACGACCATCTGAATCGTTGAGCAGTTTGGATTGGCGATGATTCCCTTGTGCCACCCAATATCTTCCGGGTTGACTTCAGGCACTACCAATGGCACATCGGGCTCCATGCGCCAGGCGGCACTGTTGTCAACCACCACCGCGCCCGACCGTGCCGCAATCGGTGAAAAATGGCGGCTGACTTCAGAGCCGGCCGAGAAAAGGGCAATATCTACCCCTTCAAACGATTCAGGAGTCGTCTCCCTGACCTCGATTTCCTGTTTATTGACCATCAGCTTCCTGCCCGCCGAGCGGTCGGAGGCCAACAGTCTGATTGAATCCGCCGGGAAATTGCGCTGTACCAGAATTTTTATAAATTCCTGGCCAACCAGCCCGGTGGCGCCAACAATGGCTACATTGTATTCTCCCATTTCCCCCTCACAGTCCAAGCAACTTGTCCAGGCCGTAAACAAACCCCTTGCGCCTGACGACTTCTCTAATCGCCAGCATCACTCCGGGCATGTAGCATTCCCGGTTAATGGTATCATGGCGTATGCTCAATGTCTGTCCCGGCGCGCCCAGGATTACCTCCTGATGCGCCATAAGCCCGGGCAGGCGTACACTGTGAATGCTCACCCCTTCTACCCGGTCCCCCCGGCTCGCCGTATCTTTACCCTGCGGATGGAGAAATGGCTTGCCTCTGGCGGCTGCCATGGCTCTGGCCGTGGTCTGCGCCGTCCCCGATGGAGCATCGGCTTTCAGGTGATGGTGCAGTTCAATTATTTCAGCATAATCCAGGTACTTGGCCGCAATCTTGGCCAGATGCATCATCAGGACGGCACCAAGGGCAAAGTTCGGCGCCATCACCGCACCAATTCCGTGCTCCGCGGCCAGGCGCTCAATCTCCTTAATGTCATCCGGTGAGAAACCGGTGGTGCCAATAACCAGGTTAACGCTTTTTTCCGTGGCCAGTCGCACCGCCGGCATGGTTGCTTTGGCAATGCTGAAATCCACCATGACATCGGCCTGGCAGCGGTCAAAGATATCACGCAAGTCAGTCGAAAAGGGAATCGAACTGGAACCATCGGGCAGGGGCAGTGAATCCTCTGCGGCCTTCATGTCCACGGCGCCAACCATCTGCATGTCGCCTTCACCACAGACGGCTCTGATCACTTCCTGCCCTACTTTACCGGCAGCCCCGTGAACGATTACCTTGATTGGATTCATCGTGTTTCCCCGGCTGGTGAAGAAAACTCTTAACGACCCCGGAACGTATCTCCGGTCAGTGGTGGCCTGCGCCCGGACTGGTCGCGCCGTCCGGAATACGAATCATTATCCCTCCGGAATGGTCGTCTTGGCCCAGAGGAATCCCTGGCTTGAGCACCAGAGGGCTGGTAATCCTTCTCAAAGACTGCCCGGCGGGAAAGGTTTACCCTGCCCATATTGTCAATATTAATCACCTTCACCGTGACCTCGTCGCCAGCTTTAACCACATCTTCAACCTTGTCCACCCGGTGGTCCTCCAGCTCACTGATGTGCACCAGGCCTTCTTTTCCGGGCAGAATTTCCACCATGGCGCCGAAATCAAAGATACGGGTCACCTTTCCTGTATAGGTCGTACCAATCTCGACCTCCTTGGTCAGACCTTCAATGATACTAATGGCTTTACGTGCTGCCTCTTCACTGGTAGCACCAATCAGCACGATACCTTCATTGTCAATATCGATGGTTGTCTTCGTCTCCTCAGTTATCGAGCGAATCGTCTTGCCACCGGTGCCGATAACGCTGCCGATCTTATCCGGGTCAATGGTCATTTTGTACACCCGCGGCGCGTAAGGGCTGACTTCGGGTCGGCTGGTACTTATGGCTTCGTTCATCCTGTCCAGAATGAACCTCCGTGCCTCATGGCTCTGGGCAATTATCTTCTCCAGTATTTCCAGACCGACGCCTTTGAGCTTGATATCCATCTGCACGGCGGTAACGCCGTCCTTGGTCCCGGCAATTTTGAAATCCATATCGCCGTAGGCATCCTCCAGCCCTTCAATATCGGTTAAAACCTGGTATTCACCATTATCACCGGTGATGAGACCCATAGCCACGCCAGATACAGCGGTCTTGATTGGTATGCCGGCGTCCATCAGCGAGAGGCTCCCCGCGCAGACGCTCGCCATTGAGGTACTGCCGTTGGAACTGAGAACCTCGGAGACAAGTCGAATGGTATAGGGAAAATCCTCATCGCCGGGTAATACCGGTACCAGAGCTCTTTCCGCCAGCGCACCATGCCCGATCTCACGTCGGCCCGGCGACCCCAGGCGCTTTGCTTCACCGCTCGAGAAGGGCGGGAAATTGTAGTGGTGGATGAAGCGCTTCGTCTCCAAGGTACCGAGACCGTCAAGCTTCTGCTCCTGCCTGGTAGAACCCAGAGTGATGATGGTCAGCACCTGCGTCTGTCCCCGGCTGAAAAGAGCCGAGCCATGTGTCCTCGGCAGGAGTCCCACCTCGGCACTTATCGCCCTGACTTCATCGAGGGCGCGGCCATTCAGGCGCTTTCCCGCCAGAGTGCTGTTCCTTACTTCAGCCTTGGCCATGGCCTCAAAAGCAGCCAGAATATCATTTGCCGTATAGGTTTCACCCAGGCTATCTACCAGCTTCCTTTTTAATTCCGATAGCTTTTCCTCCCGGATGGATTTATCCGTTTCCGCCAGTATCTGAGGCAATTCATCGCCAATGGTTGATGCCACTGCGGAAGCAACCTCCGGGTTGACCTCCGAAACCGGTGCCGCCTCTTTAGGTTTGCCGCAAGCCTGCTGCACCTGCTCCTGAAGTCGAATTATATCCTGGTTGGCCTCAAAGCCGAACTGGATAGCCCTGGGTAGAATTTCTTCGGAAACCTCCTTGGCCCCGGCTTCAAGCATGACAATTGCCTTGCCGGTGCTGGCCACGACCATATCGAGCTGGCTGTTTTCAAGGTCGCTCAGTTTGGGGTTCAGCACCAGTTCACCATTGATATAACCCACGTGAACGGCGCTTAGCGGACCATCAAAAGGAATCTCTGATATGCACAGTGCCGCCGACGCACCGATTACCGCCAGAACATCGGGGTCGTTTTCGTGGTCAACCGAGAGCACCGTGGCCACAATCTGGATATCCCGGCGCCATGCCTTGGGTAAGAGCGGTCGTACCGGTCGGTCAACGAGGCGACAGGCCAAAATGGCCGCTTCGCTGGGTCGTCCTTCTCTGCGGATGAAGCCGCCCGGGATTTTACCCGCCGCGTACATTCGCTCCTCATAGTCTATGGTCAACGGCAAAAAGTCAATTCCCTCACGGGGGTTATCAGCCACGGTGGCCGTCACCAGGACTACCGTATCTCCGTAGCGAACCGTTACTGCGCCACTGGCCTGACCGGCCAGTTTTCCAGTCGAAATAATAAGGTCTCTGCCACCGACCCGGCACTGAAAAGATTGAAGTTTATGCAATTTCCCCTCCACACTCAGACCTTATTTGCGCAGTCCGAGCTGTTTAATCAGTTTGTTATATTTACCAACGTCCTCCCGGCTCAGGTAGTTCAACAGTCTCCTTCTCCGTCCCACCAGCTTGAGCAGACCGCGCTGAGAATGAAAATCGTGGCGATTTGCCGCCATATGATTGGTCAGCTCCTTTATCCTCTCGGTAAGCAGTGCTACCTGCACCTCGGTCGAACCGGTATCTCCGTCCTTGCTCCGGTAATTGCTGATAATATCAGCCTTCTTCTCCTTCTCCAAACTACACCTCATTCACCAGTTATAGGTAACAAATTACAAATCGAGTGATTATACCATACCATGCTGCTATATGTAAATTAGCTCGCGACACTGCCCGCAAAGGAAATCCGGAATGAAGCCATCACGCACAGTGGTACTTGCCCTTTCCGATTCAACGTCATAGACATGGTGTGTGCCAACTAGTATAATACACGTTAGTATGGATAAAATCGTAAAGGAAGATACGGAAAAAGGCGTTACCCCTGAGGTAACCTGCAATTTTTTCAGCGGTGAAACATGGCGGAAGGAACCCGTAGCTATACCCGGTGAACTGCCGCTGACCATCTTTGTCAATGGTCAGGAGGTAGCCACGATACTCTGTACGCCCGCCAGACTGACCCAGCTTGTCCTCGGGTTTCTGTATCTGGAGGGAATCATCGCCGACCAGCGGGAGGTGACCAGCCTGCGCGTCTGCGAGGACGAACCGGTTGCCGATGTGAGACTCCTGAAGAGCGAATTTAAGGCACCACCGAGGCGTACCATTACCTCGGGCTGCGGGAGCGGCATCAGTTTCGATACCCAACTCCCGCCCGTGGTTTCAGACCTGATGGTCACTTCAGGCGAGATACTGGCACTGATGCGGCAGCTTTACCAGAATCAAGACCTGTTCCAGGAAGTGGGCGGTATCCATTCCTCGGCGCTGGCGGACCGCGAAAAGACACTGGTCTCTGCGGAAGATATCGGACGCCACAATACGCTGGACAAGATTATGGGCGCCTGCCTGATGATGGGCCTGTCCACGCAGGACAAAATCCTGCTGACCACCGGTCGCATCTCTTCGGAAATGGTGCTGAAAGCGGCCAGAATGCAGGTGCCGATTATCGTTTCGCGCGGTACACCAACCGAGCGCGCGGTCAGGCTGGGCAAGGAGCTGGGAATCACTGTGGTTGGCTATGCCCGGAGCAATCGCCTTTCTGTTTTTTCCGGTGATGAGCGAGTGCTCGTTAATAGTAGTTCGAATTCACGTTGCTAAAAAGCTTTGCTGGTAGGAGGAACAGGTTATGCCGTTTCGTATGGGACCATGGGAGATAGCCCTCATACTGATCGTTATCCTCATCGTCTTCGGCGTTGGCAAGCTGCCGCAGATAGGTGGCGCCATCGGCAAAGGGATGCGGTCATTCCAGAAAGGGCAGCGCGGTGAGGATGCTGAAGAACAGGAAGAGGAGAAGAAACCCAGAAAGTCTGCCCGTAAGAAAACCACCAAGAGCTAAATATCAACGCCATCAGCTCATTCATGGGCTAATGCTTCCATAGATAAGTCAATCCCTGCATCCAGCCAAGGAATAGATATGGACTTTTTCGGCATCGGTTTTGGAGAAGTACTGCTCATCCTCGTTATCGCCCTGATTATCTGGGGGCCAAAGAGGTTGCCCGAGATCGCCCGCACGATGGGCAGAACGGTGCGTACTCTGAAAAAGGCAACCCATGACCTCACCTCCCAGGTAACCAGAGAACTGGATATTGAGGAAAAAGAGCGCAAAGAAAAGGATAAACTGGCACCGCCCAGTGAAAGCCGTATGGCCAGGAAAGATGCCACAGAAGATGAGAGAAGAAAGTAAACTGTCCATCCTGGACCACCTCCAGGAACTGCGCCAGCGCCTGATTAAAAGCGTCATCGCCGTTGCCGTTGCCTCAGTCATCGCCTTCATCTTCTACGAGTGGATATTCTACATCCTGAAACTCCCCACCGAGGGGCTCAATCTGATTTATATTGAAATGACCGAGATGCTCGGCACCATCATGAAGGTGTGTCTCATCGCCGGTATCATCCTGGCCATGCCCTATCTTGTTTACCATGGCATCATGTTCGTCTCCCCGGCGCTGACCCCCAAAGAGAAAAAATACGTTTATTTCATCCTGCCGTGGATAGCCCTGATGTTTACGGGCGGCGTGGTTTTCAGCTATTTCGTGCTCATTCCACCGGCCACCAGATTCCTCATAAGCTTCGGCTCCGGCATTGCCAGCCCCGAGATTCGCGTGGGCAACTACATATCAGTGGTCGCCAGGCTTCTGCTGGCCATCGGCATCGTCTTTGAGATGCCGGTAATCACCACGTTCCTGGCCAGGGTGGGCGTTCTCAAGCCGAAATGGCTTTCCGACCACCGCAAGACAGCGATTATCTTTGCCTTCATCCTCGCCGCCATCATCACACCGACTTTTGACCCGATAAACCAGAGCCTGGTGGCCATTCCATTAATCATCCTCTATGAGATGAGCATCTGGCTGGCCAGGCTCGTCTATAAAAAGCCGCCGGTGGAAGCCGCCACCTGAAGCCAGTAATTTTGACTCATACCATATAAGATGTTAAAGTGGTTGGGTTTTATGCCCGGAAGAACAAGCAGATGAATCGGGAGCGGATGAGTCCCGGTGGGCTTTGCGGACTTCAAATCCGTTGGGGGGCGTTAGTAGCGTCTTCGGTGGGTTCGACTCCCATACGCTCCCGCCAGATACCACAAGAGTACCAACATGTCCCCCAACTGTACGTCGTCAGCGTTTATGGCACAACCTGATAATGGACACTTTAGCTAGATGAATTAATCTTGTCAAGCTCCCTCAGTTTCCGGTTGTGCTCGTGT
>SDBU01000105.1_pt1 | contig 109368 bp, 109 predicted proteins | sample 2277071 | NCBI WGS metagenome assembly SDBU01 (sample SAMN10397929, study PRJNA504765) | marine sediment metagenome | isolation source: marine sediment core GS08_GC12, 126 cmbsf | place: Arctic Ocean: Gakkel Ridge, Loki's castle | collected 2008
GCCTGTGCACAGATCGTTACGTCGTCTCACTTCGTTCGACTCCTCACGATGACGGCCCGCGGCAACCCAGGGTGCCCCACCGTTTACGGTGGGTTACTTATTTCATCATCCTCTTTTATTGCTTGTTGTAACTATCCCACAGCAAGCTTCGCGTGATGGGGTACCGTCACGATCGACCTCAAAATAAAAAAAGCTGTCGGGGCAGGGGACCCGACAGCGCCGTTGAATTCATAGCTGTTTACGGTCAGGTCAGGCGACCTGACCGCACAAAGGTTGACTATTACAAGCCGTACTTATCGATGTTGGCCTGGGCGATCTGACGGATCTTCTCCAATTCGTCCTTACCCGCCTCGGTCATAACATGACGGAACCGACCCTGAAGCTTAAGGTAATCCTCCACCGGCTTGCGGTTCTTGCCGATCTTACGTACACGAGTGACCTTGTTATATTCCATCTCCACAATCGGGAACAGGCCGGTCAAGACCGCCACCTTGGCGATCTCGATAGTCAGCTCGGACTTATAAGCCCATCCGAGCGGACATGGAACATGCACCATGAGGAATTTCGGCCCCTTGATTTTCAAAGCCTTCTTGACCTTGCTCATCAAATCCAACGGATAGCCGACCGTCGCGGTCGCGGCATAAGGGATATTATGCGCCGCCGTGATCTCGAGAAGATTTTTTTTCTGATGCTGATTGCCCCAGCTTTCGTTTCCCGGAGGCGACGTTGACGTTCTGGCGTCGTACGGTGTTAATCCCGAACGCTGGACACCGGTATTCATGTAGGCTTCGTTGTCGTAACAGACATATAACACGTTGTGCCCTCTCTCCAGCATGCCGGAGAGACATCCTATTCCGATATCGGCGGTGCCGCCGTCGCCGCCCTGGGCGATAACGTTGGCCTCGTCTTCCCTGCCGAGCGCTTTTAACGCCGACTCGATACCCGCGGCCACAGCGGCCGAGTTTTCGAACAGCGAATGTATCCAGGGCATACGCCAGGCGGATTCCGGGAACGGCGTCGAGAATACCTCGAGACATCCGGTGGCGGTTGTAACAATATTGTTAGGACCGGCGGCGTCCATGACAAGCTTAGCCCCCAGCGATTCGCCGCAACCGGAGCAGGCGCGATGCCCGCAGGTGAGCAGCGATTCGGTTAACGGAGGTTTCGATTTTTTAGTTTTCGTAGATTCGGCCATATATCCTCCAATCAACCTTTCACCGGTTCATTCGACAGCGGATCGGGAGCTATTTCCGGGCGAAGATCGATAAAGGCGTTGGAGAACTCCTTACCCTTCGATCCATTGTAGATCCTGGCCAGGGTGGCCGGTGGTATATCACGTCCACCCAAGCCTAAAACGAACCCGGATACTGTCGGTTGATGTTTTTGTTTGTAGAACGCGGCTCTTATCTCCTCCTGGAGCACTCCGCCGAGGCCGTAAGAGAACGCTTTTTCCAAAACGATCAATTCTTTAACGTCGGCGCAGATCTCGCGGATCTTCTCCTTGGGGAACGGCCTGAACGATCTGATTTTCAAGATGCCTACCTTCTCCCCTTTGGCGCGAAGATCATCGACAACGTCCTTGAGTGTGCCGATCAGCGATCCCATGGCCACAAACGCCCGCTCGGCGTCATCGAGACGATATGTATCGATCAGCCCGCCGTAGTATCGTCCGAATTTATCCTTGAAATCATCGGCCGCTTTTTCGATGACCGATTTGACATCCTCGAGCGTCTCATAAAGTTTGTATCTTGTCTCGGCGTAATATTGCGGTTCGGCCAGCAAACCGAAAGTGCGGGGGTTTTTGACGGTCAGAAATTCTGCCGGTTTATAAGTCGGAAGATACTCATCGACCTCTTTTTGCTCGGGGATATCGACCGGCTCGAAAGCGTGGGTGAGAATGAAACCGTCCATGTTGATTATGACCGGCAGGCAGATATCGGGATCCTCGCCAATTTTAAAAGCCTGGGGATGCATGTCCGCGGCTTCCTGGTTATCCTCGGCGAACAGCATGACCCATCCGGCGTCGCGGACGGTCATAGCGTCGGAATGATCGTTCCAGATGTTGATGGGAGCCGATATCGCCCTGTTGGCGCAGGTTATGACTACCGGCAGTCTCAACCCCGAGATATTGTAAAGCACCTCGCCCATGAGAAGCAGTCCCTGCGATGTTGTAGTCGAGTACGATCTCGCTCCGGTCGCCGACGCTCCCAGCACCACCGACGCGGCGCCGAACTCGGATTCGACATTCAAGAATTCGCCTTTAAGCTCACCGTCGGCGACAAATTGCGATAGGTTTTCCACGATATGCGTTTGCGGCGTAATAGGGTAAGCGGCGATCACGTCGGGACGGCAAAGTTTGACCAGTTCCGCCACCGCCATCGACCCCTCAATAAGCTTTCTCATTTTACCTCCGCGATCATATCGATATCATCGACAGGGCATTCGTGGGCGCAGATGCCGCATCCTTTGCAGTAATCCAGATTGGCGTTATAGACAAAATCGCCGCCGATTACGCAAGCGTCGGGACACACTATGACGCATATCCGGCAATCGTTGCAGGTATCATGCTTGAAAATCGGCCGCATGGTGCGCCATGAACCGGTCTTGTTGGCTTTAGAGGTCCCCGGGGCCACGGAAATTTGAATCGGTTTAGACATGGGCCGCCTCCTTGACCATATTGAACGCTTTCTCGGCCGATTCGACATTCTTCTTGCCGATCATCCCGGGGAAACGATCCATGATCGCGTTTTTGACGCCTTCCAACGAGATCAGCCCGGTAACAGCGGCGAAATATCCTAATAAAGTCGTATTCTGTATGGGACGGCCGATTATCTCGGCGGCGATTCTCGACGCCGGGATGGTCAGGATCTTGCCGTCGACATCAAAGCCAAGCTCGCCGCTATCCTTTTCGGAATCGACAATTATCGTTCCGCCCGGTTTCAGGCCGGCGGCAACATCGATCGTACCGATCAGGGTAGCGTCCTGAATTATGAGGTAATCCGGATTATAAACCTGGGACCTGGTTCTAATTATAGCGTCCGATATACGCACGAAGGATTGCACCGGAGCGCCCATCCTCTCCGACCCGAAAGCCGGAAAAGCCTGGGCGTACTTCCCATCGGCAAATGCGGCCTGCGCGATCAGTTCGGCCGCGGTTACCACACCCTGTCCACCCCTTCCGTGCAGACGAATTTCCTTCAACATCTCCTCCTTCATTATCAGATCCGGGATTTAATTCGCCCGGCTAAGGATCTTTTTTTATCTGTTTCGACTCATCACCACACTACTTAAACAACGCGATTCAGAGCGAAACTCACTTATCTATACGGGGATAAGTTATTTTCCCCTGCTTTTGATATTTCCCCTTTTTATCAGCGTACGATTTTTCGCATATTTCGTCAGCCTCAAAAAACAGCACCTGGGCGATCCCCTCGTTGGCGTAGATTTTGGCCGGCAGCGGCGTGGTGTTGAAGATAGCCAAAGTCGGGAAACCCTCCCATTCCGGCTCGAAAGGAGTCACGTTGATCAGAATCCCGCATCGGGCGTAAGTAGATTTACCCACGCAGACGGTAAGGATATTCCTCGGAATGCGAAAATATTCCACCGTGCGTGCCAGGGCGAACGAGTTGGGGGGGATTACGCAGATATCCCCCTTGAAATGGATGAAGCTGGCCTCATCGAGGTTTTTCGGGTCGATATTATCGACCTTAGAGTGATCGAATATTTTAAATTCGTCGGAGATTCGGATATCGTAGCCGTAGGATGATACCCCGAAAGAGATGGCGCCCTCCCTGACCCGGTTTTCCTCGAACGGCTCGATCATTTTCTGATCGACCGCCATTTTACGTATCCAGCTATCGGGCTTAATCGCCATTCGCTCTCCGCGTTTGTCGACGTTGTTGTCGAGATCTCATATTGTAAAGAACCCGGCTAATCGTTCCCACCGTCTCTTTTCCAGTTGAAACAAAATAGGTTCAGGGGCAGTTCCTGTCAATTAATATTTATTGATTTTGTTAATATTTTCACAAGATGTGGATTCAGGTGACAGTATTATATTGTCGGGAAATACCGGTATGGCATCATACGCGATTGGTAGGATAGACATTCTTGTCTGTCCTCTGGGCTACGGAAAATGTAGGCGGCTCCCGCAGAATGCGGGATCTGGCCGCGCCCGGTTGTTGGGAGACAAGCTCCTAATCTGTAGAAAGATTGGCGTGGTGCAATGCGACATAAGCGGCCTGACGGTGGTGGCGGAGCGGGTCGGGGTGGTGGGGTGAGGGGGGGCATACGCTTTGTAGCCCGCAGAATTTACCTTAATAACTAAACGATGCTCTTATCTGGCTGGAAATAAATTTTCCAGTCCGGCATATTGAATGTATCGCCTTCCTTTGTCCGTTATACTAATAAAACCCGTCGCTTCTATAACTAATTGATATGAGAGCAATGCTTCTATAATGGCATTCCTTTCTGAATATTCTTGGATAAATGGAGCGGACCAGAGGGAGTGGAATTGAGCGCGGGTTATAGCATTGGTTCTCGAAAACCACACTAATACATGTTTTGTATTGTAGACTAAATGTAAATCCAGATATCTAAATTCCCAAAACGCGGCTTGGGCATCCTTCAGCTGGAGCAGCGTTTCTAACTTTTCTTTATCTAATAGTGAGCTTTCCAACTCCTCAAATGAGCTTTCCAACTCCTCACTAAGCACTCTTATTTTGCTTTCACGTTCTTCAACCTCTTCCCCTACCTCCTTTGCTTCAGCAGGATATTTTTTCACCTGCGATAATATCTCTGTGCCGCCGGGGAATCTGATACCAGAAATATTTCTGATGAATATGCTTATCTGCTCTCTAAACGTTGCACCAAATGTAAACGCAATAATCAAGACACAGACCGGCCAAGAAAGAACAATTCCTAAAATCCTTATGAATTCATCCATAAATAATTCTCCTTAAATATCGTCATCCCGCCGGTTCACGTTCCGCTCCCCAATATTATTCCAAATGTTCTTTATTCTATGCTTTAATTTTGATTATTAACCCTTTTGTTCCTGTAAAATGCCCACCACATCAGAAACAATCCTAAGGAACGCCACAAAATACTTGAAATAAGAACCCTATTTACATTTACCCCTAAATCCATTAGATTCAAGGATGAAAAATTCGCTATCAAACCTATAGCCTGTATCATAGTGATTAAGATAACCATAATCAATGATGGCCTCAACATCAGCCGAATTAACGCGACTGCAAAAATTGAAATATATAATAATTCAATACTGTATCTACCCACATATATTAAGCCAATTGCCCCCCATAGTACTTGTGAGCCCTGAACCGCGACGGCGATCAAATATCTCTTTTTGTTCTCCGGTAGCAATTTTCGACCCAAAATAAGGATGACAATTCCCAGCGCTACTGGTGCAATTAAGCTTCTGCCTAAATATAGGCCTAATGGCAACCCGAAAGATGCCCCTACTAACCACGCAATAGCATTAAGAGCTTTTTCTTTCTTACCGGGCTCAACATCCATTGCCTCGTCTTGCGAATCTTCTTCGCCTTTTAGTCCCCTGGTGTCTATTTCAATTGCTGCTAATTCGATTACCGCTTCCTCATATTTATCCTTATCGACGCCTAATATTTTCAACAATGCTTCGTCCGACAAATTAAACAGTCTCTTTTTTATTGCATCTAAATCTAATTCCATGAATTATCTCCAGAACGAATTTTCTTTATTTTCAATATTACACGGCTTCCTTTCTGAAATTCGCTATCTTCAGATCCGCGCACACATAGCCATCCTTGTCTCATATTCCCGGGGGGAGGAACGATACAACAAAGCGAATATGGCCATCGGTGTCAAGGATTTATTTCGGGCGGTTGTAGTAAGGGTCAAGCATGCTTGACCCCTACGAAAAAGGGGCGTATAATATCACGCCCCTACCAAACAATATCAATTCGAAAATCAAAATATGCAAAATCGGGGCGAGAGGATTCGAACCTCCGACCTCACGGACCCGAACCGTGCGCGCTACCAGACTGCGCTACGCCCCGATACTCTTCGTTGTGTCGGTCCGCCGCGGCGGACCGATCTACTACTTGTTTGCCGGATAATTCGCTTCGCTTCGAAACCGGCTCACATTATTTCCCCGGGGGGGAAAGAGCTACGTCGTTGAAAGTGATTCCCTCAGTCACGCCCTGCGTGATAAGGCACCACCGGGTATTATCACCGACGACACCTCTATAATAGAAAAGAATGGTGAATTGTCAATATTAAAAATTGCTGTAAAGTGGGCACGAAATCCCACCGCAAGCGGTGGGGCACCTCAGCGGTCGGGTTTATCCTCGATTAGGATCACCGAAATCCCATAGCAAGCTATGGGGCACCCGAAATCCCACCGCAAGCGGTGGGGCACCCCAGGAAGCCTCGCCCCTTCGGATTATTTCGATTGCTCGTAGTGTCAGGATGTCGCTTCGCTCCATCCTGACACATCAAGATGGCTCGGCAGTCGGGTTTAACCTCGAAAAAGCCATATTCCTGTCATTGCGATTCCCGTCATAGACGGGAAGAAGCAATCTATCTTTCTTGCGGGCAATTAAATTAGAGATTGCTTCGTCGTCCCCCAAAACGGGACTCCGCGCAAAGACCGTTCCAAGACTCCTTACGGCTATAGCTTTATCTCGGATTGCAGGCGGGAGATGTAGTCGGGCGGCAAGGCGGTCGGTTTGCCGGTGCCGACCCTGGAGCAGACCAAACCGGTCTCGGCGATTATGGCCGTCTCCCCCGATTCTTTGCGGATCTCATACTCCAAAACGAAACTCGCCCGGGCTATGCTCTTCAACCGTACCGAGATCGATATTATCTCGTCGAATACGAGGGGCTTTTTATATTCTATATTGACATTGTTTACAATGAATTCGTAACCATCCTCGCGCATCTGGCGATATGAAATTCCCAGGGCGCGCCAGCATTCCACCCTGGCGATCTCGAGGTATGTGACGATTTGTGTATGGTGTACAACCCCCTGCAGATCGATCTCGTTGAATCTAACCCGCCAGGAGGTTTCGAATCCTGACGTCATCGGGCGGCGGCCTTTTTCCCGGCATCCTCTATCGCCTCGGCAAGTTGTTCCAGGCGGAACGGCTTTTCCATGACCATATCGACACCGCTCTTCTTAACAAGAGCCTGTTCCGGCTCCATCCCCCAACTCGAGGTTAATATGAAGAAGATATCGGGATCGGCTGATTTCATCCGGGCGGCCATTCGTAAACCGGAGAGTTCGTCGATCTCGTTATCGGCGATGACAATATCGAATCGATCATCCGATTTAATCGCTTTTTCGAAAAGCCGCAAGGCCTCGCTGGAGTTCTCCACTACCACAGGCTCGTATCCGAGCTGGGTCAGCATGCCGGCCAATAAATCTCTGATAATGTCCCGGGTATCGACCGCCAAAACTCTTGTCATCCGGTCGCGCTTATGCTCAATCGGAGTTTCCGGCAGGATCAAGCGCCACTTTTCAACCGCTTTTCCCTTATCCTCCCGGCTGGAGCATTCGAGTTTCGCACCCGCCTCGGAGATCCATCGGGGTCTCGCCCCTCTGGGTGCGGGAAGTTTCTCTCCCTCCAAATTAAGCGTAATGGAATTCCCATTGCTATCTGACGTTAAACTCAAGGACACGTTTTCACCCGCGGAACCGACAGCCATCGTCAGGAATTTTTCGATAATCGCGGTGAATTCGTCAGCCGGATACTTTAAAGTAATACTTTTATCGACACCCTCAATCCTAATGCTTGAAAGAGTTTCGCTTGAGGCAATTGTTTTTTCGATAGCGTCCTGTATGGAGGTGTCCAGATCATTTTCCTCGGTTTTTGCAGTCTCTTCCGATGTCATCGGAGTAACGGACTCCGCGACATTTTTCCCCTCCAGGGCCGATTTGCGGATTACCTCGAGCCATCCCAATAGCCCTTTTAGCTCTCCTTCCGAACCATTTGACGAGTACTCGTCGATCAGTTTTTCGAGATCGTGGGAGATTTTGCCGAAGGTTTCAGAAATAGCCCCGGACAGGTTCATAAGCTCCGGCATCTTCATTGTCGCGGGGATGCCCGGCTTTAAAGTCCGCTCTGAGGGGATGTCCTTTTTCTCCACCTTTATCATCTTAGAGAGTCCATATATTATTCGGCAGCTATCGTAAAAGAAATCGAAATTGACGCTCGCCCGTCGACGGCTTTCGAGGCGGATAAACATCCACGTTTCTTTATCGGGAAGCAGACAGAAGATATAGGGGCGGCGCTCCATGAATTCGGTAAAAGGCGGAGATTGATCCCAGCCGACCATTCCCGAAGGCCGGGATTGATCGAATTCCGATCCGGGATCGATTGTCAGCGGACGTCTGTCGGTTCCCGGTTCCGAGGAAAGCGTAATTACCCATCCTGTATCGTCCTGGCGGCAAAGATCGAACCTGTCACCGTTGAGAATGCGGGTTAGCGACCAGGCGACGCCTCGGATTATACCCTCCCCGCCTTTAGACACTTTCGACCCGGCGAAAAGCTCGTCGCCGAGAGACCCGATCAATGATTTCATGTTATCCAGTGACGACTGAGTCGCGCGCATCTGACGGCCGAGAACCAATGCCGCCCCGAGCTGTTCCCCGAATTGCTCCAATAGATCCACCTGCAGCTGGCCGGGGGTATATCCCCCCTTGCCCAGGAGGGTGATTACTCCCCAATGTTCGCCCTCGGAGATGATCGGTATCAAGGCCATATATGAGAAACCCTCGATTTTACCTCCGAAAATCTCGTAATCGGGGCTTAACCGGAGATTGCGGATAATCAGAAGCCTCTTATTCTTGGCCGACTTGCCGATGGCGGTATCCCCCAGATCGATCGTCTCGAGCCGGCGCGCCAACCTGGCGGATAGCCCCTTATAAGAGCCCAGAACCAGGTTTTGCCTGGCCCTGTGGAAAACATGGATCGCCCCTCCGGCCATCCCCAGCATATCGATAATTCTATCGAGACTGAAATTCAATAGCTCCATGATGCTGGTACTGGAAACGGCGACCTGGGTAATATCGCTTATTGCCCGCTGTTGACGTTCCTCGGATAGTTGAGCGATAATTAACGATTTTCCCCCGAATTGAGCAACCATCTGGCCGAATAGCAGGCAAATCAAACCCGCGAATACCGAAATTTTATAATACGGGAAGATCATGAGATCCTGATCGAACAACGGACCGGATAAGTAAAGGAATATAGCCGCTACGATCGCCAGATTCCCCGGGACCCAGAACAGATAGAAGAGGAACCTACGGCTAAATCGTCCCGATCCGAAAAAAGCGTTTAGCGAGAGCAGCAGCGCCGCTATTGTCAAAAGCCAGAACTCCATAAGCGTTCGATTATGGGATGGAATAGGGGTAGAAGTCAACGAAATTCTAAGATCAAATAAGCTAAAAACCCAATAAATACAGGATTCCGGCGTGTCGGGGACGATCTAGGATTAACCTATTGCGGAGCGGTGGTGAAACTCCAGATAGGGCCGGATATCTCCTGCCCGAATGAATCCCTGGCCACGATCTTCCAATAATGTACTGTATCGTATTGAAAGGGATCTTCCAAATCGTTGGATATACACACAAGATCACCGTTTTGGTCTATCCCCCAAATATCATTTGTGGCATCAATATCGATATTGGCCGTGGCGATGCATGAATACGTGTTAGACGAAGCGGTCATTGTATAAGTATAATAATCGATTTCCGAAAACGAAATTCCAAGCATGGCGAATTCATCAGGCGTCCAATAACTTGCGGTTGCGCCGTTGAGACAATACGCGCCGTATTGTTGGCGATAACTTTGCTGGGCGGCATGTATTTGCAGCAACAGCTCATTGCATCTGGTTTGTATTTTCCACGGGGAAACATAGCGCTCTCGTGGATAAGATCGGCTCACCAAGGGCGGATCAGGATTTGTGCCTAAATAAACTTCGCAGGCGAGATTTTCACTGTCGGGGTCGACGCTGTACCAGGTCAGCTCGAAATCGATGCCGATATTGGTCGCGCCGTCAGCCGGGGAAAGATATGTGATCTGTTCGGGAGGGCTGTTAACCACCGAAAAATGCCATACCGTACCGACCGTGAAATTTTCTTGGGTGTCCCGACTGGTGATTTTCCAGTAGTAATCGGTATTATTTGATAAACCGCTAATATCCCAATAATTGTAGGGATAATCCGAATGCAGCAACGGCGGGTTGGAATCCGTCCCGAAGTAAAAATTGTAAACAAGCGGATCGTTGTCCGGGTCGCTTCCCTCCCATGTTAATCGAACGGATGGAGACACAAGAATAGCCCCGTTTTCCGGATAGGGATTGGACGCCTCGAACGGAGCGGATGAGTTTTCGGTGATTTTTCTATCGGTGCAGGCTATTAAACAGAGAATTGCCGATATTACCACCATTTTACAGCTTATTCTTAGCGTTTGCATAACCGCCTCCCGGATATATGCCCTGATAAATAAGCGGGCTAAAAAACCAAAAAAAACCGCCTTCAAGAAAGCTTATCGACCTGTTTTCTGTCGAGATTAGTTGACAGGAAAAGTGATAGGCATCTTCCCGGCTTGAGCGAATTCAGGGTTCGGGAATCGTGGTCGCCAAGAAAGAGTTAGTTGGACTTGCCAGAAAACGGCCGAATCCCGCAAAAAATAAATTGACAAAACTACATTTTTGTCGATACTATATATTAACGTATGTATAGATATCGATGGGAGGAACCATGACCGAAGAAGTCTGTGAATACTTAAGTGTTGACGAGGAAAAGGTAGCCCGGATACGCAAGAAAATAGGGCTTGAGAACATCGGGGAGAGGATGGCCGAGATATTCAAAGCCCTCTCGGATCCGACCCGGCTCAAGATTATACAATCGCTTGAACTGGAAGAGCTATGTGTTTGCGATATAGCGAGTTTAATAAGGCTCACTCAACCGTCGGTTTCACATCATTTGAAGGCTCTCAGGCAGAGCGGAATGGTCAAATACCGCAAATCGGGCAAGATGGCGCTCTACTCTATCAAGGATAATCGAATTTCGGCGCTATTGGCTGTGGCCAGAGATACAGCGAGGAGTTGAACTGACCTATTGAGTGTTTATCATATCTACTTTCATCTATTTATTGACAGGGCCGAAGGTTGCTTAAAGTAATGATTCAGGAGGTATCGAGTTGGACGGAAAAGACTCCAGGCGCCTTTTAAAAATATCGGGGATGGACTGTCCCGACTGCGCCATAACTATAGAAAAAGATATCGCCGCTCAACCGGGTATCAAATCGGTAAGGGTCGATTTCCTGAGCAATCTCTTAACGGTTGACGGCGAGGAAATCGACCTTGCCGAGATCCAAAGGCGGGTCAAGACGCTCGGATATACGGCTGAGCCATCAGATGAGTCCGGCATCAGAAGGACTTCCCTGTTGATCCCCGATATGGATTGCCCCGATGAGGAGAGGATCATCAAAAAGGCTTTAAATTCGGTGGAGACGGTAACAACCCTGGAATTCGATCTTGTGGGACGTCGGGTCACAGTTTCGCACGCTACCGAGACCTCTACCCTATTGAAAGCGATCAGGAGGGAGGGTTTCGAGGCGAAAGTCCTGGGATCGGCGAAAACATCCATGGAATCCCCTATTTCGGCTTTGAAGATATGGAGCGTAACGATATCAGCCGTATTAGTGGCCATTGGCGGCATAATTCATCTCCTTAACGGTCCGGAATCTGTCTATAAGGCGGTTATTCTGGCCGGAATAGCTGTGGCAGGCTGGAAAATCGGCCAAAAGGGGTTTATGGCGGCCAGACGCTTGAGGCTGGATATGAATTTCCTGATGTCTTCGGCGGTTATCGGGGCGATAGTCATAGATCAATGGCTTGAGGCGGGCACCGTTATAGTGCTGTTTGCCGTCGCCCAACTGCTGGAATCATTCAGCCTGGACAGGTCCCGCAGGGCTATCAGAGGTCTAATGGATCTAACCCCGCAAATGGCCAGGGTCGTTCGGGGAGGGCGTGAGATGGATATCCCTGTCGAAGAGGTGAAAATCGGCGAAAAATTGATTGTTAAGCCCGGCGAGAAGATCCCGGTGGACGGCATAGTATTATCGGGCAATTCCGCGGTCAACCAGGCGGCCATAACAGGCGAATCGATGCCGGTGGCTGTTATTCCGGAGAGTCCTGTCTACGCCGGGACCATTAACGGAGAAGGAGCGTTGGAAATAAAGGCGTTACATATAGCCGGCGATACCACCATAGATCGGATTATCAGGCTTGTTGAGGAAGCTCGCGCCTCCCGAGCGCCGTCACAAGGGTTCGTGGAACGGTTTTCGCGAATATATACGCCTGCTGTGGTCGGAATCGCCCTTGTCGTGGCCATAATCCCTCCCCTATTGCTGGATCTATCGTGGAGTGACTGGATATACAGGGCCCTGGCTCTTTTGGTGATAGCCTGCCCCTGCGCGCTGGTAATTTCCACCCCGATTACAATCGTTTCGGCGTTGACAGCGGCGGCGCGCAACGGGGTTTTAATCAAAGGCGGGGCATACCTCGAAAACCTCCATCGGGTAAAAGCTATCGCTTTCGATAAAACCGGCACGATTACCAGAGGCGCCCCCGGAGTTCGGGAAATTCTTCCCGTAAACGATACTGAAAAGTCAGAACTATTAAGGCTTGCCGCTTCCCTGGAGAAAAGAAGCGAACATCCGATTGCCTCGGCCATAGTCAGGGAGGCCGCTTCGCGAAAAATCGGCATTTTGCCTGTTGACGATTTCCAATCGATACCCGGAAAAGGGGCCGCCGGGACGGTCTCCGGGGTGAAATATTTCATCGGCAAGGATCTTCTGTTCGAGGAAATGGGGATTCGCGACGCGATTGTCGAAAGAGAGCTTGATCGTATTGAAAACGAATCGCAAACGGCGGTTCTTCTGGGAACGATGAAGAAAATTCTGGGCATTATCGCCATATCCGACGAGATCAGGCCGGATTCGGCGGCCACGATTGCCGAGTTGAGAAAACTGGGGATCGGTAAGATTGTCATGTTAACCGGTGATAATCATCGTACGGGGGAAGCTGTCGGCAAATCGGCCGGAATCGAGGATATTCAATCGGAGTTATTACCCGATCAAAAAGTTGAAGCCATCAGGGCGATAAAATCGGAATCGGGATCGGTGGTCATGGTCGGCGACGGTATTAATGACGCTCCGGCATTGGCCGCCTCCGATATCGGGATAGCCATGGGGGCGGTAGGCTCCGATGTCGCGTTGGAAACCGCCGATATAGCCTTGATGTCCGATGAACCATCGAAGATACCGTGGACGTTCAAGCTTTCACGGAAAACATACCGGATAATAATCGAAAATATTACGATGGCGATCGGCATAAAAGCTGTTTTTGTTATTCTGGCCGTGATGGGATTGGCCACCTTGTGGATGGCTGTTTTTGCCGATATGGGGGTATCGTTGATGGTAATTATCAACGGGATGCGGGCATTGCGATTCGATTAGTTTATCAATTTCAAGCTGGACACTTTTCTAAAAAGCATTACGGCCGTTGCCATCGCTAAACATATATAGAGCAAAACATCGTTTTTTCTTGACATACTTTATTATTATGTGTTGATTTACTGTGGATATAGACTTCGGCGGTTCGGGATAATATCCCATCATCTTTGATCTCACACCGGATTATCATCACAGGCAAGGTCTTTAAAACCTGGTGCATACTTATCTCGGGAAGGAGAGCCTCTCCTTTTTTAGAGAAAATCCCCAAGCGAAGTTGGCAAAACCGGAATTTTCGGTTTTGGATATCTGAAGGGGTAATGAGTGGACAATAGATCTATGCGGGATGATCCGTTATTGCGGATTATAGGTATATTTTTGCCCGCTGGAATATCCGCGTTACTTTTGTCAATCGCCCATTTTCAGCCGCTATTGTGGTTTATATCCCTATTCGCGCTGGTCCCCTACTTATGGAAACTCAAACGCATCGATCTGCAAGGTTCTATTATCCTCGGAGCGACTTTCGCTATATGTTTTTCTTTTGTGGCGTTTATCGATGAATTGCTATTATCGCCGGCTGCCTTCGGGTTCAAGGTTTTGGTATTAATCATCATCTTCTCGGTATTTGGAATAGCGGTAAGCCGGACAAGTAAACATATTTGCTGTTATCCTATATTTATCGCGGCTCTCTGGATTCCCCTTGAATATTTCCTGATCCATTACGCGGGGATAGAGGAAATTTTTAATTCCAGAAGCATCGGACCGAACTGGTTAATTCGAATGGGCTCCCTATTCGGGTTGTTGACGATCTCGTTTATAATCATGCTTATAAACTCGGCTATTCTTCTGCTCATTGAGCGCGCAAGAAGGATTCGATTCTCGGTTATCGGATTAATATTCTCTAACACGGGGATATTATTCCGGCGATTTGAGAATATCGGATTGACAAAGAGACGGTATTATCTGCCGAATTTGCGCGCCCCCCCGCGTTTTTTCACAAACGCTTAATGATGTTTAGGTTTTTATCTAACTTCACACAATGAGGTGAGAAAAGTGAAAAAACTTATTGGTTTTATAACTCTATTCGCCGTAGCGATAGCTTTTGCGATACCTGCAGCGGCGCAGGACGAGTGGCCTAACCACAAAATGCATTTCCCGCAACTGCCCGATCCGAATGGTTGGGACGTGAACGCGACCGAACCGTCCTGTCTGGCCGACGATTGGCAATGCTCGGAAGCCGGACCGATTCAGGATCTTCACTGGTGGGGATCATGGAGACATGATGATATAGGTCATGTCATGGGGTTCATCGTAACCATTCACAACAATATACCTGTCGGTCCCGATGGCTACAGCATACCCGGTGATCCGATGTGGGGGCCGTTCGTAATAGAAAATTACGAAATGGTTCCTGTCGATCCACCGTCACCGCAAGGATGGTTTGATCCAATGACCGGCGAGGTTTTCCCCCAGGGCGATCATCATCAGTATTTCAGATATGACGTCCTGCTTCCCGAAGAAATGTGGTTCTGGCAGGAACAGGGTGAGATTTACTGGTTGCGAATCTCCGCGATGGTTGACGCTCCGGGTGTCACAGCGTGGGGTTGGAAATCGACGCAGAATCATTTCATGGATGACGCTGTTTGGGCACCCGATCCGTTCGATCCCATGCCTCCATGGGTTGAATTGTACGAACCGCAAGCCCCACCGGATCCAATCGCAAACGGTTTCTGGGTAGAGTTCGATCCGGAAGGGTATTTCATGGGCGGTATGGGATACGAAACGGAGTGGCCCGATTGGTATTTCTACGAGTTTTCCGGCTGGTGGAATGTCTGGTTCTACGATCATCCATTTGATCCTACGCGCAAGAAGCAATTCTATGTTGACGGGTTGATAATGCCAACGGCACCCGATTTACCGGCATCTATTGAGATCGCCATAAACTGGTCAACCGATCAATGGGAACCGGGCGGCCCGCCTCCAATCCCGGATCTTTTCCCTCCTGATATGGAGGAAATATTTATCGGGCGGCAGACGATATTTCAAATCGATCTTCCACAAGGATTTGTTGATCCGATTCCGATATATGAATTCTTCGAGTGGCTGCCATACAATCCGGAATGGGTCTCAATTGATGTCAGAGGCTTTAACTTCAGATTTGAAGGTGTAATAGAACATACCTGTATGCCGCGCGATCCAACGGAACAGTCGCTTGACCTGGCCTTTGTAATCACCGGTGGAGAACCGATCGAGATGGGCGCCTGCTGTTGGGAGGATGGTTCCTGTACACATGAAACCGAACCCAACTGTGTGGACAACGGCGGCACGTTTATGGGTCTCGACGTTGCGTGTTCGGAGGTGTATTGTCCCGTGGAAAATCCGGTATACGATCTCTGGGAGACGCCTGAAGGTTTCAACACATTCGTTGATTTTGGCTGTGATCCCAGTATCCCGGTGATACCGGCAGACTTCTTCGGGCCCGGCTCGGATCCTTTCGACGGTACTATCGCGCTTCAAGGCGAGCCACTGGCTACTACCGGGGATTTAGGACCCACAGATACAATAATCAAACGGAGTAGAGCCGCAGATCTTCCTCAATGCCCATCGTCAGACCAGGTAGAGATAGAGATAGTGGCCCTGAATCTGGTAAGCGTTGAACCAATAATAGTAACCTATAATGGAGGAATAGATCCCGAGCCGTGGGATATCAAGGTATGTCTATCGGAGTTTGGTCTCCAGCCGTCCGGATCTATGACCATTAACCAGGTTTGCGCCGAAGGCGGTACTTTTTCAGCTTACCTGCCCGTGAGTCCAAAGGTCGTATTTAGACGAATTTCCGACGGTCTTGAAATGTACATTGATTTTGATGAGTCTGGATTAGCGGCTATTGATCTCAGTGTAGAATATGCCCACTGGACGTTCTCCGATCCGGGCTTTGGCGTGTATACTTCCTCCTACGGTAATTTGGTGAGTAATTGCGATGATATTCCAGACATACCGATTGGCCCGAGCGGCGTTGATTTGTTCCCCGGAATTCACGCTCTACCGTGTGAGGATTGCTCCGAACCGGCAATAGACCACAATATTCCCATAACAACATTAACAGAACCTTACAATTGCGCGCAACATGAAGTCTGGCCGCCCCATGATATAATTGACAACATCCCGACTATGTCCGAATGGGGTATGCTGATACTGGCGCTGTTACTTATGGCGGCTGGTACGGTGGCTGTTGTACGAAGACGCAAGGAGGTTACGGCGTAAGCTAATCAAATCAAATTCGAATTGAATTTCCAAGTGGTGCCGGGTCAGGTTGGCCCGGCACTTTTTTTTATGATTTAAAAGCGATCAGCCGCAAGCCATCCGACTGCAGGTGGGCGCAAAAGCATATCGCCTTAAGCTCATATGTTTTGTTGCGTCAAGATGGAATCCCGTCTTTGGGAGTGTTGAAAAAGCCGAATATTCGTCATTGCGAGCGAAGCGAAGCAATCTATTTTAATTGAAAGCAAATAAGTTAGAGATTGCTTCGTCGCCCTCTGGGCTCCTCGCAATGACTTTGTTAACAAGCCCCTTTAATGAGATGACATCCTGATGCTTGAAGTATCAGGATGTCGCTTCACTCCATCCTGACACATCAAACACCCTTAACCCTCTGGTTACTAAGCTCCTGCTTAGTAACCGAATAAGCGGTAACCAAGCAGAGCTTGGTTACCAGAAAAAATGACTTTGTTAACAAGCCCCTTTAATGGGATGACATCCTGATGCCTGAAGTATCAGGATGTCGCTTCACTCCATCCTGACACATCAACCGCATCCGGATTGTAGAATACCTCGTACGCCGTCAACGTCAGGAGCTTCCAGCTCCTGACCTACGACTCAGGATGACGATGGGTGCGTGCGCTGCTTTCATCTATGGATCTGTCGGCAGACGAGGACGTCTACCGACCACAATCATATATAGCACACGAATTTATGTCTTCTTAAGTCATTACTTATCAATAAAATAAATCGGGGCGAGCCGATTTGAACGGCCGACCCCTTGCACCCCAAGCAAGTGCGCTAACCAGGCTGCGCTACGCCCCGATTTTGATTCATAATAATACAGAAAGCGTTCAAATCAAGAGAAAAGTTTCAGGATCTCCTCTATTTCGGTCCGAATTTCGCCAAGCAACGCCCGCACCTTGCCGGTTCTGGGGTCCGCGCCAGCGTCGGCGCCGTTCCGTTTGAGCAGATTTTTAGCTCCCTCGATCGTGTAGCCGTCCTCGTGGAGAAGCCGTTTGATGCGCATGACCCGCTCGATGTCTTTGGCCTGATAGATCCTGTTTCCGGCGCGGTTCTTTCTGGGCCGAAGCTGGTGGAACTCCTTCTCCCAGAATCGCAGTACATACGGTTCCTCTCCGACCATTTCGGCCACCTCGGAGATAGAATAATAGATTTTCCCCTGCAGGTTTTTATTCATGCTTCCCTTCACTTTTTCTTATACCGTGGGGATCGATTCGGGTAACCCTCGTCTCCAGGCCGCCCTCATATAGAATAATATCGATTTTATCGTCAACCGCGACCCGCCGGAAACTTGTCACCGGCTTTCCCTCCTGGTCGCGACAATACGAATATCCTCTTTTCATCACCGCTTCGGGGGAAACCATCAGGAGTTTATCGTCGATAGATCTGCAATTATCCTTAAAGGAACGCATTCTGTGAGTCATATTCAAATTGAGCAGATGAGAAAGATCGTCGTATCTCTGCGCTCTCTGGGCGATGATTTCGGCGGGCTTACGCAGGCCGTAACGCGAACCGATCTGATCGAGCCGAACCTCGTAGTCATCCAGAATCCGTTTAAGGGCATAGACAATAGCGTTGCCGGCTTCTTCGACACGCTCGAGCAGCGATTCGCCGTCGGGAACAGCTATCTCGGCGGCGGCCGATGGTGTCGGGGCGCGAAGGTCGGCGACGAAATCGGAGATGGCGAAATCGATCTCGTGGCCTACGGCTGAAATAACCGGGATTTTCGATTTATATATCGCCCTGGCGACAATCTCCTCGTTGAATGCCCAGAGATCCTCCAGCGATCCTCCTCCCCGTCCTACTATAAGAAGATCAGCCACGCCGCTGGCGTGGTTGAAACCGTCGATAGCGCGGGCGATTTGCTCCGCCGCGCCCACTCCTTGAACCGCTACAGGCCAGAGGATGATCTTCACCCAGGGGGCGCGTCGACGGGTGATATTCAGAATATCGCGGATAGCCGCTCCGGTCGGCGATGTCACCACGCCTATCGTACAGGGGAATTCGGGTATCGGGATTTTATGATCAGGATCGAACAAACCTTCCTCGGCCAGCCTCGCTTTCAGCTGCTGGAAAGCTAATTCTAAATCCCCTATCCCGGCGGGGATGATGGATGTTACGATAAACTGGTATTGCCCTGATTTTTCATAGACGGTTATCTGGCCGCTGGCTTTTACCTTCATCCCGTCCCGCGGTTCGAACTGGAGACGTTGACCGGCCCAGCGCCAGATTACGGCGCGAAGTTGAGCGTCCTGATCTTTGAGGGTGAAATAGCGATGGCCGGATGAATGCTTGATATAATTGGAGATCTCCCCTTCCACCCAGATTTTGGGGAAGGAACCCTCCAGCATTTGCTTTATCTGTTTTGTCAGTTCCGTTATGGAATAAATTTTGTCTGTCATAACTATTCTATATTGTGTCTAAGTTTACACGCTTTCAATGTATTTTTTAGAAGAGACGCGATAGTCATAGGGCCGACTCCTCCGGGAACCGGCGTTATAGCTCCGGCTACCTCTTTGACCGAATCGAAATCGACATCGCCTACAACCCGTTTTCCTTTGGGATGAGCGGGATCGTCGATCAGGTTGGTGCCGACATCGATTACGACCGCGCCCGGTTTGATCATGTCCCCGGTTAGAAATCGCGCTTTACCCATTGCGGCCACGATGATATCGGCGTTTTTGGTATGAGCTGTTATATCTTTCGTTCCTGTATGGCAAACTGTCACGGTGGCGTTCGCTTTGGATGATTTATTGGCGAGCATAGCGGCCAACGGTTTCCCCACCAATAATCCCCGGCCTATAATTACGATATTCTTGCCGGCGGGATTATTCCCCGATCTATGGAGCAGTTCGATTATTCCCATCGGGGTGGCCGGTTCGAAGCCTGGTCGGCCAGCTAACACCAGCCCCTGGTTTACCGGATGAAAACCGTCGACATCTTTACCTGGATCGATTTTGAATGTAACAGTGGCTTCATCGAGATGATCGGGCAGCGGCGATTGCACGAGGATACCGTCGATATCATCACGGCCGTTGAGATCATCGATCAGTTCTGTAAGCTCCGACTGCGAGAGAGAATTGTCTTTTGTGATGACATCGGAATAAAATCCGACCTTCGCGCAGGCCTCTGCTTTCATTTTCACGTAGAGAGCGGAGGCGGGATTATCGCCAATCAGGACCGCGGCCAGCCCGGGCACTATGCCGTTTTCTTTGAGAGCGATAACCTCGGATTTGATTTCCGCTTTGATTTCCGCTGAAATTTTCCTACCGCTGATTATTTCGGCGGGCATTTAGAATCTCTCTTGAGTTTTTTTCGAATTATTATCGTTTTTGATCGGTTTGAAAATCCGCTCTATGGACGTCGTCTTGCCTGTGGCGGGATCGATATCCAGAACTACCGCCGCGAAGCGAAGATCATTTTGAGCCACGGTAAACCTGTTGGGCATTCCCCTTGTAATACGATAAAGAGCGTCCTGAACCTCGATTCCGATAACCGATTCATACGGCCCGGTCATGCCGACATCGGTGATATATCCGGTTCCTCCGGGAAATATACGTTCGTCCACCGTTTGCACATGCGTATGCGTACCGACCACTGCCGAGACCCTGCCGTCGAGATACCATCCTAAGGCCTGTTTTTCGGATGTCGCTTCGGCGTGGAAATCGATAATGATATTTTTTACTTTCCCCTTGATTTCGCCGAGGATTTTATCAATCGTCTGGAAGGGGCAATCGATATTCCACATGAAGGTACGTCCCTGCAGATTGATAACGGCGATACGCTCGCCATCGTTAGTATCAAAAATATTGTATCCGGAACCGGGCGCGCCTGTCGGATAATTCGCGGGCCGCAGAAGACGCGGTTCGGATTCGAAATAGGAAAAGATTTCCTTTTTATCCCAGATATGGTTCCCGCTCGTCTGGCAATCCACACCGATATAGGAGAGTTTTTGCGAGATCTCCTTTGTGAGGCCGAATCCTCCGGCGGCGTTTTCAACATTGGCGATTATGAAATCGTAATGAACATGATTTCGACGGCAATCGGCGAGATGAGCCTCGATACATTGCCTGCCTGGTTTGCCGTTAAGATCGCCTACAAATAAAACTTTCAATCTTTTCCTTTCGAGAAAGCGAATTTAAAAGCCGGTACGGTGCCTCGAGATCCACACTCGTAACATATTTACCTGGCATAATCGACCGTTCTGACCTCTCTAATCACCGTCACTTTTATTTGGCCGGGATATTCCATGTCCGCTTCGATCTTTCGAGCTATCTCGCCGGCGAGGTTCGCGCTCGCCGCGTCGTCAATCTGCTCGGATTCGACAATCACACGGATTTCACGTCCGGCCTGTATGGCATAAGCTTTGCCCACGCCCTTGAACCCGTCGGCCATCTCCTCGAGCTTCTCCAGCCTTTTGATGTAGCCCTCGAGCGTCTCCCGTCTGGCGCCGGGACGAGCCCCGGAGATAGCGTCGGCGGCCTGAACCAGAACCGCGTATGGGGTTTCCATGGGAACGTCCTCGTGATGACTGGCGATAGCGTTGAGCACGGTGTTGTTTTCGTTGAATTTTGACGCGAATTCAACGCCCAAGGCGGTGTGGGTTCCCTCGGTCTCCCTGTCTATCGCTTTGCCGATATCGTGCAAGAGACCCGAGCGTTTGGCGATATTGCCGTCGAGATCAAGCTCGGCGGCCATTATACCGCAAAGAATAGCGACCTCTTTAGAATGCTGAAGCACATTCTGCCCGTAGCTTGTACGGAAATGGAGTTTTCCCAGAAGGTAGATTATTTCCGGGTGTACGCCATGAACACCGACGTCGAAACAGGATTGCTCGCCTGTTTCGCGGATGATAACTTCCATCTCTTTTTCGGCTTTGCCGACAACCTCTTCTATACGCGACGGATGTATGCGGCCGTCGATAATAAGTTTTTCAAGGGCCATTCGCCCGACCTCGCGTCTGATGGGATCATACCCCGAAAGTATTACCGCCTCCGGAGTATCATCGACTATAACGTCGATACCGGTAGCGGTCTCAAAGGACCGGATATTCCTTCCCTCCCTGCCGATGATCCTGCCTTTCATCTCATCGGACGGTAGATTTACCACCGAAACGCATGATTCGGCGGCGAAATCGGAGGCGCATCTTTGTATGGCCTGGATGATAATATTTTTCGCCTCCTTATCAGCGGTTCGTTCGGCGTCGTCTTTAATTTCTTTTATCATCATCACCGCATCACGCCTGGCCTCCGCCTCGAGATTCGAAATAAGGAGTTTCTTTGCCTCCTCGGAAGTCATCCCGGCGATTTTTTCCAACTTGATATTCTGCTCGTTAATCAGCCGGTCGAGATCGTTGTCCTTGGTCTCGACCGCCTTCTCTTTAACCCCGAGCAACCTCTCTCGATGACCGACATCCTTTTCTTTCTTATTGAGAATATCGACTTTACGGTTGAGGTTGATCTCTTTGTTGGAGAGGTTCCGCTCGAGCTGAGCGATCTCCTCCCTGCGAGCCTGAGTCTCTTTTTCGAATTTCTGCTTGGCCTTAAACCACTCGTCCTTGGCCTCGAGCATCATCTCCTTTTTCTCGATCTCGGCCGATTTCTCGGCTTCGGCGATGATTTTGGTGGCCAGCTTTTCCGCGTTGGTGATCCTGCTTTCGCCGGTCCTGCGTGAAATCATAAGACCGATAACAAAAGCCAGAACGGCTATTACCGCCCCTATTACGTAATAAATCGGTTCCATTGTTCCTCCAGAAAGGGGCGGGCGCTTATATTTAAATTATTTCGGATAGCTTTTTAGTGAGCCGGATAATTGTCTCGTCCGAATCGGCATTTTCAGGGTTATTCGTCTCTGACCTGAAAAGTTCATCGGTGATGTTCAAAGCCGCCAGCACGGCCACGCGATTTTCCGACGCGTTCGGAAAATTCTCGGCAACCTCGCGCATTTTCGAATCAAGGTAATCCGCGGCTTTGTTTATATAATCCGGATCGACCTCCGATAAGATATTGTATTCTCTACCGAAGATCGCGACTTTCACTTTAGCTTTTTCCAATTCAACGCCCGCTATATATTCAATTCCAACTATCCTCCAACGCCGCCAGTTTACCGGCGAGTTTTTTCAGCCTTTTCTTAATCTCGAGGCCGTTAAAATCTCCACCGGAACGAGCGGGATCGGAATATTCGTCTTTTGCCTTCTTTTTGTACTCCTCTATCTCCGTTTTAAATTTATCTAATTGTTGTTTTAGAGATTGGTTTTCGGCTGCCAATTTCTCCTTTTCTTTTCTAAGATCGGCGATCAGATCGATAACCTCGCCGATTCTATTTTCCAGATCAAGTAATACTTCAGAATTCATATTATATCAACTTCTTAATGTCGCCCCATATTTCTTTTTGATCGCGTCTGATATTTTTCCATGAATTTCGTCAACTTCGTCGTCGGTAAGAGTTCTCACGGCAAGACGATATTTAATACCGAACGCGAGGCTCTTTTTCCCCGGTTCTATATTCTTGCCTTTATAAAGATCGAAAATCCAGACATCGTCCACCAAGCCGTTTCCGCTCGCGTTAATTGTCTGTTTGATATCATCGGATTTAACGTTTTCCGGAACCACTACAGCGATATCCCTGTCCGCCGACGGGAATCGAGCAAGTTCGGCGGCCGCGAGAGATTCGGGTATCGCCCCGACTATCTTATCAAAATCCAACTCCGCCATAAAGACGTCCGCTTTGATATCGGCGATGGAGCCTCCCTCCTGAGAAAGTTTACCCATATACCCCATGGCGGTATTATTAATATATACCTCGAAGGAACGAGTTTGTTCGAACGCGAAATGAGAAGCCGGTCTTAAGCGCACGTCGCCCAATTTCAGGTAATCGGTCAGATCCTCTATGGCGCCTTTCAATGAAAACAGATCCCGGCGACGGGGTTTACGATCCCAAAAAACGGGAGACTCAAAGCCGGATTGGGCTAAGATCAACGCGGTTTTCTGTTCTGGAAGATCGCCGTCGCCGCACGGAATATAGTAATTTCCGATTTCGAACAAGAAGATATCTTTTTCCTTAAAATTTATATTTCTCCTGATAACCGGCAACATGGAGAGAATCAGGTTCGGCCTGACTACAGCCATCTCTTCTGAAAGAGGATTAATCAGCTTAACGGCCGAATCGGATACGCCGAATCTTTCGGTCATTTTCGAGTCGACAAGGGTAATGGGGAATATCTCTATCGCCCCCGCCCCCGCAAGATACGATCTCGTTTTATCGGTGATGGAAAGAAGCTTAGTTTCCGGCGTGAACAGCGAACCGCCCGATCTGAATTTCGACGGTATATTATCGAGTCCGTAAATTCTGGCGACCTCTTCGATCAGATCGACTTCACGGGTGATATCCGGCCTGAAACTCGGCTGTTGGGCTACTATACTCTCGCCGACCGCGACGCCTATATCGAGATTTTTCAAAATCGAGGCGATTTTCTCGACGGGAATTTCGGTACCGAGAAGTCTGTTCACCCTCGATGGCCTTAATTCGATACTTACCGGGACAAATTTGCCCGGATAAACGTCGACGATTCCCTTCAACACCTCTCCGCCGGCCAACTCGGATATGAGCTTGCAGGCGCGGTCGTTGGCCACCGGTACCATACGGGGATCGGCCCCCCGCTCAAAACGACGGGACGATTCCGTTCCAAGATCGAGGACTTTGGATCCTCTCCTGATGCTCCTCGGCTCGAAATAGGCTGATTCCATTAATATGTTATCGGTGCCTGACGAGACCTCCGATTTCTCTCCGCCCATGATACCGGCTATGGCTACGCCGATATCTCCATCGGTGATTAGCAAATGCTGGTTGTCGAGTTTTCGTTCGATACCGTCGAGAGTTGTAAATTTCTCGTCTTTAGCGGCACGCCTGACCAGCACTTCGGGACGCGAGAACAGATCGTAATCGAAGGCATGGAGAGGATGGCCGAGTTCCAGCATAACGTAGTTAGTGATATCAACCACGTTGTTGATCGGCCTCATACCGAGATAATATATTATCATTTTAAGCCATAACGGAGATTGCCCTATTTTCGCGCCCTTAATAACGCGTCCTGTATAACGCGGGCAGCCAGCCGGATCGTCGATAACGATTTTCACGGCGTCGGCCGCGGGATTATCGGTTTCAACAAGAGAAGTATCAGGCATTATCAGCTTCCCGCCGCCTAAGGCCTGGATCTCCCTGGCGATTCCCAGGTGAGAGAGGCAATCGGGACGGTTCGGTGTAATTTCGAGTTCGTAGATTGTATCTTTGAAATCGATTATATTCTCAAGCCTCGTTCCCGGCTTTACATCCGACTCCAATACCGTAATCTCTCCGGCGTTGTCCGTAAGCCCCAATTCCGCCTCGGAGAGGATCATGCCATACGATTCGTGTCCGTGGATAACCGCCTTTTCAAGGTTCATTCCCGGAATCCGGGAACCGACCGGGGCGAAAAGAATTATCTGATCGACGGCCACATTCGGCGCGCCGCAGATAACCTGGTATTCGTTACTACCGTCGAACACCTTACAGAGACTGAGCTTTTTCGACCCCTGCGCCTTTTCAACCGCCGTTACTCTGGCCGCTATTATACCCTTGATATCAGCGCCCTTAATTTCGACGGCTTCTACCTCGCTGCCGGACATAGTCAGCTTTTCAGCCAGTTCGTCCGGCGACCAGCTAAAATGAATCAGGGATTTTAAAAGATTGTATGATATATTCATCTAAAACTGCCTTAAGAACCTGATATCGTTATCATATAAGAGCCGTATATCCCCTATTCTGTAACGCAGCATGGTAATCCTATCGACACCCATGCCGAAAGCGTATCCAGTGAACTCCTCGGGATCGTAGCCTACCGCCTTGAATACCTCGGGATCGACCATGCCGGCGCCTGAGATTTCCAACCATCCGTTATATTTACAAACCCTGCAGCCCTTTCCCCGGCAAAGTACGCATGAGAAATCGTATTCCACCGATGGTTCGGTGAAGGGGAAAAAATGCGGTCTGAAACGAACCTTCACATCCCGCCCGAAAAGCTCTTTTGCCAGGGCGATAATAACACCCTTCAGGTCCCCCATTGTCACGTCACGATCGACATACAATCCCTCGCACTGGAAAAATACCGGTGAATGAGAAGCGTCGGGAGTATCCGAACGGTAACATCGTCCTGGGGAGATAATCCTCACCGGCGGTTCCTGAGACTGCATCGTTCGGATCTGAACCGTGGACGTATGGGTTCTGAGTAAAATTCCCTTATCGATATAGAATGTATCCGAAAGATCTCTCGCGGGATGATCTTCGGGCGTGTTTAAAGCGTCGAAATTATAGAATTCGGTATCTATATCCGGCCCCGACGCGACTTCGAATCCCATTCCCCGGAAAATCCGCACTATTAAATCGGCGGTTTGAAGGAGCGGATGAGTTCGCCCCACAAACGACCGTCGGCCCGGGAGAGTATGGTCAAAGGAGACATCCGGCTCGGCTTTCGATTCCAGGGCGCCCGCCTTATTCTCCTTGAGTTCGGAGAGGCGTTTTTTTAGCTTGTTTATTCGCGCTCCGGCGGTGGGCCGGTCCGCGGGGTCAAGCGACCCTAATTGCCTCAATAACGAGGTAACCGCGCCCTTGCGTCCCAGATATTCAATCGCAGTAGCGTCAAGGGAGTTTTTATCCGACGCCTTCCGGAAGGCCTCGACGGCCTTTTTTTCGATATCATCAAGCGAATTTAAAAATTTTTTCATAACGTCAAAACGGGCATTTATTTATAAAAAGCCCGTCAGGTAAATTATAGGTGGTGCGATCGTCTTATAGGATCACCCGGATTTGGCCAATTCCGCCAGATTCGCGAAGGCGGAGACGTCCCTAACGGCAATATCGGCGAGCATCTTACGATTTAAATCGATACCCGCTTTTTTCAAACCGTTGATGAAGACAGAATACGATAGACCATTCTGCCTGGCCGCGGCGTTAATCCTGATAATCCACAATCTTCTGATAATTCTCTTTTTAGTTCTTCGATCGCGATAAGCATAGGCCAGCCCCTTCTGAACCGTTTCCTTGGCCGTCCTATACAGTTTGCTGCGTCCACCATAATTACCACGGGCCGCCTTAAGTACTTTGCGGTGCCGTCGATGCGCAGCTACGTTGTTTTTTGCTCTTGGCATTAATTACTCCGACTCAATCCTAATAAGGTATCATCCTTTTCACGCGGCCCTCGTCGCTCTTATGGACCAGCGCGGCCTTCCTCAAGTTACGTTTCCGCTTTGTTGTTTTCTTTGTAAGAATATGATTCGTAAGCGGTTTACGTCTTTTAATCTTTCCGCTGCCGGTCTTTTTAAATCGCTTGGCGGCGGATCTATTTGTCTTAATTTTCGGCATCAATTCTCCTTTGGTCGCATATTATAAACAAAAACAAACCCCAACGCAACAAAAAATTATGCCGGAATCTTAAACAATCCCATTAAGATTCTTCGAAGGCTTATTTCTTTTTTGTCTTGGCCAGAAACATCATGGAAAGATGACGTCCCTCCATACGAGATGGAAGCTCGGGCTCTGCCAACTCAGCCAGATCCACTTTAAGGCGGTCGAGGATTTTATACCCCATTTCCTTGTGCGCCAACTCCCTTCCCCTAAAAACAACGAACACCTTGACCTTCGCTCCGAGTTCGAGGAACTCTTTGACATGTTTGAGCTTAAACAGATAATCATGCTCCTCGATTTTAGGCCTGAAGCGCATCTCTTTTAAACTGACCTGGTGCTGTTTTTTCTTCGCCGCCTTCGACTTTTTGGAATTTTCATACAGGTATTTCCCGTAATCCATTATTTTACAAACAGGCGGTTTCGCCTTGGGCGCGACTTCCACCAGATCCAGACCTTTGTCAAGTGCTATCTCAAGAGCGCGCTGGGTGGGAACCACCCCTACCTGGGTGCCGTCGTCGTCAATTAACCTGACCTCGGGTACCCTTATTCTCTGGTTCTTTCTGGCTAATGTTTCGTGTGCTATTCCTTTACCTCCGTTTAAACGATTTATTCGTTATCTATTTTTTTCGAGCTTTCTTCGGTTTTAATTAATTCCACAACCTGGTCTATCGAATGCCTACCGAGGTCTCCTATTCTATGTTTTCGGAGGGAAACCTCCTTAGCTTCAGCCTCTATTTTTCCGACCACGGCCATGTAGGGAATTTTCAAGTTTTCGGCCTGACGTATCTTTTTGCCGATTTTTTCGTTGGAATTATCGATATCGACCCTTAATCCCGCTTCGCGCAAGCGAGTTAGGAGTTCGGCGGCATAATCGTTCACCTTATCAGAAACCGGTATTATCCGAATTTGTTCCGGGGCGAGCCAGACAGGGAAATTCCCGGCATATTGCTCTATCAATATTCCGAAAAACCGCTCCATGGAACCCAGCAAAGCCCTGTGAATCATTATTGGCTGACGTTTTTCGCCGTCATCGGCCACGTACTCAATTCCGAACCGTTCGGGCAGATTAAAATCGACCTGGATCGTAGTGCATTGCCAGGATCGCCCGAGTTTGTCTTTGATCTTGATATCTATCTTTGGCCCATAGAAGACACCTTCTCCCGGGTCCGTTTCATATCCGAGATCGGTTTTGCCCAAGGCGGTTTTCAAGGCCTCGGTAGCCTGTTCCCAACTCTCCAGGGTCCCGACATATTTCTCCGGCCTGGTGGAGAGGTAAACGTCATACTCGTCAAACCCGAAAGTCCTTAAAAAGAATAGATTGAATTCTATCGCCCGGCAGAGTTCGTCCTCCAGTTGATCCGGACGGCAAAAAATATGAGCGTCGTCCTGGGTGAATCCCCTGACCCGCATAAGACCATGGAGAACCCCGGACCGTTCGTAACGGTAAACGGTTCCCAATTCCGCCCATCTTATCGGCAAATCGCGGTAACTTCGGGTCTTGGAACGGTAAATCTGAATATGAAACGGGCAGTTCATCGGCTTGATCTGGTAATCGACGTTATCGATCGACATGGGAGCGTACATGTTTTCGGAGTAAAAATCGGTATGACCCGATTTATGCCATAGATCGAGTTTCGCTACGTGAGGAGTATAAACAATATCATACCCGTTTTTGAAATGCTCCTCTTTCCAGAACGACTCGATTATATGCCTGATCAACGATCCCCGGGGATGCCAGAGGACCAGCCCCGATCCGATAGAATCGGCAATAGAGAACAGGTCGAGATCACGCCCTAAGAATCGATGATCTCTTTTCTTGGCTTCCTCTATTTTTGCCAGATGCTCGTCGAGCGTTTTTTTTTCTGGAAAAGACACGCCGTAGATTCTCTGGAGCATCTTATTTTTTTCGTCGCCGCGCCAATAGGCTCCCGCCACCGACAGGAGCTTTACCGCTTTAATTTTTCCGGTTGACGGCAGATGCGGACCTCGGCACATATCTACAAATTTGCCGTGCGTATAGAAGTTGACCTTCTCATCCTCCATTTCGGAGGCCATTTCCGCCTTATAAACATCCTCATCTTTTTCAAATTCCGAGACGGCCTCGAGGCGCTGTCTTTCGCTTCTTTGAAAAGGAAGATTTAAAGCCACAATCTCGCGCATTTTATTTTCGATGGCCTCCAGATCGGAATCGGTGAGTTTTCGGGGCAGGTCGAGATCGTAGTAAAATCTCGACGAAAAATCGTCGGGGATAGCCGGACCGATGGCCAGCTTCGTCTCGGGGAAAAGCTCCATCACCGCCGAGGCCATCAGATGAGACGACGAATGCCAGAACACTTCGCGCCCCTCGGGATCGTCGTAAGTGAGTATCCGAACAGAGGAATCATCGGAAATGGAAAAAGAGAGATCGACTAACTTATCGTCCACAAAGGCGGCCAGGGCCGCTTTACCTAATTTTCTCGAAATGGAATCGGCGATTTCGCCCGGTGTTATCGGCGAATCGAATTCCCTGAACGAGCCGTCCGGAAATTTAATTTTCAATTTGCTCATAAAAAAACAGACTACTCCGTGGGAGCAGCCGGGGAAAAATCGCAATTTCAAAAGGAAAAGCGCCACTCCTCCCGCTTTTAATGGTGGGCGATACTGGAATTGAACCAGTGACCCCTTGCATGTCAAGCAAGTACTCTAACCATCTGAGCTAATCGCCCCAAACCAGTCATTATCCTTCACTTCGATCGACGGAAAAGGAATCTGATATATCCTCAAAACTTTCCCCTATCGTTCGTTAAAATATCCCCCACCGCAATTTAATCGGTCAGGGAAACGAAATATACTTTCGATAAATAACACACGCAAGGGAAAAATCGAGCTATATTTAATTATGTTTCATACGATTATCGAAATTTTCCGAAAGTCCCGCGGGCAGTTCGATCAGGCCGCGCCCTGGGCCATTTTAATAAATGTCTCCGCCTTCGAGTATTCTTCCTGCAGCATCTCCAAAAGCTGGGGTTCCGATTCGGGATTCAGATCCAGAGTCTGCCAGACTATATCAAAAAATCGGGCTTCATTATTATGCCCCTTGTCCTCGAGGTTTTCTAATTTGTGGGCGAGGTAATCGGCAAGATGAATGATAGCCGTCTCTTTCTCTTTGGCGACCGAATCTACCTCATGGTGTTTTTGAATCGCCTCGGAAATCGAGTCGGGAAGATTCCATTTTATGGCCAGGTAGCTTCCGATATCGGCATGGCTGAATCCCAGTATCTCCCGTTCGGCGTCGTTTTCCAGCCTGATCGCATCGTCTATCAGTAGTTCATTTATTTTTAGATGTTCTTGCGGAAGATGCGAAATTATGATCAATTTTCCGATATCATGCAGCAGCCCGGCTGAAAACGCCTGCTCGGTCATCTGAATCGAGCCGCTTTTTTGAACCCGACAGATAATTTTGGCCATTGAGGCCACAGATAGAGAGTGGCGCCAGAAACGCTCGAGGTATTCGGTATCCAGTTTCGTGTTTTTCGAAAAAGTCTCGAAGACCGACGCTGAGATAACCAGCGATTTAATGGCCTCGAGCCCCAGTATTACTATCGCTTGCTTGACATTCGTGATAGATCCCGAAATTCCGTAAAAGGATGAATTGGTGAGTTTTAGAACTTTAGCGGTTAACGCGGGATCCTCCGAAATAATCGACGCGATTTCGTAAGCCGATGTATTAGGGTTATTCACGACCTTCGTAATCTGGGTAAACACAATAGGGGGAGTAGGAAGGTTATGAATCTTGGCTACTACCAGCTTGATTGCTTTTTCGTTATCTAATGTAATCGGCGACATCTTAGTTGTTTTCGGTATTTTTCAGGTTTAGTTTATCAATCAGAATATCGGCTAACTTTTCGATGCTTTCCGGTCGATTGTAATAGCCCGACTCAATACGCCCTCGAGCAAGCGCTATTTTTTCGGCCCTTCGGGTATCGGTGGAAATCTCTATTCTATCCCCGATGATTTTCGGGTTATTTAGGATATGCGGGCGGGGGACGGAATTACCCGCCGATATTTTATCGATTTCGGGCGTCGAAGGCGCTTTATAGCCGGAAATTCCCGCATGCGTCTTATCAATATCGGCGCCCCTTTTGACTGGAACCGAGGCGATTAGTGACGTCTCTTTTTTTGCGCCCCCTGAAAGTTCTATGCTGTCTGTCTTTACCTGTTTTTCAACAGGATGTTTCTTACTCTGCTTGTTCCCGTTATCGGGGGGCGGCAGAGAAGAATCGTAACCTCTGATTTTCATACTCACTATCCCCTATTCTTATCATCGGTATCGGGCGAAGAAAATTTTAATTCCTTTTATCATAATATATCGGATTTTTATTATCATATGGCCTGTATCCGTTTATCCGCCCGAGCGCTACGGTGTCGTCGAGTTCTTTTCTTACCCTGTCTCTCGATTCGATTAATTTACCGGTAAGACAGTTCAACAGATCCCTGTTTTCTTCGGTTTTTCCCTTTATCCGAGCTAATATTCCGGCGATCTTTTCATCCTCAAGCGGATCGAACATCGCGGACCCTTGATCCACAGAGGATTCCAAGATCGCTATCTCATAATCTGAATTTTTCAATTCAACCACGATTCGATCCACCTTATGGCAGATCTCGCCGAAACCGCTGTAATCCATTTGTTCAAGCAGTATTCCCTGCTGACGCAGTAGTTTTTCCATTTCAATTATATGATTATGCCTGGCCTGAAGACGCCTGGTCAATTCGCCGATATAGCCGCTCACTACGCCTCCACCGAAACAAACTTTCCGTCGAAATTACCGCCTGTTTTAGAAGGTTCCGATCCTTCGGTATCAAGTTCCATGTTTTCCCACGAGTCCTTGATTTCAGTTACAAGAGGCAAAATTTCGTCAAGTTCATCCGGGTTTTTGGTGGTGTTCGCCATAGTAATTTTCTCGATAAAAAAAGCGTAAAGACCCGAGAGTTTCGCGGCGATATCTCCGCCTTCCTCGACGTTTAAGGTGCCGAGTAAATGAAGGAAAATATTCCTGGCTTTGTTTAAACGCTGATGTGTGCCCTGTAAATCCCCGTTCTTTATGGTTTCCTTCGATTCCTCCATCAACATAATGGATGATTCGTACATAAAGACTATCAACTCCCTGGGGCTCATATCCGAGATTTTCATTTTTAGATATTCGTTAATGTTCTTCTTAGTCAATTTACACCCTTCGATTAAAATCTATCCGAATTGCGATCAACGGTTCGACTTGAACTAGCCAAACTGTCCCAGGTTGGCGATGGCCGCCGCTAAATATTGTTGTTGCGATTGCAATTTACCCATAGCCTGTTCCATGGCCATGAACTGTAAGTAGAGGCTTGACCTTTTCCTCTCCAACTGCTTCTCCATTCTTTCAACCTGATCCTTCAAGTTGTTAATCTGAGTTTGAATCGATTTATTCTTTGAGTTTAAAATGCCAACGTTAGCGTCGGTATAAATATCGATTTTTTCCGAAAGGAGAGCCGCCACGCCTTTGGCCACGAAGATCTTACCCTCGGAACCCTGAACAAGATCGTTTCCGCTCAATTCGATTTTGAGTTTCAAACCGGCGGTATTCACGTTATCATAGTCACCTGTTAAAATCTGTCCGATTCCGGTAGCCGGTTCGCCATCGATAGTGCCTTCGACGTGTTGGCCGTCGGTCGAAACTCCGTTGGTGAATCCCAAAAGGTCGTGGGCGCTGGCCGACGGCACCGTTTCTATTTCTATTTTCGAGTTATCTCCCCATAATGTCGACGTTATCTGAATGTAGCCGGTATCGCCGTTATCCACCCAGGTTACTTCCACTTCGTTTGAACCGAGCGAACTATCGGAATTAATCTTTTCCTCTATCTCCTGGGCTAAATCCTCGCCGCTCGTATAAGTTTTCGCCTCGAGGGCGATTGCCGACGAGAGGATACCGTTGACCTTTATTTGAATATTATTGTTCTCGGCTGTTAAAATAAGATTAGAGTCCGTTGGATCGGGAATAACCCCGGAATCGAAATTTCCCTGTAAGGCGGCCCGGGTAATATCGACATTATACCCCGATGCCGAGGAAACAACCTTGGGGCCGGCCGACAAAAAGGAAATATAACCATTATCCGACGAACCGGAGGCAAGCAATAGTTTTTTTACGTCGCTTAAATTTTCTCTTATTTTCTCGTTTAAAACCGAAGAATCCAGTTTAAGCTTACCATTCAGGCCGAAGCTGATGCCGATATCGGTTAAAGTATCCAGTTCACCATCAGTCCCGGTAATTCTCTTAAGAATGCCGGAGCGAACATCGCTTAGAAGCATGATCAGGGACGATTCCCCGAGAAGAACTCCCGATTTTTTGGTTTCGGAATTATAGTCGAGCTGCTTGTCGACGAAATCAGCGAACGCGTTGTATTTACTAATAAATTCCCCGATTGTGGAAACGATACTCGTTGTATTCTGTTCCACGGTTATGCGGATAGGCTCTGTAGTCGTGGCTTTCAGATCCAGGGTAACACCGTCGATAAGGGTAGTGATTTTATTCCCCTGTGAAGTAACTATTATCGGAGAGCCTCCGGAGCCGCCGGCGCCTATGCGCAGAATAGCGTCCTGCCCCACCTGTATGATCGGGGCGATTGCCTGAACCTGGAAAGTATCGCCGGCAACGAGATCGCCCGCCGTAAACGATACGCTTAAGCCGTCGGATCCGTCCCCGCTGAGGACGACTTCCTCGTTTGCGTTATCTACAGTGATAGTTCCGGAATCGGTGCCATCGGTCCAATCGATGGTTATGGATCCGCTTCCCAGCGTTTGCGTGCCGGAACCCTGAACTGTGAAAATGTATGTTTTATTTGAAGTGCCGGTGTAACTCGCGGCAGCTCCCAGCGACGGGTTAGATGTAGCTTCCGAGGACCACTCGAGCTTCTCGGTAGCGTCGAAATAGCTTGTCGTGAAATCGGGCGCCGTGCCTCCTGTCAAACTGGAGGAGAAGGAAATAGTGTTGCTGGTTCCGGATTGATTGGAGGTCAATATTAATCGGTACGGTTGATTAGACGAGCCATCGTTAATAATGGCGGCGGAAACGCCCGCGTTAGCGTCGTTAATAGCGCTTTTCAAATATTCGAGCGAATTCTGCCCAGCTTCCAACGTGATTGTCGTGGTCGTTCCGCCGGCCACGGAAATATCCACGGTTCCGACTCCCACAATCGCTGAGGAGGACGAGTATCCCTGGCTGGCTATCTGCTGGTTTTGGGCGAGTTGATCTACGGAGATATGGTATGTTCCGTAGGCGGAGCTGCTGGTAGAGCTGGCCTCGATTACGTCCGGATCTGACGATGTAACTGTACGAGCGTCCCATAGGCCAGGTTTCGACAAAACATCGGACTGCGTTTTGAAAGCCAGCATAAAGGAATTAATAGTCTGCCAGGTTGTCAATTTCTGAGTATATTCCGCCTGTCTGGCCAGGTAAACTTCGACTTTGCGATGTTCGAATTCCATGATATTATTTATAATCGACGTCGTATCCAAGCCTGAAAATATACCGTCTATAGAGCCGCTTACTGCCATTTGATTTTCCTCCTGCGGAAAGCCATTATTTACCCTCCGGGCGCCAAAAGAGCGCTGGAGATCAGGATTAATGCCTGTATCGTCCTTTATTATTATCGGGAAAAAGGCTATTATGTTTAGCCATTGTTCGCTTATGAAACATGGAATTCGCGATAATCGAGGGCCAGGTTAATTAAAGACGATATCCTGAATTTCGTAAAAAAAAGGGGATGGAAAAGCCATCCCCCTTATTAATTCCGAAAGGAATTTTATCCGAACAGCCTGAGAACCACCTGAGGAAGCTGGTTGCCCTGCGCGAGCATGGCTATACCGGCTTGCATCAAGATCTGATGTTTTACGAATTCGGACATCTCTTTGGCCATATCGGTATCCCGAATATTCGATTCGGAAGCGGTCAGGTTCTGGGCCGCGATCCTGAGGTTGGTCAGGTTCGATTCCAGAGTGTTCTTCTGGAACGATCCTAATTTACCTCTGATGTTGGTAACCTGATCGATAGCGGCGTCGATTACCGATTGGGAGTGCTGAGCGCCGTCAGCGGTGGTTACGTCGATACTGGCCAGGCTCGAGAACATGTTGTTCTCCAGGTTACGACCTATATACTGAGCCGAGAGGTTATCGATAGCGATATTGGCCGTCTGTCCGACGTTACCGCCGATTTGGAAGACCAGGCTTCTATCGGTAACGAACATAGTCTCGGTTCCACCGTCGGATTTCAGGGAGTAGCGGACCTTCATCCACTCGTCTCTCTGAGAATTGAATACGGTAGATTCTTTACCGGCTGTGATGATTGTCTCGGAACCACCGTCGAGCCTGACCGAGAAGGTACGGGCTTTGACCGTGAGAAGCATGTTGCCGATATTGATTCCACCGTTCTGCTGAGCGGGCGCTACAGTCAGAGTGACAGAACCCCTGGTGTTGATATCATCGTTGGTATAGATGGTCTTGTTTTCGTTAGTGTAATCAACGGCTGTATAGAAGTAGCGAATGTCGTTGATGGAGTTGTTGTAGCCGTCGAACCGGACGATAGCGTCCAGGCCGGTGTTAGCGATCTGGTCCACTGACAGTCCGAGACCGTTGAACAGAGCGGTAGAAGTACCGGTGCCGGTCATGTTGATCTTTAAGGAGTACTTCGAGCCTTCGTCCATGGTATAGAATTTCAGCTTAGACTGACCACCCTCGGAAACGATGGTGGCATATACCTTGTTGGCCTGGCCAACAGCGGTGTCATTGAACGTGCCGAAATTCGCGGCCAGGGCGAGCTTCGAGGTGATGGTGGCGGCCAGAGCCGACAGAGTCGAGAATGTACCGCTGCCGATAGCGAATGTGACGGTCTTGGTGTAAGCGTCGACCAACGTGGAACTCGAAGCGTACTGGGCCGTGATGGACAGCAGGTTGCTGGAGCGACCGCGGTCATTCTGGTTCTGTAAGGCGGTCAGCCCGGAAGTAACGGATGCGTTGCTGGAAGTGATGGTACCAACGGCCAGAGAGTAATTCGCGCCGGTGCTGGCGGATCTGATACGGATAGCGTCGGGAGCGCCGGCGGTCACCGTGGCCTGCAGTTTACCGGCCAGATAAGTGTTGGAGTTGATAGCGGAGTTGAGCTTGGAAACGATGTTTGTGGCCAGATCGCCGGAGGCGACAGAGTCGGTCCTGATGGACAGAGTCTGCATACCAACAGAGTTGTTCCCGGCTTCCTGGAAATTGAGCTGGAAGGTGATGGTGTACTGGTTGTTATCGGCCAGGGTGGTGAAGTTGGTGGTTGACCGAACGAAAGCTTCGCGGATCGAAGCGGCGGTACCGGTAACCGAGAGACCATTACCCCAGGCGTCGAGAGCGGTGACAGCCGAACCGACCTTGATAGCGCCGGAAGACGACTGGATGACGTCGAGATTGTGGACGCCGTCGGAAAGATTGTACGCACCGGAAGGAGTACTCAAGCCGAGGCTCTCGATATCCAGAGTCGCCGAGGAATCGGTCAGCATGGTTGACGATATGCTGTGAACGCCGTCGGAAAGAGCCGATTCTTCAATTGTCAGACCGGAAACGTTAGCGGTGGTTATGGCCGCAACGTTAGCGGCTGACCCATCGAGCAATTTTTTGGTTCCGTACTGGGTGTTAGCGGCGATCCTGTCGATAGTGCGGATCGCGTTTGTAATTTCAGCCTGATCGGCAGCGAGCTGGTTCTCATCATTAACGCCTTCGTTGGCGGCGTGAATGGCCAGTTCTCTCATACCAACCAAAAGGTTGTTGATCTCGTTGAGGGCGCCTTCCGCGGTCTGGATCATGTTGATCGAAGCCTCGGAGTTCTGCACAGCGCGATTCAGTCCGGCTATCTGAGCGCGAAACTGTTCTGAAATCACCAATCCGGCTGGATCGTCGGCAGCTCTGTTAATGCGGAAACCAGACGACAGTTTCTCCATCGTCCGACCTATGTTCCTCGTTGTAACCGTAAGGTTACGCCAAGCGTCCAACGCCGTAATGTTGTGGTTAATCCTTAGTGCCATTTAATTTCCTCCTTGAAAATTCGCTGACTTTCCCTGCCAGCATGTTTAAACCTCCTGATTCTGGTTTTCTTCTTCCTCCTTCTTCCTATTCTGTTGATATTTTAATACTCTCTTCTAGTATTCTGTCTTATATGTTCGACATTCGCAGTCGAGACTTTAACCTATGAAACGTTTTTATTGAAACATCTATTCTAATGTACGCCAACGGCTTGAAAGTGTCTATCCAGTTCCCCGAGCCGTTGTTGGGCAATACTGTTTCCCGGTTCCTTCTTAATGACCGCCAGGTATCCCATTTTGGCCGATTCGAGCTTATTTAAATTAAAATAACAATCGGCCATACGAAGTATCGCGCTTAATTGATCCGGTTTTTGATTTATGTAAGTTTCGTAATACGATATCGCTTTCCAGTAATCTTTCAATTTGTAGTAAACATCGCCAAGGGTGGCGTTGATCGCGAAATCAAGAGAGTTGCTCTGAAGGTATTTTTCGAAATATGCCACCGATTCGTCGAGTTTATCCTGTTTTAGCAGGCAAACGGCAAGATTTCGATATCCCAGAGCGAAACCGGGGGATGTTTCCAGCGCCTTACGATAGCATTCCTCGGCGGACGCGTAATTATGCTGTTTGATTAGACAGTTGCCCAGATTGTTCCATGGCGACGGATCGTTGGAGTCGGACCTGGTTTGGTCGCGGTACGATTCCGCGGCGGACGAGAAATTATCGGAATTATATAGGAGATCTCCCCTGGCGGCCAAAGCCTGCGGCGAATTAGGCGATTTTTCGAGTACCTTTTCCACCACTTCCAGAGCTTTATCATAATCGCCGTCGAGAGACGCCGCCCCGGCCAGTCCGAGGAGAGCGGAATCGTCGCTGCCCCCGTATGTAATGGATTTTTCGAAAGAATCGGCCGCTTTCTTCTTTTCGCCGACATTAAGATAAGCTTCGCCGAGAATGATGTATATCTCGGAATCCTCGTGATGATGCTCTATAGCCTGGTTACAATGAAAGATAACTTTATCGAATTCCTTTTTATGCCTGTAGCAGCGGGCTATAAGATGCTGAGTGAATTCGAAATCGCCGACCTCGTCGATGACTTTATGGAAATACTCGAGGGCTTTATCAATATTATTTTTGAAGTACCGCGAAAGCCCGAGGCCATAATAGACAGCGAACTGGCTATTGAGGTTGTTGAGGATCAGCCCCATCCATTCGCGATGTTCAGAGAAGTTCTTCCTTACAGCCAGATATCTCAAAAATAGCTCGTCGGCCTTGTCATAATCCCCTTCCTTGGAATAAACATAACCGAGATTAAAAAGGGGATCCAAGTAATCGTCTTTTAGCTCCAGAGCTTTGTAAAACGCCTCTTTCGCTTTTTCGTTATTGTCCAGACCGACATAAGCGCAACCGATCTGATCGAGAGCCATTACATATACATGTCTTCGGTCGAGATTATCGGGATCGAGAATATCGATCACTTTTTGAGCATGTTCGATACTGAGTTCCGGTTCGGACAAACCTCGATATATCTGGGCTAGATTAAAGTGCGCGAAAGCGTTATCGGGATTTTCCTCGAGCTGTTTTTTAAGAAGGACTTCGGTACGCCTCCCTTTGGCTTTCATTTTCTCTTCGGATAAGCCATAACCGTGATGGAATACTTTAAGCTGGGAGGAAAGAGTCATGCCGTCCATTAGAAGCTGATTATGAACGATTCCTGAATAACGGTATTCTTTTTTGTTTCTGAACATCCTGTGGGAATTGAGAAAACCAGTGCGCCCCCCTTGAATTTTGTTGTAAACCACGAAAGAGATGGCGTCGATATCTTTTCTCTTCACAACACTTCTAATCATCCCATGCTCGGCGGGATCTAATTCTTCGTCCGCGTCGAGAATGAGAATCCAGTCTCCCGTGGCGTAGTCTATGGATTGGTTTCGATGCAGGGAAAAATCGTTCTCCCAGGGATGTTCGTATATTTTCGCGCCGTACTCGGCTGCGATTTCCATTGTTCTATCGGTGGAACCGGTGTCCACGACTATAAGCTCATCGTAAAGGCCTTTCGCGGTTTTCAGGCAATCGGGAAGGAATTTCTCCTCGTTTTTGACAATCATGCACAACGATATCTTCTGGGGTTCGCAATCGATTGTTTTTTTCAGGTTTTCGAGGTTTGTTCTGGCGACATCGTGCCTGGGATCGATCAATAGAGCCTTTTTGAAAAACGATTCGGACCGGTCGTAATCACCCTTTTTTTCCAGGATGACGCCGAAGTTAATCATAGCGTCGATATCGTTTTTATTCTTTTTCAAAAGGCCGTCGAGTATCCCCTCGGCCCGATCGAATTTCTCGGCGTCTCCGTAAACGAGCGCCTTGGCGTTTTCAAAAGCGATTTCTCGAGGGTATTTTTCCAAGCCATCGTTTAAAACCGCTATGGCTTCTTCTATTTTGCCATCTTTGCCCAGGTTAGAGGCAAGAATAATCCGTCGATAATGATTTTGCGGTTCGGTCTCGACCGCCTTAATCTGGTATTCCAGAGACTCATTAAAGTTGGCGGTTCTCCTGGCCGCCTCGGAAGCGAGCCAGAGACCGTCGCAGAAATGGGCGTAGGACTGATTAAGATGAGGATTCTTCTCCGGAACTGTTTTTTCATAAAGTTCGAAATAATATTTCCCGTTTTCGAGGGCGTTTTTAAAGTCTCCGGAATTTACATAGACAAGCAGCCTCAGAAAATAAAGATCGAGATACTCGCCGAATTTTTGTTTCGCCGCGGCGATCAGTTTCTCCGCCCCGTCGTAATCGCCATTATCGGCCGATAAAGAAACCCATCCGAAATAAGCGCTTGCCGTATCGCGATCGTTGCCGGATGACAGCGATTCTTTCAATTTACTCCGATAAAATTCTTCGGAACGTTTGGGGATTTTAGCGGTTTTGCCGGCAAAATTCGAGATATCGTTGAATTTCACCACCAGAGAATTGTCTTTTTCCGATTTCCCTTTTTTTCTGGGCATATTGCCTGTCTCCGTCCTTTACCTGTTTGGTGATTCCATCGCCGTCACGCGATTAGATATATCCGTATCTTCGGGATGGAAAAGCAGATATTTTTTATAAATGGCCAGCGCCTCATCGGGCGATCTCAGTTGTTCCAGCGCCTGCCCCCACATGAGCAAAACCTGGCCTGCAATACCGAACGTATGATTTTTCGATGGTTCCGCTCCCTTTTCGACTTCGCTCCAAAGACTCATATATGTCTCCGCCAGACCAGGAACGTCCGGCACAGCGCCCCTCGCGCCCACAGCGATCAATTCAAAATAGGCCAGATCGAGATAATGGCCGAACCTGCTCCGAGATTTTGAGCAAACATCCAGAACCTCGTCAAAACGATTCATCTTCAAGCAGGCGAGACACCACAGGTAATACCCTTCGATAATGGTCGGGGTGGTATCAGGTGATATCTCTATCGACGTTACTTTTTCGCATGCGTCTATGGCTGCCTGAAAATTATTTTTGCCGAAACGATCCTTGGCCAGCGATAACGTTTCGTTTAAATCGCCGCGTACCCCGGCTGTATCTTTTTTGTCGGCGACAATATTACTCTTAAGATCATTATCAGACATATTCTATCCTCTTTCTCTTATCACTCTCGCCGGCGCTCCGGCATATACTGAGTAGCCCGGAACGTCTTTAGTAACCACCGACCCGGCCCCAATTTGGGCTCCGGCGCCGATTGTAACTCCCGGCAATATCACTGTCGAACAGCCAATATCCGCGCCATCGCCGATAACCACCGGAGCGTGTTTCAGCGAAGCATGGAGAATCGGTAAAGATCTATCTCCGATATCATGATGAGAGGTAACTATCACGACTTTAGGCCCGATACCGACATGCCTCCCGATTTCTATCCCCGCCGAGGCATACAAAAAGCATTGGGGGCCGATCCAGGTACCGGTTCCGATAGCGAACCTGTTGTCGAAATACCCTTTTATTATCGAGTCATGGCCTATGTAAACGTTATCCTCTATCTCTATAAATCGCGCCAGAAATATCCGGGCGCCGGGCTCGATTACGACTCCTTTTCCAATAGATTTAAAATCGCGATCGTCACCGTCCCCGTGGCTATTCCAGGTTTTAGGCGGCACGTCTTTTATTATCATCGACTTTATCATTTTCGGGCGCTGTCTTTTCTTACCAAGACCGGTTCTTCGATAAATTCATTTGCAGGAGTAAAATTCTTTAAAACGTCGATAACGGTATCCTGTTCTTCGCGAGTGATTCCCTCGTAGAGGGGCAAACTCATCAGATTGTTGTAAAAAGAGAACGAATTGGGATAATCACCTTCGGATACCCTGAATTTTTCAGCATAATAGGATGTATGAGGTATCGAGTAAGTCCCTATTCCGGTCTCGATCTCCCTCTCTTTGAATCGACTCATCAAGTCATCGCGGCAATTGTCGGACACAAACACGATATATGTCTGGTAATTCGATTTTCGATTTGTATTCGTCGGCGCTTTTAGAAAGCCTATTTTCGATATGGCGTCATCATAATAATGGGCCGCCTTTCTTCTTTCCCGCAGAACCGTTTTAAACCTTTTCATCTGAGACACTCCGAGAGCGGCCTGCATCTCCCCCATACGGTAATTGAAACCGGGGGCGACGAAATCCACCCCTTGCGCGATTACCTGCCCGTGATTACGAAGCTGACGGATCTTTTCGGCTACCAGGGGATCGTCGGTGACAACAGCGCCCCCCTCTCCCGTGGTCAGGATTTTCCGTGGATGGAAACTGAAGGTGGCGAGCCGCCCGAGGTTTCCGCAGCGCGTTCCCCCGACGCTCGAACCGATAGCGCAGGCGGCATCCTCGATTATGGGAATACCGTATTCGGCGGAAAGCGATCGGATCGATGTAATATCACAGGGCCACCCGAAATTATGAACCACCATTATCGCCCGGGTATTCGGGGTTATGTGATTTTCCATACGAGAGACATCGATATTAAAATCATCGTCTTTTGAATCGATAAAAACAGGCCGGGCACCGCAAAGCTCCACGGCATTGGCGCTTGCGGGATAGCTGAAGGCCGGAACGATTACCTCGTCGCCCCTGCCTATTCCCAGGGACAACAAACCAAGATGCAAAGCGGCTGTCCCCGACGATACGCAGAGGGCGTATCGAACGTCGAGGAAGCTGGCCAGTTGACGTTCGAATGACTCGACCGCGGGTCCATTGACCAGGACCCCGCTTTTTATGACGTCGACAACCGCTTCAACGTCGGCTTCCGACAGGCTCAACCTGACGAGGGGAATCTTTGAGGATTTTTTCATAATACCAGTCCGCCGTAAGTTTTAATCCTTCCTCGAGATCCACTTTTGGTCGGAATCCGAGGATCGATTTGGCTTTATCGATGTTGGGAATTCGCAGTTCAACGTCCGCTAAGTCTTTCGGAACGAACACTATTTTCGATTTAGAGTAGGTAACCCGAATAACCGCAAGAGCGAGGCCGTAGATGGTGACCGTGCCTCTGGGGTTGCCTATATTGAAGCTCTCGCCGACCGCCTTATCGTTTTCCAGGGAGAGGATCATGCTATCGATGATATCATCGATATAGCACCACGATCTGATCTGATCGCCATTTCCGCGAATGATCAGATCCTCCCCTTTCAAAGCTCTCGTGACAAAATGATGGACCGCGCCCTCGCCCACCTGTCCGGGACCGTAGATATTGAACGGTCTGAAAGTCAGGGTGGGTAGATTTTTCTCCACGTAGTAACTGTGAGCCAGATGTTCCCCGGCAAGTTTCGAGACGGCATAGGTCCAACGGGCGTTGCCCACGGCCCCCATGGATGTCGAATCACCCTCCTCCGAACGGAAAGCGTAAGATCCGAATACTTCCGAGGTCGAAAAATCGATAAATTTTTCGAGGGAAGGCAATTCCGAAGCTGCCTGGAGCATATTCAAAGTACCCAGCATATTGACCTTCATCGTGGTAATGGGCGATTTTATAACCGTATCGATTCCGGCTATAGCGGCCAGGTGGATGACAATATCGGCGCCGACCATATGTTTTTGAATATTCTCATAGTCGAGAATATCTCCCGTTACCACTTTCAGGTTGGGATGATTTTCGAGTTTTTTCCCACTCAAGCTGTTTCGACGGAAATTATCGTAGATGATTATCGAATTGTCATCGATCAGACGTTCGATTAACGCGGAACCTATAAACCCGGCTCCCCCTGATATAAAAATCTTTTTCCCCGCGACTGCCACCGCACCTCCTATAAAATTAAATACTTATTGGGATCATCCACGAAATTATGACCGTTGACCACAAAATCATAGAACCAGAGATATTGCCGTATAATCTTCATGGGATCATGATGAGTCCTGACCCACACTTTCCCGGCGTTTCCGATTTTAGTGATCTCCGATTTGTTTTTCAAAAGGTATTCGATTCTATCTTTGAGATTCTGCTCGGTTACGTAGACCATGGGATTATCAGGATGATAACCGGAAGCGAAATTGGAGATCCCCCCCAATACCGCATGCCCGGCGGCCATGGATTCAATCGCCGAGAGGCCGTAAATGCCGACAGAAATCTGGTCATAGGTCATATGACAGCGGCTCTTTATATCGAGACACTCGTCGTTGGAGACACCCTCGATTAATTCCAGCTCCACCGGGTATTTCTTTTTAAGGCTCTCCATAACGGAGATCAGGAGGTTTGTTTTTTTTATCTCCCGGTTTGTGGAAGGGTGGCAGATTCGAATTATATCGTCGGGGGGCGAGCAGGGTTTCACCCGGGAAAAATCGCACATGATATTCACATGGTAAAAGAACGGCGATTTCTCCAGCATAGTATAATCCCATGCCGAAAGCCCGGTGATGTTGTTTTTCCGATGCCATTCATATATCTGCTCGGCGTTGCTTCTCAGTTCGGATCCGTAGTATTGAATGATAGTGTTATCGGGCCGAAGATATTTATTCCAGTCTAAATCGCCGTATTCTTTGGGAAATCTTCCAAAATGGAAAAAATCGGCTTCTTTCAATATATTTTTAACCTCATCGAGATCGCCCGGCCTGTTTTCCGAGAGTATCAGGTCTTTATCGTATGAAAGGTAATCCCCCTGCAGGATAATCATCCTGGCTTTATGGACGGTATAGCGGTTTATCATTTTAAAGAGCAGGGAAAGCTGGCCGGCGATGTTGAAATCGGCGATCACCGCTATGTTAAGCCCGGTTTTTTTCTCTCTAAGCTCCGGGGGGACATGTTTTAAAAAAAGTTCGCTGTCTCCCGCGGTCGATTTGTTTTTGATAATCAATTTGCCAGCCGACGGTTTCCCGCTTGTAGTTTCGGCGTAACGATGCTCGGGACGATCTATCACGCCGATATAAACTGATTTATCGTCGGCAACGCTTGAATCATCGCCTCCGGCCGCCTCGACGGACGAATCACCGTCGGGGGTGGCGGCGAGGAATTTTTCTATCCAGGCTAATCCCTCGGTGTAAGCGCCGTTATCCCAGCAAATCTCAAAGAGATTCAGAAGGGCGCTTTTATGCAGGGGGTTGGCTTCGAGGGCTTTAATAAAATGCCCTTTGGCCAGATGAGATTTACCTTGCTGATGATATAATACACCGAGATCGTTATTGGCGGCCGAATCATCGGGGTTGATTTTCAAAACGCGCAGAAAATCTTCTATGGCCTCAGTTTTTCGGTTCTGGCGGCTATGCACAAGCCCGAGATTATAACAGGCGTCGAAATATTCCGGCGATTTTTCCAGAGCCTCGCTAAAAGCCGTCTCCGCTCCGGCGTAGTCGCCTTTTTGGGCGTAGACCGATCCGAGAGCGTTTAACATCTCCGAATCATCCGGAATTTGTTCCAGCAGAGCCTTAATATTCTCGGCGGCGCCATCGAGATCGCCTCGTTCGAGTAATTCGGCGATTTCCTCGCGTGTATCTATATCTATATCCTTATCCTTATCCTTAATTTCCAGAGTTTCAGGCATGCTTTTGGCCTCACTGTTTTATTTTATTATAGTTTAACGATTTCAAAATCATCAACACGGCTGGCTTCATTCTATAACTCGTTGGGCGCTGTTCGGGTGAGGCTTTTCTCAATCTCGTTGAAAATAGAATGGTCTATATCATAAGAACTATCGCTTAAGATCAGCTGCGCTCCCTGGTTATTTTCCAGATTAATCGCCACGGGTCCTTTGAGGTTCGCGGACATCAGCTCCGGTTTTCCCTTCGGAATACTGACCAGGACATACAGGTTTATGTCCTCCGGTTTTTTAGCTCCGAGGATTCCGATATCCTTGGGATTGACCTCGACAACGTAGTCGGGTTTGAAAAACAGCGGATCTATCATCAAGAAAGCGACATCCGAGTTTTCGATCGACTGGTACCATTTAAAAGGCTCCTGTCCGCTGAGCGAGATAATTATAAATCTCTTAAGATCCTCGAATCCCAAAAATCCCCTGACCATCCAGATAACATCGGTTTTATCGTAATTAACCGTCCCGAAGCGTTTAGTTATTAATTCCAAAAAAGTCCCCTTATCTTAGGAAATTCAATAATGACGGTTGGATCATTCTTGCCGCCGACGCCAACGCGGCCTGGTATGCCGCCTCCGCCGACAGTATATCGGTTATAACCCTCGCGATATCGACATCCTCCACCTCGGAGAGACGGCTGGTCACCAGGAACTCGGATGTCAACATCCTGTATGACGATAGCTCTGCCCTGTTCAAACGGGCGCCGAGATCGGCGCGTTCCAGCAATACCCTGTTTAACGCTTTATCGAACGTGTCCAGGGAAAGACCGATCTCCTCGGTATTATCCCTTTCTAAAGATTTTTCTAAAACCATCATGGTTCCCAGAAGATCGGGAGAACCGAATATACCGAGGTCCATGGCTAAACGACCGTCATCCGCCTCCACAACCATCAAGGATCTTCCCTCTACTTTGGAAAAAAGTATAATACCGGTCTGCTGATCGTTAATTCTCGCTTCGACATCGGCTCCCGAGGAGTTGATTAACTTGATGACATCCATAATCGTGGCGTTGGGATCGTTGGCAAGTGAGGATAGATTGATAATACTATCTTCGTCACCGTTGATTATTCTAAACGACCCTGCGGAAAGCCCGGTACCGTTATTCAGAGTGGAAAGCAATGTGAAATAGGCCATCTGCGGGTGAACATCCTCTCCTGAGATTATATTAACGGAAGTCGAACCCAAAAGCCCGAGGCTTTTAGCCGTTTCCTCTCCCGGAGCGCTTTCGGCGACCGCGAAATGCACGGGATTTAGAAGTTCGCCCTCGAACTCTCCCACGACCTCTCCCAGAAGGCCGAGATTCTCAGCTGTATGGGCGCCGGAAATCCCCTCGGATATAATTAAATTCAATGGCGCTACGTTGGAATCGGTAATAACCAGGGCGTTTTTATCGGGGTGTATCGACGCAGTCACATTATTGATCCCCCCGGCGGCAAGCTGAGCGTTAATCGCGTTTACAACGTCACCCACGGTCGTCGCGGCTGAAATATCGACATCGACTACAGGCCCGGCCAAGACCTCGAACCTTACGGTACCCGCGAGATCGACACCTGTACCGTTGTTTAACATCGATAAAGGGGTATCGACTGTAATTTGATGATCGGACGTGTCTTCCATTTGGAATCCGGCGAACCCGTCGCTGATACTCGCGGTGAAGTTGGGGATGCCCGCGCCGTTCATGGCGTTTAGAACGTCCTCGACGTTTCTCGCGGCGGATATATCGACATTGTATTCACCGTTTAAAGTCCTTATCAGGAATTGACCATCGCCCATATTTATGCCTTCACCGTTATTCAAGTAATCCAGCCAAAGGTTGTTTTGCAGTATGGGGCTTAAGTCCTGGCCGTCTCCCAGCGTTCTCACCGGGGCGGTAAGGAAATCCCCCGTGGAGTTAATCGATAGATATGAAGATGATTCTGTCTCGAGGGAGATATTGTTATAATCGCCCTGATAAATCACGCCGAATGTCGAAACCCTGAATGGCTGGATATTTGTTCTGTTTCCGGAGAATATATAGTTGCCCTCGAATTTGGAATTGGCCGCGTCGAGAATTTGATTGAATATGTCTTTGATCTGAACGGCCCCGCCCATCCGGGCATTCGGGTCGTATGTATCGTTCGAAAGCTGTACGGCCAGTTCCTTGGCGTTGATTATCAGTTCGTTAATATTCCCGACAGCGGAATCGGAAAAGGTCAACCATGATTCCGCCTGGCTAATATTTTTCATATACTGAGATATGTCCGACAACGCCGATCTAAAGCCGAGATCTTTGGTTATTCCGATAGGGTCGTCCGATGGCCTGTTTATCCTGCGTCCCGAACTGGCCATGGTCTGAAACCTTAAAAGCCGGGTCTGGGATAGAGCCAGGTTTCTCGAGACCGTGTTTATAATCATGTTATTGGTTACGCGCATAACTACTCCTTCGGCTCGTTAGCACTTAATCGTTTTCGGCCAGATAATTTTATCGAATTCCGATCCATCCGCGGATACATTTACTGTTTTATTTGAAAGATCCCACGAGGAAGATTTAGCGAAATCCTGCCATAGCCCTGCGAATCGGTCTGACCGCGTATCGCGACCCTCTTGACATTGTTCGCGTTGGTTATTTTGCGGTTTCATCAGGCATTTCCTTTTCTCGCTTTGATTATCCTGGCTAATTCCTGGATGTCTTCTTTCAAAGACATGGATGCTTTTACGTTCTCTTTCTGGATCTTCCTGAATATTTCCTCTCGATAAACTTCCACTCTCTCCGGAGCCGAGATTCCGAGCTTCACCTGTTTGCCCTGAACCGCCAGAACAGTTATTTTAATGTCCTGGCCGATAATTATCGCCTCGCCCGACTTCCGTGTCAAAATCAGCATTAGAACCTCCCTGTTCTATTCCTTATCGTTCCTTAGTAGCCCGTGGCCATACGGTTGATAATCGTATCGAGGGCGGAATCCATGACCGATATTACCCTGGCCGCGGCCTCGTAAGCATGTTGGAATTTCACCAGGTTGGTCATTTCTTCATCGAGTGAGACGCCGCTTAACGATTGTCTGGCGTTCTCGATCTGGAAGATTAAGGCCATCTGATTTTTTTCCACATTTGACGCTTGCTGAGACTTGATTCCGATTTTCCCTATCATGGAACTGTAATATTCGTTGAAAGTAACCTGTCCGCCCTTCATCTTCAGGGATTCGCGCAACGAGGCTAGATTCAAAGCGTTTGAATTATCGCCAATTTCGCCGTTAAGACTGGCGGCGATGTAATTGACGTCCTGTATAATCATCGAATCGACAGCTATATCCGCGGCGCCGGTTGTATCGGGATCGAAGAAATTCACGCCGGTTTCATCGCCCAAGCCGTATCCCGCGCGATGGATTTCGTTTATAGCCATCACAAGCTCTCTGGCGAGAAGATCGAGTTCCTCCTGCCTTTCCACCACTATTTCATCCCGGGCTTCTATCAGCCCTTCGAGAACTCCTCCCGGTCTTAGGATATCGATCCCGGTGCCCTCGAGAAATATCTTGCTGGTGACCGTCGAACCCGACGATTGGGTCTCCAGGCCGAGACTCAGAGATGAATTCCCATCGACAAGAGCCATGCCACCGATCAATACCGTTAACGAACCGTTATCCTGCTCTATGGTACCGACGCTGATCCATCCTGAAAGCTGATCTACGAGATAATCTCGTCTGTCGCGCAGATCGTTCGCTATATGCCCGGTCAACTCGGCCGTGGCGATCAATTGATTTAGATTGGCTATCTGCTCGGCGGTGGAGTTGATCTGCTGAACCATGATTCCGATATCTTTATCGAGTGAATCGCGAAGGTCTTTCAATTGGCCTGACAGATGGTGAAACGAGTCAGCCAGCATGATACCCTGCTCTCTGACAGCCACCCTGGCCGATTCGCTTTCCGGGTTATCGGCGAGATCCTGCCAGGCGTTCCAGAATTTATCCAATGTGCCCGACAATCCTGTTTCGTTGGGTTCATTATAAATAGATTCGACCTGATTCCATGTCTGGCTCAAAAATCCCCATTGTCCCAATTTATGGGACTCGCTTCGATATTGCTGATCCAGGAATAAGGATCGCAGACGTCGAATTTCGGTGACCTCGACTCCCGTACCGAGACTTCCCAATGTTGAAAACATGGGCATGTTGGTACTCATAATAGCGCTCTGCCTTGAAAATCCGGGCGTGTTGACATTGGCGATATTATGGCCGGTCAGGTTAAGCGATAGCTGTTGCGCCATAAGCGCCCTCTTGCCTATCTCTAATCCTACGTTTGCTCCATACATTTTATACTGTCCTTGAAAGAAGCGCGCCGCTCTCTTTGGCGCCGCGCCGTGTCGATACCGGATTGGCGTAGGTGGCCTTGGGGTTACGCGCCTCATTAATGTAATTCACAGTCTGGCGGATAACGCTCATCGATTGTTCTATCAGCAGTTCATTCCGGTTTTTTTGTGTCTTAACCTTTTGATGAATCTCAAGGATCGTATTTTTCAACCGCTCCAGTTCCTCAAAATTAGGACCTTTGAATTTTTCGAGCAGTTTTCCCATAGATACATCCTCGGCCGCCATCCCCAACTTCTTCGATAACCTGTCTATCACCATTCTGCGCCCGTTCTCCAGATTAACCGCTTCCTGTGCCAGGACGCTGATCTGCTCGACGCTCGATCTGATATCATCGAGATTGTTTTCGATCAGGGCCTTTTGCTGATCGGTCAGCTTTTCGAAGTACTTGACAAATACCTCTTTCTCGGCTCTGAGTATTTCGGTCAGTTCTTTGAGTTCACGATCCATATTATTTCAATCGGCAATATCGTTATTACGATAACGTCTTTTATTCGGCCGTCATCGACTCCATTACTTTCTTAACATAATTTTGAGTTTCCGGATAAGGCGGGATGCCGTTGTATCTTTCCACGACTCCCGGCCCGGCGTTATAGGAGGCTATAGTCTTAACTATATCTCCGCTGAATTTCTTTAGGAGCATGGAGAGGTATTTCGCTCCGCCCATGATGTTATCCATCGGATCGAATGGATTGGCGACCCCCAGCATGGAGGCTGTCGAATCCATAAGCTGCATCAGCCCTTTAGCTCCTTTGGGCGATACCGCGGCGGGATCACCCGCCGATTCGTGTTTTATAACAGCTTTAATCAAGCCGACGCTGATACCGAACTTCTCCGCCGCTTTTTTGATGATATTATCGATACCCGCGAAGGTTTTATCGTTTTCGCCCGCGGTTTTTACGGCAATCGTTCGCGGCGGTCTGGACATCTGAATGATAGTCCTGGTGGCGTCGGGCTTTGCCCTGATATTCATAAATTCCGATTTGAGTTCGTTTTTAATCGCGCCATCGTCCGGTTTTGAACCGTCAACTATGGCGGAGTAGCGATTGAATAAGATCTCGCCTATTTTCAACTGGTTTGACGCGGCCATCGTATCGGCAAGTTTCTCGTCGAAAATCTCCTGGTAGATATCTCCCCCCAGCCCTTTGCCGAAAAGACCGGAATCTTCGGTGGTTTTATGCATCGTTTTAAGCATGTAGGAGATGAAAATCGATTCGAAATCCTTACAGGCTTTCCTGAGTTTTTCCAGCTCCAGCGCTTTATCTTCCTTTTTACCGATCGCGGATAGTTGTTCCGCGGCGATTTGGGAAGACGGGGCGATGTTGGGATTGAAAACCTTCATTACATAATTACCAGTTCGGCACGAAGAGCGCCGGCCATTTTCAATGCCTGGAAAATAGCGATGATATCCCGGGGCGTGGCCCCGATCTGATTGAGGGCCTCTACGAGATCCGATATGTCGGTTTTCTCTTCCATATTTATGATCCTTGCGGGTTCTGTCGAGACATTGATTCGCGAATCCCTGGTGACAACAGTTCTCCCCCCTGAAAAGCCGGGAGGCTGTGAGACTAGGGGTGTCGCGTCGATTTCTATCTTAAGATTCCCATGAGCTAAAGCTATCGCCGAGAGGGTGACATGTTCTCCGGCTACGATAGTCCCGGTCTTTTCGTTGATAATAACCCTGGCCACGACGTCGGGGATTATCTCGAGGGTTTCGACTCTCGAGATGAGCTCGACCATGCCGCCGGGTACCTTGTAAGAATCCGGGATCTTCAATTGCACGTTTCCCTCATCCATGGCCATGGCGATACCCGGTTCCACCGCGGCGTTGATTTTACTCGCCAGCCTCTGGCTGGTGGTAAAATCGGGATTGATCAGGTTGATATTGATTACCGCGGGATCGCCAGGCGTCTCTCGCTGGCTTTCGACTATGGCGCCGTTGGGTATGCGGCCCACGAGAGTATAATTTTCACTGACTTTATCCCCTCCCGACGTTTGAACGTTGAATCCGCCGATGGAAACCGGTCCTTGCGCGATCGCGTAAACCGAACCATCTGGACCCGACAGGGGCGTGATTAATAACATGCCGCCCTGCAAAGACGACGCGTCGCCCAGCGACGATACGGTACAATCGATTTTCGAGCCTATACGGTTAAAGGACGAGAGTTTGGACGTGACTATAACCGCGGCCACGTTTTTTACCTTGATCCTATCGGCCGGTAACGTCAACCCCATCCTCTCCATCATATTGGCTAATGACTGCATGGTAAAGATCGTGCTTTTTGAATCGCCGGTACCGTCAAGGCCTACCATCAGGCCGTAGCCGATAAGCTGTATATCGTCCTCGAGGCCGAATGAGGCTATATCCTTCAATCTGACACCGCCGGAAAGAGCCGTTTGGGCGAATGTCAGATAAACCAGGGAAAATACTGTTACGATAATTATAATTTTTTTCATTTTAAAATATCCAGTTTATCAGCCTGGTGAAAAACCCGGGACGAGCGCCATCGTGGGTCTGCCCTTTCCCTTTAATCGATATCTGCGCGTCGGCGATAAGGAATGAGTATACGGTATTGCCCGACGATATATCTTTCTGCCTTACCATCCCCGAAAGAAACAGTGTTTCTTTATCGGCGTTTATCGACATAACCCTGTTGCCCTCGACCGCCAGATCGCCGTTTTCGTATACGGAGACGACCCGGACAGTCATTTTCGCCCTGATGCTTCCGTTTTTCTCCAGGCGTCCCTCGCCGGTGAATTCGTTTCTGGATTCGCCCGCCATACCCCATTGCGCGAAGAAATCGATACCTCCGATTCCAGGACCGCCGCTTGTCTCGGCTCTGGTCTCTTTCTTGGTAATAGCTTTCGCTTTATTACTGGCACGGACATCCTCCACAATAAATACTGTCAAGAGGTCGCCTACTTTGTGAGCCTTAATATCGGTAAAAAGCGATTTGCTGTTGGCCTCGCCGAAAGTACCCGCCCCGGCGAAACCGGCCATAAGCCCGACAAATAAAAACATTATCGTTATTTTTCTAATCACATATCCTCCCTCGATGTTACGACCACGGTAACGGAGTCGGCGACCCTGGCGTAAACGAGTTTTTTCGTATCGAAATTCATCACTCGAATTTCGGCGTTTAGCGTACCGGCTTGTCTGACCACGCCCTTCGCCCTGAGCATCAACGCTCCTTTTTTAAACCTGATTTCCACCATATCGCCGGGAACCACCACCGGAGGTTCGGCGACCAAGGTTCCCGTTAGGATTCTTCCGGGCGGTATATAGCGGGTGGCCACGACCTCGCCGAGCATGTCGATAGAATCGAAAACCGACTCTTTAATCCCGGCGATATCCCTTAGCTGAGGAGCAACCATGTCCGCGGTGATAAGATCTCCGGTTTTAATCGGCGCTCTGGAGGTCAGCACTTCTTTAAGCAATCCCACCTTAATAGTGCCGGCCGTGGTGCGAGTCCTTGAACCGTCATTGAAAAACGATAATCTAACGACGGTATTCCCACGCGGTATATCCTTGCCGTAACCGTCGATCGCTACGCTATCGAACTTATCGATACCGGTGAGATTCAAGCGCGAGAAATCGCATATATACTCGGCGTTTTCCACTGGATAACGCGAATTCAAATGTTCGGATATTGTCTTCTCGACATCGGCGTCGCTCAACGCGAAAAGCACCAATGGAAGCAGAAAAAAATTCATTTTACCTCTTTAGATTATTGGCTATCTCGGTCATCTGCTCGGCCGTTTTGATAGCTTTGGAGTTGATTTCGTAAGCTCTCTGGGCGATAATCATGTTAACCATTTCATCGACTATCTCGACATTCGACATCTCCAGGTATCCCTGGTTGATTCCCCCGAAACCCTCGAGGGAGGGATTCCCGAGCAGGGCGGCTCCCGACGCGGTTGTCTCGATATAGAGGTTATGCCCTATAGCCTCGAGACCGGACGGGTTTACGAATTTTGCCAGTTCGATCTGGCCTATTTCCTGGGGCTCGGGGTCTCCCGATACCCTGACACTTATAACACCATCTGAACTGACGTTGATATATTCGCCATCGGCGGGTATGGTGACATTAGGTTGAACGAAATATCCATCGGTGGTCACAAGCTGGCCGTCAGCCGAGAGCTTAAACGAGCCGTCCCGGGTATAACCCGCGGTTCCGTCAGGCAGGGTAACCTGGAAAAAACCGTTACCCTCGATTGATAAATCGAGCGGATTGCCTGTCTGCGCAAGTGTGCCCTGGGTAAAGGACCGCTGGGTAGCCACCGGCTTGACGCCGTAACCGACTTCCAGCCCTACAGCCACATTTGTCCCGGCCGCGGACGCGGAGCCGGCGGCTCTCAACCGTTGATAAAAAACGTCCTGGAATTCGACTTTGGATTTCTTATAACCGGCCGTATTTACGTTAGCCAGATTATTGGCTATCGTATCGACATTGAGCTGCTGGGCATACATTCCCGAAGCCGCTGTTCTCATTGCTTTAATCATCTGAACCTTCCTTTACATAACCCTGCCAAGATCATTGACCGCTTTCTCAAGAGTCTTGTCCTGGGTTTGGATAGCTTTTTGTCCCGCTTCATACGCTCTGAACGAGGAAAGCATATCGACCATCACCTCGACTATATTGATATTCGATTTCTCTAGATATCCCTGCCTTATCCTGAACCCCTCCGCCGGTTTCTCGACGGCGGAATTATCGGCGGGAACAAAATAGCCGCCCTCTATTTTTTTCAGATCATACGGTTTATCGAAATCGACGATTTTAATTATGCCTATTGACGATTCATCGACCGATATGGTTCCGTCGGAACCGATTACTATCCGGTCACCCAAAACGGTTATCGGCCCGGAGTCGCTTTGAACCGGGTTCCCTTTGCCGTCTATTAAAATCCCTTCGGGGGATACCGCAAAGTTTCCGTTTCGCGTATATCGAGTACCCTGGTCGGTATCGACCACGAAAAAGCCGTTACCCTCCAATGCCAGGTTTGTATCGCTGTTGGTTCTCTCGAGGGAACCCTGGCTGAAATCGATATAGATACCGTCAACCATACGAGTCTGCCATGGTCTTTCCGATGATCCATCTACCGCGTCAGTAAGGACTTCCAGGAAGATGTTGTCCTTTTTGAATCCGGGCGTGTTGGCATTGGCCATGTTATTGGCGTAGATTTCCTGTTTAAGGATTCGGGGGAGCATTCCCGACGCCGAATCGTAAATACCCTTAATCATTTGACTCCTCCATCCGCAATTCGATATCATTCAAAAGCAATTCCCATGCCCGCGAGTAAAAACGACGATTAAATATCAGCCCGAGGGCTTTTCCATGCTTTAGGGTCACGCAACACGTTACGGCGCAGCATATTAGTTTGACTCTGTGAAACTGGCGAACCCGGAGGGATTATTGGCGAATAGCTGATCCTCGGTTACCGAGGGGAAAAACTTTCATATAGCGGATGAATATTTTTCCCGATAAAAAAAACCGGCCATCCCCTGCGGGAGGCCGGTCAAAGTTTTCGCTGAAACGTGAATTTAAAAAGGATTGGCGTTAGGTGACAGCTTCCTTGTCACTCTCGCTTCTTCTCGACGATAACAGGCGCCAGTAAGCTCTTTCGACAATCAATGATACCTCGTGTCCTTTAAACGGTTTCGAGACATATTCGTCGGCGCCCAACAGCAACGCTTCTTTAACCGTGTAAGCGTCGCCATAACCGGTCATCACTATAACCGCCATATCGGGCCAATTTTCCTTAACCTGTTTCAATAGATCGAAACCGTTCATTCCGGGCATCTTTACGTCAGTCAATAGCAGATCGTAATTATTCTCTTTCAGCATAGCCAGAGCTTCGTCGCCTGAGGAAGCCATTGAAATTTGATAACCCTCGGATTCCAGAATTTTCAGGATAAGATTGCGCATCATGACTTCATCGTCGGCGACCAGTATTTTAACATATTCTTTCATCGGCTATTTCCCTTTATTTTAGGCCCCTCTATTTACAATTACCTTTTAATATATTATCGTTAAAAATAGCTCGATTATTACCTTTTTTTTAGAATTTTATTTCATCTTCGGACGATGGCAGATACCTCGAGATCTCGGCTTCGAGTTCCTCGATCATAAAAGGTTTACGGATAAGACTATAAGAGGATAGGCCAGCAAGTCTTTTATTTCCTTTCCTAATGACGACCCCCGCTATTATTATTACCGGAGTGTCGATATTCTTTGCCCGCATTTTGTGAAGGAGTTCCTCGCCCCCCATTTTCGGTAAACCCATATCGGTAATAACGAGATCGAATGTGTTCCGGGAAATCTCGCGCCAGGCTTCGATACCGTCATCAGTTTTGGTAACGTCATAACCGAAAAGAGAGACCATTTCGGCTACGACATTTCTCACGTCTTTTGAGTCTTCGACAAGAAGTACCGCGCCATCGGACATTTGGCAATTACCTTTTTTTAAGAGCGTGAAGAAGCGTGGTGATGCGCTCGGAATCGGCGATGATGCCGTTTAAGGATGGTTCGATGTTTTCAATGAAGCCATGATCGCAGCTGGCATCGGCTTTATCCGTGGAACCGTGATCCACGACTCTTTCGGTTTTAGCGGCTTTGACGATTTTATTCATTTCCCTGACCGCCTGGGTCGTCTGGTTAACAAGACTCGATAGCTTATGATGAACCTCCAAGCCGGGATCTTTCTTCTGGGCCATTTTAGCCGCGGCGACGGCGATATTTAAGGCCAGAAGCTGAATTTCCTCGGAAACGTTCTCTACCCGGCTCACAAGAGCGTTAGATCTTTTTTTTCTTGACGGCTTCAAACCGGCAATAACTCCTTAACCTTTTCCTTAAGCTCGGATAAATCGCCCGACTTCACCAGATAAGCGTCGGCAAGCCACGATGTGAAATTATTTTTGTAAGTAGAATAGGCGGAGTTCAATATTACCGGGACGCCTACGGTCTTGGAGCGTAATTCCTCTAAAACATCGAGCCCGTCCATGTTTTTCATCTTGATATCGAGAATAATAAGATCGGCGGGACGATTTTCATTGAAATATTCCAGCGCTTCTTCCCCCGACGAAACCGAGTAAGTCTGAAAACCCTCGCTCTGGAATTCGATTTCGTATAATCCGCGAATTCCCTCTTCGTCATCTACAATTAAGATATTCTTCATTTTCCCTCCCACAAAGGAATCTCTACGTAAAGCCTTCCATGGATACCCTGCATCGACCCGATGCCTATATCCCCGCCATAGTGCTGTAAAATCTCCAGGGCCACAGCCATATCCTGGTATCTTTCCTCTTTTCTATTTCTCAAACCACTATAGAAGTTTTCGGCAAATTTAGAACTTGTTTGACTATCATCTATAAAAATCATTGCCCTGCCATCACTCCGTATTACATCCAACGAGATATACTGCTTTCCGTTGGCTATCCTGGCCGCGTCTCGCATAACGGCCATGAACGCCTGGTGGAAAAGTCCCTTATCTACTAAAACCCTCGAATCCCGGATATCGTCAGCGAATTTAGGCTCGGGAATGGTCAGGTTGGATTCCGACGATAGCATTCCGAGGGTTTCCTGAATAAGCTCAACCAGGCTGTATTCACTCTCGTTTTTTTCGTTCATACTGACAACGCTTGAGAAACGATCGAGAGTATTTTCTATTCGAGTAACCTCTCCGGATATGATTTCAAGCGTTTTTTTAGAACCATCATCCGGGGAAATCTTTCTTAACCTCAGATTCGCGTGTCCCCCGATAATAGTCAGAGGATTACGAACTTCGTGGGCAACCTCGAGCGCCATCTTGCCGATACTCGACAATTTTTCAGCCCTTACCAAATTCTCCCTCGAGCGTATGATCTTAAAATTGGCCTCCTTCAGCAGCGATACCTGATGTTCCAGTTTACCATAGAGCCTGGAATTTTCTATCGCGTCGGAGGCGTACCGCGCGAAAATTTCGAGAATATTCAGATCCGACCCCGAAATGGGATTTCCGGTTATGATGTTATCGGCGAGAATCACTCCTCGCAACGAGTCGCCCGAGATCAAGGGCACGACGGCCAACCGTTCGACTCCGAGTTTATCGCGAAGATCGCGGTCATTATCATTTTCGATCATTTCCAACTCGATTACCGCCGGGCGCCTTTCAATTGCCACCCTGGCGATAATACCGTCATTTCTAGTAAGAGGTATTTTTATCGACGATACGAGTTTGTTTACCTGTGAATCAGGTTCGCCTCCGGTTTTGTAAAGCCTTAAGAGTTCATCGAAAGTCATGGGGTTTTTAGACAGGTCATTCCAGATCTCGCCCGCTTCCTCCGGCGACGATGGACCGGTGGCCATGCATCCCCAAAGGCAGTCGCCGGAATCATCGCTTAAGAGAATGAATCCCCTGTTAAACCCCAATCCATGCCCGGCTGTTACCGCCAGCAAAATTATACGCAGTATTTCGCTTAAGTTCCTCGTTTCGGCGAAAGCGCGAACCGCCTGGCTGATAAACGCCAATTCCTGGATTCTGTATTTTTTTTTCTCTCTCTCTAATTCCTGAGAGCTTCTATCTATTAAAAAGCATCCGACCGCGGGCAAGACTGAACCATAATTGGGGAAACAATGTAACTCGTAATGAGAGGTTTTATCCTGGAATTCGGCGGTAAATCCGCATAACGATCCACGGCCTTCGATTGCGTCGATAATTGTCTTCGCGATATGATTGGAGGCGTTATGAAGAATTTCCCTGATTAATGGAAAATCGTTGTCTAAAGCGATAATTTCGAAATCGTCAATAAGGTTGATTTTATTCCCGACGCTATGTTTCGCTTCGAGAACAAAATAGATCCCGGGTGAATCGGTTAGTATTACCGAGTCGATCTTTTCTGAGATCGTTACCATAAAATACCCTTTTTGACATAGGCTTCCCTGTCTCTTTAGTTGCTTTCCCCCGCGAAAGATGATACCAGACTGTTTTCGGCATTCTCCTTTGATGATCGGAGCTTGCTGGTTAGGTTCATCAGGTTGGATGCCTCCGTATCTATTGCCTTTAACCGTTTCAAAACCGAGTTTCCTGGATTTTTCATGGTCATAATCAAAAACTGGGCGTTGCCGGCGATAATCGCCAGGGGATTATTGATTTCTCTGGCCAGACTTAGCGATGTTTCCGCATTCGGCTGATAATTTTCTACCTCGCCCAGTTTTTCCCTGGAAATCCGCAATGTTTCCCGTAGAGATTCTATCTCTTTGCGTATTCTGGATTCGAGCCTCGCGTACTCTATCCTCTCGACGACGAGCGATAGAAGAGACGCCACGATCCCCATGATTTCCGCGTCGCTTCGGGTAAATGAATCCGGTTCGTCGTGAGCCAGGCTTATCACTCCTCTCACCTCGCCGCTGAATACAAGCGGGACGGATAGAAAAGATTTGGTATGAGATCCACCCTGAGATTTTCTCAGATTGTTAAGGATGATGGCCCTTTGTTTTTGAGCCACCCAGGCTGAAATGCCAGCCCCCATATTAAAATTCACGAAATTGATAAGATCGACAGTCCTGCCGATGGAACAGACTTCTTCAAGCTTGTCGGAATCTCTGGAGAGCACAAATAGCGACGCCGATCGGAAATCGATAAGCTTGCCAATGGATCGAAGAATCTCCTCAAACGATTCCTCGCTTATCGGAGAGTTTTGAATCAGGCTGGAAATCTCGTAAATTGTCTTAAGTTCGTTTTTTAGAGTGAGCGGATCGGTCTTAGTCTGATTTCTGGGCACCATTACCTCCCTGGTTGCTACAATACCCGTTTATTCACCAACGGGCAATTCCCTGCCCGCATTTAATATCCTGGTCATTTCCTCGATAAGATCGGCGATGCGGATCGGTTTGTCGAAAAAACTATCCACTCCGCATGATCTTAAATATTCCATTCTGCTTTCGCTCGATTCCCCGGTAATAGCCATGATCGGAAAATCCGGCATCATCTCTTTTATGGCCTTTATGGCCTCCAGACCGGATGTTCGCGGCAGGATAAGATCGATAATAGCGGCGTTATACTCTCCGGTGAGGGTCTCGGCTATGGCTTCGCTTCCGGTACCTACCGCGAAGGCTTCAAGCCCCATATGGTTGCGAAGCACTCTGGTCAATATATTCCTTACAAATTCGTCATCATCGGCGACCAGCACTTTCATCCCCTTTGGGAACACCGCGGCCTGATCGCTGTTTAGTTCAGATTCTTTGAAAGGAGCCCGGTTATTTTCTTGACCAGTTTCCAACATACTTCACCTTCGAGTTTTACTTTTTGGGTTTGATCCAGCAACAAGTCGGGATCGTACCTGTCGTCCTGCATGATTTGAGCCTGTTTCCCTGTTGATCCATCGACCTTAATAAACTTCGAAACCCTCCCCTTCTTGCCGCCCGGCAATTCCACAAAGCAGGTCATGGTATAGACCCTGCTATAACGATTGAGGATGTAAGGAATGGAAAACGCTTTCCTGGTCTCCCAACGGCATTCGGTAAGATTCAACAAAACCAACGATTCGCCTTCTCTGAGATCATCGGACAGCCAGGGTATTCGGCGAATATCTCCTTTATAACCTTTTCTCTTAAGCTCTTTTTCAAGATCGGCCAGAAGTATTTCGACAGAAATCGGCTCCAGGTTGTTATCGATTTTGACCGAAAAAGCCAGGTTATCCGACGGCGTTTTCGCCTGAGGCGCTGCCGGCGAATATACAACCGCGATAATTACAAGAAGAACAAAGATCACTTTCTTCATCGAGAAAGCAGCCCCTTTTGTCTTAGCTCGATCTGCTGTTTATAAATAAACTGTATTACGAGTTTCTGAAGGTTTTCGTCGAAAGTGCCCGTGCCCGCCGGTAAGATATCTTTCAACGCGTCGAGTCCGAAGTCAGCGAGATTATCCTCGGTAATGAATTCAGCGCCGACCAGGTAAGCGTTATCGTCTAATCGTTCCACTCTTTTAACTACCGAAAGAATGTTATCGAGCGTTTCTTTCCTTTTTAAAGAGAAACTTAAAACTATTAAGGCGCCCTCCTTCAGGGATGACCCCGTTTCATAAAGGATGCCCCCGGCGGAGATATTCAGAAGCGTTCCCGAGATTTGCGGGCTTATGTTTCCATCGCCGGTATCGGGGTTATCCAGAATCCTGTATTTGATATTCCCCGATATATCAAGCCTGACAAATCGTCTTCGCTGGACTCTCGATACTTCTCCCCTGGCCTCTACCGCCACGGAATTACATTCCTCCTCGAACAGGTCGGTGATACTGGCCTTGAAAATATAAGAGGCGTCTTCTTTATTATAACAAACTTCCACTTCGTCTCCTTTCGAAAGAACGGCGGAGCCGCTCTGGCGTATCGGCATTTCGAACATGAAAGAGTTCTTTTTGATATCTTCCACTCGAGTCATAAATTCAGATCGCTCCCCGTTTTTCTCCAGGGTTAAAGTCAGACGTTCCCAGAGTTCCATAGGGACGATTTCATTCTGACGTTTGTTTGTCATGCTTTTACCTTTTCGGCTTTTTTAACCAATCTCCCCTGCTCCAATGACATCTCGAAGATTTTCTGGGAGTTTGAGAATATTGTTTTATCGTTACGGTTTTTCATCATCATATCCTGCGCCATCTTACTGGCGTTTTTGAAATATTCCCCGGCCTGTCCGAGGTTGTTGATTCGACGGGAGAGTTCGGCGATCAGGTAGGCCGCCTGCAGCTGCTGTAAGCCCGCTTTGATTTCCCTGCTGCTCTGGTACGCTTTAATATAGTATTCCAGGGCTAAGGCCAGCGCCTCGGTTTCGTTTACGGGAACTTCGGGCCATTTCTCTTTAATCGAGTAGAGGAACTCGCGGAAATCGACCAGCCTGATCTTACCGGTTTTGCCTGTTATTTCCGTTCTGGCAAGATTTATTTCTTTTTTAACCTGATCGAAAACCAGTTGTAATTGCTCGATATCGCCGTTGAGGTCCATCCACACTCGCTGGACATTCTCGACCGCGGAATTTAATTTCGCGGTAATATCATTTTTTTCATCGGGTTTGATCACCTGCTCGAAATCCCTGGCAATAGAGCTTTGAAGAGAGGGCAGATGTTCGGCGAATTCGCCTATATCGTTTTTTAGCTTATTAATTTCGATCTGGATTGTGCTTAAAAGCATTTCGGCCGGATCGCGCGTGTCGCTTTTATGGCCTTTTTCCCGGTACAGCCAGGCGATTCTGAGGAAATACCTCGCTATATCGAGTGAGGTGGGATGGTCCATTAGTTTTTCGTCATAAATTGCCAGAATTAGTTTGGTCACGGCGGTCTCGAACGGGAAGATTTTTAAATCTATTTTCCGCCCCAGCCTGGCCAGAAAGCTATCGTCGGCGTTCACCGCATCGAGATGTTTTTTCGCCTGCAAAGGCAATTTATATGATTTGAAATTGGTATCGCTCTGCCATTCCTTGTAGGAGGCGTTGAACTCCCTGCTATAATAACATCGCTTGCATGACGCTATGAAAAACGCAAGCGGATTATATTTCTGATACGCGGGGTTCATCCATTCCCGGCCCGTGGGCATAAAATCGGTATCACGCCCCGATTCCGTATAAGCTCCCTGCCTTACAACGTCAAACTCATTTATATTTTTGCAAACCGGGCATTCGAGTTTTCTTTTGAAAAATGGATTTTGAAGCTTTGACATTAATCGACCCCTTTATTATAGTATTCAGTAATTCTATCGGCCAAATGCCATTTTACTAAAGGGGCTCTCATTCGGCCGTGTCGACCGCTTTACCATGTCTGGCGGACGCGAGTAAAATCCCTATCTCGGATCTGGAGTATCCCAGCTCTCTGCAGACTACATCGGGAGAGATTCCTCCGTTAAGTTTTTCCAACGCCGTTTTGATTCGGTTTTCCGGCGTATTGGAGTCGGGCGCCGCGACTCGCGGCTTTTCGTGTATCTGTTCATCGATCCGCTTATCGAGCTTCCCGATTTTCTCCAGGATGGCGTTGTTCATCGAACGAGCTTGCTCCGATCCGGCGGAATTATAGCCGTCGCGTCTTTTCATCTCTTTCCAGAGCAGTAAAAACATCATTGAAATAACAATTAGATTCAAAACCACGATAGCTGTGATTAAAACATTGGTTTCCATCTTACCCTCTAAGCCAACAGGTCAATTTGATTTCCCTTCGAATCGTCATTCGACCGCGAAGGTTCCTGTTTTTCATCTGTTTTTGGTTTATCTTCTTTGCTTTCTTCCCCCGCGGACGGTGCCTGTTCATCGTGCAGGATTATCTCGTCTTTTTTCTTTTTTTTCTTTTTCTTCTTCTCGGAGATCTTTTCCCGCAGTTCCGCGACGAATGGTTTGTCGGTTTTTTCCAGAGAGTTCTCTCTCGGCTGAGCGACCTCTCTAACCGGTTCGGTCCTGCTCAGATTGTTGAGTTCAACTCTTTCAATCATAGCCGGCCTCCATGCCGGGGCAATCGAGCTTTAGATCGCGAATTTATCCCGTATCATACTCCTGAGCCTTATTACCGCCCGAGTATGAATCTGGGATACCCTTGATTCGGAAATGAGCATAATATCGCCGATTTCCTTCAATGTAAGTTCCTCGTAATAATACAACGAGACCACTAAGCGTTCCTGCTCCGTCAACGAGCTTATCGCCTGCAGGAGATAAGTCCTCAACTCGACTTTTTCCATATCCCGCAATACGTCCACGGTCGTCGTATTTTCGATCGTTTCTATGCGGGGGACCTGGCGATTATCGTCCTCCCGACAGATAAGTTCATCGAGGGACAGCAGGCTGGTCACGCTGACATCTTTTTTGGCGGAGAATAGATCACTAATTGAAATTTCCATTCTCTTGGCCAGTTCTTTTTCCGACGGCCCTCGTCCGAGTTCATTTTCGAGCTTCATGAGCGCCCGATCGATATTTCTGGCTTTGGCTCTCGTGGAGCGCGGGACCCAGTCCAAGGCCCTGAGTTCGTCCAGGATAGCTCCTCTAATCCTGGGCACCGCGAACGTCTCGAATTTTACGCCGCGGCTCGGATCGAAATTATTGAAGGCCTCGATCAATCCGATAACCCCGGTATTAATAAGGTCGTTTAGTTCGACCGATTTCGGGAAACCGGCAGCCATTCGTCCGGCGACGTTTTTTACAAGCTGCAGATATTGATTGAGCAATTGATCCCGGGTATCGGAATCATTCGTTTCTTTAAATCGTTCCCAGGTTGCTAAATTAGACATGTCAAATCCCTATCTTATTGGTTTTTCTTATCTTCTTATTTATCGTCTTCTTACACTGACATCTGTTGAGTTATTGCCTGGTCATTCGTTTCATTTTGAAACGCCTGTGAAACACCGAAAACAATATTTTTCGCGCTCGATATGAAATTCTCCGCGTCCCTGTCGGCCTGAAAATTATCATTGAAGGAATTATCAGAAAGATAAATGAAACCGCCGTCTGGAAGGGTAGCGTCCATGAATTGCCTGGTTAGTTTATCGAATTTCGCTTTCAACGAAGAGGCCATTTCCGGTGTATCAACCATGCTGAAAGCGATTTTGACCCGATCGCCTAATCCCTCTCCGATCAATGTTTTAAGAAGACTGTACGACGACGCCACGGCCGCGGCATCCGGCCTGACCACAAGGATTACTTCCTCGCACAAACCGGCCGCGAGCAGGCTCAAAGGCTGGGCTGACGCGGGAGGGTCGAGAATTATGAAATCGTATCGGCCTCCGAATTCGTGAATGAGATAGGTTATCCTTTTTAATTCCTCGTTATCGGGGTTTAAAATATCGGGCGGCGCGCATGTTATCAGATCGAATCCTAAATCCGTGGTTTCACACAGTTTTCCCATATCGTCCTGTAGAAAAAGCTCATGATACGACGGTGGTATCGCGGTACCTATATTCAAACCGCCCCAGCCGAAACAAAGATCAAAATAGAGGGTCCTATGACCCTTTTGAGCCAGGCTTGCCGCGATCCCTATGCCCGCGGAGGTTCTCCCCGACCCGCCGGCCCCGGATAACAGCGTGATTCCCCTGGCGCAGGGTTTGGTGTTCATGCCAATACCTCGCTTTTATCCACCGCCCGGATATGCGATCGTTTCGATTCGGGTTTGAACGCCGAAACGAAGGTTTTGGGATTAAATAGTTCGAGATCGCCGGGAAGCTCTCTGGATGAACATTGATAGGAGAATTTCAGATCGGATTGAATCGCCGCGCCCACGACTCCCCCGCGATAGAGGCTTTGATCCAGCTTGGTGACAAACAGTTTATCGATTTCAAAACCCGGATTATCCCGGATAAAATCGGTGATATCCCCCGCCGGAGCGCTGGCCGAAACCACAAGGTGAATCTCGTGCGGGTTCGCCGCGCCCACGATGGCGGCTAATTCGTCGATATCCCCCCTGGTCGAATAACCGCTGGTATCGATTATGACCAGGCCGCTTTTAATAGTTTTAAGAAATACGGCGAGTTCTTCCGGAGAGCGAACCGCCGTGCAGGTACATCCGATTACGTTGGCCAAAGACATGAGCTGTTCCCTGGAATCAGCTCTGAAATTATCGGTGGTAACCAGCGAGACACCCGCGGTCTCCTCCATGGTGATCTGGAACGCGAGCCTGGCGGCGGCCGACGATTTACCGCTTCCGGTGGGACCGATGAGCATTACCACCGTGGCCCCGGTTTCGATAATCTTGATCGGCTCGGGCTGACCGAGCATATCGGCGAGATGATCGAGAAGGATATTCCAGTAATTATCGATATCCGTCTCGCGGGAAGACACCCCGTTTAAAACCTCGAGAACCAGCGATTCCGGGAGATGCTTTTCAATTAATTTTCTGCCCGCTTCGAGCTGCAGCCCGGACGGCTGGCCGAACAGGGATTCTTTTCGGCTGAGGATGAATTCGTTTTTTAAATTGGCGATATCCTTCCTCATCTCGGTCAATATTTCGCTTGGTGATTTAGGCCCGGCAGCGGCGCTTTGAACCGGTTTTTTCGGCGCTTGAATTTCTACCGGTTTGGGAACAGCCGCTTTCAGGCGGTTTTTCGCCGGCGGAACTTTGGCTTTTGACGATAATTCAGGCTGACTAGCGGGCTTTCCGGTTTTATCAATAGCCGCTGTAACCTCAACGAATCTATCTTCTTTGCCGATACCGGTTCCCTTGTTATTGAAACGGGTTTTCAGGATAACAGCCTCTTCCCCGAAGTCGCCTTTTACTTTCGACAACGCTTCAGGCAGGCTCGGAGCTATGAACTTTTTGATCAACATCTGGCATCCTCACTGTTTTTATGCTTTCTATTTCTATATTCGGAATCAACTCGTTAAAAGAGATCACGGCCGCTTTCGGTACCGCGGCGGCGATCACTCTTTTAAACGCTATTCTAATGTTGGGACTTGTTAATATCAGAGGGAGGTAACCCGCGATGGACATCTCCTGGGCGACAATATCGGTTTCCTCTATAACTTTTTGAGCGACCTCCGGCGGTAAAGCCGCGATTATGCCCTGTTTGGTACTCTGTATCGAGTCGCTTATCAGTTTTTCTATCGTCGGATCCAAGACGGCGACCTTCATGCCGCCGGTCTCGTCGAGATATAAAGCAGAGATGGTTCTGGCCAGCGAGTGACGTACAAACTCGCTTAAGATATCCGGTTCTTTGGTATTCGGGGCGTAATCGGCCAACGTTTCTAAAATAGTCGGCAGATCCTTAATGGGAATTCTCTCCGCCAGGAGATTCTGCAGAACTCTCTGGATTTGCCCCAGGCTCAAGAGATTCGGAACCAACTCGTCGATCAAGGCCTGATTGTCCTGCTTAACACTTTCTATAAGCTTCGCTATTTCCTGACGGGTTAATAGCTCGGCGGCGTGAGATTTTATAACTTCTGTAAGATGAGTGGCCAGCACCGCGGTCGGCTCGACTACGGTGTAACCCCGTTTTTCGGCTATTTGCCTTTGGCTGGCCTCTATCCAGATAGCGGGCAACTCGAACGCCGGCTCCACCGTCTCGATTCCGGCGATCGAGTTAACGATGTTGCCGGGGTTTATAGCCAGCATCTGATCGGGATAGAGCTGTGACGATGCCAGGGTAGTCCCTCTCATCTTTATATGATATTCGTTCGGCTTAATACCGACATTATCTCTTATTCTGATGGGGGGCACAATTATGCCGAGTTCGGAAGCGAGCTGTTGTCTGATAATCGAAATCCTGTCTAATAAATCATGCCCGTGAGAAGCGTCTACCAGCGGTATCAATCCATACCCTATCTCGATCTCGAGAGTATCTACCTTGAGATAATCCTCGATTCTCTCTTCTGGAATTTCTTCTTGTGTTTCGGGTTCCGCCTCTTTCTTCTCCTTGAGCTTCTGTTTTTTCAAAGCCGAGTAAGCTACCACGCCGGTCAACCCGCCCAAGACCAAAAAGGACATGGTCGGTAAGCCGGGAACCATGCCGAAGAAGAACAGGAATCCAGAGGCAACGAGAATAGCCCGAGGATGCCGGGTGATTTGCAATGAGAGATCTTTGCCGAGATTTGAATCCGACGGCGCCTTGGTTACAAGGATACCGGCCGAGGTCGCGATAATCAGCGCCGGAATCTGGGTAACAAGACCGTCGCCAATCGTTAGAACCGTATATGTTTTCAAAGCCTCGGATAGGGGCATCCCCATCTGCACGGCGCCGATAATAAAACCCGCTAAAACGTTGATAACGGTTATCAGTATACCGGCGATAGCGTCGCCTCTGACAAATTTAGAGGCGCCGTCCATGGCTCCGTAGAAATCGGCCTGCTGGCCGATTTGTTCGCGGCGATTCCTTGCCTGATCCTCGGTGATAAGACCCGCGTTCAGATCGGCGTCGATAGCCATCTGTTTACCGGGCATGGCGTCGAGCGTGAAACGGGCGGCCACCTCGGCGACCCTGCCGGAACCCTTGGTTATAACTACAAACTGGATAATGACCAAAATGGCGAAGATTATAAAACCCACCACATAGTTGCCGCCGACTACAAAATTACCGAACGATTCGATAACCTCGCCAGCGTAGGCGGAGCCGAGAATCAGCCTTGTGGAGGCCACGTTCAACGATAGCCTGAATAATGTCAATATCAGAAGCAGACCGGGAAAGACCGATAGTTCGAGGGGGCGCTTGATATACATGGTTATCAGGAGGATTATCAGGGAAAGCGTAATATTAAACGCCAGCAGAAAATCGAGTATCGACGGCGGCAGGGGCATAACCAGTATGCCGATGATAGAAACCATCATCACCGCCAGGGCGATATCGGAATGTTTCGTAATCCAGATTAAGAACGGCTCTTTACCCGTTCCGATATCAGACCTTTCGGCCATTAGACTTCACCTTTCTGTTTGTAAACGAACGCCAATACCTCGGCCACGGCGCGGAAGAGTTTCGACGGTATCTTCATGCCGATCTCACCCAGTTCGAACAGCGATCTGGCCAACGGTTTGTTTTCCACCACCGGGACATTGAATTTTTTCGCGACTTCTTTGATTTTCTCAGCCAGAAGCCTCTCCCCCTTAGCCACGATCGTGGGGGCATCGTCTATATTCATATCGTATTTCAAGGCCACGGCTATATGAGTCGGGTTAGTCACTACCACATCGGCGGTCTCGACCTCTTTAATCATCCTCTTGCGGGAAAGCTCGCGTTGGATTCTCTTTATGCGCGCTTTAATCTGAGGATCGCCCTCGGACTCTTTCGTCTCCTGCTTAACTTCCTGAATAGACATGCGCATCTTCTTCGAGTGTTCGTATTTCTGGAAAGCGAAATCGAGGATTGCCAGAAAGAACAGCGCCAGAGCGGTTCTCAATCCCAGCTTCAATGTGACCGAAGCGGCGAATAAGAGAACCTGTCCGGTACTTTCATCTACCAGCCGACGGAGATTCGAGGTTTCCGCCTTAATGGTCAGAAAAGCGACCACTCCGATTATGGAGACCTTTAAAACATCTCTGACAAGCTCAACGGCGGTTTTTTTGGAAAATATCCTCTTCAACCCTTTGATGAAATTGAGTTTCTCGGTCTTGGGTGTAATCGGCTCGAGAGTGAAAAGAGCGCCGACCTGGGCGAAATTAATGAGAATCCCCGACACTATTATGATGCTCATCAGGGGGGCGACCGCCTTTAAAACGGATAAGCCGTTTGTTCTGAATATCTCCTGAACCGCTTTGGCGTTCAGGGAGAGATTAGGAATCATCGAGATATTGTTTCTAAAGGTATCGGAGACAATTTGAAGAATCCAATTGCCAAAAAACATCAGGGATATAAGGCCGGCGAAAAGTATAATCGCCGAATTAAGCTCCGTCGAACGAGCTACCTCGCCTTTCTTCCGCGACTCGTCTAAACGCCGCGGAGTGGCCTGTTCTGTTTTTTCCTGATAAGACTCTTCAGCCACTTAAATTCTCCCCGAAAGGGCGTAGATAAGATTCGATAAATCCCGATCCATGCTGCGCATGAGCTTTATCAGCACGTAGCTGATGAACGGATAGGACGCGGCCAGTGTTAAGAATCCGGTGGATATTTTCAAAGGAAAACCGACGATGAAAACGTTCATCTGGGGTACTGTGCGGGCAATAATCCCCAGGGCGACATCTGTTAAGAAAAGGGTAATTATCATCGGCGCGCCCATTTTCAACGCTATGGCAAAGATCTCGATACAAGCCCTCACCAAAAAATCGGCGGAGATGCTTGAAAATACTTGTTGGCCTATAGGAATGATCTGAAAACTCCGGGCCATAGCGTTGATCAACATATGATGGCCGTCGATGGCCAGAAATATCAATATAGCCAGTATCAGTTGAAGCTGCCCGAGAATGGAGACCTTTTGTCCCGACGCGGGATCGATAACCTGGGCTATGATAAAACCCATCTGGAAGCCCATGATATGACCGGACATCTGCATTCCCATAAAAAGGATCATGGCTGTAAAACCGATCAACAGGCCGGTCACTACCTCCTTGACAATAATGACCGTAACCGTTCCGAGACCAGCTGATAGGCCTAAATCGGGCGGCGGGACAACCGGCAGGAGAACCAGCGATAAAACCGCGGCCAGGCCGATCTTGGTTGTTGCCGGGATATTTTTATGGCCGAAAACAGGCGAAACTGTTACTAATCCGGCAACCCGTAATAGAATCAGTAGAAATGTTTCGAATTGTCCCGTTGAAATTTCCAGTATCGACATACTCCCTCTTTCGTTGTCTATATCTTAAGCAAGGGGTATGCCGTTTAAAGCCTTCGGAGGAAAACAACTTATATTGTTGTATGACATGGGATTACGAACGCGATAATTTATGAAATACCCGGAAAAGATTGAATCGGCGGAAAATTATTCCCACCGGCATATAAAAAAATACCTACCTTAGGATAATGTCGGGATTATCGAAAATAGCCGGCTGGTAAAGCTGACTATCGTGGTAATCATCCATGGGAGAAAAACTACCAGGGCTAACGCTACGGCTACTATTTTCGGGATGAAGGTCAGGGTCATCTCCTGGATCTGCGTTATAGATTGCAAAATCGATATTGTCAGCCCGACGGTCAGCGCCAGAAGTAACATAGGCGCCGAAACCATCAAAGTGGTGAATATAGATTCTCTCGCTAACCCGACAATAAACTGAACTTCCATTGCGCAATTTCCTTTTCGCTGTTTAAATTATTAACAGAATAATTCCCCGTCATTTCAATTTGCCGCGGGCCGTCAATGGAAACTCAAGACCAACGATTTTATGATCAAATACCAGCCGTCGATTAATACGAACAGCAGGATTTTGAAGGGTAGAGACACCATAATAGGCGGAAGCATGAGCATACCCATAGACATGAGCACCGACGCCACGACCATATCGATCACCAGGAAGGGAATATACAGGATAAAGCCGATCTGAAAGGCGATTCTCAGTTCGGAAATAATGAATCCGGGGATTATCAGGTGAGTCGGCAGGTCTTCCGGTTTTTCAGGCTGGGGCAAATTCGCGAGTGATACGAATAAGGCCAGGTCTTTCTCCCTGACCTGCCGCAACATAAATTCCCTGATCGGTTGAGCTCCCAGCTCGAGGGCCTCTTGTTGGGTTAGTTCTCCATTTAGCAGCGGTTGAATAGCTGTCTCATTGACCGTTTCTATAGTCGGCGCCATTATGAATACGGTAAGAATCAAAGCCAAACCGATTAACAGCTGATTGGGCGGCATTTGATGTGTCCCCACTGCCTGCCTAAGAAACGAGAAGACCACAATGATTCTCACAAACGATGTCAGCATAATAATAATGGCCGGCGCGAGAGTCAGAACAGTGAGTAAGAGTAATATCTGCATGGCCACCGAGAGATCCTCGGGTGAATCGGCCTGATCAAACTCTATCGTTAATTTCGGTATGCCTTGCGCGGAAGATAGATCAGGGATAAACGTCAAAACCGCGCCGCAAAGCAATACCATTAAAAGGAGCTTTTTCATCGTCTTAGCATACCTCTGAATATCTCCGTGAATTTTCCGTTTCGGGTTTTATTGTCAGTCCTGTTGCCTTGAACCTCGAAATTCGAGGCTTCCTCCGTGGTAAGCTCCGTAACCGGGCTGATACCATGATCAGAGACCCCCAGTACCGTATATCTCTTCCCGATCTTTACCAGGAAAAGCGATTGCTTGGGCGAAAGATACGTCCGGCCTACGATTTTGATGGTATCCCCGACATTTCCTCCCCCGCTCGCTCTGGAATTGATCTTTTTCATAAAATAGGTAGAGAGATAAATCAATCCCACTATAAGCACTAAAGAGACGACAAGCTTCACCAGAATCCCTGATAGTGATGGCGAATAAATCTCGTTAATCGGCACTGAGGTCGAATCGCCGCCGACGGTTTGGGCGTGAGTCGTGACGGCCGTTACTATTGTAACCGCGGCCGCGAATAAATACCGAACGGCTCTCATCCCAGACTCTTGATTCTATCTTCTTTCGATGTCATGCTGGTAATCCTTATTCCGAAATTCTCGTCGACCACAACAACCTCGCCCCTGGCGATCAGTTTTTCATTGACCAGCAAATCAACCGGCTCGCCTGCCAGTTTATTGAGTTCGACTACCGAACCGGGGCCGAGATTGAGAATGTCCTGAATCGGCATGGAGGTCCGCCCGAGTTCGATTGAAACCGGCATGGTAACGTCGAGGAGCATATCGATACTATGAGGGCCATCCGTCTGCTCCGTTTTAGAAAACTGTTGTAATTCTATGGGGGCAACTTTGTTTACGTCATCCTCCGCCTCCGAGCGTGCCTCTTCCTCGGATAATTTCACATCGTGATCGGCATTTTCATCCGACGTCCCCTCCGCTGATTCGGAGTCGCTCACGGACGGTTCATCGCTATCCTCCTGATCTACGGTCTGTCCCGCTTCCGGTTCTTCTGATCCCTGCGCGACCGCTTCAGCGTCGGCCATGGACGGCTCGTTGATTTCCTGATCTTCAGCCTGCACGGTTTCAGCCTTCTCGGCTTCCGATCCGTTTTCGGCAGTTCCCTCGGCTGGGATCTCGGGCTGAGAATCGTCCTTCTCAGCGTTGTCGTTGGTTAATTCTTCATCAGGCATATTAATCCCCTGCTATTATATTCATTATTTTAACCGCTTTTCTCTTTCCCGTTCGACCTGGCTCACCGTTAAATTTGATTTTATCGCCGACCATAACAATAATTTTCTCATCGATTTGAGAATCCAACCTTACGACGTCCCCCTCCCTCAAGCCTATCAGTTCCTTAACGGTCAAATCGGCTCCTCCCAGAAACGCCACTAATTCCGATTGAACCGATAGAAGCTCCCGGGTGTTTGACTGAAACCGGTTTTGATCGTTGTCAGTTTTTCTCGCCTCGATCCAGTTTTGAGCGGAGAGATTCTCCATGATCGGTTCCAGAGTCAGGTACGGATAACAAAACGTCATCAATCCGGTTTCCGATCCCATTTTGATTTGAAGAGACACCACTATTACGGTCTCCCCCGGGGGGACGATCTGAATAAACTGTGGATTGCTTTCGAACGCGGATTGCTTAAACTCGATATTATAGACATGCTCCCAGGATTTGCTCAGGGCTATAAACGCCTTTGAGATGATCTTGACCATGATCGATTTTTCGATTCCGGTTAATTCTCTATCGCTGGTTATCGATTTGCCTCTTCCGCCAAACATCCTGTCTACGAAAGACAGGGCTACCGATGGATTAATATCGAGAATCCCCGCTCCCTCGAGTGGTGAGGGACTGAAAACATAGGTGCACGACGGTGACGCCAGGGACATAATAAACTCCGAATAGGTAATCTGATCTACGGACACCAGGTCGACATCGACAACGGCCCGGGTGAAACCGGAAAGAGCCGAGCCGAATTGGTTGGCAAAATTATCATGAAGGGATTCCAGCGATCGTAACTGGTCTTTGGAAACCCTGTTGGGATGCTTAAAATCGTAAAGAACCGCTTTTCTGCTCGAATCGGTTAACGCCGTAACCGAATCCGCCGGCTGCGGCGCCGGTTCTTCCTCTGTTACCTGCGATAACAGCGCGTCGATTTCGTCTTGAGATAGTACCTGAGCCATAATTATTGAAGCACGTAGTCGACGAAATAGACATTAAGAATCGAATCCGGTTTTATCGCCTCGTTCAATTTTAACATAATTTCATTCCTGAGCTGTTTCTTACCGTCGACTGAACTCAACTCCTCCATGGTTTTTGATGATAATACGGCTATTAGAATATCCCTTATGATAGGGCTGGCGGCCGCGAATCCTCCTCCATCACCTTCTCCATGACCTCCACCGCCGTCTCCCGCCTTGGGAATTTCGACGCCGATCGACGCGGATAGAAATCGCGTACCGTTAGTTCCCGCGGGATTGACGAGAATATTCTCTATTAGGTGGATCTCTCCCCGTTCCCTGGTAGCGTTTGCCTCTCTCAGGGGTGCTTCGAAGGCATGTTGGATTTTCGGGGCCAGGTAAAATTTCACGAAAGCAAAGGAAGATGATGCCATTACAAGCTGTATCCCTAATACCATTATTATCAGCTTTTTTAATCCGCCGGAACCGCTTTTACTCGGCTTACTCGATTCTTCGGCTACATCCTCGCTATCCGTTTCGATTTCCGGCTTTTCGATTTCATTTACTGCGTCTGGCATATTTACTGTCCTTCGTCATCCCGACTGATAACCGGTCCCTCGATGATGCTTCTTTTAAAGGCGGAGACCCTTAAGACGATCTCATCGACCTTCTCGCAAACCATAATTTTCTTACCGGTAGTCAGGTGAATTATGGTTTCGGGAATAGCCTCCACTAACTCGATAAGATCGGAGTTGATCACCAGTTCGCTGTTATCCAGCCGGGTTACGTTAATCATTTACTTCTCTTTCAGGACGGAGGGGAATATCCCCTCCGCCCGTTTATCCTTAACTCTTCAAGTTAACCAGTTCGTTTAACATTTGATCCGACGTGGAGATTACCCTGGCGTTTGCCTGAAATCCGCGCTGGGCGACAATCATGTTGGTAAACTCCTGGGCCAGATCCACATTTGAAATCTCCAGGGCGCCCGAGGTAATGGACGATGACGAGGTTTCGGTCGGGATGGTCATGATGGCCGAACCGGAGTTAGCCGATTCCTGATAAAGGTTCTGCCCGATTTTGAGCAAACCGCCCATGTTGTTGAATTCGGCGATATAAACCTGGGCTAACACGCGGGACACACCGTTAGTGAATATCCCGGTTATAGTACCCCTCGGATCGATGCTGATGTTTGACAGAATACCTACCCCGTAACCGTCCTGCCCCCTGACAGCGGCTGTGGAGCGAGAGGCGAATCCTGTCAGGCCGTCGAAACCGCCCGACGTTCCCGATTGTATATCGATATTAATATCGCTGGCGCCGTTATTCGGGTCGATAACCAGGCCGGTTGCCCCGGCGTCATAATCGAACGAGCTTAATGAGCCGTCGCTGCCGAATGTAACCATTCCCGAGCCTCCGGAGCGAATGACCTCGCTGCCTCCGAGAGACGCCTGCCAGAACCACTCGTTGTCATTCCAGCTTTTCGTGAACGTGATAGTCAAATTATGTTTTCCGCCCTGGGAATCGTAGGCGGTTATAGACGTCGAATGCTGAGTTTCATCGGTATCGATTGTGATCGTGGAAGATGTTAACGGCCCAGCGCCGTCGGGATCGCCAATAAGCCCTCCCGAACCGGCAGAGATGGTAATTCCCCCGTCGCCGAGACCGGAGATCCCGGTAACTATGCCGTTAATCGTGTCGACAACCAGGGAGAGAGTTTCAGAGGCAAGAGCCGGTTTGTCCGTAGGCGTAAATATGTCGGTAGCGGCGAGCGTCGACGCGGTACCGTTATTCACGTTGAAGATGGCCGATCCGAAAAGTTGGATGGCGACATCGGATGTACCCGAGTCTTCGATCCGCACGTTATAAACCGATGAGCTTCCCGCGTAATCCCTGGTTATCCGGACTTCACCGTTTTCCAGCGATGCCGTTACGCCGGTCGCCGAGGAATTAATGGCGGCTATCAGATCATTGACCTTAGAATCCAGAGTCAACTGGGTTAAATTAATCCAGGAACCGTTATCAACCGAAATCCTGAATCCGGAGAGATCTGTTATTCCGAGCTGGGCGCCAAGTGTTTCGTCGCCGGTCAATGATAAGGTGGAATTGACCGACGGAGGTATTTCGCCACCACCGGGAGACGATCCGTCATCGGTAAATAACAGCGGCCCGGGCGCCGCATAGGCCAGCGTGGCTATTCTTCCGCCAAGAGTGCCGTCGTAAGTTCCGGCGGCGGGACGACGATAGATTACAATTTCTGTAACGTCAGTGTCTGCATAGGTTACGGTCAGATCGACTGATCCGTTAGCCGGTACGCCGGCGACCGTAATTTCCTCGCCTATCGACTGTCCCAGGGAGTTGGTCGCGATAACCGTGTAAACGTAACTGTCGGCAGGAAGCGTACCGGAACCGGGCGCTCCGGCCAACCCGGCCACGTCAGCGGCCACTACATCGTCAAGGACGAGGCGATGAGTACCGGATAATTCCGAGAACTGGGCGTTCATACCGGTGACGGTGATAACATGCTGACCGCCCGAGCCGTTTTCCGCGCTCCCGGTAACCGTGCTTATATTCGAGGTTCCCGCCGAAACCATCGAGGCAAGGGAATCAGTGGCGGCGGCGTCGAGGTTCATCCCCAGTTGAATCTCAGAGGTCATTCTGGCCGGATCCTGCTGACCGAACGGCAGAGTAACGTTGCCTATCGGGGCGCTTGCCGGGATCGTACCGTCAACATTGGCCATCTTGCCCTGCAAAACGTAACCGTTGGACGGGTTAACCATATTCGAATTCGCGTCAAAAGCGAAAGCTCCCGCTCTCGTATAGTACTGCTGTTGACCGTCGGAAAGAACAAAGAACCCCGAGCCCTGTATAGCAAGGTCGGTAATCTGACCGGTGGTTTCGAGCCCGCCCTGAAGAAACAGATTATCTATCGATGCCAGGCTCATACCCAGACCGAGCTGCAGGGGGTTTGTACCGCCCGACGTGCTCGAAGGACGTCCGGCGCCTCTGAAAGTTTGAACCAGGGCTTCCTGGAAGGTTACACGGCCTACTTTAAATCCAATTGTGTTTACGTTAGCGATATTATTGCCAACGACGTTCATTCTTACCTGGTGATTTCGCAGGCCTGATACGCCGGCGAATAATGATGCCATCATCTTAATAATCCTCCTGACACCAACGATTCCCGTCAGTGTCCCGTCGCGCCAATCGGGCGCGGGTAATGGCTTCCCCCTCGGGGGTCCAGCCGTTTAATTTATCCAACAATCGCACTATCGATTTTGGTGAAAACTCCATCTTTAAGCCCGTTTATATCGCAGGCGGTTATTACGGTCCGGTTTTTCACCGAGACCACGAATGCCAGATCATCGAGCAGGACCAGCGATTCTCTGGCTCCCTTTTCACTCGCCGCGTCGACGGCTTTTACAAGTCTTTGCGCTTTATCGGGAGTCAATTCCACATCCCGCGATTTCAATCGTTCCGAGGCATGGATGGAGAATTTAACGCCTTTCCGCCCGATGGAATCGATCAGTTGATTCTTAAAATCGGTTTTGCCCGATGGCGCGATAGGTTCACTCCGCGGCTTGTTCCCACCGGGAATAATCCCGACGGGATTAACCGCGCCGCTGAGTGTCACGTTTTTCATTGATGCCTCCTTCCCTATTTCCAGTATTAATCGTCGTCTATGTCGTCATCCTGGCCGGAATCATTTCCGGACAAGTCTGCCAGATTAATCTGAATGATATCCGACATGTTGATTTTCTGGCCGCCTATCATCAGGTAACCCATTCCGTTTTCATACCTCACCGAATCGATGATTCCCACTACCCTCGTCGCCACGTTGACGCTTTCGCCATCGGCATCGGTGGCGGTTACGGAGAACGTATATTCACCTTCGGCCACGTCGGTACCGGCGTTGTCTTTGCCGTCCCAGGAAATCGAGTTTATTCCCTCTTCCAAATTCTCCGCGGCGATGGTCCTGACCAAGCCGCCGCTTTCGTTATAAATCTGGATTTCGATATCCTGAGCCGCGTCCGAGAGTTTGAAATGAAGGTTATCATCGGAACCGTTTATATGATAGATTGTATCACCTTCGGCGATAACTTCCTTGCCGATTATGGTGGTGGCCATGGTATTGGCGATGGTCTGGCTTAGCATATAATCGAGTTCGCTGGCGTAACTCAGGCCGGTATTTATATTCTCAAGCTGTTCCAGCGAAGAAAACTGAGCGAGTTGGGCTATGAAATCGGAATCCTTTAACGGCTCCATGGGATTCTGGTAGCGAAGCTGAGTTACCAGCAGATTCAGGAAATCATTTTTGCCAAGTTTGGAATTCCCGTAGGCCTTCGTAGCAAATGGATCGTAGGTTTGAAAATTACTGATAATCGATACGTCCGGCATTTTTTCCCCCTATGCTTTTAAATCGATCCATCCCTTATGGATGTTCGTTTCAGACGATGATTCCCGCCCGGTTTTGGCGTCATCATCGTTAATCAGCGATTCAAGATCGCTCTGTTTAGCGTTATTCCTATTTCGTCCGGACCACATTTCAGCGTCTCGGTCGTTAAATTCATATCCGTCATGATCACTGTTTAATCCCAGATCATGTATGACATTGATCTCGTTGACTTTCAGATTGAAATTCTCAAGCCCGGTTTTGAGATCATCCAGGCGGCCGTTTAAGATCCTGAAAGCCTCGATATTCGCGACCTTCAGTTCGGCGGATAAAATCCCCTGTTTTACCGTGAGCTTAATATCGAGATTACCAAGTTCCGCGGGCTTGAGTCTTATCCTTATTGTCGATTGATTCCTTTTGGCGGCGAGAATCACAGCCGACCGGATTTCGTCGATATCGAGAGATCTGTTCATCGGCGCATTGAGTATTTCGGTAGTCATATTGCCGGTATTGTTAACCATCGTGGCGCCGCGGATTGAGAAAGCTGTTTTTGAAACGTCGGATGCCTGTTCGATAGCAGCGGGCTTGATGTCGGCGGATTCAACCGCGCGTTTTCCGCTGTCTGCCCTTACATATTTCACCGGTTCATGTTCCGCGGATGAAAACGTCATGCCAGCCGTACCGGGGGGAATCGACCCGGTCGAGCCGCGGGGAGTCGACAAGGAATTCAATATATCGACCGCGTTTCTAACCGTTGAGGTCTGTTTATCGATAAAATTCTGTTTTTCATATGATATTTGCGAATTAGGATATCTTGGCGTTAGAATTGAATCCCGTTTTTCTATGGTGTCGGGGATAGCGGGCTTAACCGATTGGGAAGTTTTTCCGGAAAATACCATGACACCGTTGGTTTTTTCGTTCTCTACTACCTTTTCGGTTTTTAAAATTTGCCGTAGATCAAATACAAACGCCGCCTTCGTCGATTGCTCACGAGGAACAATGCCATCGGGGATATTATCGCCGCTGTCTTTTAATAAGGGGAGTTCGATTTTAACAGGATCGGGATAATTTCTGATCAGTTTCACCAATGAGGAGATATCGACATATTCCGACCTGGCCGCGCTGCCGGCTTGGGTAATCCCGATTTTCGTGAAGCTATCGATTTCCATGTTGCGTATTAGTTCGGCCGCCTTGAAAGATATCAAGACCTTCTCGGAATGCCCCTGATCGCCGGAAAAATCGGTAGGGGGCATGTATACGCTTGTGTTTCTGGCGATGGCCGACTCATTTAAAATATCGGTTGGTTTTCTGTTATCGCCCGTTCCAAGCAATTGTTCCGCGTCGCCCGAGGGTATCTCAATAATAAGAGTCTCATTATTCTCCGCTAATAATATCCTGACCATTCCGGTGTTTATGCTTATAGGTTCCGATGATTTAATCTCAAACCGATTATCAACTCCGGGCAACGGCGCAGATTCCCCCCCCTCGAAATCGGCATTGGCCAGGGAATCGAATGGTCGAGTCGGACTTTCGGCAATATCGCCATTGAATAGGGATCGCAAAATCGATCCGGTCTCGGCTTCTACCGCGGGTTTAAGACTATCCCCTGAATTAAAACCGCTCAACGTCGCCGGGTCCAGGCCTCCTGATATGGCTTTCAATAATGATTCGAAATCAACGGGATTCGATGTTGAATGAACGGATGCCTCGGCGGTATTCCCCGGCGAGTCGGATTGATCGACGAAGTAATTCGCCAGTTGAGAAATATTATTGAAAAAATATCCCATTAATAACCGCCTAATAGTAACGCTGAAATAACCGCCGCACGTTCAGGCGGCATCGATTCGAGGATTTTGCTCACCTTTTGCCTTTTCATCCTGGGGAGGATCTCAACTACTATAGAATCGTGCATGCCGGTCATAACTTCGGCAAGCTGAATCGGATTCATGCCGTCGTAAATTTTCGCCAGATTGTTTAGCTTTTCCTCATTTTTCCGTTTTTTGGTCTCCAGCAAACCCTCGACTTCGATCTTTAGCGATTCTAATTCTGTTCTGGCGGCGTTGATAATGGTCATCTGACGATCCAGCGAATCGGCCTTAGACATCAAAGCTTCCTCGCTTTCTTCAGGATTCTCGACAACGACCGAATCAGTCTTTTCTGACTCGAGCACGATGGGGTTGGGCACCGTTCCGGTAGTTAGCACCGATATGGCGTCTCCGGTGTCAACGCCGAGAACCATAGCGAAAACGTAGGTATATCCGACGAAACTCCCCAAGGCGATTACCGCCAGGACGATTATTTTGATCTTTCCTTTCATATTACTCCTCCGCCCTATATGAGCAACATGCGTGCCCTTTCTGTTCACAGACGAAACTATTTTCTAATCGATTGTATTACTTTATGTTAAAGTCGGTGATTGCCGGTACTCAGTACTCATCCCGACTTTTAACAACGGCAATATTTTCTAAGAGACGGGTAATTTTTTCCAGATATACCTTTGATCAAAGCGCAAATGATAATATTATATGGATACGGCGCCGACAAATTTAGTTCGGAGCGATGCTCTTTAATCTTCTGGTGTGTGGATGTAAATAAAAGTAGAGGAGAAGTTTATGAGACGGTTGCTTTTCGCAATTATTTTGTGTTCCATCGCGTTCGCGGTAAGCGCGAATGCTATGGACTACGCGACATCGAAGGCGGCTCTTGTGGAGCTCAAAACCGCTTATCCCGGCATCGGTTTATATTCCGATGGCGACCGTGTAACCCGCGTTTACGGACAACCGTTTGGCGCGGGGTCAAATCCCGCTAACACGGCGGAACAGTTTAGGGATCATTATGCCGCTTTGTTCGGTACCGATCCTGAGAATCTCAGGCCGGGAAGCGTTCTCGATCAAAACCATCTCGTACAACCCGTTATGTACAACAGCGAAACCGGAGAATACAAATTCACCCTTGTCTATTACAGCCAATATATAGACGATATCCCGGTTTATATGGCTGATTTAAGGCTATTGGTTCGCAATGAATCGGGGTATCCTCTGGTACTCGCCTCATCCGCGCTGAGAAAGCTCGGCGATTTTTCACCGGGAAAAATCGAGATTAATAAGGCCATGGCCGAAAACGCGGCAAGTGGATTCAATTCGGAATTGGTTAGTTTCGACGATCCGAGGATGGTTGTCTGGGCGGGAATAGATAATATGAAAGTCCGACCGGCCCTGGCCATGGAGATAGTCGCCCATAACGACAAACCGGCCACCACCGAATATGAAAAATGGAGGCTTCTTGTCGACGCGGAGACAGGCGAGATCCTTTATTCGGAAAATATGATCATGGACGTCAACGTTACCGGAAATGTCAGCGGGCGGGCGACACAGGGCGACGGCGCCGATATCTGCGGCCCCGAGGACTCGACTCCTCTCCCTTACGCAAGGGTATATATTCAAGGGGGGAACGAGACATACGCCGACGCTAACGGGGATTTCGAGATTATCAACGGCGGAAGCTCGCCCGTTACGGTGATATCCCAAATCAAGGGCGATTGGTTCAACGTTTATAATCAAGCGGGCGGTGACGCTCTGCTATCGCAATCTGTCACCCCGCCCGGGCCGGCGAATTTCCTGCATAATTCGTCAAACAGCGGCGAATACAACCGCGCCGAGGTTAACGGTTATGTTCACGCTAATATCGTCCGCGATTTCACCCTGACCTATAACCCGTTATTCAACACAATTTGGAATCAGCATAATTTTCCTGTAAATGTGAATATCGCCGATAACTGCAACGCCTTCTACGACTACAGTTCGATCAATTTCTTCACCTCCGGCGGCGGATGTGCCAACTCCGCGTTTTCGACGGTAGTTCATCACGAATACGGCCATCATCTCGTGGCCGTGGCCGGAAGCGGCCAGGGGCAATACGGCGAAGGTATGAGCGACGTCATGGGGATTTTGATAACCGACAATCCTAACCTGGGTTACGGTTTCTACAACAATTGCTCACAATACATGAGAACCGGCGATAACAATCATCAGTATCCCTGCAGCGGTGGAATCCACGATTGCGGGCAATTAATTTCCGGATGTATCTGGGATACTCGCAACGCTCTGGCAATAACCTATCCCGACGATTACATGGATATTTTAGCGAACCTGACTGTCAACTCGATTCTACTTCATACCGGGACCCAAATCACACCGCAAATCACCATTGATTTCCTGACCCTTGATGACGACGACGATAATATCAACAACGGAACTCCGCATTGGAACGAGATATGCGCCGGTTTCGGGGCTCATAATATGGACTGCCCCGAGTTAAACCTTATAGGATTCAACTATCCCAACGGTCGTCCCCAAAACCTCGACCCTGATGGCGGTACCGCTGTTCGCGTGGAAGTCTATGCTGTCGCCGGAACACCTCAACCCGGAACGGGAATGCTATATTATAACGGCGGTTCGGGATGGGTAAGTGTCGCTATGAACGTGGTTTCACCCAACGTATACGACGCTGTATTTCCCGCTTTTCCCTGCGGAACCGTGGTTAATTATTATATCAGCGCCGAAGCCACTACTGGTTTTGAGGTTGTAGATCCTCCCGGCGCGCCGGTTAACACTTACTCGTCGATCAGCGCCACCGGGTTCATTACCGTATTTTCCGATGATTTCTCCACCGATATGGGTTGGACCGGCTACGGCGGCGCGGCCGAATGGGCCAGAGGCGCGGCCACAGGAGGTTCGGGCAACGATTCCTACGGCGGCCCCGATCCGGCCGTTGACCACTCCCCTACCGACGATAATTACGTGTTGGGCAACGATCTCGGCGCGGGATCGGGCGGCGATTATAGCGCCGACATGGGATCAACATACTGGATAACATCCCCGTCGATCGACTGTTCCGGTCTAACCGGTTTGACGATTTCTTTCTATCGCTGGCTGGGCATAGAACAGCCTGCCTACGATCACGCTTATTTTCAGGTTTATAACGGTTCAACGTGGATAACACTTTATGAAAACGGCGTTACCGAAGATGAAGCGTCGTGGAGCGAGCGGACTTACGATGTTTCGGCTTACGCCAACGATAATCCTGATTTTCGGGTAAGGTTCGGGCTGGGAACAACAGACGTCGCCTGGCAATATTGCGGATGGAATATCGACGATTTAATTCTATGGACTTATGAATGCGGTCCGCAAATAACCGGTACCCTCGACGGTACAGTTACCGATGGAGCGAATCCGATAAGCGGAGTTTCGGTTTATGCCGATGATGGCGCGGGTCATACCGGAACCACGACTACCGCTGGAGATGGAACTTATACCATGGATCTCATCGTCAGCAGTTATACGGTAACTTATTCTCATCCATCATACGAATCGGTGATATTGCCGGGTATCGTAATTTTCGAAAACACAACCACGACTCAGGATGTGGTAATGAATCCGATCCCTGTTCCGGATATAGACATATCTCCCACTCAGATTACCGGAGCGGCTCCGCCTGAGGGGATCGACACGGATATTATCACTATTTCCAATTTCGGTACCGGCACTCTGGATTTCTCGGTCAGCGTAAGCGTCTACGCTCCAAGCCCCGGGCTGGAGAATCCTTTTTCGAGAGATCTTCCCGGCAGTTCGATTTTATCACTCGAATCGGAAGGCAATGATATCTTCGGGAAAATAGAGAAACAACCATTCACGGGCGTTCTCAACATTCCCGATCCCAACGTTATCCTACAGGGCGGCGATAATATCGGTAACGCTACGGTCATTTCGAGCCTTCCTTTTAGCGACGATGGCTCTACAGCAGGATATAGCGATGATTACGACGAAGTTTGTAATTTTCCCGGATCGACATCCCCGGACGTTGTTTACGCTTATACCCCATCAACCAATATTACGGTCGATATAAGCTTATGCGGCGGATCAGACTACGACACCAAACTATATGTTTACGAAAACAGCCCCGGTAATCTCGTTGATTGTAACGACGATTATTGCTCAACCCCGAATTATCCCAGCCCGTATGTCTCATCCCTGGAAGATTTATATTTATTATCAGGTCAGACATACTACTTCGTAATAGACGGCTACGGCGGCGATTACGGCAACTATACAATTGACGTCACCGGCATCCCCGATCTTAACTGGCTCTCTATTGATCCGGCGCAGGGGTCGATTGATCCCGACGACCCTCCGATCTCTGTAAATGTAACTATGGACGCGACCGGGCTTACCCCCGGTACATACATTGGCAATATAAACGTCTCCTCGAACGATCCTGATGAACCGAGCGTGGATGTACCGGTAACTTTTAATGTAGGCACGGTTCAAACCGGTACTCTACAGGGTACCGTTACGAATACCGACACCGACCCGATTTCCGGCGCGACCGTTTTCGCTGATGACGGAATCGGCAATACCGGTTCCGCTACCACTAACGGCAGCGGGTTTTACACGATGGATCTTATCGCCGGTACATACACAGTCACCTTTTCCGCGTCCGGGTATATCGACACGGTCATTCCGGGAGTGGTAATAACCGACGGCGGCACAACAGTTCAGGACGCTGTTATGGAGCTGACAGCCCCGGTGCCCGCACTTTCGGAATGGGGCATGATAATTTTATCGTTGCTATTACTGGCCGTTGGAACGATCGCGGTGGTAAGACGCCGCCGAACTCTTGCAGCGGGAACGAATTAATGGGCGAGCCGTTATTCATACCTTCTTTATTCTCGAAGGTACTGGCGGTTGTAATGCTGGTTGTGATTGCCGGTTTGATCGCTGTGGGCATGATCCAGGGATCCATAACCACTGTCGATATCGCCGGCACCCTGGTAAGCGCGGTTATTGTGGCTTATATCATTCATCTCTGGGTTTACTATTGGAAAAAAACTTAAATAGCGGTTTCCCGGCTGAAAATCAAAAGGAGCGCGTATCCGCCGCGCTCCTTTTTTTATCTCATGCTAATCAGGACTGGGATTCGGATTTTCTCAATTTCGTTAATACGTTATGCCATTTATAATAGTAATAAAGACCGCCCCAGATAATCACCGGAATAATTTGCCCGTCGATACGCCACATAGTCTTATCCGCGTATCCGATAGAATGATGGATATAAGCCGGGTAAATAAAAGCTCCGCTTTTTCTACGCATATTCTGGCAATAATAATTGAATACGTAAATCACGAACTTAAATACCTGGACAGGAAACAGTATCGCCAGCCCGATTAACATAATTTTCAATCGCAGCTTATAATTCACCCTGGGAACAGCCATGATGAGGGCCGCAAGCAAAACGGTATTGAATGTAAAACCCTTATACTCGAGGGCGAGAGGCTTATCATCTTTATCATGTTTGTGATCGATAATAATATATTCATCATATGCCTTGATATCATTTGTATAACCCTCCCTATCCAGCAATAATACTATACCCCCGCCAATATCCGCGAGTATCCTCGTACCTATAGGCGCTGTGAGAATCCAGATGCCATAGGCCAGAGCAAAAAAGAATATGAATCTCAGAGGAAACAGCCAGTTATTTGAGCTTTTTGCCTTCAATTTGTCTCCACCAAAAATACCAGATATATATCGCCCAGACGATGATGATCGGCTGCCATACGAACACATGAATCTCTTTGAAAACGTCGGGGAAATACTGCCCCAGGTAAAGCAAAGAAATAACCCTGACCAGGTTGAGGGCGAAAATAGCGGTGAATCCGATCAGTATCCCGACCGATTTATCTTTAACTCGCGCCGGATAGGCGATTACTCCCGAAAGTAATATAGCGGTGGCGTAGATACCGTTGCAGCCATCCACGACATTTATGCCGAATTCCGGAGTGGATAGATGAGTCCCGTTGATCGAAGAGGTTCCCCCGAACAGGTTGATCAAAAAACTCGAGGCCATCACGATAAACGACGTAAAAGGCACATTAACATGCTCATAGAATATCTTATTATTAAAAACGACCACGAAAAATAGAATAGCCCCGGCGAATCCAAGGTAAAGACGGGCCAGAGATCGGATTACCGGCGATTTAATCTTAAATAATTTCATATCCTGTCAATATCCCCCGACTTTAAAAGTCTGTTTTCCATTTTCGGTAAGTATATGAAATTCAACTGCCGGGCACAACAGGAATAAATGTTTTCAAAAGATAATATAAAACCTGTAAACGTACGGATATCAGTCGGGATCAATTAGAGGGAGAAGTAGATTTTGCTCGCGCGGCTATCTCGTCAAGCTCTTTCTGCTCGGCTTTATTCAATTCGAAATCGTACTCTTTATGTTTTCTCTCTTTGAGTTTATCGTATTTTTTCCGATCTCTCATGGAGTCCCGGACCTCGATTTTCGCCTCTTCGGTGTTCTTCTCGGCTTTTACCACCTGCCTATTCTGAATCGATTTATCCGCCTTTAACTTGTTAACGTAAGAATGGGCGGATTTTAATCCGCGAATATCGATCTTACCGTGGAAAAGCGAGCCGTAGAGTTCCAAATATCTCACCTCTTCGGCGGAGAGTTCGGCCAATAGTTCTTTTTCCCTGCTTAATATCTCGTTTCTATCCGCCAGGGCGAGTTGTTTCTGCCGTTCGATCTGCTCTTTAAAACGAAGCACCCGTTCGAGCCTGTAACTGAATTTTTTCATAAAAACTTAGTTTACAATATTTTTAAGCTGTTCGAGCGAAGGGGCGAAATCCAAGCTCTCGTCGATACCCTGGGTGAGAAAGTCATTCAAAGCGTCTATTCGCTCTATGGCGAAGTCTATTTTAGCCGATGATCCCTTAATATAGGCGCCGATATTAATCAAGTCTTCCGCTTTCGAATAATCCGATACCAGCCGCCGCGCGTTCCCCGCGGTCTCAAAATGTTCTTTATCGACAATATCGTACATCAGTCGAGACACCGAGGAGAGGATATCTATTGCCGGGTAATGATTTCTGGAGGCGAGATCACGTGATAGAACGATATGGCCGTCGAGTATGGCGCGTGAGGTATCGGCGATGGGATCATTGATATCGTCCCCCTCTACCAGCACGTTGTAATATCCGGTAATGCTTCCTTTATCGCCTGTTCCCGCCCGCTCGAGAAGTTTCGGGAAGAATGAAAACACCGACGGCGTATATCCTTTGGTTGTAGGAGGCTCTCCGGCGGCAAGCCCGATCTCTCTCTGAGCCATCCCGATCCGTGTTAACGAATCTATCATCAGCACGACATCCTTACCCTTATCCCGGAAATATTCGGCGACAGCGGTGGCCGCCAGGGCTCCTTTCACGCGCGACAATGGAGGTTTATCCGATGTCACTACCACCAATACGGAACGCTTCAGGCCCTCGACGCCAAGATCTTTTTCTATGAAATCCCGAACCTCGCGCCCTCTTTCCCCTATTAACCCGATCACGTTTACATCCGCCTTTGACGATCTGGCGATCATACCCATCAATGTCGATTTGCCGACCCCTGAACCGGAGAATATGCCGATTCTCTGTCCTCTGCCGTTGGTTAAAAAGCAATCAATCGCTTTAATACCGGTGTAAAGTGATTCGGTTATGCGTCGTCTCGACAGGGGATGCGGCGGTTCGGCGTGAAGCGGTCTTTTCTCGGCGGTTTTAATGAGGCCTTTATTATCCATAGGCCTCCCGAAACCGTCGATCACCCTGCCCAGAAGTTCTTCTCCTACCGGGATTGACAGTTGTTGTCCGAGCGCCCAAACTTTCGCTCCGGGGGAAATTCCGCCCATTTCGCCGAAGGGCATGATGATTACTTTATTGTCTTTAAAGCCGACAACCTCCGCGGTCAGAGGCGTACCGAACGATTTATCTCTTTCAATAACCAGATGTTCGCCTACCTGAGTGGGAGGGCCGAGGGATTCGATTACCATTCCGGAAACCGAAACCACAACGCCGCTCTGTCTGATTAAATTTATATCGCGGACCGAATCAGCTATCAGGTCAACGTTCGCGAATAAGCCGGCCATATTACACCAGCTGAAGAAAACTGTTTTTTATCTGTTCGAATTGCGATTCCACCCGGGCGTCGATAGCCCCGCCATCCGATTCGATAAAACATCCCCCCGGAGAAATTGTCGGGTCTGGTTCGAATTGGAAGACGAATCGATCTATATCGCCGCGCAATTTGCCCAATAGCTCTTCCTCGGCGAATTCATAATCGGAAGGATTTATCCTCACCGTTACTTTCCCGGAGCCGCCAAGCACTTCGAGGCATCTTTTAAGATTGTAATCGAGAAGTTCTTTTGACGATTTCATTACGGCCTCGCCGATTACGGCCTCGGCAACCTCTATAACCAGCCTGGTGATAACTTCTTCGCTTTTGGCCAGGAGATTATCGCGTTCCGATATTAACGTGGAATTGATTTCGTTTAGCAGGCTCTCGAGATCGGCGGTTTTCGCTATACCATCCTGAAAACCCCGGCTTTTCCCCTGGTCGAAACCCTCTCTGTAAGCGGCCTCTTTTTCCGCCTGAAATCGCTCTTCGAATTCGCGGACCTTCCGCTCAACCAGCATATTGATAACTGTCGAATTCCCGGAAATATTATCGTCCGCCAAGATTCCATCCTTTTCGTTATCTCCGGCCTCGTTAACATTTCCGGATAATCGCCGGGACGAATCGACTTTGCGCCTGACGCGGTCAATACCTGTATTTATCAGGAGCGGCTTTTCGATTATTACATCTTCAGCCGGTATAACGCGGCGTGGTTTAGGGATATCCACGATGGTTTTCGAACTTTCGAGAAGAGCGTCTTTTATTATCCTGTTAGACAACCAACTCTTCCTTTCCGCCCCGGCCGGAGATAATGATCTGACCCTCATCCTGCAATCTTCTGATCGTCTCCACTACTTTTTGCTGTGTCGTCTCGACATCCGAAAGCCTCATGGGTCCCATGAATTCCATCTCTTCTTTAATCATCGAGCCGACCCTTTCGGATACGTTGGCGAATATTTTCTCTTTAACTTCATCCGACGCCGCTTTTAAAGCGATCGCGAGGTCTTTGGTCTCAACCTCTTTTAAAACTCTCTGGATCGAGCGGTTATCGAGCAGAATAATATCTTCGAAGACGAACATGAGATTCTTAATCTCGGCCGCCAGATCCGGATTATCCGTTTCGATAGTCTCCATAATGCTTTTTTCAGAGGAAGCCTCGATCAGGTTTAATATCTCCGCGATGGTTTTTGTACCGCCGGAAACGGATAGATCCCTGGCGCCAACGTCAGCGAACTGACTCTCCAGCACGACCTCGAGTTCATTTACGATATCGGGAGAGATTTTCTCCATGGTCGCGATTCTGTAAGAAACATCGGACTGAAGCTCCGGTGACAGCTCCGAGAGGATGGCCGCCGCGCTTTGAGGATTGAGCTGAGTCAGTATCAGGGATATGGTTTGGGGATGTTCGTTCTGGATGAAGTTCGACAGCTGTTTGGGATCGATGCTTTTAAGCAATCCGAAACCTGTCTTCTTCAATGATCCTTCGAGTCTTCTTATTATTTCGTTTGTCTTCTCTTTACCGAGCGCCTTTTCCAAAAGACTGCGAGCGTAATCCACGCCGCCCTGTGAAATATACTTGTTGGCCATTATAATGGCGGAAGCGTCTTTTAATACTTTTTCTTCCACAGAAGGAGCGATGTCTCGCAGGTTAGCGATTTCCAGCGTAATCATCTCGATCTCGGCTTCGTTCAACTCCTTTAGGATCTTCGGAGCTATATCCTGGCCGAGCGAGACAACTAAAACCGCCGCTTTTTGCGCGCTTGTCAGGTCTTCGTAAATTATGCTCACTACGGCGTCTCAGTTTGTTCGGCCATCATCGTTTTAACGACCTTCGCTATTTCGGCGGGTTTTTCATCGGCGATTTCCCTGATATGGTCCGCCAGTTGAGGTTCGGTTCGAATTTTGGGAAGCAATTCTTCTCTTTTCCTCTGAGCCTCACGTTCCGCGGCCCGGCGTCTGGCGAGAATTCTCTGTTCGTCCATAATTGCCCCTACCCATTTTCTGGCTTTCATGAAAATCATCAGTCCGAAAACGGCCATGATAAGCTTCCCCCCTATTCTGAGCCAGTCGTCGATCCGTTCGTTGGTAAAAAACGTTTCGGAATACTCGACAACCTCGCGGGTGAAAGGAACCGTTTCTATCTTCATAATGTCGTTTCTCTGTATATCGAATCCGATCGCTCCCTTTACAATACCCGATATGCGATCGAGTTCTTCCTTGGAACGAGGAGTATATTTCGCCTCCTCGCCCTCTTTACCGCTCACCATCTCATAATTGCCGTCGACCAGGATAGCCACCCATAATCTCTCGATATTGCCGACACTATTAACCATGTGCTGTACGGTGTGATTGATTTCGTAGTTTGTAACCACGTTTTCGGTGCTGGTATTAATCGTCTTTCCTAAATTATCCTCGCCGGGATTAGATTCGGTCATACTTTCCTGAATCCGCTCCTCCGAACGAATGGCTGGATTATCCGAATCGTAATTCTCGACCGTCTGCTCGACCTGCTCGAAATTCAACTGAGCCGAAATTTTAACCACGGACTTGCCTAACCCCACAACCGGATCGAGCATGCTCGTCGCCTTAGCCTCGAGATATTCCTCTACCTGTTTGCGAATTTCAAGTTGCGATGAGGTCAGCGCCCCGACACCATTACCGAATTTTTTCGCTGAAAGCAGTCTGCCCGCCGAGTCCAAAACGGTGACATTATCCGGATTCAGACCTTCCACCGACGCTGATAACAGGTAGACAATGCCCTCGACCTGGTGGCCCGTGATCCCACCAGCGCCTCCGAGGGTTAAAACCACCGACGCGGTCGCGTCTTTCTGCGATTCCTTAAACAGCCTGCTTTCGGGGATGACTATATGCACTCTAGCCCCCTTGACCCCGCGAATTTTGCATATAGATTTAGACAGCTCTCCCTCGAGGGCTCTGCGATAATTTATTTTTTGTAAAAATTCCGTCATACCCAGGTTTGATTTATCGAAAATCTCATAACCTATGGTCCCCGAACGGGGCAGGCCCTCCGATGCCAGTTTCAATCTAACATCGTAGATATTGGCCCTGGGCACCATTACCGTTGTTCCCCCGTTTTCAAGGCGGTAAGGAACTTTATATTCTCCTAATTTTTCCACGACCTGGCCCGCCTCGGAGGCGTCGAGCCCTATATATAGAGTTTCGTATGAAGGGGTAAAGACGAAGAATATTACGATAACAGACGCTACAATTCCGGCGATACTGACAGCCGCGTACATAAATTTAGCGTTACCCTGGAGATCATCCCACCACGGTTTCAGCTGCTGATCGATTATTGTCTTAAGGGAATCCATCGATTACACCTGCGTTCTCATAAGTTCCTGATATGCTTCAATGAGCTTATTACGAATGGCCATGACCAGCTCGAAAGCGACACCCGCTTTCTCCGCGGCGATCATAACCTCATGAATATCCGAAATTTCGCCGAGCGCGAATTTTTCGGCGATTTGGCCGGCCTCTGTCTGAAGTTTATTCGTATCGGAGACCATATCCGTGAAAATCTTGCCGAATGACTCCGAATTCGATTTTGGCGCCGGAAGCTTAAAAGCCCTCGAATCGGGAAGATCAAAGGGGCGAAATCCTGGTAATATCTTCGTCATCAGACTGTAATATCCACAAACCTGCCGCGAGTTACGGCCCCACGGTTGTTATCCGATTGGTTCGAATTAACTCCCTTGCCGACTCTCATATCCGTCTTGAAATCGCCGAATAGTTTACGAATCGCCGAAGCTTCACCGGGGCTTAGCTTATCCATTAGAATTTTATCGAACCGGGTGACACTTTCAGCCTGTTGTTTGGAGTTAGCCGCCTGATTTTCATTCGTTTTATTCATTTGCCGGGATCTAACCGGATAATAAGTGGCGTCGGAAACCAGATTGATCTTCATGTTTCTTCCTTATTAAATATTCAAAGCTTCCTTAAACATCGATTTTGCCGCGCGAGAGATGGAAATGTTGGCCTCGTAAGCTCTCGACGCCGTCATCATATCAACCATCTCCGCTATAATATTGATATTAGGCATGGCAACATAGCCGTTATCGTCGGAATCCGGATGCGAAGGATCATATACCATCTTGAAATTGTCCGTATCCAGCTCAACCTCTCTCGATTCCACCCCGGGCGCGTCGTAAACGCGCGATAGCGAGGCATTGCCTCCGCTGAGATGCCTGGAATTTGTCCGTGCCAACCTGCTTATCGCCTTATTCATACTCGACGTGAACGATCCGCCGCTGGAATCCTCTTTGAAAATAACCCGTTTGGCCTTATAAGGGCCGCCTTCAGGGGTTCGGGTGGTCTCGACATTAGCGATATTCTGAGCGATAGCGTTTAGCTTCTTACGCTGCGCCGAGAGTCCGGTGCCGCTTATCTTTAGTATGCCGAACATCCCGCTCATTGACTCCTACCTCGTATGGCGGCTCTTAAGACTCCGAATGTCCTGGCCAGTTTCTTAGCGCTGAATTCGTATAAAAGCTGATTTTCGGAAAGATTCATCATCTCTTTTTCTATATCCACGTTATTTATTCCTGAGCTTCCCTCAATCCCTCTCATCTCGGCTACCCGAATGCCATTGCTTGGAGTGCCTACGGGGATATGCCTCGAGTCGGTGGTTGTCGGAGAGATAGTTGATTTGGCGCTTAAGAATCTTTTCATCTCGCTTTTGAAATCAACTGACTTAGCCTTGTAACCCGGAGTCGCCACGTTCGCGATATTCGATGCCGTCGCCTTTTGAGAGGCCGAGGCGACCTTGGCCATCCTCCCATAAAGGGGGATCCCGGTTTTTGCGAAAAGCTTGTTATTTATCAGCATAGCCCATACCTCCGCCCGGTTTAGAGCAAAGGCTATGCCACGATGATATTCGCTTATATTTATCTTTAAACCATTTAATTTCAGACGCTTATGATCGCGACTCGATTTTCGTCAGGATTGACGATTTCGTAAGATCGGAATTATTTTCCGCATTTCCAGAAATATCTTCGTTCTTTGACGTCGGTTCTTTTTTTCTCTCATTCCAGTTCAATACTATTATATCCACTCTACGATTTTGCCGTCGACCCTCCGAATTCTCGTTTGACGCGATAGGACGATATTGTCCGTATCCCAGGGCTGAGATTCTATCGGGCCGGAACTCGCGATTCTCTATCAGATATCTGACACAAATCGTCGCCCTGTTAACTGACAATTCCCAGTTGGACGGAAATTTAATGTTGCTGATGGGCAGATTATCCGTATGCCCCTCGATCCTTATATGATTCGGTATATCTTTAAGCAATCCCGACAGCAAATCGAGGGCTTTAAAAGCTTCGGGCCGTAAATCGGCGGAACCCAAATCGAAAAAGGCCGACTCCGATACTCTAATCACCAGACCTCTCCGATCGACATTGGCGCTGATTTCCGCGGAAAGCCCGAGTTCTTCGAGTTCGGTTCTGATCAAATTTCGAAGGATTCTCAAATCACCGATGGCCGACCAGGCATCGCCCAGATTCCGATCTACGCCGATCATTTCCCCGGGAAGCGCGAGAGGTCCCGAACCCCGGAACACTGTTCGCAGAGCCGAGGAAACCTCCCTAAATTTGCCCGAATCGACTTTGGACATCGAATAGAGGACGATAAAAAAAGCCAGAAGAAGGGTGATAAGGTCAGCGTAGGTTAAAAGCCACCGCTCCAGATTTTCTTGTTCGGGATCACGCCTTTTTCTTCGAATCACTTTATGACCCCGCGTTCTCGGGGGTTAACAAAAGAGAGCAGTTTGATTTTTATAACCCTGGGGTTTTCTCCCGATTGGATGGAGATGACGCCCTCGATAATAAGATCTAAATCTTTCATTTCCTCTTCATTGCGGTATCGGAGTTTATCGCTTATGGGGATGTAAAGTAAATTCGCCAGGGAAATTCCCCAGAGCGTGGCTATAAAAGCGGCGGCTATATGAGAAGCCATGGATGAGGCGTCCCCGGTATTGCTGAGAGCGTTGATTAGACCCAAAACGGTACCGATTATGCCGAGAGTCGGCGAAAAACCGCCGAGCTTCTGAAAAAAGGACTGTCCTTGCCGATGGCGTTCCGAGATATAAGCCACGTCGGTTTCGAGAATGGAGCGCAGTACCGTGACCTCGGTACCGTCGATTACAAGATGCCAGGCTTTCCGGAAGAATGGGCTGTCGTCGCTCCTCAACTCATCCTCGAGCCCCAGAATGCCTTCTCTTCTGGCTTTCTCGGCCATACTAACCAGCCTGTTTATCAGCTCGAATGGTTGTTCCATTTTTTTGAAAAAGGCGATCCTGAGACAACCGGGAATATTTTTAATTGTCGAAAAGGACGTCGTAACGGTTGCCGCGCCAATGGTGCCGAATATAACCAGAATCATGGCCGGCAGTTGAAAAACCGATGATAAGTTTCCGCCTTCGAGCAAAAAAGCGATAATAACCGCTCCGATTCCTACCAGAAGGCCTAATACCGTGGCAATATCCATAAAGTTATAGACACTCTCCTTCTAAAGATAATATCGGCAGGATATGAGGATTTTTTAGCGGGCAACCGGCCGCTGATGCCGGGCTAAGAAACGTCTCTATTATTCTGATTCAGCCAGGCCGTATTCATGAAGCTTATTGCGCAGGGTTCTGGTGGATACACCCAGGATATCGGCGGCTTTGGTTTTGTTTCCGGCGTGCGCTTTGAGGGTTTTTAGAATCAGGATTTTCTCGGCCTCGCCCAAACTTATCCCTACTTCCACCGCCCCGGAGGTTCCGGCCGAAACTCCCGACATAACCTCAGGCGGAAAATCGGAGGGTTTCAGTTCCTGGTTTCTGGAGATCACCACCGCTCGCTCGATAAAGTTTTCCAGTTCCCTTACGTTTCCGGGCCATGAATAGGATTTGAAAATCTCCATCACTCTCGCCGAAATAGTCTTAACCGGAACCCCGAACGCCCGGCAATATTTTTCAAGGAAAAAACTGCTGATTATCGGTATATCGTCATTTCTCATTCTTAGCGGCGGTATATCGATAGGAATTACGTTGAGCCTGTAAAATAAGTCATTCCTGAAAACACCGTCGGCGACCGCGTCCTTTAAGTCTCTGTTTGAAGTGGCGATCACCCGGACATCGACACTGATCGTTTGACCAGATCCGATTCTCTCGAATTCGCGTTCCTGCAATACCCGCAGTAATTTAGCCTGCAAAGCCGGGGGGATTTCCGATATCTCATCCAGCAGCAATGTACCGCCATCGGCAAGCTCGAATCGTCCCCTGGTGGCTTTAACCGCGCCAGTGAAGGCTCCTTTCTCATGCCCGAACAGTTCCGATTCTATTAATCCTTCGGGGAGAGCGGCGCAGTTCATCTTTATAAACGGTCCTCCGCTGCAAGGGGAATTGAAATGAATCGCTTTGGCGACCAACTCCTTACCGGTGCCCGATTCGCCGTTAATAAGAATAGTGGAATGCGAGGGGCTGGCCCGGCGAATCAGCTCGAAAACGTCCTGCATGACGGCGGACTTGCCGATAATATTCTCGAAGGAGTATTTCTCGTCGATCTCACGTTTTAGCTGACGGTTTTCCGTTGTGAGATTTTTATATTCGAGGGCTTTAGAAACTATCATTTCAAGATGATCCGGGCTGATCGGTTTGGTGATATAATCATGGGCGCCCATCTTCATAGCCGAAACGGCGTGCTCTATGGTCCCGAATGCCGTTATCATAATGACTCTGCAATCAGGCCAGAGTTCCACGGTTTTCTTTAGCACTTCCAAACCGTTAATACCCGGCATTTTAAAATCTGTTATGACAACGTCGAACTCGCCGGCTTGAAGGTATTCCAGCGCTCTTTCCCCGCAATCGGCCGTCAATGGAGCGTAACCCATCCGAATAAGAACCTCGGAGATAAAATCCCTGACAATCTCCTCGTCGTCAACTATAAGAATCTTCGGCTTCACTTTTAGCCTCCTTCGCTAGCGGGTATTTCAATAGTAAAGGCCGCGCCGCCTTCGGGGCTGTTGGCGACAATCACCCGTCCCCCATGCAATTCAACAAGCTTTTTCACCGTAGCCAATCCCAGCCCGGTGCCGGACGATTTGGTCGTGAAAAACGGAGTGAAAAGCTTATCGAAGTGATCACTTGGGATACCGGGGCCATCGTCCTCTACCCTGAAAACCAGTCCGGTAAATTCATCCCGGGTTATTTTCATACGGACCGCTCCACCCTCGGGTTGAGCCTGCACGGCGTTTTTAAGGAGATTATAGACAACCTGCCTGAATAAAATAGGATCGATATCGGCAACCAGGCGATCTAATTCGCATTCTACAGTAATATGATGATTATCGTAACCGTCGGAATCCCTAAAATCAGAGACGGTTTCATTTACCAGCTTTATAAAATCTACATCCTTGGTAACGGGGCTGACATCCCGAGTGAAATCAAGCAGATTTCCCACTATCGCATCGAGAGACGCCGCTCCGTTGCTAATTTTCTCTATAAGTTTTCTATTCGGATCCATGGGGTTTGAATCGCGAAGCAAAAGCGATGTAAATCCCGAAATACCGGCTACGGGATTCCGGATCTCATGGGCAACTGTAGCGGCCATCTCGCCCAACGCGGCCAGAGTCGAGATTCTTTTGAGATTGCTCTGCAGTTTTCTTGTTTCGGTCAGGTTATAAAGAATCTCGACCATCCCGGTCATATCATCATCGCCGAACTGCAGCAACCCGGTGATCGAATAAGCCACCGGCAATATCGTGCCGTCGACGGAAAGAATCTCCTTTTCTCCGGAAACCGCTGATTTCCCGCCATTGAGAATCAAGGAAGCGTCGGAAGACGCGGCGCTCCCTAACGCCTCGAAATAGTTCATTCCCAGCGTTTTTTCAGTCTTAAATCCGGTATATTTTTCGGCGGCGGAATTAAAGATAGTGATTATTCCGTTCTTGTCGGTAACAATGACCCCCGAATCGAGGCTTTCGAGAATGCTGTTTAAGTAGTTGGCCAGTCTGTTTCTCTCCAGCAATGATTGCCTTAGAAGGTCATTTACCCTGGCCAGCCTGGAATTAAGATCCTCAAATTTAGATTCGAGTTTGGAGTACGAGTCTCGCATCAACTGGGTAAAATCACCCATATCGCTGAACGATTCGGCCAGTTTCTCCAATTTTTCCAGCTCGTTATCTCGATCCTTCATTTCCATAAATTAAGCATGATCGCGGGGGAATTCAAGATAAAACTATAAGATAAATAGAAGGCGATATAATTTCCGCCGAATTGAGCTATAAAGAAAATTATAGTACGGGGATCAGGAGCCGGAATCTTCTCCGGGTAATCCCATGAATTTTGCCGAATATCCGTGGGGACCGGCAATTATGCCGAGTTTTTTATTTATCTTTATATTCTCTTTTTTGTCTGATATACCGCCTTCGAGCTTGGCGATTTTATCTCTAAGGCGATGAAGTTCCTCTTTAAGACGCCACTCGGTAACCGCCTTCTGGACAGATAAACCTACTTCCTCGATCTTGAACGGCTTGAGAATATAATCGGCGGCGCCGAGCCGCAGAGCTTTAATAGACGTTTCGAGAGTGGGGAAACCGGTCATGAAAATCGAGACTATCTTCGGCGAGATTTGAGATATCTTCTCGATGGTCTCTAAACCGTCCATACCTTTCATTTTATAATCGACTATAAGAATATCCGGTCGAACCTGCTCGAAGCGTTCAACGGCTTCTTCTCCCGATTCGGCGGTAAAGACGTCAAACCCCTTTTCAATAAGGAATTCGCTGATTATGTCCAATATGTACCGCTCATCATCAACCACCATGATCTTCATAGCCCTCGGCGATGATGCTGATTCCATCCTGATTCGCGGAGATATCGAATCGGATGGCGTACTATTGTCATTCTTTTTGGTCATCTATTCCGCTTCAATCGCTAATTGATCGCTCCAGCGACTCTCCCGAATTATCAGGCAAATTTACTTTTTGCTGTCTCATCGCTATCGTAGATATCGAAAATGCTCGATAGCTGGGTAATATCGAAAATCTCCTTAACATATGACGCCAGATTAGTGATCTTAATGGAACCGTCCGCGCTCCTGGTATCCTTCAATATCGAAACCAGCGCTCCCAGCCCGGAACTGTTGATAAAATTCACGTTTTGCATGTTTAATATAATCTTGCAATTCTTCTTAACGGCAATTTCACGCGACATTTCTTTCAGCTTCGACGCGCTTGCCAGATCGAGTCTCCCTTCCAGGCAAAGGATATCGATATCTCCATCGGTTTTCCTTGAAATATTCACACTGCCTCCACAGTTTTTTTCTTTTTTCTACTTTTGGGCTGTTTTATTATTTCCAAAGTCGCCTTAATACAGAATTTATTATCGGGATCCTTAAACAGCTGAATCTTATCACTTAATGTATGAATAATCGTGATACCTCGTCCGCTTTCATCCTCCGGCGAGGAGATTGACGCCACCATTTCCTTGAATCGTTCTTTGGCTATCCCGCCACCCTCGTCTTTCACGGTCACCACAAACATATCAGTATCGATTTCCAAAATAACTTCGATACTCTTAAATGGCTTTTGATTGTTGCCATGAATATACGCGTTCATAAACAGTTCCGATACGATCAGCTTCATCTTATGCCGCTTGCTTATATCGGCGTCGATCGTATCTATTACCAATCCGAATATTTCATCGGAAATCCGGAAAGCGGATTCTTCGCTCGGGAATTTAAAGTCATATCGCAGCATATCATTTTATCTCCGCCATAAGATACGTGGTATCGTCGATCCAGTCGGGATCGGCAGAATATCCGCTTAGCATTCCGGTCATTTTATCGATGAATTTATCTAATGAAAGATGGTGGTTTTTTTCATAGAATTTTCTGAGTCCGCCGAGCCCGAGCATTTTGCCGTTTTTGTCGACGCATTCGAAAGCGCCGTCGGTATAAAGGAGCAATTTTGAGCCGGGGGTAATAGGCAGTGTTTGTTCGATATATTTCAGATCGTTAAACTGGCCGATAAAGGGCCCTCCCTGTTTCAACTCCTGAATGGTATCATCAGGCATGGCTATCCATCCGGGCGGATGGCCGGCGTTCACTGCTTTGAGAATTCCCTTTTTAAAATCCAGATATACTAAAATCAGGGTGACAAACATTCCCTTTAACCCACTGGAGTCGTTGCAAAGCTGTTCATTGACATTAACCATTATTTCGGCCGGCGAATCTGTCTGCATAGCGTATGCCCTCAACAGGCTTCTGGCCGACGACATCAATATCGACGCAGGAAACCCTTTATTAGAAACGTCCGCAACTACCAACAGATATTTATCATCGGAAACATGTATAATGTCATAAAAATCTCCCCCGACCTGCATGGCCATGGTATTATACGCCTTGATCCTCAAATGATCGAATTCCAAGTCATTGTCGGGCATAAGCGCTTTCTGAAGTTGTTTTGCCATTTCAAGATCAGCCTCCATCTTCTGTTGAGCTACCGCCCGGATATGAAGATTACTGTTCTCTATGGCCACGGCGGCAAACCGGGCGATCATCTGCAGCGAAAAAAGATCGTCCTCGTCGAAAAGGGGCTTACCGATTTTATTCGCGATAAATATCGCGCCGAGGATCTGGTTCTGAGCGCATAAAGGCAGAGCTATTAATGACGTTATATGCGCCGATTCGGCATCCATACTCCATTCCGAATCGGCGGCCATATCGTCAATTTCAAGTATGTTTTTCGTGGTATAAATATAATCCGAAATGGCGATACCGTCGACATTCCTGATAGAATCGGTGATCTCCCTGGAAATGCCCCAGGAGATACTTGATAAAGTATCCCCGTTCTCACCGTAAATAACCATTCGGCCGACCTCGGCGCTTACTATGGATAAGGTGGATTCCATGACCAACGGGAGTATCCTGTCGAGGTCCATTATCGAGGCTATGACCGTGCCAATAGTAGAGATATCGGAGAATTTATTGGCTTGAAGCGCGATTTTCTCCTCGAGTTCGGCTATTTTTTGCTCCGGCGGGACACTTAATCCCAAGGAAGCGTTTGCGATAATTGACTTTACCATATCCATTGTGTTTTATCGGAAGGAATAAATTGACAATTAATTGCGGAGCGAAACTAAGTTAGAGGTTGAAACACTCGAGACTTTTAACTTAAATGTGTTGGAAGCTCTTGATTTACGCGAATTTCGGACTGTTTTTTCGTAAGCTTATAATTTGGCCGCGGCTGAATGATGACTTTTGACGGGGGGCTGGAGAGATGCCCGTTTTCGAGGCCTTATCGGCGTTTCCGCTTTTAGCCTGACTGTCATAAAAGCTCCGCTCTTTCTTTTACGACAAGCTAACCAAAACCGTCGTTTAACTCGAACACCCGATATCCGGATTTATCCGATGGGAAATCACTAAAACGAAATTTCCTTTAAATGGAACTCAAAAATTTAGATAGCTGACATTCTATTTCAGAAATCAGGAAAAGAATCCTTTCACACTGGTTCCCGTAAGATAAAGAGCCTTGACTTTTCCAATAGCCGGGCTAACTTAAAGAGCGGAACGTTCTTCTGGAGAGGAAAAGCTAAAAGAGGGCCGGTGAATGGGAGCTGAAAACGTGTCAGGCGACAGCGAGGTCGAGGAAATTACGAACGGGTTCCGGGAGTTGAATCATAGCTTCCTGATTCTGGCGTATAAAGGGGTGCCCAAAATCGATTTTCTTCAGGAAGTCTGCGGTAATATATTAAAAAATACGCCATGCGATAATATCGAGTTATGGTTCAGGGAGAAACAGAGATATTACAGATACGCGCATCCGGATACTCTGCGGAGTGAATTCAAATATGAAGTCGTGCGAACTGTTGAAGACGATCGGGGAGTTCGGATTCCTGCCGGGAGGGATAAATCGATCCTGGAAAAACTGCGTCGTGTCATTATCCGCGGCGGTTATGACGATAGTTTGAAGAGCTATACCATCGGAAATTCTATATATGTAAATGACACGAGTTTATTCGTGGCCTCGGGATCCGGGGGTATCAACGGCGATGGCCGGTTCGGGCCGGGCGAATCGGAGGAGATCGGGTCGATCGCCCTCTTACCTATCAAATTCTGCGACGAGACAATGGGCATTCTACAGCTATCCTGTCGACGACCTTCCGGTTTTGAAACAGGGGAAATAAGATTGTTAGAGAACCTTGCCGGAACACTCGGGATAGCCTTGATGACCCAACAGGCCCAATCCGCTCTCAGAGAGCGAGTCAAGGAGCTGACATGCTTATACAGCATCGCGCAGGTGGCTGAACGCGAGGGGATTTCTATTGAGGGAATCCTTCAGGGGATAGTCGAGCTTTTACCGCCGGCGTGGCAATACCCCGAAATAGCATCCGGCAAAATCGTTCTCGATGGCAAAATTTACTCAACACCCGGCTTTCAACAAGATACCCGGAAGCAATCATCGAGGGTAATCGTTGGAGGAAAAGCGAGGGGATTTGTCGAAGTCGCATATACCGTACCGAAACCAGACCTTGATGAAGGGCCTTTCCTAAGCGAAGAAAGGAGTTTAATCGACGCCATTGCCAGGCAGGTCGCGCTTATTATCGAAAGGATAGAAACAGAAAAAGAGAGATCGAAACTTCAGGAACAGCTCAGACACGCCGATCGCCTGGCTACTCTGGGCCAGCTTGCCGCCGGTGTCGCGCATGAAATCAATGAACCATTGGGAAGTATGCTCGGATTCGCCCAACTGGCCAGGAAACATCCTGAATTACCGGAGGAGGCGCGACAGGATATCGATAAGATCGAAGCCGCTTCTCTTCATGCCCGGGAGATTGTTAAGAAACTGATGTTATTTGGCCGTCAGACGCCCCCTCAAAAAACGCAGGTGAATATTAATAAGATGGTAGAAGAGGGTCTGTATTTTATTAAATCCCGATGTAAAAAAAACGACATAGAGATAAAACTTTCCCTGTTGCCGGATATGCCGGAAATCACCGCCGACCAGTCTCAGATCTATCAGGTTCTGGTAAATCTCGTTGTCAACGCTGTCCAGGCTATGCCCGGCGGCGGACTTTTGACGATATCGACACGATTTGACGATGCCAGCATTTCAATGATTGTCGAAGACGCGGGAATCGGCATGGATAAGGAGACCCGGAAGAAAATATTTTTACCGTTTTTTACTACGAAAGAAATTAACGAGGGTACTGGTATCGGCCTTTCGGTTGTGCATGGTATTATTACATCGCACGGAGGACGTATAAATGTCGAAAGCGAACCGGGTAAAGGCACGCGATTCGAGATCCTGCTTCCTATTAAAAGCCGAGGAGAAGATTTAAAAAGAGGTGAAAAATGATGGTAAAGGTTGATAGCAAGAACATACTTGTTGTCGACGATTCCTCGGATACCCTCGAGGTGATCAGGCGAAATCTTCTCTCTCGAGATTATAAGGTTTTTACGGCGCCGGGGGTCGAGGAAGCGCTCGGAATATTGGGCTCGACCGGGATCGATCTTGTGATTACCGATTTGAAAATGCCCAAAACGAGCGGGCTCGATCTGGTCAGGCACGTCCGCGAAAACACCAAAAATACTGAGATAATCATGATAACCGGGTACGCGTCGATAGAAGGCGCCATTACGGCGGTAAAGACGGGCGCCGAGGAATACCTGGCCAAACCGTTCACCGACGAAGAGTTGTTCGCGGCTGTGAAACGAGCGCTTGATAAACTCAAGATGCGAAAAACCGCGAACGGGGAATCGCCGGGAAAACCGGGGGATTTTTTCGGATTGGTAGGCGATTCTAAAGCTATTCGCCGCGTATTCGAGTCCATCGAAAAAGTAGCCTCAACGAATGCCAATGTATTAATCTTCGGAGAAAGCGGTACCGGCAAAGAACTGGTTGCCAGAGCTATTCACTACAGCGGCGATAAAGTTTCAGCCCCGTTTGTACCGGTGAATTGCGGGGGAATCCCAGAAGGGCTTTTAGAAAGCGAATTATTCGGTCATGTCAAAGGGGCATTTACTGGGGCTATAGAGACTCGCGCGGGTTTTTTCCAGACTGCCGACGGCGGAACGATTTTTCTCGATGAAGTCAGCGAGACCAGCCTTTCCATGCAGGTAAAACTCCTGCGGGTCCTGCAGGACAAGCAGGTTTTCATGGTCGGGGCTAACAAACCTTATCAAGTTAACGTTAGAATACTCGCCGCCACCAATAAAGACCTTTTGTCTCTGGTTAAAAAAGGAGTATTCCGGGAAGACCTTTTCTTCAGATTAAATGTAATAGCCATTTCTATCCCTCCCTTGCGGGAGAGGGGCGACGATATTCTTCTCCTGGTCAATAAATTCGCCGATAGATTTTCCCTCGAGATACCCAGAAGAACTCCTGTGTTTTCGGATAGAGCGTTGGGAATTTTCAGAAATTATTACTGGCCGGGCAATGTACGCGAGCTTGAAAACGTGATTCAAAGGCTGATCGTTATGACCGACGGCGACATTATCGACGCTCCCGATCTGCCATCTTTGATGCGCTTCTCCCCGCTTCGGGAATCAGGATTTAATCGCTCCCTGGCGGAAGTCGAAACCGAGTATATCAAAAATGTCCTGGCCGGTGTCGGGGGAAACAAAACCAGAGCGGCTGAAATCCTGGGAATAGATCGTAAAACGTTAAGAGAGAAATTAAAGAGCGACGATTCGAGTTAATAACTGCTTTTCTCTCCGGGGAATTTTTCCCCGGCGGTTCATTTGACCCCGTTTTTAAACCTGAATAATAGTATATATTATCATTAAAGCGCTGAATGTATGGATCTATAATTATAAGGCAATTTATTGTATTTCAATAAGATACAGTTACCCAAACAAAATTAGTGAAATAATTCACCATCAAATGCTGATTGGCATAACAGTTGCCTCGATGACGGTCGGGTGCGAGTGATTTGACGCGGGGTGGTTTCTTTTAAAACATGAGTTTCGGGGAAGTCAGGATAAAAGGAGAAGGGCATGACGAACACTTTGGAATATAAAGACCTTTGCAGCACCTGCAATTATGGTTCCGCCTGCGTCCGGCGACGGCATCATGGCAAACCGGTCTGGCAATGCGAGGAATTCGACGATTTTCAGCCGGCTCCAAAGAAAACCATAGTCCGCAAGGCTGCGGCGGAACGCAAGGCAAAACCGTCGAAGCTTTATCCGGGCTTATGCAGCAATTGCGAGAATAATGAAATCTGTATGATTCCCAAAACCGAGGGAGGGGTCTGGCACTGCGAGGAATACGCGTAGCCATGCCGTTAACAATCAGAAAATTATTGTGTGAGGATTAGTTATGAAGGCACCGGGCGTTTTGAAAATATTAGAGAAATACGAGAAGGAGGATGCGGCTCTAATCGCTATCCTCGAAGATATTCAGGCCAACTATGGTTATCTGCCTAAGGACGCGCTGGAAACTGTAGCGGAAAAAACGGGTCAGTCGCTTGTTGATATTTACGGCGTAGCGACATTTTATAAATCATTCAGCTTAAAGCCAAGGGGTGAACATTTAATATCGGTTTGCCTGGGGACAGCCTGTCATGTTCGCAGCGCCCCGATAATTACCGAAGAATTCGAACGTCAGCTCGGAATAAAGGTCGGAGAAACCACCGCGGATAACGAGTTTTCTCTGGAAACGGTAGCCTGCCTGGGCGCCTGCGCCCTGGGGCCTATCGTTGTTGTTGACGGCCGCTATTTTTCGAATGTCGATACCTTCGGGGTCAAGAGGATCATCAAAAAGGCCCGCGCCGGTTTGGAGAAGATCACTGTTAAGGCCGATCAACGGGTTTTCCCGGTGGAGGTCAGTTGCTCGAAATGCAATCACAGCCTGATGGATTCCGGCCATCTTATAGACGGTTATCCGTCGATCAGGGTTACCATGTCATTCGGAGACGAACATGGCTGGCTGGCCTTATCCAGTCTTTACGGCAGTTATAATGTATCATCGGAATACGAAATACCCGAAGACACCATCATCAATGTATTCTGCCCTCATTGTCATGCCGAGTTGCTGGGAGCGACATCATGCTCCGATTGCGGAGCGCATATGGTTCCGATGATCGTCCGGGGAGGCGGCGTGGTTCAGATCTGCTCCCGAATGGGATGTAAAGGACATATGCTGGATCTGGATGGAGTGAATTTTTAAACGAACAAGGACGTGTAAGGTACGCGATTTTCAGATAGGGCAAAAATAATGCAAAAACTCGAATCGACAAAAGAATTTACCGAACTGCACAAACGGATGAAGATCGGTCGAGATTGTAAAATCCCGACCATTGTTATTTCCGCCGGCACTTGTGGACAGGCTAGCGGGGCTAACGATCTTATCCGGGCGGCTAAGCGTGAATTACTGTTAAAGAGCCTAACGGAACGAATTCATCTTCGAATAACCGGGTGCCATGGCTACTGCGAAATCGAACCGTCGGTATTGATAGAGCCACGAGGTACGGTTTACCCAAAAGTCGGTATAAAGGAGATGGCCCGTATTATTGAGGCAGTAGATCAAGGCAGGGTAATCGACGACTTGCTTTTCGAAGATCCTGTTAGCAAAAAAAGAATCGAAAAACTAAAACATTTGCCATTTTACAAAAAGCAGGTACGCACGATACTCTCACAGAACGAGAAACTCGATCCCATCAGAATTTATAATTATATCGAAAACGACGGTTATACCGCGCTTTTAAAGATTCTGGAGAACGCCGATCGGAAGCGTGTAATCGACGAGATTAAATCGTCGGGTCTTCGGGGACGCGGCGGGGCCGGATTCCCCACGGGATTGAAATGGGAGATGCTGGCTAATCAGCGTAACGGAACCGGTAAATATCTCGTTTGTAACGCCGACGAGGGTGATCCCGGCGCCTATATGGACCGCAGTGTTCTTGAGGGCAATCCGCACAGTATTATCGAGGGGATGATTATCGGCGCTTACGCCACCGGGGCCGCGGAAGGTGTAATATACGTTCGCAATGAATATCCGCTGGCGATCAAACATCTGGTTATCGCACTTCGCCAGGCACGCGAACTTGGCGTGCTGGGCCGGAATATCCTGGGTACCGACTTTTCATTCGATATCAAGATAGTCAGGGGGGCGGGAGCGTTTGTCTGCGGCGAGGAAACCGCCCTTATGAAATCGATCGAGGGAAAAATGGGCGAACCGCGTCAAAGACCCCCATTTCCGGTGCAAAAAGGTATCAAAGGCAAACCAACGGGTATCAACAATGTCGAATCGTGGGCGAATATCCCGGTTATCATCAGGGACGGCGCGAAAAAATACTCCAAAATCGGCACTAAGGGGAATTCCGGGACGAAAATATTCAGCCTCGTAGGCAAGGTTAAAAATACCGGGCTGGTCGAGGTTCCCATGGGCATATCTATACGGGAAATTGTCGATGGTATGGGAGGCGGGCCGTCAGGTAAAACAAGAGTGAAGGCGGTGCAAACCGGCGGGCCATCGGGAGGCTGTATCCCCTCTAACATGTTCGATCTTCCCATAGATTACGACAGCCTGGCTGAAGTGGGCTCGATCATGGGATCAGGCGGTATGATAGTCATGGACGAGAATACCTGCATGGTCGACATCGCTAAATATTTTATGGGCTTTCTCAAAGACGAATCATGCGGAAAATGTTTCACTTGCCGAAAGGGCACTCAGCGGATGTATGAGATTCTGGATGATATCTCAAACGGTATCGGAGTCGTCGAGCATCTCGATTTATTGGAGGAATTGGCCGAGACGGTTAAGGATACCACCATGTGCGGTCTCGGGCAGACCGCGTCGAACCCCGTGCTTTCGACATTGAAATATTTTCGCGACGAGTATATAGCGCATATTGAAAGTCAGCGATGCCCTGCAGGTGTCTGCAAAGAGCTAATTACGTATTCAATCAACGATAACTGCAACGGCTGCATGCTCTGCTTAAGATCGTGCCCGGAGGACGCCATAACCGGCAGGAAAAAGGAGATGCATGTGATCGACAACGACCTGTGTATCAAATGCGGCGCCTGTAAAAGCGTTTGTAAGTTCGACGCCGTTGATATCAGGTGATTAACGTGAGGAAATATTAGAATGGTAAATCTTACGATCAATGGCGTGAAAGTATCGATCGAGGAGGGTACGACGATCCTGGAGGCGGCGAAATTCCTCGGATTCCCGATTCCGACCCTCTGCCACATGGAGGGGCTTTCTCCATACGGCGCTTGTCGGTTATGTGTGGTGGAAATCGGCGAGGGTCCGAAGGCGAAAATGGTTTCTTCCTGCACTTATCCCGTTCAGGAGAGTTTGACGGTCAGAACCGCCTCGTCGAGGGTTGTCAAAGCGAGAAAGATGGTCATAGAGCTGTTATTAGCTTCGTGCCCTCAGTCGAAAGTAATTCAGGATTTAGCGTCTGCTCATCATGTTTTTCAGCAGAGATTCAAACAGGAGCATGATGATTGCATCCTCTGCGGGTTATGTGTCCGCGTGTGCGAGGAACAGATGATGGCCAAGGCGATAGGATTCCGCGGCCGCGGCGAAAACCGATCTGTAGGAACGCCGTTTGACGTTAAATCCGAAAAATGCAGGTTATGCGGGGGGTGCATGTATGTCTGTCCTGCCTGCCAGCTTCGATGCACATACAACCAGCCGGAGAAAGCGATCTGCGGCGGCTGTGCCAATCTCGCCCCGCCGTGTGTGGAGAAAATTCAGTTCGATGATATGATGTGTTACATGGATCCCTGTGTGGCATGTGAAATTAAAGAAGATTGATGACGGAGGAATCATGGCAATGACATATTCGAGGATAAACGCCTCTGCGGCGACCCTGACCAAAAACAGAACCGAGAATTCTATCACACCCTCCTCAGGGATGTGTGTGACCTGTGTCGACGGATGTATCGGGATGTGCGAAATCGGAAAATCGTCATACCGCGGTCACGAAGTTATCTATCCCCAGCCTTTCGGCGTAATCACAACCGCCTCTGAGAAAACCTACCCTGTTGATTTTTCGCATTTCAATATTATGGGTACGGCGGTCGGGGCGCACGGTATCGAGGCCGACAGCGATAAGGCCATATTCCCCGCGGTCGATCTCGAGGTCAGGTTCGGACATGACAACGGCCTTAAATTTCGCCTGCCGTTTATTATCCCCGGTATCGGCTCCACCGATATCGCCAAGAACAACTGGGAGGGTCTGGCGATAGGATCGGCGCTTGCGGGCACAGGCCTGACGATCGGCGAGAATGTCGTGGGCATGGATGCGCAATCGGTGATAACCGACGGGCAAGTTATCGACACGGTCGATCTTAAGAGACGTGTGAAGCTTTTCACCGATAATCAGCGCGACGGATACGGAGCCATAATCGTGCAGGCCAACGTCGAGGATACTCGTCTCGGCGTACAGGAGTACGCCATTAAGGAACTTGGAGTTCAAATTGTCGAGATTAAATGGGGCCAGGGCGCCAAGAATATCGGCGGTGAGGTTAAAATCAAGGATTTGAAAAAGGCGCAGATGCTTTACAAACGCGGCTATGTAGTCCTTCCAGATCCTACCGATCCCGTCATTATCGAAGCGTTCGAGAAGGGCGCCTTCAAGGAGTTCGAACGTCACTCTCGTATCGGCATGGTCACCGAGGAATCGTTCGCCGCCCGTGTCGACGTGCTTCGTAAAGCGGGCGCGAAATATATCTTTTTGAAAACGGGAGCGTACAGACCGGTCGATCTTGCCAGGGCCATTAAGTACGCCTCGAAGTATAAGCTTGATCTTCTCACCGTTGACGGCGCAGGCGGCGGCACCGGAATGAGTCCGTGGAGAATGATGAACGAGTGGGGCGTTCCCCCTGTCGAGCTTCATTCCATGCTCTACCGATACGCCAAACAGCTTTCGGATAGAGGCGAGCATGTACCCGCCCTCGCTCTCGCCGGCGGTTTCACTTTCGAGGATCAGATTTTCAAGGGATTGGCGTTGGGCGCTCCGTTTGTGAAACTCATAGGCATGGCCAGGTCTCCCATAGCGGCGGCCATGGTCGGAAAAACTATAGGCATGACGATCGACAACAACCAGTTGCCGGTCTATGTCGAGCGGTTCGGAAATACCAGAGACGAAATATTCGTGACATCGGGCGAGCTGCGGCGCGAACTGGGCGATGCCGAATTCGAGAGCCTTCCTACCGGAGCGATCGGTCTTTATACTTATTACGAACGGCTGGCGCAGGGGCTAAAACAACTCTTATGCGGAAGCCGTAAATTTTCGCTGGAGCATATGACCCGCGACGATCTTGCCTCCCTTACGAAGGAATGCGCCGAGATCAGCGGGATACCGTACATGATCGATCTCGACAAAGACGAGGCCGCCCGGATCCTGGCCTGACCTGAAAATATATTTGCCGGCGGGTTATCGAGATCTGGGTTGCAGCGACTCCAGGTCTTAATTGCCGGCGGCGGATTAATCCCCGGCGTCCGCGCCGGGGATATTTTATTTAAATTTAAAAGGAAAATAGCTGTCTTAAATGTGTCTCGAATAATAGAGTTTGGTTAAGCAGTTAGAATAGCCTGAACATCAAAACGGAGAGACAGGGATTCGAACCCTGGGTCCCCGAAGGGACAACGGTTTTCGAGACCGCCCCGTTCAACCGCTCCGGCATCTCTCCGATAGCTATTATAATAGGTCTTTCGCTGTTTGGAAACGAAAATATAAACGTCTGAGAGAATAGCTCAGATTATAGCTC